>JAANMW010000088.1_pt1 | contig 89079 bp, 74 predicted proteins | sample 7279671 | NCBI WGS metagenome assembly JAANMW01 (sample SAMN14094541, study PRJNA606508) | bioreactor metagenome | isolation source: A lab-scale SPAN reactor treating ammonium-rich wastewater day 247 | place: Ireland: Galway | collected 2017-09-19 | reverse complement strand
ACCGGCTCCGCCTTCTCGGCCTTCTCTTCGGCCTTCTCGGGCTTGGTCGCTACCTGCTCCGCCTTCTCGGGCTCGGTCGCTACCGGCTCCGCCTTCTCGGCCTTCTCGGGCTCGGTCGGCACCGGCTCAACCTTCTCCTCGGCCTGAACGCGCTCAGCCTTCTCCTGGGCCCCTTCGACCTCCGCGGCCTTCTCTTCGGCCTTCTCGGGCTTGGCGGCTACCGGCTCGGCCTTCTTCTCGGCCTTCTCGGGCTCGGCGGCCACCGGTCCGGCCTTCGACCCGACATCGGGCTTGCCATCGGTCTCGGGTTTCTTCGCGACCGGTTTGACGGGGACTGACTTCCCCGCCTCGGGCGCAATCAGCTCGGGTCGCGGCGCGGGAGGCTCGCCCGCCTTGACCGGCGCCTTGGCGGGCTCCGCTGTCTTGGCAGGCTCGGCCTTGGCAGCCGTCTTGGCAGCGTCGGAAGCCGCCACGGTCTGCACCACCTTGCGCACGATGGTGCCATCGGGACGCTTGACGACCAGCACCTTCTTGACGACGCCACTCTTGACCGGAGTCGCAGCTTCACCCTCCGGTTTCTTGGCCACCGCCGTCTTGGCCGAACCGGACTTCGCGGCCGCGGTCGACCTGGCTGCAGCCGCGGGCACCTTGGCTGGCTCGACCGCCCGGGCTGTCACCGTCGGGCAGAGGGCGCACTCGGAAACCCGAATGGCGGGCCCAAGATCCAGTCTGTAATTGCCCGCCTCCAGCACCACCTGGGCATGTCCCTCCGCGGTGACGCCCTCTTCGGTGATGCGCAGGTCCTTGAAGAAAGGTTGGGCCGCGGTGAGCCATTCCTTCAAGATTGGCAGATAGCGCTTGACCTCGGCCGCGAAGGCATCACGCGAGGCGGGCTTGAGCTCGGCGAACTCGGACAGAAAGACGTAGCCCCGAAAGGGGGCCCCGGCCATGCGCAAGAGCCGCGAGTGACGACGGGGCGAAGGCTTGCTGGTGGTATCGCCCACAAAAAAAACCGAGCGCAAGTTGCCGATAGCCGGGTTGGAGCGGGAAGCCTCCAGGGCCGTCAGCGCCTGGCAGAGCAGGTTCTCCACGTCGGTGAGACTGGCGTCGCTCTTCCAGAGAGCCTTCGTCTTGGCGTCCAGAGCGCCGGCCTCAGACGCTGCCGCGGCCGAGGTGCCCGCGAAGAACTCCAACAGGTAGATCAGGTTCTCGCGCAACGCCAGGAAAGCCGTGCGCGGGGCGTCCAGGTCGAGTGACTCGGACAGCTTGCTCAGCAGGTGCTGTACGTGCGCCGGAGCCCCTGGTGGGCTCTTCGGTGCGACCTGACCTTTCAGGCTCTCTGCCAAGTTACCGTTCCCAGCTCAGAAGCTTGGCTCACATTTCGCTGACGAACTGGACCATCGGCATGAAGCAAGCCAGGGTGATAAAACCCACGATGCAGCCCATGATCGCCAACATGAGCGGCTCGATGGCAGAAGCCATGGTGTCCATCATCATCTCGGCTTCGTCTTCGTAGAGTTTGGCCACGCGCGACATCATGTCGGCGACCTTACCGGACTCCTCGCCCACTTTGATCATCTGGATGGCGGCTCGACCAAAGGTCTCGTGTTTCTCCAGGCTGGCCGCCAGGCTCATCCCGTCCATCAAGGAGTAACGCGCGCGCTTGAGCTTTTGTCGAATGGACGTGTTGCCGGCGACTCGCTCGCAGGACTCGAGCGATTCGGCGATCGAGATGCCGGCGTCCATCATGGTCGCCATCGTGTAGAGAACGCGGGCATGCGTGCTGATGCGGATCACCGAGCCAATCAGCGGAATCTTCAAGATGTTCTCGTCGAACCAGATTTTGAAGGGCGACTGATCCCCCATCGAATTGAGCACGAACCGGAAACCGACCGAGCCGGCCAGGATCGAGAGGATCAGCGTCCCCATGACCCAGGGGTTCTGAGCCGTGTCGACGAGCCAGATCAGCAACTTGGTGACCGCTGGCAGGGTGACACCCGCGGTTTCGAAGATGGGTCGCATCATCGGCACGACGTAGAAGACGAACAGGCAGATGATGGCCAGACAGCAGATAGCCAGCACGCTGGGATACGCAAAGGTGGATTGCACCCGCTTGCGGATGCGAACCGACTTTTCCAGCAGGGTAGAAAGCTTGCCCAGAGCCACCTCGAGTCGACCCGAGGTTTCGCCGGCTTTGACCAGGGCGACGTAAATCTCCCCAAAGATCTTCGGGTGCTCGGAAAGGGCTCGCGAGAGGGGCTTGCCGCCTTCGATGGCAATGGAAACGCGGGCCAGAATCGTATTCAGCGGCTTACAGTCGCCTTTGCCGAGAAATCGCACGGCGCGATGAATGGAGATGCCCGAGCCAATCATGGTCGCGAGCTGGCGGGTGTAGATCGAAAGCGAGTCAAGCGGCACACGAACCGACTCGCGGCCGATCTTCTCGAGAATGGACGTATCTTGCTCGGAAATCTCGAGAACGGACTTGTAGATCTTCCGCAAACGAGTCTGAGCCATCTGGAGGCCATCGGCATGCACGCTGCCTTCGACCACTTTGTCATTCATATCTAGAGCTTTGAACCGGAAGGTAGCCAACCGTCACTCTCCTACCACAAGTTCCCACCCGGCGGAACAATGGAGATTATTACTTCTGAGCCAGCGGTCTTACTCCTCTATGAATGCGGTCCGGCAGGGTTCCTGCATCGGCGCCCAAAGACTGGCCCCGTGGTCGAGGTGGTGATGACGGCTGCCCACGCCGGATACGACAGCGAGCAGGTTCCCCTCGGCGGGGGGGCAGCCATCTGCGAGCGCTTGTGCCGCAGCTGGTCGGGTCGGCCGGTGACCCTGCTGGGAAGCGGACCCCAGGCCCCACCCGGCGTAAACTACCGCCAGTTCGACCTGCTGGCCGGACGACACCCGGCCACCCTCAAGGAGCTGGCTTATGCTCGCTTCTGCCGCCGGTTCGAGCGAGCTTGCACCGAAGCCATCCTGGCCCACCCCGGGCCGGCGGTCGTCCTCAGCCACGACGTCTCCGAGGGGCCCGACTTCGCCCGGCTGGCCCGGGCCGGCATTCCCTCGACCTGCATCCTGCACGTGGACGTGGTGGAATTCTTCTGCCGGATGTACCTTCGCGGCTGGGTGCGACCCGAGTGGGCCACGGCCCTCCACCGCCGGACCCGTCGCTGGCCGATCTGGCCCGATGTGCTCCGACTGGTGCTCGACAAGCAAGCGGACGCGGCGTTCCACAGCCATCTGGTGGCTCCCTCTCCGGGAATGCGTGGCCCTCTCGAGCGCTGCTACTCCTCTCCCCGGGTGGCGGTCATCCCCTGGGGCTCCCAGCCTCCTCCTTCCCCGTCCGAGCTCGAGCCCGTCCGGGCCCAACTTCGCCAGGAATGGAGCCTGGGGACCTCTCCTCTGCTGGTCACCCTCTCCCGTATCTCTCCCGAGAAAGGTCAGGACATCCTGCTGCAAGCCATGCTCCAGGCGGAGGAGCGGGGCCAGATCCCCGGACCCCTGACGCTGGCGATCATCGGCTCGGCCGCTTACATGGGAGGGAAAGCGTTCTTTGCCAGGCTGCGGGGCCTGGCCAGCCGGCTGAATCGGGTGCGCGTGATTTTCCCCGGGCACCTGGGGGGACTGAACAAGCACGCGGCCCTGAGCCTGGCGGACCTGATGGTGGTCGCTTCTCGCCACGAGAGCTACGGGCTGACCACCATGGAGGCCATGGCCGCCGGTCTCCCCGTGGTAGCCCTGGAGAGCCACGGAACGCGAGCCACCCTGGCTCGGGGCGGCGGAGTGCTGGTGGCCAGGCCCGAGCAGCTCTGGCCGAGCATTCAAGTCTTGCTCCAGGACCCTGTCCGGCGCCAGGCGCTCTCGGCTCAGGCCCTCGAGCAGGCCGCCCGGGAAACCTTCGAGCAGGCTTCCGAGCGACTCTATGAGTTGCTCCAGCTCAGCTCACGCCAGCCGGAGTCACCCGGTCAAGCTCGCTGAGCACGTGCTCGAACTCCGAGCGGAAGCGCTCGGGCGAGACCTTGGCCGTGCTCGCCAGCAGGGCCAGCTTGTCCGGATCCTCAAAGTCGGCCCGGTTGAGGCGGATCATGTACTCGCGGGCGATCTTGAAGCTGAGAGAGCTCACATCCACCTTGCGGACCCGAACCCGATTGGTCTCGGGGTCGAGCAACTCCTCGAAGGTCATCGGCACGATGCGGTCGCCCTGGATGGTGATCATGGCGTTGCTGCCGCCGCTCTCGAGGAAGTCCACGGCCCCGTAACCAAGGTTGCGCGTGTAGTCGATGTCGTAGGCGCAAGGCTCCACCGAGCGAAGCTCGTAGCCCAGCTCCTGGTCCACGATGGTCAGCTTGATGCCGAACTCTTCCAGCCGGCGGCGCACCGCGTATTTCACAATGTCTGAGAAGTTGAGCTCTGCCAGTCGCAGATGGCCGTGCTCGTCGCGCTCGAGGTCCTGGTTGAAGGGAATGATCTTCTTGATCTCCTCGGGGGGCACGAACTCCATGAATCCCTCGGCCACGATGGCCACCCCGTGAGGCCGGCCCAGGGCCAGGCGCTTGATGATCGAGCCGGCGATGGTATCCACGATGACGCTCACCGAGATGCGATTGCCCAGCTCGAACTCCTCGGGGATCAGCGTGATGGTGGCAGAAGCAGACTTTCCGATGCCCAGCGCCAGGTGGCCCGTCTTGCGGCCCATGGCCACCACGATGAACCAGCGTCCGGTGCTGCGAGCGTCGGTATACAGCGTTCCCACGATCGCAGCCCCTTCCGAGCGGGCCGACTCAAAGCCGAAGGTTGGAATGCCGGCGGGCAGGGGCAGATCGTTGTCGATGGTCTTGGGGACGTGGGCAAAGTGAAGCTCATGCCCGAGGTACTTGCGCGAATACTCCGAGATGCGGGTGGCCGAGAACAGCGTGTCGTCCCCGCCGATGGTCACCAGGTGGGTGATCTCCAGGTTGCGCAGGGTCTCGACGGTGGTGCGAAGCTTGTCCTCCTCGCGAGTGGGATTGGCCCGGCTGGTGTGCAGGATGCTGCCTCCCAGACGGTGGATGCGACTGATCTTGGGCAGGGTGAGGAACTCGATCTTGGTATCGCCGTTCATGAGATGGCGAAAGCCATCATAGAAGCCGATGACCGAGTGACCCCGCTTGATCACTTCGATGGTGACCGAGCTGATCACCGAGTTGATGCCGGGAGCAGGGCCACCCCCGACCAGGATCCCGTAGTTGCGTCGAGTCCGCATGAAGCTGCCTTCCTGGGTTCTAGGAACGAAGAGCATTCTGTTCTCGCCGCGGGCAGCCCTGCTTGCTCTCGATTTCGGCAGGGCCGGGAACTTGCGCGTCAAAGGCGCCGCCCCATGCAGACAATCGAGTTAAGCCGGCTCGGGCCCGTGGCCCGGCTGGAGATGAATCGCCCCGAGAACCACAACGCTTTCAACCTGGTACTGATCGACGAGCTCTCTCGACTCTTCGGGCAGCTCTCTGAAGACCCGCAGGTGCGGGTCATCGTCCTGGCCGGCAAGGGCAAGCATTTCTCGGCCGGGGCGGACGTGGAATGGATGAAGGCCCAGGCCCACGCCACCTGGGACGAGAACCGCACCACCGGAAGAGCCATGGCTGCTCTGTTCGAGTCCATCGACCGCTGTCCCAAGCCGGTGGTGGCTCGCGTCCAGGGCGCCGCTCTGGGAGGTGGCAGCGGGCTGGTATGCGCGGCGGACCTGGCGGTGGCCTCGCCCGACGCCCGCTTCGGCTTTACCGAGGTGCGACTGGGCATCATCCCGGCCGTCATCAGCCCGTTTGTGATCCGCAAGCTGGGCATCTCCCAGGCTCGGGCCCGGTTCCTCACTGGAGAGCGCTTCGGTGCCGAGGAGGCCCTGCGCATCGGGATGTTGCACGCGGTGTCCGAAGACCTGGACGGCGAGCTGGACAAAGTGGTTCAGAGCTTGCTGGCCAGCGCCCCGGGGGCTCAGGCCCGCACCAAGGAGCTGGTGCGCCAGGTGGCCGGCCTGCCCCCCGAGCAACAGGCCGAGTACACCGCCGAGCAAACTGCCGCCGCCCGGGCCGCCGAGGAAGGCCGCGAGGGGCTGGCAGCATTCTTGGAGAAACGCAAGCCGAGCTGGCAGAGCTTAAACTCCCTCGCATAGACTGTGCGATGAATTCTCAACAGGTTGGACTTCGTCGCATCGCCCGACGAAGTTTAGAGCGGAATGTTCCCGTGCTTTCGGTCGGGACGGGTGGCGCGCTTGCCCGACAGCGTGTCCAGTGCCTCGATCAGGCGCCAGCGGGTGTTCTTCGGCATGATGACATCGTCCACATAACCTCGCGAGGCGGCCACGTAGGGTGAGGCGAAGCGCTCGGCATACTCCTCGGTCAGCTCCTGGCGGCGCGATTCGACGTCTTCAGCCTTCTCCAGCTCCTGGCGGAAGATGATGTTGATGGCTCCCGCCGGCCCCATCACGGCGATCTCGGCCGTGGGCCAGGCCAGGTTGACATCCGCCCGGATGTGCTTGGAGCACATCACGTCGTAGGCCCCGCCGTAAGCCTTGCGCAGGATCACCGTCAACTTGGGCACGGTGGCTTCGCAAAAAGCGTAAAGCAGCTTGGCCCCGTGCTTGATGATCCCCCCGTACTCTTGCTGGGTGCCCGGAAGAAAGCCGGGCACGTCCACCAGCGTGACGAGCGGGATGTTGAAAGCATCGCAGAAACGCACGAAACGGGCGCCCTTGAGGGACGCGTTGATGTCCAGCACTCCGGCCAGCACCTGCGGGTTGTTGGCCACAACTCCCACCGAGCGGCCGTCGAGTCGGGCAAAACCCACGACGATGTTCTGGGCGAATTCGCGGTGGACTTCCAGGAACTGGCCGTGATCGGCGATCTGGTAGATCACCTCACGCACGTCATAAGGCTTGTTGGGATTGACGGGCACGATGCTCTCGAGATCCTCGCAGCTGCGGCGCGGATCGTCGCTGGGCCTGAGGCGGGGGGGCTCGGCCCGGTTGTGGGCCGGCAGGTAGCTCATCAGGTCGCGGATGAGAGCCATGCAGTCGGCCTCGCTGGCCACCGTGAAGTGGGCCACTCCCGAGGTGGCGGCGTGGGTGTGGGCTCCTCCGAGCTGCTCGAAGGTCACCTCCTCGTTGGTCACGGTCTTGATCACGTCCGGCCCGGTGATGAACATATGGGCCGTCTCCTCGACCATGACGATGAAGTCGGTGATGGCCGGCGAGTAAACCGCGCCCCCGGCGCAGGGGCCGAGCACTGCCGAGATCTGAGGCACTACCCCCGAGGCCAGGGTGTTTCGGTAGAAGATCTCGGCGTAACCACCCAGCGAGACCACGCCTTCTTGAATACGGGCTCCACCCGAGTCGTTCAGGCCGATAACCGGGGCCCCGTTCTGCACGGCCAGATCCATCACCTTGCAGATCTTGTTGGCGTGCATCTCGCCCAGGCTGCCCCCGAACACGGTGAAATCCTGGGCAAAGCAGTAGACCAACCGGCCCTCGATGCGCCCGTAGCCCGTGACCACGCCATCCCCGGGGAACTTCTTGTCGGCCATGTCAAAATCGTGGCAGTTGTGGGTGACGAACATATCCAGCTCGCGGAAGGTGCCCGGGTCGAGCAGGGCCTCCATCCGCTCGCGGGCGGTGCGCTTGCCCTTGGCGTGCTGGGCAGCCACCTTCTTGGGACCGCCCCCGGCCAGTGCCTCGGCCCGACCCCGGGCCAGGCGGTCGACCTTCTCTTTCATCGTGGGCACGCGGGGAGCGATCTTGGGCATGAAAACCTCCGTCAGAACCTGTGAGCCAGGTGCAGAATCTCGGTCGGACCGGGCGTGGGGTTGAGCTCGATGGCCGACTCGGAGCTGGAGTGAACCGGCAGGGAACCGTTCAGAAAGGCTTTGACGGGCTCGAGCTCGGGGAACATCTCCCGGTTGAGGAAAGGCGTGCGATAGTGCATGGGCAGCGCCCAGCGCGGCTCGAGCTCGCCCACCAGCTGGCGGGCCCAGCCCGAGCACAGGGTGTAGCCTCCCCCTCCGCAGGGCAGCATCAGCACGTCCAGCGGGCCGATCTCCTGCTTCTCCTCAGCCGTGAGCAATCGCCCCAGGTCACTCAGGTGGCACAATCGCAGGCCGTCCATCTCCCAGCAGAAGGCGCGCACCTTGCCGTAGAGGGCTCCGCCCTCACGATCGTGGTCGAGCAACAGCGACCGGAAGTTGAATCCTTCGACCTGGCGCGGAAAACGCACCACCTGGGTGGGTCCCACAACGGCCGACAGGTGGTTGTGGTCGAAGTGATCGTGGCTGATCACGGTCACCTCGGCCGACCGCTCAGGCGGCTTGTAGCCGACCTCAGGACCGTAGGGATCGATCAGGATGCGCTTTCCCCGCCGGTCGGTAAACGCAAAGCAGGCGTGAGCGTAGTATTCCAGCCGCATAGGGCAGGGACGTTTTCCGCCGACAGCCTGAAACCCTGGCTACTTGAAGAAGTCGGCGTTGACCTGGATGTAGCTCTTCCAGTTCTCGGGCAGGTCTTCCTCAGGATAGATGGCTTCCACCGGACAGACCGCCACGCAGGCCCCGCAGTCGATACACTCGTCGGGATGAATGTAGTACATTTCCGCGCTCTCGTTGGTGTGGATGCAGTCCACCGGACAGACCTCCACACAAGCGGCATCCTTCACTCCCTTGCAGGGCTCGGCGATAATGTGGGTCATTGACTTACTCCTCGTGTCATTGGGCTGAGCTTGCCCGCGATTCTGTGCGCAGTCTAGCAAACCTTCCGAGGGGGAGCAGTGACTCGATACCGGATTTTTGGCTCAGACCTTGCCCAGCGCCTCGGGGTCGAGCAGGGTCAGGGTCTGGCCGTGCCGCTCGAGCATTCCATCCTTGGCCAGGCGGATGAGGGCGCGGCTCACGCTCTCGCGGGCACCGCCGAGCAGCGAGGCCAGCTCGGCGGTGGACATGCCCAGCTCGAGCACGATGCCCCGGGGGCTCTCCTGGCCGCGTTCGCGGGCCCACTCGAGCAGGGTGCGGGCCAGGCGCTGGTCGAGGTTGAGAAAGGCCAGCTCCTCCACCCGGTCCTCCAGGCCCTGGATACGCTGGCTGAAAGCCGCCAGAAAGCTGAGGGCCAGCTCGGAGTGCTGGCGCGTGAGCTGGCGCACCCGGGTCAGCGGCAGCACCATCACGGTCGAGCTCTCCAGGCAGGTGGCGTAGGAGCCGTGTCGCTCGTCCGGGTTAAAGAGCACGGTCTCGCCCAGGGTCTGGTAGGGCGTGGCTACAGCCAGCACTTGCTCGCGACCGTCGTGGGCGACCCGCGAGATGCGCACTCTGCCTTTGACCAGGATGAGCAGGCCCTGGGTCCGGTCGCCCGGCCCGAACAGGCGCTGTCCGCCGAGCAGGCCCAGGAAGCGGGCGCAACGAGCCAGCTCGTCGATCACGGCCTCGCTCATGTGGCGAAAAGCCGGCACGCGCCTCAGGTAAGCGCGCATGCGGGCCCGGCTGCGCCGCTCCTCGGGCGGCTCCGCCTGGACGACCACCTCGCCCAGCTCGCGCTGGATGCGCACCAGGTCTTCCTCGGCGAAGGTGCGCCAACCCCGGAAGTCGCGCCCCACGTGGCTGATGCGACCCTCGCGAAACCAGCGCAGCAGCGTGCTTCGACTGATGCCGAGCCGGGAGGCTGCCTGGCTGGCGGAGAGCATGACTCAAGTATAGGCAAATATATCCATGGCAGTCAAGCCTGGCGCTTGAGGGTGTGCGCGGAGTTGCCCGCGCATGTGCCGGGACTGATCTGGGCGCGACTGACCCGGGCCTGCAGGCCAGAGCCTTCTGGGTCCAGCCGCGCCTTCTTGTCGCAGTCGAAGGTGAAAAGGCATTCTGTCCACGGCTTCATGATGCCAGCCCGGAGTGAGCGGCATGTCTGCGAGCCGTTGCCAGGAGATTGCCCCGAGGTTGCCAAGTTTTGAACGTGATCGAGATCGAAGGCCATCTTGAGGAGGGCGGGGGCCAGATCCTGCGCACTTGCCTGGCCCTCAGCGCTCACACGGGCAAGCCGTTCCGAATCAAGCACATCCGGGCCCGGCGAAGCCCGCCCGGACTGAAGGCTCAGCACCTGGCTGGAGTTCGGCTGGCCGAGCAGCTCACCCGGGCCAATGTGAAGGGAGCCCACCAGGGGTCGACCGAGCTGACTTTCATCCCCACCCGCAAGGCTACGGGGTCGCACCGGATCGACGTGGGCACGGCCGGGTCGGTGACACTGCTCGCCCAGGCCGTCCTGCTGCCGTCGTTGACCTCGCTCGAGCCGGTCGAGCTGGAGCTGATCGGGGGCACCGACGTGGCCTGGGCGCCGCCGGTGGACTATCTTGCACGCGTGCTCTTGCCCTACTACCAGCTCCTGGGTGAGGTGGAGCTGACCCTGGAGCGGCGCGGTTTCCACCCCAAAGGGGGCGGGCGAATGCGCCTGACAGCCCGGGGCCAGCCCGCCCGGCTCCCCCCGCTGGTGCTCGAGCATCCTCACGAGCTGAGCTGGCACGGCAGCTCGGTGGCCAGCCACGACCTGGCCGGGCGCCGGGTGGCCGAGCGGCAGGCGGAGGCAGCCCGCGAGCTGTTGCCAGGTCTGGAAATCGACTCCGCATACGATCGCACGGGCTCGACCGGCTCGGTGCTCACCCTGTGGGGCGAGGCTCCCGGCGGCCCCTGGCCCCTGCGGGTGGGAGCCGACCAGCTCGGACGCAAGGGCCTGAGCGCCGAGGAGGTGGGCCGCAAGACCGCCAGCCTGCTCAAGCAGCGCCTGAGCCGGCCCCAGCCGGTGGAAGAGCACCTGGCCGATAACCTGATCCCCTTCCTGGGGCTCTTTGGCGGGCGCATCGCCTGCCAGCAGGTGACTCCCCACGCCAGGGGTAACGCCTACGTCGTGGAGCAGTTCTTGCCGGTTCGCTTTGAGATCTCCGCCCACGAGGTGGCATGCGTACCTTCCTGACCGCGCGCTGGATCAATCTGGCCCTGTTTCAATTCCCGGTGCCGGCCGAGGTGCTGGCCCCCCACCTTCCCGCCGGGCTCGAGCTGGATACGACCGACCCGAGCCAGGGCTGGATCAGCCTGGTGGCCTTCGACTTCGACTCCGTCCGTTTGCTGGGGCTGGCCATCCCCTTGCACACCCGCTTCCCGGAGATCAACCTGCGTTTCTACGTGCGCCGGGGCGAGCAGCGCGGCGTGGTGTTCGTCAAGGAGCTGGTGCCGCGCCCGGCGGTGGCCTTCGTCGCTCGCTGGGTGTACAACGAGCCCTACTTCACCGCTCCCATGCGCAGCCGGGCAACCCGCCAGGGGGATCGGGTCCAATTCTCGCATCAGCTGCGCTATCAGGGCAGAAAGCACTCCATCCAGGCCACCGGGGCCAACACCCTGTTCACGCCAGGCCCGGACTCGCTCGAGCACCACTTCAAAGAGCACAGCTGGGGCTTTGGCAAGACCAGCGAAGGCCAGACCCTGGTCTATCGGGTGGATCACCCGATCTGGCGGGTTTACCCGGTGGTCGGCCACCACCTCGATCTCGACTGGGGACTGCTCTACGGCAGCAAGTGGAGCTTCCTCAACGCTCGTGAGCCCGATTCGGTCGTGATGGCGGAAGGCTCGGCCATCTCGGTCTATCCCTGCGGGAGACTGCACCAGTGATCAGCTCGCTGCCCACCGTCAACGCCTCTCTCAACGCTCTGGCCGCGCTGCTCTTGCTGGCGGGCTTTGTGGCCATCCGCTCGGGCAAGCGAGAGTTGCACCGCAAGCTGATGCTGGCCGCATTCAGCTGCTCGGTGCTCTTCCTGGTGTGCTACCTGGTCTACCACGCCCAGGCGGGCAGCAAACGCTTCCCGGGCACGGGCACGGTACGCGCCTTCTACCTGGCCGTGCTGGCCAGTCACTCGGTGCTGGCGGCCTTGCTCCCTTTTGGCGCCATCCTGGCCCTGCGCCGGGCCCTGCAGGGCAAGCTCGAGCAGCACCGCCGGCTGACCCGATGGGTCTGGCCGGTGTGGATGTATGTCTCGGTGACCGGCGTGGTCATCTACTGGATGCTCTATCGGATGAGCTGGGGCCCATGATCAGGACCTGGGCACTCCGGCGCGCACAGACAGGCTCCTGAAAAGGAGGGCCAGACTCAAGACGACCAGGAGACGGGCCCCGGGGTAGGACAGGATGAGGCGCAGGAAGTAGCCCACCTGCGACCCCGCTCTGTCCAGCAAGTGGTAGGTATCGAACGGGCTCACCGATCGCACCCCAGCATCTCGAGCAGCGCTCTCCTGAGGCGGCGGGCCAGAACGCGGGCTTTGCGGTAGTAAAGCATGCAAACCTCCTGAAAGATTTTCACTGTGGCCATTCTGACCGCCAAAGCTTGTGAAAGTTCCAGGGTTTGTAAAGAAATTCAGGGGCGCCAGGCTACTTGAGCATCTCCTTGACTTTGGCGCCCACCTCGTCCACCTTCCAGTCAGCCCCGGGCAAGACGGAATACACCTTGCCATTGGGATCGATCAGGGCGGTGCGCAGGTTGTGATCGATCACGCCCTTGCTGTCGTCCCAGTAGAGGACTCCGAAGCAGCTGGCCACCTTATTGATATCGGTGGGCTTCCCGGTCAGGAAGGTGTAGGTGGATGGGTCGCCCTTCATGCGCGCGGCATAGGACTTGAGCACCTGAGGGGTATCCTTCTTGGGGTCGATGGAGACGGCCAGAATCGCGAAGCGACCCCTGGCCTTGCCCAGGCCCTCGGCCAGCACGCCCAGCTGGCTGAGCTTGTTGGCGAGCGTCGGACATTTGTCGGGGTAAGGGCAGGTGGTATAAAGGAAGGTGAGCAGCACGGCCTTCCCTCGAAAGCTCTTGAGGCTGGTGGGTTTGCCATCCTGGTTGGTCAGGGTGAAATCGGGCACCGTCTGGCCCACCCCGAGGGGGCTCTGGGCATAAGCCACGGTCAGAAGGAACGTCAGAAGAAGAAAACGCTTCAGCATCGAGGCAAATTGATGCACGATGGGTGGGATTCCTGCTCCTGCACAGGTTTTTCTCTGGCAACTCGGCTCACTTCCAGCGAGAGCCAGCCTCCTTGCGATACCAGGCCCAGAAGGCCTGGGCGAAAATGGCGAAGGCCACCAGCCCTCCCACGACCTTCATGAGGATCCCGCCCAGTTGCTGGTCTTCCAGGGGGGTCAATCTGACGATGCGAATGGCCCTGGCGTAGGTCGGGTAATGCACCGAGCCGACGAAGGTGAGGTAGAAGAAAACGGGGGTCTGGGCGATCATCGAGGCCACCGCATAGAGCATCTGCTGGCCGTAGTGAATGCGGGGGATCTCAGGCAGCGGGCTCAGGATGGGCCACCAGAAGAGCAGCGAGGTGCCCAGAATCAGGGCGTGCTCGAGAAAGTGCACCGAGCGGTCGCGCAGAGTCAGCTCGTAAAGGGCTGGGATGTGCCAAACGGTGAAGACCAGCGTGAACAGGGCCAGCGCCACCACCGGACGGGTGAAGGTGCGCACGGCCCAGCGGACAGGAGCGAACTCGAGGAAGGGGCGCAGCAGCCAGGAGGGGAGGCCCCGCAGGAAGAGGGGCGGGAAGGTCCACATCAAAAGGTTGTGCTGCACCATGTGCAGACTGAACAGGTAGCGCTCAGCGATGGCGTCCAGCGGACTGCCGACAGCCAGGTAAAGCACCGCCAGGCTGGCCAGGAACCAGCCCGCCTGGCGGGAGGGGAAAGGCTCTGCGGGCGCCACCTGGTTGCGCAGCGGTCCAACTGCCAGGAAGTAGAGCAGAGCCAGGAAGGCCAGGCCCTGACCCACCTCGGGGCTGGGGGTCCAATCGCTCAGAAGCTCGCTCAGGCTCATCGGGTCATCAGCCAGCTCACCAGCTCATCCAGCTCGGCCCCGGAGAGCTTGCCCTCATAGGCCGGCATGGCTTTGAGCGAGTCGGGCGCCCGCCAGGTGTCGGGACGCAGAATCTTGCGACGCAGGTAGTCGGGCCCGGCCACGCCGGGCAGTCGGGTGGAGGCACGCTGGCCGATGCCGTCCAGGCTCAACCCGAGAGTGGCCTGAGAAATTCCGTCCAGGGCGTGGCAATGGTCGCACTGCTGGGCGCGGAACACGGTCAGCCCCGGCGGGTCGACCGGGCCAGACTCGAAACGGGGAGCCGAGAGCAGGCGAAAAACCACCATCGGCAGCGCCAGCGCTGCCGCCAGCCCAAGCAAGAGCCAGGCGGCCCGGCGCCGGTCAGCGGCCGGGGCTGGCGGCGGGGGAGCCACCGGCCTCAGGATTGCCACTCGGCGAAGGAGCCGCCTTTCCGGCGTCCTTCTGGGCCATCAGGAAGGTGACCAGCGCCTTGCGATCGGCGTCAGGGAAACCGTAGTTGGTCATGGAGTTGGGATAGCCTTCCACGATGTAGGCGGCCGGGTCTTTGATGGACAGGTCGATGTACTGCTCGGCATTCTGGCCGGGCACGCGCCTGGCGCCCGTCTCCCAGATGCCGTTCAGCGTGGGGCCAACGACGCCTGTCGCCGACTTCACCGTGGCCAGCTCGTGGCAGACCGCGCATTTGGTCTCAAAGAGCTCGAGGCCCTTCTCGCCCTCAGCGCTCAGCTTCGGCCCGGTATAGTCTTGAGACTGCGCCGGGCCGCCCGTGGCGGCCTGGTCCTGTTTCTGGCCCGCCGGGGTGTGAGGGGGCGCGACCGCCACCAGGGCCGCCAGAGTGCCGCCGGCCAGCACCATGCCCGTGACGAACATGAATGTGAAAAGCGGCTGGTCGTAGTAGAGGTGCATGAAAAAGGCCACCACCAGCACATACTTGGCCACCGCCAGGATGAGCAGCATGGCCACGCCCAGCGAGCTGTTCTGGTTGTGGGCGATCAGATAGGGCACGACGATCTCGGCCACCGTGATCAGGGTGAGCGAGATGATAATCTTGGCATACAGCTTGAGGGAGGCGTGAGCTCTTTCTTTCTTTCCAGCCATGTCAGTCTGCCTTCCTCAGTGGATCACGGTGGGGTTGCCACCAGGGGTGATAATGTACTCGAGCAGATAGACGCCGCCGAAGATCACAATCCAGACGATGTCCACGAAATGCCAGTAGAGGCCGGCGATCTCGACGTCGAGCTGACGTTTCTTGGACATGCCGCCTTTGAAGCTGAGGATGCACAGACTCATCAGCCAGAGCACTCCGATGGCCACGTGGCAACCGTGGGTGCCGGTCAGGACGTAGAAGGTCGAGCCGAACAGATTGGTCGTCAGGCCCAACCCGCCGTGCTTGTAGAAGTGCGAGAACTCGTAAATCTGGAAGCCCAGGAAGATGCTCCCGAAGAAGGCTGTTCCTGCCGTCCATAGCTGGAACTTCTTGAGGTCGCCCCGCTGGATGGCCGCCAGAGCCAGCACCATCAGGTAGCTCGAGGCCAGCAGCACGAAGGAGCTGGTCGAAGTCAGTGGGATGTCAAAGATGTCCTCCGGCTGGGGCGTTCCCGCCGGACTGCGACCGCGATAGATAAAGTAGGTCGAGATCAGGCATCCGAAAAACATACAGTCGGAGGCCAGGAAGGCCCACATCAACACCTTCCGGTGAGGAAGGCCGGTGCAGCCCATTTCGTGGGGATTGTCCAAGACCACCTGGCTCATCAGTGTTCGTCCTCAAAGTGGATGTGGTAGCCGCCGATCGGCTCGAGTGACCAGCAGAAAATGGAGACCACCGCACCGACCAACCCGACGATCGCCCAGGGCATCGGCTGGAAAATCATCGCGGTTGCGGCGAATGCGAACCCTGCGGCCGCAAACATGGGGAAATAAGAGCCGCCCGGCATGTGAATGCCGTGCTCGTCGTGGCCGTGGTGCTCACCATGAGCCTCGTCGCCTAACAGCGGCTCCTCCTGGTGCAGCAGCTCGGGATGCTTGGTGACCCACCAGTCATCCAGGTCTTTTACGTGGGGGATGTCCTTGAAGTTGTAGACCGGAGGCGGCGAAGGGAGGCTCCACTCGAGCGTGCGGGCATCCCAGGGGTCGTCAGAGGCCTGATCGCCGTAGATCAGCGACTTGACCATGTCGAAGTAGACCAGCCCGATAGAAGCTGCCATCAGGAAGGCCCCGATGGTGCACACCAGATTGAGCTCGTTCCATCCCATCCCGTCAGCGTAGCTGTAGATGCGCCGGGGCATGCCATTGAGACCCAGCCAGTGCATCGGAAAGAAGGTGAGGTTGAAGCCCACGAACAGGCCCCAGAAGGAGAGCTTGCCGAGCAGCTCGCTCATCATCTTCCCGGTGATCTTGGGGAACCAGTAATAGATTCCGCCGAGCAGCCCCATAATGGCCCCGCCGATCAGCACGTAGTGAAAGTGGGCCACGATGAAGTAGGTATCTTGCTGTTGCGAGTCGTGGGCCGGGTTGGCGTGCATCAGGCCCGAGAACCCGCCGATCATGAACATCGTGATGAAACCGATCGCAAACAGCATCGGGACTTTGAGGCGGATCTGCCCACCCCACAGCGTCAGCACCCAGTTGAAAATCTTCACGCCGGTGGGCACGGCGATGGCCATGGTGGTGACCGCAAAAGCGGCATTGGCGATATTGCCCATGCCGGTGGTGAACATATGGTGAGCCCAGACCGTGAAACCCATGAAGCCGATGGCCATTCCCGAGGCCACCACAAGCGGATATCCGAACAGAGGCCGGCGGGAGAACACCGGCAAGATCTCGCTGATGATCCCCATCGGCGGCAGGATCAGGATGTAGACCTCGGGATGACCGAAAATCCAGAACAGATGCTGCCAGACGATGGGGAGACCGCCCTTGGCCACCGCGAAGAAGTTCGTGCCAGCATAGCGGTCGAAGAGCAACTCGACCAGCGCGATGGTGATGGCCGGGAAGGCCATGAAGAGGAGGAAGCTGGTCACCAGGGTCATCCAGGAGAAGACGGGCAGGCGCCACATCGACATTCCCGGGGCCCGCATGTTGATGATGGTGGCGGCGAAGTTCAGGGCGCCGGCCACCGAGCTGATGCCCAGCACCGACAGGCCCACCACCCAGAAGTCGATTCCCAGGCCAGGATTGTAAGCATTCAGGGTGTTGGGAGCGTAGCCGAACCAACCGCCGTTGGGCGTCTGGCCGATGAACCAGCCCAGGTTGATCAAGATGGAGCCGAACAGGAAAACCCAGTAACTGAAAGCGTTCAGGCGGGGAAAGGCGACGTCGCGGGCCCCGATCTGAAGAGGCACGATGTAGTTAAAGAACGCGACCGACATCGGCATCACAAACAGAAAGATCATCGTGGTGCCATGCATGGTGAAGAGCTGATTGTAGAGCTCGGCTGAGTAGAGCCTTTGATCCGGGTAGGCCAGCTGGGTTCGGATGGCCAGGGCTTCGATGCCTCCGAAGATGAACCAGAACAGGGCCGTGACCGCATAAAGCACACCGATCCGCTTATGATCGATGGTGGTGATCCAGCTCAGGAGACCGCTCTGCTCGGTGGGGCGGCGCAGGAAGCCTTCATACATTCCCTTCTCGGGGACCGGCTCGATGATCATCTTTGGGGTGCTCGACATGAGTTACTCCAGGCTCCGCAGGTAGGCCACCAGAGCGTCGATGTCACCCTGGTTGAGCGCGATGTTGAGGTTGTCCCAGCCGGGCCAGGGACGACGCCAGGACGGCTGAGGCGATGAGTGCAGGAAGGCAGCCTGCATCATATTGCCGGGCTTGATCTCCCCCGGGTGGTCGAGCCAGGCGGCCAGATTCTCAGGAGTGTTCTCGAGCTGGCCGGCGGCGATGGTGGTGCGGCCGGCCAGGTGGGTCAGATCGGGGCCGAGATTTCCGCCCGCCGCCGGGCGAATCTGGTGGCAGCCGACGCACTGCTTGGCCTTGAACAGCTCCTTGCCTCGCAGGGCCAGGGGGTCGGTCACCTCGCGGGCACCCGACTTCTGGTGCTCGACCCAGCTCTTGAATTCATCGCCGGGCAGGGAGTGAACGCGGAACTTCATGAAGGCGTGCGACTCGCCGCAGAACTCGGCGCACTGGCCGTAATAGGTGCCATCCCTGGTGGACCGAAGCCAGAGCCAGTTGCTCTGATTGGGCATCAGGTCGACCTTACCCCCCAGTCTGGGCACCCAGAACGAGTGGATGACGTCGTTGGTCTTCAGGTTGAACTTCACCGCCTGACCGGTCGGGATGGCCAGCTCGTTGGCGGTCACCACTCCCAGGGCGGGATACTCGAACTTCCACCACCACTGGTAACCCGTCACATTGATCTCCAGCACCTCCGAGGTCGGGTCCTGGAGCGTTCCCTGGTAGAACTGCCCTTTCAGAGCCGGCACCAGAATGACGACAACCAGGCAGACCGAGAGGATGATCAGGCACACCTCGAGCTTGGTGCTCCCGTGCCCCTGGTCGGGCAGCGGGGTGTCGGGAGTGACTTCGCCCACATGCCGGTAGCGCACCACGCAGTAAACGATCAGGCTGCCAACGAGCACGAAGATGAGCAAGCTGACGTAGAAGGAAACCATGAAGGTGTAGTATTGATACTCGGCCACCGGACCGTCCGCATCGACGATACTCTGGGGGCCGCGCAGGCCGCAGCCCGACAGCATCAATCCCAGCGTCACCATCCAGGCGGCTGTCACGATGCGCTGCGTTAAGGTTCTCTTCATAGGTTTCCTCAGGAGTCGGATTTTCGCGATCCGGGTTTTTGTGCTCGCCTGGAATCAGTCCTGCTCAGGTTCGATTCCAGAGCAAGATGATGTAGAGCAGAGGGAGGTAGGCGACCGATGCCAGCACCAGCTGGCGAGCTCTGCGGGTCGTGCGCTCGCGGGCCATGCGCAGGCCGTAAAACAAGAATCCCATTCCCAACAGGAAAGCGAGCAAGAAGTAGGTCAACCCGGCCATGCCGGCCAGCGTGGGTGCCATGCTGACGGGTACCAGCAACAGAGTGTAGACCAGGATCTGGGCGCTGGCGAGCGCTCCCTTCGGATCGACAACCGTGATCATCGGCAGCCCCGCCCTGGCATAATCTTCACGGCACAGCCAGGCGATGCCCATGAAATGGGGCAACTGCCAGAGGAACAGGATCAAGAAAAGCAGCCAGCCTCCCAGCGTGACTGTGCCCTCGGCCGCCGCCCAGCCCACCAGCACCGGCAAGGCGCCGGGCACCGCCCCCACAAGGGTGCAGAGCGAAGAGACGCGCTTGAGGGGTGTGTAAACCAGCACGTAGGTGATGACCGCCAGAGCTGCCAGCAAGCCCGAGAGTGGTTGAACGGCCACGCCCAGGTAAAGGCAACCCCCGGCCGCCAGAATGCCTCCAAAAATCTCAGCGGCCACCGGATCCACCCGTCCGGCGGGCAGCGGGCGGTTCTGGGTGCGGCGCATGCGAGCGTCCACGTCCACTTCAAGAACGTGGTTCAGCGTGGCCGCTCCGGCGCCCATCACGTAGGTGCCCAGCAGCAGGTGAGTCAACACGGCCCAGCTTGGCTCGTTGGTGGCCATCCAGTAGGAGCCGCCGGCGGTAAAGGCGGCCATGGTGACCAGCCGGGGCTTGGTCAGCTCCATCCAGTCGCGGGTCGAGCCGCGGGGCTCGTCGGCCACGTGGGGCGAGGCGTCGAAGCTCGCCAGGCGCAGGGCCCAGACCAGCAGGGAGAAAACCGCGGCCAGCACCAGGGCACCGTTCATGACATGCAGACAGGTGGGCAGGAAGCCTCGAAAGCTCCACAGGGTGGCCACGCCCAGCGCGACTTGCAGGCTCAGCAGGCCCGCCAGGGCCACGGCCAACCGGCGCAGCCGACCGTCCTGCTGGTAACGCAGGATCTCGTAGACCAGGTAGCCACAGGCCAGCGACACCACGAGCGCGCCGACTCGGTGAGCGAAATGGATGGCGTCGGCGGGGGTGGTCATGAGAGGGATGATGCGTCCGCCGGTGAGTGGGAAATCGACAAACTTGAGACCGGCGCCCATATGACGCATCACCGCCCCCAGCACCAACTGGCCCACCACCGAGGCCAGGGCCAGAAAGGCCGCTGTCCGCAAGCGCCCGGCCCGCTCGATGGGGCCGGGCCGATTCCAGCCGGGCGAGGTGACCAGGACCAGGGCCACCACGGTACACAGGAAGAACTGGGCCAGGCAACCGTGGGCCACCGAGACGGCCGTGGGGAGCTTCAGCAGCACTGTCAGGCCTCCCAGAAGACCCTGGATGATGACCAGCAGCAAGGCCAGCCAGGCCAGCCGGCGTACCAGGGTGGGGGTACGGGCGAAGCTGGTCCAACAGGCCAGCACCAGCGTCAGGAAGCCCACCAGGCTGGCAACCAGCCGGTGCCCGTGCTCATAGAGCACGCCTCCGACCATGGCCGGGAAAAATCCGCCGAAAGAGAGCGGCCAGTCCGGCACCGCCAGCCCCGAGCCAGTGGTGGTCACCGTGGCGCCGATGAAGATCAGCAGAGCAGTAGCCAGCGCAAGTCCGCGAGTGAAGGCGGAGAGTGCGGGCAAAACTGTATTCGACTGATGGGGCTGGTCTGTCATAAAAGAAGCGCTGGCGCGCCTGCTCAATACTGTGAAAGATTTCACGAACCCGGTCAATCAGGGAAAGCCCTGACGCCAAACGGCTTCTGCAATCCATCTCAGGCCATTCGGGCTTCGCGGGAGTCCCTGGATCCCCCTTCAGAATGACGAGCTGTTCACCTGGCGGCAAAATCCCATCTGGCGTCGGATCTCGTACAGCATGACGGTGCCCGCCATGGCCACGTTGAGCGACTCCAGTCCGGCTGCCATGGGCAGGGTCACCGACTGGCCTCGCAGCTCTTGCAGCCCGTGGGCCTCATTGCCGAGCACCAGCAAGCTCCGGGCCGGGAAGCGGGTCTCGAAGAGCGATTGCCCTCCACGCACCACGGCGCTGAAGACGGCATGCTCGGGCAGGGGCTCGAGCATCCGCGCCAGAGGCACGCTGAAGAGGGCTCCTGCCGAGGCGCGCACGGCTTTGGGGCCGAAGGGGTCGGCGCCCTGCTCCCCGACCACGACCGTGCAGGGAGCGACCGCCGCAGCGGCCCGCACCAGGGTGCCCAGGTTGCCGGGATCGGCGATATGATCGAGCAAGAGCACCAGGTCGTGCCAGGCTACCGGAGCGGTCGGCATTCTGGCCACGGCCAGCACGCCCTGGCAGGTGCTGGTCGCGGCGGCGCGCTCGAGCAGCTCCTCCTCGACCAGATACACCGCGCTCCCTCGTGCCTGCCAGCGGGACCCCAGCTCCTCATGGCGGGGGCTGACCAGCACCGTCTCCACTGGGAAGTCGGCCCGCTCGGCCGCGCTCAGGCAGCGCAGGCCCTCGACCAGAAAGCGGCCGGTGGCCCGGCGCTCGCGGGCATGACCGAGTCGGGCCACCTCCTTGAGGAGGGGGTTATGCCGCCCGAGCGGCTTCAAGTGGGCTCGGCGCTGAACGAAGCGCCGTTCAACAGATTGTCGACAGTCCCGCGCGTTCTGATTCTGAGCCGGTCAGCACGCGGGACTGTTGCAAAGCCAGGCAGAGGTAACGCTCGCGCAGCTCCAGCACCAGACGGTCGGCCACCAGCTCGGCCAGCGCCGCTTGCAGCTCGCCCTCCTCGGCCCCGGTCAGCTCTTCCAGGCGGGCCAGGCTCAGGGGCCTTCTCATCGTCTCGCGGACCACGCTCGCCTTGGTGCCCTGGCAGCGGTAGGTGACCTCGGGCGGGCGGCGACCGTCGCGCAAGAGCACGCTGTCGCCCTGGTCCTCCAACCACAGATAGGGGCGCTCGGCTCGCATCCAGGCCTGCTGCCAGGCCCGGATCAGCTCCACCGTACGCCGATAGAGGGCCTGCAACTCGGGCGGGGTCTCGCGGTCAAGCTGGTACTCGTAGGCGATCTTCTCGATGTCGAGCTCATCGGGGTAGATATCCCGGTAGAACTCGTCGGGGCGCCAGTTGCGCAAGCCGTAGCGTTCCTTCTGGTGGTAGTAAGGCGAGAAGCGCACGAACGAGAGCTCGATGGCAAAGGGCGGGTCCAGGTGGGGGATCAGCTCGAGGTGGCCCAACTGCCGGGCCAGATCCTCGGCGGTGGCGTCGGGAAAGCCCAGAATGATATTGTGGCTGACCCGCACCCCCCGTTCAGCGCAGCCTTTCATGAGCATCAGGTTGTGGAAAGTGGTGGTGCCCTTGCTCATCTTCTCGAGCAGAGCATCCTCCATGCTTTCGATGCCAGGCTGGACGAGCTGCACTCCGGCACGGGCCAGGATATCCAGATGCCGGTCGGTCAGGGCCGTGCGCACCTCCATGAAAGGAATGCGCAGACGCGGATGGATGCGGCGCAACTCGGGAAAAATCTCCTGAATCGTGGGCACAGTGACCAGGTCGTCCACCACATAGAAGGCGGGCGTGGTGCCAGCCGGTGGGGTGGCGCGGTCGGGTCGGGGGGTGAAGTAACGCTCGACCTGAGCCTCCACCTCGGCCAGCACGCGCTCCCTGGAGCGCCGGCGGAACGTGCCGTGAAAAGAGAAGGCGCAGAACTTGCAGGTCTTTTTGTCGCCCCAGGCGCAGCCGCGCCCCATCTCGATGGGAAGCACCCGCTCCATGAGGCCGCGGGTGCCTGAATCGAGCCCTTTGAGGATTTCGAAGTACTCGTCATAGTCAGGATAAAGCTCGTCTTCCAGGTCGTGCCTGGTGGGGCCGAGCGCGGCGCGACGCACCTCGCCCCGATAGCGGTAGTGCACCCCGGGCAGGTCGGCCGGCTCGGCCCGGTCGAGCAGCCGCTCCACCAGGGGCACGAGAACCGGCTCGCCCTCCCCCACCACCCCGGCGTCCAGGAACTCAAACACGCGCAGCAGCTCGCAGACGCTCTCGTCGTGAATCTGCGAGGTCGCCCCGCCGAACACGATGGGCTTGTCGGGATGGCGCTCCTTCAGGCGCCGGGCCAGGGCCAGCGAGGCATTGATCTGGGGGTAGGTCATGGTGAAGGCGAACAGGTCGAAAAGCGAGTAATCGCGAGCCATCAGGTCGACGAGCAACTCGGGGATGAGCTCGCGCTTGACGGCCAGCAGCGACTGGAAGGGGAAGGAGACGGTCTTACAATAGCCCTCGAGCCGCATGCTGGCCTGCCAGTCTCCAGCTACGCCCGGCTTGAAGGCTCGCTCGGAAAAGAGCCATTCGTAGACCATACTGGGCACCTGGGCGGTGTACTGCACGTGGAAACCGCGCCTTCGCATGCGGGCGTAAAGCTCGATGTTGGGGTAAAGGCAGGTGGCCTCAAGGCCGCTCTTTTGCAGCACGCTCTTGAGCAGGCCCGTCTGGATGGAGGGCCTGGTGGCGGGCGCGAACGGCATGTTGAACAGAGCGACGCGCGGCATTGGCCGTTAGTTCGGGGCTCGGGCGGGACCGGCCTCCTGCTCTCGCGCCCTGGGCACGCCGCAGATGCCCATTCCGGTCGCCCCGCCCGAGCATGCAGGCACGAGCGCTGGCAACTCCGCGCACATCGGCTCCGCACCCGAAATGTGCCCGAACAGGGAACTCACCCCGGGTGGCCAATACCGCCTCCCATGAGCGAGAGCCCGGTCCAGCGGGAGACGCCCTCTCCGGTCTTCGACGAGCTGCTTCGACTCGTTCGGGGGGCTCAGGGCGGCAGCGTTCCCCGACCCGAGCTGCAGCAGTATGTCGAGCAGCTCACTTCCCGCTTTGGGCAGGCTCGCGAGGCCACCCGCAAGCAGATCGCCGGCCAGGGAGCTGAGCACGTGGAGCGGTTCGCCGAGCCCATTGCCCGCATCGAGGAGGCTTTCCAGGAGGTCGAGTCGGCTCTGCATGCAGTCTTAAAGTTTGCCCGGAGCGGCGATGAGGAGGATGGCCTGGTAGCCGTGCGCCGGGCAATCCGCGCCTCCTGGAGCCAGGCCACCGCCATGGACGCCTACCAGCAAGCTGAGCTGGCCGCTGGCCCCAGCCGCGTGCCGCTGGTCAACCTGATGGTCAAGATGAAAGAAGGCTTTCTGGCCGGATCGGTCAGCCGCGCCGAATTCGAGGATGCGGTCCGAGGCGCCATCAAGATGTGCCAGGAAGCCCAGCAAGAGATGCGCGCCAGGGGCGAGTTGAGCGACGCCGAGGAAGCCATGGTGGGTGCCTACGAGCGCCTCAAGAAGATGCTGGGCGAGCTGCTTGGCGCCATCGGAGAGGGGGGCGAGGCGCTGGAAGCGGCCCTGACCGAGGTGACGGACGCCTCCGAAACGGTGCGCGCCGCCATGCAGGAGCTGAACACCCGCATCTTCACGGCCGGTCCGACGAGGATGCCGCATGCCAACCTGGTGCTGAACATCATGGCAGCCCACCAGGCCGGCCAGGTACCCGACCAGGTCCTCCTCAACGCCCTGGAAGTCTTCCGCAATGGCATGGAGCAGGAGTCTGGAGAGGTCGAGCGCATGCTCAGCCTGCCCACCCGGTCGAGCGCCATCCAGGAGCAGACCCTGAAGACCCGCCAGGCATATGAGATGCACTGGCCGGCGATCGAGCTGGCCGAGGGCTATGCCGCCGGCCAGGCCGATCAGTACGAGCCGGCCCGCCAGGCCCTGATCCAGGCCTCGGAGGCACTGGCCGCCTGCAAGGAGGCTTTCGAGCAGATCGGCGAGCTGGAGGGGAAAGTGCTGTGCGTCATGTGCGGGGCCCCCAACGCGCCCGGGGATCGGGCCTGCTCCAAGTGCGGCGCGCGCATGGTCCAGACACAGATGGGCACCTCCACGATGTCTCTCCAAGAAGAGTGGGGCGAGGCCCGAGGCGGCGAGCTGGTCATGACGGAGAACCTGCTGCGAGTGCTCCAGTCCGTCAACGAGGTGGGTGAGCAGTCGCTCGAGTTGGAGGAGTTTGGGGAGGTGCTCACCTGGATGGCCGACCTGGTGCAACAGCACCTGCTCGGCCTACCCCAGGCTCCTGCTTTCAGCCGGGAGGGGTTGAGCCAGGAGCAGTCGGAGGCGGTGGACGAGTTGGAAGAAGAGCTGGCCCGCCAGCGAGAAGAAGTGGTGGCGGGAGCCGAGGAGCTGATGGCCGGCTTGAGCCAGCTCAGCTGCTACCTCGACGAGCAGGACAAGGAGCACCTGACCTCGGGGGTGCGGATCGTGCGCGATGGGGCCGTGCGCGTGCAACGCGCCCAGCGGACCATCGACGAGCTGGCTACCAGGGTGGAAAGTACTCGCCGGGGCGACGGCCCGACAGAGGAGGAGCAAGAGGACGAGCAGGTCGCCTGACTTGTCCGGCTGGGCCCGGCGCATCCTGGAGGGCTACCAGCAGGGTCTGTTCCCCATGGCCGCCCGCGAGGACGGGCGCTTGCGATTCTACCATACCAATCCGCGCGGGATCCTGCCACTGGAGGCCGTGCACGTGCCCCGCCGGCTCGCCCGGCGCCTTCGCCAGAACCCCTTCACCATACGCATCGATAGCGATTTCGCCGGGGTGGTGCAGGGCTGCTCCGAGCGTGCCGAGACGTGGATCTCGCCCGATCTGGCTGAGATCTACACTTTCCTGCACGAAAAGGGCTTCGCCCACTCGGTGGAGGCCTGGCAGGAAGCTCGGCTGGTCGGCGGGCTCTACGGCGTGGCGATCGGCGGGGCCTTCTTCGGGGAGTCCATGTTCGCCCGGGTGGACGATGCCTCCAAGGCCTGCCTTCTGCACCTGGTGGACCACCTCAACGAGCGGCGCTATCGGCTGCTCGACTGCCAGATGGTCACTGAGCACACCAGGAGATTCGGGGCCGTCTGGATCCCCGAGTCGGAGTATCTCGACCGGCTGGAAAGGGCTCTGCGCCTCAAGCGGCGCTTCTGGCCGTGAGTCGAGCCGCGTTCGTCAGATTGTGCTCCTAGCGAGGTCGGAGGTCTTGAGGGGTATCGATCACCTGCTGCAGGCGCTGATTGACCTCTTCCACCGTTCCGACGCCGTCCACCCCGAAGTACTCGCCCTCGGAGCGAAAGTATTCGATGACCGGCCGGGTCTCGCTGTGGTAGACCTCGAGCCGGTGGCTGATCACGTCGGGGGTATCGTCAGCCCGGCCGCGCTTGGCCAGGCGAGCGTGGGTCTCGGAATCGGGGACCTCCAGGCCCACCACGATGAACTCATCGAAGCCCAACTCGCGACGCAGAGCGCGGAACATGGGAACCTGCTCGAACTGGCGGGGGAAGCCGTCCAGGATGAAGCCCCTCTTGCAGTCGTCCTGGCTCATGCGCTCGAGCAGCATCTCGTACATCAGGTCGGAGCCGACCATATTGCCGTCTTTGATGATCGAGTCGATGTGCTGACCGCGCTCGCTGCCGCTGGCCACCTCGGCTCGCAGCAGCTCACCGGTGGAGATATGAGGAACGCCGTAGCGCTCGGCCAGCATGGCTCCCTGAGTGCCCTTGCCGCTGCCCGGAGGGCCCATGATAAGGATCTGGACCGGAACGGTCGTGGGCCCCGGGGCCATGGCCCCTACCGTGGCCGCCTCCGCCAGGCCTTGCTGGGGGAAAAGCTGCACCGGGGCGCCCGAGCGTGAGCTGCTGCGCGCGGCAGCCAGGAACTGGTCCTCCGGCAGCAAGGGCTCGCCCTCTTCCTTGCGGGGGCAGACCGCTCCCCAGGGGCTCGAGCCGGCGCTCATCGGGCGCACGTTCAGGATCGTGTTCATCACGGCAAGAGTATAGTCGCCGGCGAGATTGCCGCGCGTGAACTGGCTGTTGCCGACTTGTGTACAGCCCGATCAGGCTCGGGTCAACTTGCGAGTCGCCTCAGCCCAGCCCATCTCGGTGGCGAAAGCCGTCTCCCCGCAGGCAGAGCCTTCCCGGGCAGCCGCTTCGGGGTCGAGCTCGATCTGCAGCCCGTGGGCCCCGGGATGAGTGGGGTGGTGCTGCTCGGCCAGCACGGCCTGCTCCAGGGTGCGCTGAACCTGCTGACAGGCCTGCCGCAACCGCTCATCTGGACCGCTGCGCAGCTCGATCTGCCGGGTCAAGTCAAAGACGTCCTTGTATTGCCCGAAGGTTTGGGTCGCCCCGGCCGCACCGCTCAGGTCGGAGGAAGTGGCCAGCACGGCCTGGCCCAGCTCCTTGACCGCCAGGCTGACCGCCCCCACCCGGCTCAGGTCGATGGCGGCTGAGGTGGGTATCTCGGTGAAAATGCGGAAATTGCGGACGCGCTGAGCGACAAACGCTCTGTGGCTCAGGCCGGCAGTCGTTACAGGTCTCGGCAAACTTGCAGTCGCTCTAGAGCGAGAGCAGCCTGGCCGATCCCGGGTTTCATGCGGATCCCCGGTCAGGCGGTGGGATATCCCACCTCGCCATGGGGGATCCGCATTTTGCGTGGGATCCGGCCGGCAGTGCGAACTCGTTCCCATATCAGAAGCGCGGCCGGAAACCCCCTTGACACAGTTTTCCGGCTGCGCTCACAGACTAGGCCCAGGGGGAACGGCGAAAGGAGAGCGGCAGGTTGGCCCGAGCTTCCAGCTCCAGGGTCGAGCGCCAGCCAAGCCTGGCCGCCTCCCAGCCCGCCCGGGCGATCATGGCCGCGTTGTCGGTGCAGAGCGAAGGCGAGGGCACCACCAGGCGAAGACCGAGCTCGCTGGCCTGGCGGGCCAGCTCCAAGCGCAACTCGCTGTTACAGGCCACACCCCCTGCTACTGCGATGGTGCTCACGCCCTTCTCGCGGGCGGCTCGCAGCAGCTTGGTGGCCAGCACCTCCACCACGGCAGCCTGAAAGCTGGCGCAGACATCCTCCACCGATACCTCGGGGTGGGACTTGCGCTCCACCAGCACGGCCGTTTTGAGACCGGAAAACGAGAACTCATAGCCCCGGTCGCGCATCGGGCGAGGCAAATCGAGCGCGTCGCGCCGCCCCGAGCGGCTCAAGCGGTCCACCAGCGGCCCTCCGGGATAGCCCAACCCGAGCAACCTGGCCACCTTGTCGAAAGCCTCGCCGGCGGCGTCGTCGCGGGTCGAGCCCAGCACTTCCAGGCCTTCCCAGGTGGGCAGGTGCACCAGCAGGGTGTGTCCCCCCGACACCAGCAGGCACACCAGCGGGGGCTCGAGCTCGGGTTCCTGGAGAAAGACCGAGGCCAGGTGCCCTTCCAGGTGGTTGACCCCGATCAGCGGGCGGTCCAGCACCAGCGCCAGCGTCTTGGCGAAGGCGACCCCCAGCAGCACGGCGCCGATCAGGCCGGGTCCGCAGGTCACTGCCACGGCCTCCAGCTCGCCAGGAGAGACGCCTGCCTGGCTCAGGCACTCCTCATAGAGCGGGTTGAGCACTTGAAGGTGCTTGCGGCAGGCCAGCTCGGGCACCACCCCTCCGTACTTCTTGTGCAGCTCGGCCTGCGAGGAGACCAGGCTGGCTCGAATCTTGACCCCGTCCTCCAGCACAGCCAGAGAGGTCTCGTCGCAGGAGCTCTCCACTCCCAGGATCAGCCGTGGCGAGTAAGGAGCAAGCCTGTGGTGGGTCACGAAAGGGTGCTGGCGATCCGGTCCAGCCGGGCGTCGAAACTGCGCGACTGCAGATTGCCGGCCCACATGATCACGGCGTCGTGGCCGCTCTCGTAGTAGCCCTTGCGCAGCCCGATGCGGGCGAAACCGAAGCGGCGATACATCTTGAGGGCCACCTCGTTGTCCACCCGTACCTCCAGGGTGGCCCAACGCGCTCCCAGGGCCTGGCAGCTGCGCAGCAGGTGGTAGAGCAGGCGCTTGCCCAACCCGCCCCCGCGCCGCTCGGGGTCCACGGCGATAGAGGTGATGTGGGCCTCGTCGAGCACCAACCAGACCCCGGCGTAGCCCAGCACCTCCTCCCCCTGGCGGGCCACCAGGTAGTGCGCCGAGCGATTGGTCTTGAGCTCGTTGAGAAAGGCCTCGTCGGGCCAGGTGGTGGCGAACGAGCTGCCCTCGATGCGGCGCACGCTGGCCACGTCGCCCTCGCGCATGGGCTCGACCACGATCACGGCAGGCTCAGATCTCAACGCGGATCCAGGAGCTGATGGCCACGGGGGCGGCCACGATCTGGGGGGCCTGGGCGAAGAGAGCCTTGATATGGGGCGTCTGCAGATGGGCCGCCAGAGCTTCGGGACTGGCCCAGCGCTCGATCATGAGGAAGCGAGTGGAGACCTCGGGGGAGCGGTGCAGATGATATTCCAGGCAACCCTCCTCGGCCCGGGTGGGGCCGACCACGGCGGCCATGGCGGCCACCAGGTCCTCTTCCTTGCCCGGCTGGACCTCGATGTTGGCGGTGACGTGGATCATGGGCTTCCTCCCGAATGAATCTGCACCTCGGCGGCCCGCACATAGGCCGGCTCGAGCTCGCTCCAGCTCATTTCCGTCCCAGCGCGTGCCAGCAGGGCCACCTGGCCGGCCCGAACCCACCAGAAGGAGCGGGCCGCGGCCCGCCCCGTGGGGGGGAGCTGGCCGTAGCGCTCGAGGGCGTTTCCCGTCACCAGGCATTCCCCCTGCCGAGCCAGCCAATCGGACCAATCCCGAGCCGGGAGCAAGGTGTTGGGGGTCAGCCGCCGGCCGGCTCGAAAGGCGGCCGCCACCACTTCGCCTTTGCGCACGTCGCTGGCAGCCACCACCACCTCCTCGGTCGCGCAACCGGCGGCCAGGGCCTGCAGAGCGTCCACCCCCACCACCGGCCTGGCCAGCGCCTGAGAGAGCGTGCGAGCGATCAGAACGCCCAGGCGCACCCCGGTGAACGAGCCTGGCCCTACGGTGACGGCCAGCCGGTCACACTGACTCAACTCGACCCCGGCCCAACGGGCCACCTGGCCCAGGGCGGGCGTCAAGCTGCGCAGCTGGGTGCGCGGATGCCGGCAGACAAGCTCGGCCAGCACCTCGGAGCCGCGCGCCAGGGCTACCGACCAGCTCTCGCCGGTGCAGTCCAGGGCCGCGATCAGCACAGCGCCTCCAGCAATCGCTCGAGCTCGGGGCCAATCGCACTCAGAGAAACCCTTCGCCCTTCCTCCAGCAGAGAAAAGCGCAGCTCAAGACGCTCCGGGGGCAGGGCTTCCAGCACTCGCTCGGACCACTCCAGCAGCACCACCCCGTCGTCACACTCCTCCAAGCCCAGCTCCAGGAGATCGCGCGCCGAGTCCAGGCGGTAGGCATCGAAGTGGTAGACCGGCAGGCGGCCCTGGTAAATGTGCTGGAGCACGAAGGTGGGACTGGTAACGCTCTGACTCACCTCGAGCCCACGGCCGATGCCGCGGGCGAAAGTGGTCTTGCCCGCCCCCAGATCGCCATAGCAAGCCAGCGTCATGGGCCGGTCAATGAGGCGGCCCAGGCGCTCGCCCAGGGCCTCGGTGTCGTCAGCGGTCAGGCAATCAATCGTCTTTGCTGCCAAAAAATGCTACGGCCAGACCGATGGCCAGACCGGCTCCCACAGCCAGGGCAGCGCCCGTGGTGGTGTCGGTCTTGCGAGTCTCGGTATTCGCCAACCTTCTCCTGCTTGATGTCGGGCCGGTGGTGAACCGCCGATCCGTCAGGATGTCTTTCGCTCGGAGCGGCCGTCAGCCTGCTTGACGTAGCGCTCGCGCGACTCGGGGATGGACACGGGTGTCGTGCTTCTGGACGCCGCCCAGGCCGTGCTGGGCCTCGACCTGGTCGCGGGGGACGCTCGCAAGTCGTCACGGGGCGATCAGAGGAGCCCGCAGGGTCGTTCTGGTCATGCTCGCGAGTCTACCGGGATCCGAGCAGGTGGTTGTGGAACTGATGTTATGAATCGGGCACTGGAGGCGAGGCGTGGACGAGCTCTCAGGAAAAGCCAAGGACACCCTGATGAAAGGGTGGGGGTTCCTCAAGAATCGCGCCAAGGAGACGATGGACGTCACCAAGACGGCCGGTCAACTGCGCGAGCAACAAAAACGCCATAGCGAGTTGATCAGCGATCTGGGTCACCGGGTTTACGCCATGGTCCAGAGCGACAAAATCGACTTGGACAGCCTGCGCGAGCGCTGCGCCGCGATCGAAGCCCTGGAAAAGGAAATCGAGCAGCTGCAGAGCGAGCTGGGCGAGAAGAAGGCGGAAATCAAGGAGCACCTGGGGGATGCCGTGCCCAAGCGACGCACCTGTCCCCGCTGCAACGCCCCATTGGGCCTGCTCGACCAGGACTGCCCTCGCTGCGCTCCGGCGCCCGAGTAGCTTGGACTTCAAGCTCAAGCCCTCCGACCTGGTCGTGGTGCTGGTCACCCCGCAGGGAGACGCCAACGTCGGGGCCGTGGCCCGCAGCATGTCGTGCTTCGGGGTGCGCGAGCTGGTGCTGGTGAGCCCCCGCCGCCCCCCCGGCGAGGAGACTTACAACTGGGCGGTGCACGGCAAAAAGGTGCTGGACCGCTGCCGGACCGTGGCCACGCTGGGCGAGGCCCTGACCGACGTCAACCTGTCGCTGGGCCTGACCCGCCGCAGCGGCAAGCGGCGCCACCGCCTGTCCAGCTCGCGGGCAGCCGCCGAGCGCATCCTGCCGCGCTATCTCCCGGCCCGGGTGGGGCTGGTCTTCGGCAACGAGGAGAGCGGCCTGTCTCGGGCAGATCTTGATCTCTGCCACCGGCGCGTGCAGATTCCCACCCATCCCGAGCACGGCTCACTCAACCTGGCCCACGCCGTGACGGTGATGCTCTACGAGCTGTTGGGGCGGGGCCGGCCCACCGCCTCCTTCAAGGCAGCCCGGCCCGCCAGCCCTTCCGCCCGGGCCGGCATGCTGGCCGAGATGCGGGCGGGACTTTCCGCCACCGGCTACCCGGCCCACGGGGATCCGCTGGAGGAAGAGATGGGCAAACTGTCTGACATTCTCAATCGAGCCGCGCTGGAAGACTGGGAAGTCAATTTCTTGCTGGGGATCGTGCACCACCTGAAGAGCCGGGCTGTGAATTTCTCTCAAATTCGGCAGGTGGAGACCGAACAGGAAGCGAATTCCGGTCAACTGAGCGAGGCCTGACCCAAGCCCTCTCGCCAGAATCGTCCTCCCCCGGGTCGGGGAGCTTGTTGGCAGGCCACCAAGGAGCATAAAGAGACCGGCCAGGCCGGTTTTTTCCAGTACGAGGCCCGTCTTTGGCCAAGAACTTGAGAGGAAATCCACCGGGCGACGACCTGATCGAGACTCGCCCGCGCCGGTCGTCGCGGGGCTCCGCAGCGGCCTCCTCTCGTGCTGCCCTGACGGCCGAAGAGCTTCAGCAAGCTCTACGCGACTCCGAGCGCCGCTACCGGAAGCTGGAAAAACAGCTGGCCGAGTCGCAAGAGCAGGCCCAGGGTCACGAAGCCACCGCCCAGAAGCTCAAGAAGGCCCTGGTAGCCGCCCGTCAGGAGCTCAAGCGCACCGAGGAGACCGCCCAGAAATACTCCGAACGGGTTGAGAAACTGCAAGGCCGGCGCAAGGAGGGCAGCGCCGAGCTCGAGCAGACCCGGGGTGAGCTCGAGCAATCCCAGGCCCGCCTGGCCAGAGTGGAAGCTGCCTTCCAGAGGAGCACCGAGCAACTCGAGGAGTTCCAGTCGCAGATTGACGGCCTCTGTGATCAGCTCGACGAAGCCTACAACGCGCTGAGCCTGCTCCAGGAGCAGATGGCCGAGAAGGAAGGCCAGGCCACGGGCGAGCTGCAGAGCCGCCTGGAAGAGCTCGAGAGTCAGCTGACCAGCCGCGAGGCCCGACTGGGCGAGCTGCAGGAGAGCCTGAGCCAGCGCGAGACCAGCATCCACCAGCTGGAGGAAGAGGTGGCCCGGGTCCAGGCGCTGCTGCGCGAGAGCCAGCTCGACCGGGAATCTCAGGAAGAGAAACTGGCCCTGCTCGAGCAACGCCTGGAGGCCAAGGAGCGGCAGGCTGAAGCGCTGGAAACGAGCCGCCTGGAGCTCGAGGTTGCCCTGATCAACCTCCAGGGTGAGCTGAGCGAAGGCCAGGTCGACGCTCGGCGACGGCTGGCCCAGTTGGAGGCTCAGACGGGCAGCCGTATCCAGGCCCTGGAAGTGCTGGCCCGTGAGCGCGAGGATCGCATCCAGGCTCTGGAGCGCTCCATGCTGGAGGCCAGCCTGGTCATGGAGCAGGCCGAGCGGCTCATCGGCGGCCTGGAGACCGTGCGCGATCGTTCCCAGGAGAGGATGCAGGGCCTGGAGCAGTGCCTGGTGGAGGCCACCACCGTGATGACCTCCGCCAGCCAGCGTCTGGACGGGTTGGGGACTTGCCTCAACGAGGCCAGCCTGGTGATGAGCATCTCGGATCGCGCTCTGGCCAACCTGGGGGGCCAGATCAGCGATCTGGAGCTGGTCCTGGCCGAAGCCCAGGAGGAGGCCACCCAGCGAGCCGTCGAGCTGGACGCCCTGGAGCAGAACCTGGCCTCGCGCCATCAAGACATCCACCGCCTGGACCAGCGCGTGGTCGAGCTGCTGGGCGCCATCGATCAGCGCGACGAGAATCTGGCGCTGGTCAACGAGAACCTGTTGCGCACCAGTGAGCAGGCCTGTGACCTCAAGGCCCGGCTGGAGGCCAGCGCCAACGTCAACCTCGAGCTGAGCGGACGCCTCCTGATCCGCGACAGCCGCATCCGGGTGCTCAACGAGGTCAACGACACCCTGCAGCTCGAGCTCTACGAGTCGCGCATGTTGATCGCCGACCTGGAGCAGCAGCTCGAGGAGGCACGCTCCGACCTGGCTGGCTCCAGGCGGCAGATCGGTGAGCTGGAGGCCCTGCTGGCCGAGCGCGAAGACGAGATCGGCCAGCTGCAGCATGCCCTGGACGAGGCCGGAGCCGAGTCGGTGGCCCTGGCCGAGCGGGTGGCCGAGCTTTCGGCCCTGCACGAGGCTGAGCAGGCTCGGGCCGCGGGCCTTCAGCAGGAGTTGACCAGCACCACCCGCCAGCGCGAGAACGCCCGCGAAGAGGCCTCCGAGCTGGAATCGGCCCTGCACGAGATGCAGGAAACGTTGGAGGCGACGCGCCACGACCTCGAGAGCGAGCGTGCTCAGCTGGCCCAGGCCAGCTCCGAGGTGACGCGGCTGGAGTCGCGGCTGAGCGCTCGCGAGCAGGAGCTCCAGGCGACCACCGACCAGCTGGGGCATTTCTACAAGCTCAACGCCGAGCAAGAGAAGAAACTGGCCACCCGCGAAGGCCGCATCAAACTGCTCGAGCAGAAGCTGCAGAAGGTCGTGGCCGAGCTGCTCAAGAGCCGCCAGAAGGTGACCGGGCTCGAGCAAGAAGTCAAGGGCCGGGCCCAGCGCATTTTCCAGGTCGAATCCGAGCTTAAGGCTCAAAACGAGAAGGTGGTTCGGCTCGAAAGCGAGCTGTCTCGACTGGAAGAGCTCGAGAACGAGATCACCCGACTGCACCAGAGCCACGACGAGCTGGAAGGCTCGCTCAACCGCTCGCGCCAGCAGGCAGAGGACCTGTCCGACGAGTTGGAGGTGGCTCGCCAGCAAGTGGTGGCGCTGGACGAGCAGCTTTCCTCGGCCCAAACCGACGCGGATGCCACCCACCAGCGGCTCGAGCAGGTCCAGGCCGAGCTGGAGCGCTCCATGGCCAGGGCCCAGCAGCTCGACCAGGAGCTCGGGCGGGCTCGTGAGGAGCTCGAGCAGGCTCGCGAGCGCGAGACCGTCACCCAGATGCAGGTCCAGAGCCTGGAGGAGGGCATCCTCGAGCTGGAGTCGGCCCTGCACGACCTCAATGCCGAGTCCGAGCAGGACAAGGAGCGCATCCAGGGGCTGGAGAGCGAGCTGGCCGAGCGTCGAGCCGAGCGCGAGCGCCTGGCCGCCGAGCTCGAGCAGGAGCAGGAGCGCCGGGGTGTCTCCGACAGCCAGGTGACCGCCCTGGAAGAGACGGTGGGCGAGCTGGAGACGACGCTCTACGATCAGCGCTCGGAGCTTTCCGAGGCGCGCGGCCAGCTCGAGCAGAGCCGCGCCCGGGTCGAGTCGCTCGAGCACCAGCTCGCCGCGCTGGAAGGCTCCACGGCCGAGCAGGTGGCCCAATTCTACAAGCTGACGGGCGAGCAAGAAAAGAAGATCCAGGAGCGCGACCTCAAGCTGCGGGCCCTGGCCCAGAAGCTGGTGCAGACCAGCAACGCCCTCAAGAAGTCCGAGGCCGAAGGCGAGACGCGCTCGCGTCAGCTGACCCAGCTGGCCCAGGCCCTGGACGCTCGCAACAAGTCGTTGCACGAGACCGAAGAGCAGCTCACCGAGCTGGACAACCTGCTCAATGAGCGCCAGGAGCACCTGGAGGTGCTGGAAAGCCAGCTGGCCGAGTCGCAGAGCGAGCAAGAGGGGCTCCGCGAGCGGGCCCACCAGCTGGAAGAGCAACTGGGCGAGCAGAAGGGCTTGATGGATCTCTTCCAGGCCGAGCTCGACGAGCAGCGGGGCAAGCTCGATGCCCAGTCGACCGAGCTCGAGCAACGGGCCTACCAGCTCGAAGAGGAGACCACGCGACGCGAGCTGACCCAGGCCGAGCTGGAGGAGACAGAGGCCGCCCGAGCCGAGCTGGAGAGCCGCCTGGCAGGTCTGGAGCACGAGCTGAGCATCGAGCGCGCTCAGCTCGCGCAGCTGACCGAGCAGATCGAGACCGAGCGCGAGCGCCGCTCACTCTCGGAAGAGCAGGTCTCCGAGCTGGAAGTGGCTCTGGGCGACTTTGAGCAGGACCTGAGCAAGGAGCGCCAGGAGCATCACCGGGCCGCTGCCCGGGTGGCCGAGCTGGAGGCTCAGCTGACCAGCACCCAGCAGCAGCTGGCCGATTTCTATCGCCACCAGCAAGAGCAAGAAAAGAAGCTGGAGGTGCGCGACAGCCAGATCAAGGCGCTGGCGGGCCGGGCCCAGCAGACCGAAGAACGGCTGGTGGCCAGCGAGACCCGCCTCAAGGAGGTGGAAGGGGCCCTGGCTGAGCGGGCCCGCCATACCAGCGCCCTGGAGGTCGACCTCAAGAAGATCAAAGTGGCCCTGGTGCAGCGTGCCCGCGGTCTTGAGGAGGCCGAGAGCCAGCTTTCCGAGATGGACCAGCTGCTCAACGAGCGCCAGGAGCAGCTTGATCACCTCAACGGAGCCCTGGAGGAGGCGCGCACCCTGCACCGGGAGCTCGAGACCGAGCTGGAAGGGCGCATCAGCGAGCTCCACAGCAAGCTGGAAGCCGAGCGCGAGCGCCGCGAGCTGGCCGACGAGACGGTACAGGCCCTGGAAGTCTCCCTCAACGACCTGGAGAGCGATCTGGGCCAGGAGCGCCGAGGACATCGAGCCGTCAGCGAGCAGCTCTCCGAGCTGCAGGGACGGTTCCAGGGCCTGGAGGGGGAGCTGGCTCAGCTCAAACGGCAAAATAGCGAGCAAGAAAAGCTGCTCGGGGTGCGGGACAACCGGATCCATGCCCTCGAGAGCAAGACCCGCGAGCTGGCCGAAAAACTGGTTTCCAGCAACGCCCGGGTCAAGGACCTGGATAGCGGGATCAACCAGCGCGAGCGCCAGATCGAGACCCTGGACGCCGACCTGAAGAAGATCAAGATCGCGCTGGTGCACAAGGCCCGAGCATTGGATGAGGCGGAGACCCAGATCCGCGAGCTGAATGCCCAGATCAACGAGCGCCAGGAGATGCTGGACGCCCTGGAGCGCTCTCTGGGAGAGTCGCAGAGCCAGCAACGCAGCCTGTCGGAGCGGCGCGACGAGCTCAGCCAGACGGTCGAGCGCCTGGAGCACGAGCTGGAGACCCAGCGCGAGCATCGCCAGATGGCCGAGGAGCAGGTCGAGGCCCTGGAGGGCTCGCTGGCCGAGCTGGAGGACATGCTGTCCGACGAGCGGCGCAAGCTGACCGAGCGCAGCGAGGCGCTCAGCGCCTCGGAGCAGACTCTGGCCCGGGCGCTCGAGCGCGAGAGCGAGCTGAGCCAGCGCGTCGAAGGCGTGCAGCAGCAACTGGCCGAGTTCTACAAGCTGACCCAGGACCAGGAAGGCAAGCTTGCCGACCGGGATGCGCGGGTCGCCGCCCTGGAGCAAAGGGGCGCCCAGCTGGCCGAGGCGCTGGGGGCCGTGCAGGCCAAGAGCAAAGAGCTGGCCAGCCTGGTAGTGCAGAAGGACAGCGAGCTCAAGCGCGTCAAGGTCGGCCTGGTCACCAAAGCCCGCGGGCTGGATCAGGCCGAAGAGCGCCTCAAGGCTCTGGAAGAAGATCTGCGACAGCGCGAAGAGCGGTTGGGAGCGCTGGCCGAGGACCTGCGGGCCTCGGCCAGGGCCCACGGCGAGTTGAGCGAGCGCACCCGCGAGCTGGAGAACGAGCTTGAGAGCCGCTCCGAGCAGTTAAGCCGGGTAGAGGGAGAGCTTGCTTCCGAGCGCGAGCAGCGCCAGGTGGCCGAGGAAACCGTGACCGCCCTGGAGGTCGCCCTGTCCGAGCTGGAAGGCGAGCTCTCGGGCGAGCGCAAGCGCCTGGCCGCGCGCGAGATAGAGCTCCAGGAGAGCGCTTCCCAGCGCGAAGCCGAGTTGAACGCCCGGCTGGGAGCGCTGGCCGAGGAATTGGAGCAAACCCGCAGCGAGTTGGGCGAGCAGGTTGCCTCGCGCGATCTGCGCATCAAGAGCCTCGAGCAGAAGACCATGCAGGTGGTCGAAAAGCTCAAACAGACCGCGGCTCGGGCCAGCGAGCTGGAAAGCGAGCTGAAGACTCGCAACGAGGCGGCCGAGCGGCTCGAGGAGGCCCTCAAGGCCCTGCGCGGAGTGCTGGAGGACCGCCAACAGCAGCTTGGCCGCCTGCACAAGGAGCTGGAGGCCAGCCGGGCCCTGAACCTGAATGAGCAACGCCAGCGCGAGGAGCTGGAGAGCTCGCTGCAACTGCAGAGCTCGGAGCTGGCCGGCGAGCGCGAGCAGCGCCAGGTGGCCGAGGATCAGGTTACCGCCCTGGAAAGCGCCCTGGCCGAGCTGGAGGGAGAGCTGGCCGGCGAGCGCAGGCGATTTGCCAGCGAGAGCAGCCAGTCTTCGCAGCGCGAATCCGAGCTGGCCGAGCAGTTGGAAGAGCTGGCCAACGAGCTGCAGCGGGTCGAGGAAGCTCGTCGCGGCGAGAAGCGCGAGCGGGTTGAGCTGGAAACGCTACTGGCCTCGCGCGAGAGCCGCATCAAGAGCCTGGAGCAAAAGACCTTGCAGGTTCTCGACAAGCTCAAGCACAGCTCCACCCGAGTCAACGAGCTGGAAAGCCGGGCCAGGGTGGCCGAGCGGCTGGAGCTCGAATTGACCGAGCTGCGCTCCGAGCTCTCCCAGAAGACCGCCGAGCTGAGCAGGACGCGCGAGCAGCTGGCCGAGTCGCAAGCCAACCTGGCCCGTCAGGAGGCCCTCAACCGGACAGCTGCCGAGGAGCTGCGCGACAAACTCACCGAGAGCGGCCAGGAGCTGGAGACCCGCTCAGCCCTGCTGCGCGAGCTGACCGCCGAGCTGGCGGCCGAGCGCGAGCACCGCCAGCTGGCCGAGGAGCAGGTGCTTGCCCTGGAGCAAGTCATGGCCGAGCTGGAAACCGACCTGGCTGCCGCCCGGCACGGCTCGGCCGAGCAAGCCGAGCTGGAGAGCGGACTGCGCTCGCAGATCAAGCAATTGACGGCCTCGCTGGACCACTCTGAGAAGGAGCGCCAGGCCGGCGAGCTCGAGCGCGAGCAGCTCAAGGAGGAGGTGAGCGCCCGCGGGGCGCGCATCAAGAGCCTCGAGCAAAAGGCGCTGCAGGCCCTGGAGAAGCTCAAGCAGGCCAACGCCCAGGTGCGCGACCAGGATTCCCGGCTCAAGGCCGCCACCAGGCAGGACGAAGCTCGCCAGGCGACACTGCAGAAGCTGGAGGTGGAGCTCGAGGAGCTGCGCCAGGAGCTCTCGCGGCGCGGCCATGAGCTCGAGCAGAGCCAGGAGCGTCTGCGCCAGACCGAGAGCTCTCTGGAGAGCACCAGGGCCGAGTCCGAGCAGCTACGCAGCGAGCTCACCAGCGAGCTGCAACATCGCTCGGGCGAGCTGAAGGATCGGGCCCAGCAGCTGCTCGAGCTGCAAACCGACCTGCGCCAGGAGCGCGAGCAACGGCAGCTGGCCGAAGAGCAGGTGCTGGCGCTGGAGCACGCCCTGGCCGATACCGAGACCCAGCTGCGCCGAGCCCAGGGCATCAACCGCGAGCACGAGACGCGCCAGCAGGATGCGCTGGGCGACTTTGACCGGCAGCGCCGCCAGCTCGAAGGGCGCCTGCACGACCTGGCCCGGGAGCGAGAGCAGCTTCAGTCCCGCTTGACCGAGTTGGAGAGCGAGCGAGCCGGGCTGGCCGCCCAGCTTCGCCAGGGCCAGAGCGAGCGCGACGAGCTCCAGACGCGCCTGGCCAACCTGGAGACCCAGGTGAAGGCCACTTCGGACCAGCTGGGCGAGTTCTACAAGCTGACCCAGGAGCAAGAGAGGCATCTGGCCGAGCGCGACCTGCGCATCAAGACGCTGGAGCTTCGCGGCAGCGAGGTGGAAACGCTCAAGAAACAGAGCAATCAGCTGAAGGCTCGCCTGGTGCAGGCTTTACGCGAGCTGAAAGAGACCCGGGCTGAGAGCGACAAGCTGCAGAGCGAGCTGAGCGAAACCCGACGGCTCAGCGCCGAGCACCGAATGCAGCGTCAGAAGCTCGAAACCACGGGGAGCGAGCAGCTGGCGCGGCTCGAGCAGGAACGAGACCGCTCACTGGCCCGGGTGCAAGAGCTGGAAGCCGAAGTCGCCCAGCAGACCCGTCGGGCCGCCGAGCTGAGCACCGAGCTGAGCCGGCGCAACGCCCAGGCGGCCGAGCTGAGCGAAGAGCTGCAGGAGCGGGTCGGTCTGCAGGCAGAGCTCGAGCAGGCTTGCGAGACGATCAAGCTGATGAAGAGCGAGCAGCGCGACCTGCTCGAGGCCCGCTCCGAGCACGAGCGCGAGCAGGTCGAGCTGGAGCGGCGCGTCCACGAGCTGGCCGACCGGCTGGCCGACCGCGAGCGTCAGCTCGAGCGCCTGGAGCTCGACCTGAAGAGACTTGGTCAGGCGGAGGACCGGGAGACAATCGCCCTGGGCCGGGTGCTGAAGCTCGAGAAAGCGCTCGAGCAGCTCAACCGGAACCTGGCCTCGAGCAACCTGCGGGTGCGTGAGCTGGACGGGGCGTTGACCCAGCGCCAGCAAGAGCAGCTCGGGCTGGAAGAGCGCCTGAGCGCGCGCCAGCGAGAGGTCTACGACCTGGCCAACCGGCTCAGCCAGGCCAGTGAAGCCCGGCTGCTCCTGGAGGCCGAGCTGGAAGAGCTGCGCCACCACTCATCGAGCGCACGCGAAGAGCAGGCCAGGGTTTCCATGCTCGAACGTCAGCTGAGCGACCGCGATCTCCGTCTGGCCAACCTCGAAAAGCAGCTGCGCGAGCGTTCCAGCGAGCTGGGCGAGCTGCAGGCCGAGATCTTAACCCTGCGCTCGCAGTCGGCCGGAGCCCGCAACCAACAGCAACAGGTGGAATCGGCTCTGGGTGAGCGAGTGGACGAGCTGCAACGCCAGGTCAGCCGTCTGCGCAACCAGCTCGAGGAGAGCGAGCGCGAGTCGCGTGACCGGCTGGAGAAGTTGCACACGGCCCAGAAGCGCTTGAACGAGCTGGAGCAGCGCCAGGAGGATGCCACCCGTCTGGAGTCGAGTGTGGGCGCCATGCAAACCAAGCTGCGCACGGCCGCCCAGGCCCTGACTCAGGCCAAGCAGGAGCTTCAGAGCAAGGATCAGCAGCTCGACGACTCGGAAAGGTCCCGTCGCGAGATGGAGCAGACTCTCAGGCGCCGCAGCCAGGAAGTGGAAGAGCTCGAGAAACGGGTCCTCGAATTGACGGAACGTTTTGTCGAGGTATCGGCGCGAGAGAGCGACATCGCCGGAGCCCGCAAGGAGCTGGCCGCTCTGAAGAGCGAGCTGGCCGCCGCCCGCGAGCGCGAGGAAGAGCTGAAGGAGCAAGTGCAAGCCAGCCGAAGCAACGACATGGTACCGCGCCAGGAGCTGGAGAACCGCGACCGGCAGATTCGGGTTCTGGCAGCCAAGCTGCGTGAGACCATGAAGCGCAACAAGTAAGCCGGAGGGGCAGATGGCCTACGCTCCCGAATTGCTGGAAGCTGTCCGCAAGATTCTCAACGAGACCCGCCAGGACCGCCTTTGCCGCGAGTATCTGGCCAGCCATCCCAGCCCCTCCGGTCTGGGTCCGTTCCTGGGCTCGATCGAGCCGGCTTTCCTGTTCCTGGGTCTCAACCCGGCCGGCTATGACGTGGCCGAGTATCCATCGGGCGCAGAAGACTACCTCGACTTTGCCACCCGCTACTTCAAGCAGAAGAACACCGACAAAGCCAGCTTTGCGGCCTATCTGCCCTACGCTTCCATCAACACCGCCGACTACGAGACCTTCGGCGAGGTGGCCATGGCCGCTCACGTGGTGCCCATCCCCACCAGGCGAGCCAATGAGATCCCGCCGCGCCTGCTGACCCCCTGCTGGGCGCGCACAATGAAGCTGGTGGCGGCAGTACGCCCCAAGCTGGTGCTGATCCACGGTGCGGCGGTGTGGAAGTTCCTGGCCGGCCTGGAAGAGTCGAGCGGCCCCCAGCTCACCCACCTGCCCGAGAGCCATAAGGTCGCCCTGAACACGCTGATCGAGACCGTGGAAGGGGAGAAGCTCCCGTTCCAGAGCGGTTTTGCCGGGGCACCCGACGACTTCAAGCCGTGGCTGGTGGCCCTCCCGCACCTCGGTGGCGCGGGCGGCCCCAGGGCCCAGCGCGAAAAACTCGATCGGGCAGTGCGCGAGGCGCGCCGGCTGATGCATGGCGTCAAGGCCGGGGTGCGCATCCGCAAGCCGGTCTGAGCGGTCGAAGCCCAGCTCTGAGGGCCGGCGGAACCGCGGGCCCCTGCCTCAGGGCCAATCGCGCCGTCCTCTAAGGGCGGGGCCGAAAGCCCAGCTCGACCAGGTAGCCCGGGCGTCGCAGCGCCTGCACCATCTTGGTGTCAAAGGCGAAGAATCGATTGCTGTCCGGATGCATGATGGCCAGCACGTCGGGTCCGGCCAGCTCGGCCATCAGCAGGCCGAGACGGGCGTAAGCCGCTTCCTCGTCGGCGCCCGGAGGGCGTTGCAGCACGTCCACCGATAGCCAGGCCTGGTGTGATTCGAACAGCATGCGCTGCTCCGGATCACGGATGCTGTTGAGCACCGCCAGGCGGTCTTGCTTGCTCATCGGCTCGAGGTAGTTGGAAGGCCGTTGAATCAAGGCCAGCGTCCAGCCGTCGTTCAACTCGATGGTGGTGTAGCCCGGGTCGTTATCCCGAATGAGCTTTCCCTCCTGGCCATAGGCCCGCTTGACCAGGTCCTGAAGCTGCGAAGGGGCGTCATCTCGGGCGCCCTCCAGCAAATACATCAGGCTGATTAAAGCCTCGTCGGTCGTAGAAGAGGTCGTCGAGGCCGAAGGGGACGGGGCGGGCGAGGCCGGGCCCGACGGGGTGGGCGAGGCCGGGCCCGATGGGGTGGAGCCGCAGCCCCCCATCAGCAGCGCAATCAATAGCCAGGCGGAGATGCGTCTCAGGACGTGAAGCGCACGTTGACGTAGTTGACCATCGTGTCGCTCAGCACCCCCTCCAGGCAACGCTCCATCCAGAAGTAGGTCTTCATCTGCAGGACGTGGCCCTGGCTACCCTCCTTGAGAATTTTGCTCTCCACCGGGGCGGTCGGCCTGGCGCGATCCAGCACCAGCTCGACCACCTGGTCGCGGAACAGAGCCCGGTTGGCAGCGCGATCCACCTCCAGGTAGTATTCCTGGCCACCCACCCGGCCCCACATCCTGTCGGTGCCGTTGTGGCGCTCCACGAAGTAGCCGTCGCGCTCGTTGTGGCGCTGGTAGGTCTGAAGCGTTCCGAAGAACTTGGGCTTTTGCATGAACGGTCCGCCATCCTCGGGGCAGTAGGTGTCGCAGTTGCCGCACTCATTGCAGAAGTCGGCGTAGACGGCCCATTGCTTGTCTTTCTTGACCCGCAGCAGGAAGGCTTCCTCGGGCAGCACCTGACCGTGCAGCACCTTGAAGTTGCGCCCTTCCACCTCGAAAGGCTCCACCGGATAGGTGAAGTTGGCGTCGTTGGGGCAGACCGGCACGCACTTGTCGCAGGCCAGGCAGTCGAACAGGTAGAGGGCCGAGCCTACCTTCTTGGGGGCGGTGTTGTTCTTGGAGACGTGGTAGCGCGGATTGGCCCGCGCCTCGGCGGCGTAGAGGGGCGTGTTGCGCAGAGCCGCGGCCCGCACCAGCTTGTGGCGCAGGGCATTCGCCTGGCCTTCCGGCAGCTTGCCGGCCAGCACTGCCGCCGTGTCGCTCGAGCTCGCCTCCAGGTCAGACTTCAGTGCCGCCCTCAGGTCGGGATCGCTGACGCATTCCTCGAGCACCTCCAGGCCCTGCTTGCGGGTCTTGAGGATGAAGTCGCCCAGGTCTCGCACCCCCAGCTTCTTCATCTGGCCCTCCAGGTTCTGGAGGTAGGTGAACTGACGGGCGTAACCGCGCGTCTTGAGCAGGTCGGTGCAGGAGGTGATGGGGGCCAGACCGAGCGAGACCGCGTCGGGGAAGTTCTCCTTTTCGATGCCGGCCGCGAAGGTGATGGGGAAACGATCGCCCACCAGTTTGCGCCACTCCTCCACCAGGGTCACGGCGATGACGTGCAGCGGCGGGCCGCTCATGTACATCACCTCGTCGGAGAAGTAGCCCTGGTTGTTGATCACCTCCAGGGTGTTGGAGAACTTCACGCCAAGCCCCAGCCCGCGCTTTGTAGCCTCGGGCTCGAGACGGTCCACGATGGCCACCGCCTCTTGCAGGCTGAGTGAAGTCTCGATGGCTTTGGGGTTGATGGTCAGGTGGTCGTAGCCCATCACTTCGCGGAGCAGGCTGTTGAGATACTTTTCCTCGAGCTGGGTGGGGTTGAGCTTGATGACGGTGCTGACCCCCACCTCGGTCAGCAGGAAATGGACGATGCGCTCGATCTCGTCCTTGGGGCAACCGTGGAAGGTGGACAGGGTGATGCTCTTGACCAGGTCGGCCTTGAACGGGATGTCGCGCAGATGCTTGAGCTCGTCGGGGATCAGCTGGCGAAGCTCGGCAATCTTGGCGCTGGCGTCCTGGGTGGACTGAATGAACGAGCGCACCGGCTGCGAGGAAATGCCTTTGAGGTCATAACCGACCGACAGGTCGAAAATGGTGTCGGTGGCCTCCAGGTTGCGCTCTCCCAGGCCGAGCACGTCGAGGTGACGGAGCATGTCGATGATCATCGAGCTGGCCACATACTCGGCCAGGCTGTCGGCCAGGCGCAGCTCTTGAGACCATTCCACGTTAAAGCCGACGTTGCCGGCGTAAATGCAGGGGCGGCTGATCTTCAGCTCGTCGAGGATCTGGACCGTCTTGAGCTCGACGATGCGCGAGCCCCCCAGCCAGGACAGGATGATGTTCTGAATGAGCTGATCCTGCGGCCCCGCGGCCGGCCCGGTGACGGTCGAGGCACGCATTCCGTGAAACTGAGCCGACAGGTCCAGCCCCTCGACCGGTCTCCAGAACTTGCTGGCGGGCAGATCGTAAATCTGCTGGTGGGCTTTCAGCTCGTGAAAGATCCGCCGCAAGTGGAGCGGGAGAGGGAGTGGGTAAAGTTCTGCCATTCAGCCTCCTCGTTCGCTGGTCGCGTGTCTGCGCATTCGAACTGCGTTAGAGGATTGCCTGCGGACAGGAGTTCGTTGCCAGGAAGGCATACATAGTCAGGTCCCAAACCCGAAACCGGAGGAATCACAATGACCACGCAGACCGCACCTTTTACCGTGCCCGCGCTGGCTTACGCCTTCAACGCGCTGGAGCCGCATATCGATGCAAAGACCATGGAGATTCACCACGACAAGCACCATCAGGCTTACGTCACCAACCTGAACAAGGCTCTGGAAGGCCACCCCGACTGGCAGAACAAGACCATCGAGGAGATCCTCAAGAACCTCAACAACGTGCCCGAGGCTGTTCGCATGGCCGTGCGCAACAACGGTGGCGGACACCATAACCACACCCTGTTCTGGGAGGTGATCGGCCCCAACGCCGGAGGTGAGCCCACCGGCGAGCTGGCCGAGGCCATCAAAGCTACCTTCGGAGACTTCGCCTCCTTCAAGGAGAAGTTCGGCCAGGCCGGCATCACCCGCTTTGGCAGCGGCTGGGCCTGGCTGGTGGTCAAGGGAGGCAAGCTCGAGGTCACCTCCACTCCCAATCAGGACAGCCCTCTCACCGATGGCGCCACTCCCATTCTGGGGCTGGACGTGTGGGAGCACGCCTACTACCTCAACTACCAGAACCGTCGCCCCGACTATGTGGCCGCCTTCTGGAACGTGGTCAACTGGAAAGCGGTCAGCGAGAAGTACGCAGCCGCGAAGTAGTCAGTGAGGGCCGGACCTTAGCAGGTCCGGCCCTCGAGGAGGCCTGGCTCCTCTGTCCCGAGTGCTGGGCGTCGCGCAGCCGGCAAACCGTGTCAAGGGGGTTCCTCTTCAGCCATCTGTCTTTGCCTCACGGCCTGCGCGCCTGCTGGTCGAGCCCTATCCTCTCCCCAGCGAAAGAGCTGGGCACGCAGGCTGGGAACAGCCGCGAATGGAATAAAGAGACGTGGACACTCATCGCGACATCGAGGCTCGGCTGACCTGGGTGGACTCCTTCGAAGATGCAGACCGTCAGGACCGGGAGTATTACTGGTCTTTGTCCCCTCTGCAACGCTGGGAGCTCATGGAGGAGTTGCGCCGAAGAAACTACGGCGATGAGGCCATTGCCGCCGGACTTCTCAGACTTCTTGAGGTTGCTCAACGAGCATAAGGTCCAGTATCTGCTGATCGGCGGGTATGCAGTCGGCTTCTACGGTTATCCTCGGGCTACTGGTGACATGGACATCTGGGTTCCGATTTCTCCCGAGGTCGCCTCGCGACTCGTACGGGTTCTTCGGGAGTTTGGCTTTTCCGACGGAGTGACAGAGGAGCTCTTTCTCCGCCCGCGTGGGATTGTGAGACTCGGGGTGCCTCCCAATCGACTCGAAGTCACCACGCACATCGATGGAGTTCGCTTTGAAGAGTGCTATTCTCGCCGAGAAATGACCCTGGCTGGTGACGTCCCCGTCACTTTGATCAGTCTCAGCGACCTTCGCACCAACAAGAAGGCCTCGGGTCGCTTCAAGGACCTCGCAGATTTGGAGAATCTGCCATCGGAGAGTCCATAGGCCCACGCGTCGCCCGTCAACGCGGGAGCTTCCTGGGAGCTCGGGTCGTTCTGAGGTTTGGTCGCTCTACCTGGAGCGCCCCAGTCGCGGCGTGTGGCCCGCGGGCCTCGGCCCAGCCGACGGTCAGGCATACCGCTCTCTCAAAGTCTCGATCACATAGCTGCCAAGCAGTTTGATCTCGGGCGTCTCATAGCCCAGGAAGCGAATGCCGTGGCGGTCACCGACCCCATCGGGATCGGGCCGGTTGGAGACCACCCGACCGTTGATCGCCAGAGCAGGCAGCTTGCGATAGGGGCCAAGCGAGACCCGCACCAGGGTACCGGGGGAAAGCTCCTCGGCGGTGCGGCACAAAAGGCCGCCCACGCCCAGGTTGAGCAGCTCGCCCGGCCGGTCGGCCCCGCCTTCCAGCGGCCGCAGCACCACCGGGAGCTGCAGGTCGACGCGCAGGGCCCGCCGGCGGTAGAGCCGGCGGTCGTCGAATCCGAGCTCTTGCAGCAAGACCTGAGCCCAGGAGAACTTGAGGTTCTCCTGGTTGTCGTCATAGGCCAGGCCGAACTCGACGAGGGCGCGGTTGCGCTGGCGGCGCGTCCAGATCACCCGGCAACGAAGTCGCTGTCTTCCGGTGGGCACTCCGCCCGGCCGATAGGAGACCAGCACCAGCGAGTCTTTCCTTGGAGGTCGCTCTACCTCGGGAACCACCAGCCGCAGTCCCTGCGAGCTGATGTCGGTGACCCTGGCTGCGAACATGGCCTCGCCCAGCTTGACGATCACCGGGTAGTCGCAGCGCATCCTCACCAACTGGCGACGGTCCTCGAGCCCGGGCAGAGCGCCTTGGCGACCGAGCACCAGACCTTTCAAGCCTTGGACCAGATGCTTGAACACCACTAAATCTTCAAGTTTCTGGCAAATCGGACCTGCCAGGCCCGTGCCGTGTGAGCCAGATCACTTCCGTCCGGGCACGGTTTCTGTTACAATGACGACAACAGCAGCCTGGTCGGGTTCACCGCAATACTACCTTCAATACCCCGTAAACAAGGAGGAGGAACGCGATGGAAACCCCGGTCACGGCACGGTCAGCGACCAGCGAGGAGCCTACGATGCAGGTTTACGCGATTCCAAACAGCTGGATGTACTGGGTTGCCGGGCTTTCCACATCAGTTCTTGCCACGCAATCTGTCCAGTTCGGGTCGCCCCAGCAACTGGCCTACCTCGTCTTGTCACTGCTCTTCATGTGGGGCTTTGTGCGCCAGTAGCTCGAGCCAGGCCGCTGGAAGAGTTGGGCCGGCTCCCCGGCCCCGAGGCGCCAACAGGCGCCTTTCTCTTTTTTCGCCAGGAGCCAGACACAACGGGGTTGGGGGCCCGACCACCTCTTTACCGCGGTTATCTGGCCCGCACGGCCTCGCCCCAGACTGAGGCGCGGGCAAAGGAAACTCCGCCCGGTCACGAAACGTTCCAGCCATCGACAGTCCCGCGCGTTCCCATTTCAAGGCAAGTGCTGAGGGGTTTTGCAGGAGCTGGCGCCGACAGACTGTCTGAAGGCCCCGCTTCAGGTCAAGAGAGCGCGGAGCTGAAGGCATTTTGTTGAACGGCACCGCGCTACTGCGAAGATTGCGAAGCGCGGCGCCTCACACACGAGGAGCGATTCGGTATCAAGAAGCCTAAAGGCCATACTCTCGGCCTGAAACCAAGCCAGATTCAACGGCTCCAGAAACTTGCCCAGAGGCGCATTCCGCCCGACGAGGTGATCTCGGTCGAGCTGGCGCGCAGTCTGTGCGAGTTGTCTCGAGAGCTCGGACGCCAGGTCGGCCTGCTCGTCGACCGGCGTGGACGCATCGAGGACCTGATCGTGGGCGACGCCCGCCAGATCACCTTGACCGAGATGGGCCGCTACCGGGTGGGCAAGTCTCGTTTCCGGGGCCTGCGCTTCCTGCACACCCACCTGCGAGGCGAGAGTCTGAGCCACGATGACCTCACCGACCTGGCCTTGCTGCGCTTTGATCTGATCGCCGCCATCGAGGCCCGGGAAAACGGGCTGCCCGGTCGTCTTCACTGGGCCTACCTGCGACCCGGAGCAGAAGACGCGGAGCCCTGGGTGGTGGAGTCTCCCACCACGGTGCACGAGCTCGAGCTCGACTTCACCCAGTTCATCAATGACCTGGAAGAGGAGCTCGCCAGCCTGGTCCATCGCTCGCGCAAGGTCGGCAGCAACAAGAAGCGGGCCGTGCTGGTGGGAGTGACCACCGACCGGCTGGATGCTCTGGAGGAGAACCTCGAAGAGTTGCGCGACCTGGCCGAATCAGCCGGACTCGAGGTGGTGGACGTGGTGGCCCAGCGCAGGCCGCGACTGGATCCCAAGTTTGTGGTGGGCAGCGGCAAGATGAAAGAGCTCTACATCCACTGCATGCAAAAGCGGGCCGACATGATCGTGTTCGAAGGCGAGCTATCGGGCTCGCAGGTGCGCGCCATCTCCGAGTTCGGCGATCTGGAGGTGTGGGACCGGACCCAGCTGATCCTGGAGATCTTCGCCGATCGGGCCCGGAGTCGGGGGGGCAAGCTGCAGGTGGAGCTGGCCATGTTGAAGTACAGCCTGCCCCGCCTGGTCTTACGTGACGACTTCTTGAGTCGGCTGACGGGCGGTATCGGGGCCCGCGGTCCGGGCGAGACCAAGATCGAAGAGCTCAGGCGCCAGGTGCGCGATCGCATCGCTCGACTCGAGCGCGAGCTCGAAGGGCTCTCGCGCGAGCGCGCCCTGCGCCGCACCCAGAGACGTCGAGCCGGGATTCCGGTGGTCTCCATCATCGGCTACACCAACGCCGGGAAGTCGACCTTGCTCAACACGCTGACCGGCAGCAAGGTGCTGGCCGAGAATCGACTTTTTGCCACCCTGGATCCCACCTCGCGGCGGCTCTGGCTGGCCCCGGGACGGGAAGCCATCCTGACCGATACGGTGGGCTTCATTCGCGAGCTGCCCGACGAGTTGGCCCGGGCTTTCCGAGCCACGCTGGAGGAGCTGGGGGAAGCCGACCTGCTGCTCCACCTGGTGGACATGTCCAATCCCCACTTCACCGATCAGGTCATGGCGGTGGAGCAGATCCTGGCCGACCTGGCTCTGGACAATCTTCCCGTGCTGATGTGCTTCAACAAGGTAGACCGGGTCTCGCCCGCCGCGCGGGCCGACATCCTGGCCACCTGGACCGCCCCGGCCATTTCGGCCCGTGACCCGGACTCGCTACGCCCTTTGTTGACGGCCCTCGAGCAGGCCCTGGCAGCCTGCTCGCCCCCCCAGCCAGAAGAAACACCGGCTTCGACCTGAGGGGACTCCGTCGCACCGCCGGACTGTAATGGCACCGGAGGGGACCACCCGTCGGACGTAGAAACCTGAACGTGCGGGAGTAGACGGTCGGGCAGCTGGCCGAAGGCTGGGGCGAAAAGGGGCAAAGAGTTCCGGAATGTCTTGGACCTCCGGGTTACAACTGAAGGTGGTCGAGGGGCAGGAGCGCGGACGCACGATCCGTCTTGACCACCCTGAAGTCACGCTGGGACGCGCTCAAACGAAAGGCGAGCGGGCCCCAGGCTGGATTTTTTTCAATGAGCCCACGGTCTCTCGGGTGCACGCTATTTTAAGCTGGGACGACAGCCGCAAGCACTACATCCTGAATCATCGCTCCAAGACCAATGCCAGCCTGGTCAACGGCTCCCCCGTCGACCACCACCCCATCACCATCGGAACTCGGCTGCAACTGGGCTTGCTGGTACTCGAGATGCAGAGCGCCGAGGCCGCCAGCTCCGCGCGCAGCGGGCGACTCGGCGATGCCGTGACCGGCCCCGAGAAGAAAAAAAACGAGTCGGTGGTGGGCCCGATTCTGGAGGCACTGTCGAACCTGGGTGAGGAGAAGCCTGCTCCCAGCCGGCCGAGCACGGGCTCCGGACTCCTCAAGCCCCCCACCAAAACCTCCGATGGGCCTGATCCGTGGTCGAGCTTCAACACCAACGCCAGCGCCAGTGCCAACCCGTTCCGGACTCTGGCTCCGCCGGCCCCCGCCCCAACCGACTTTACGGTGCTCGAGCCGGAGACCGAGGATGCAACAGGGGCCGACGCAGAGCGCCCGGCCGCTTTTCGCATCATCGTCGCAGAAGGGCCCGACAAGGGGCGCAGATTCCCCTTGCTTGAGAGTGTGCTGGTGATTGGCCGTACGCTCGGCTCGGCCGACCCCCGCATGGATGTCGGCGTGTTGCTGCAAGACGACGAGCTACCCTCCGAGCAAGCCATGCTGGTCTGGCAGGGGCGCGAGCAGGCCTACGGCATTCTCCAGGCGGACGGAACCTCAGTGGAGATCAGGGTGCGACGCACCGTGAATGGCGCGCCTCGCGAGCTACGGGTGGGCCGCGACGCCCCTGTCCTGCTGCAAGAGGGGGATGTGCTGCAGATGGGCAAGACGGTGCTCATCCTGCGCCGGGCCGATGGCCAGGGCTCCCGACGCTCGCCGTCCCCGGCCTCGGCCCGCTCCCCCTTCCGACCTTCGGTCCAACTGGCGGGTCCCCAGAGCAGCTCCCCGGCCGATCTCGACGCACCCGAAGAGGACGAGCCCGGCTGGGAGGCTTCCGCGGGCGATGACGTGCGCACGCCGCGCAGCCTGGTGGGAGACGGTCCGGCCTATCCGGGGGGAGTGCCCGCCTTTTCGCCCGCGTCCGACGACCCCTGGTCCAGCGCGGCCAGCATCCGTCCCCCTCTGCCCCCGGCTCCAGTCGCCCCTCTGCCCCCGGCTCCGGAAGCCCGGCCGGCCCCGCCCCGCACCGCTCCCGTGTCGCCCCCCTCCCCCGAGCCTGATCTGCCCGACGTGCCCAAGCGTCCCGTCGAGCCGACATTTCTGGGTCCCCCCCGTCCCGGCAGTCCACGCCGGCCGGTTTCCCTGACCGAGACGGCGGCCGGGGCCGCTGCTGCCTCCCCCGCAGAGTCCCCCAGGCCTCCCCGCTCCATTCCGCCTCTGAGCACAGCCATGCGCGAGACCTTGCAACCAGGGCAGGGAGAGTCCGCCCAGGTCGACCTGGCCGAGCTGGGGACCATCGGAACAAGTCCCAGGCGAACCGCTCCCGAGGCTGCCGCACCGCCCCAGCGCGATCCCTCGGGGACGACCCAGCGCCTTCAGCTTGGCAGCCTCATGGAGTCGCCCATCGGCGAGGACCTGCCCGACCTGGGCGCCCTGACCTGGCCCTGGCGCTTCCGGGCCGATTATGTCTTTGACTACCTCAAGGGAACCCGCCGAGGCTGCCAGATCTCGCTGGTGGGAGCCGAGATGACCGAGGACCGGGTCATCAACATCGGTTGTCCGGGCGAGCGCCTCAACGACATCGAGGTGGGCGGTCCGAGCGTGATCAACGCCCAGGCCCAGCTGCGCTTTCGCACCGGCCGTTTCAGCCTGCTCAATCAGGGCCCACCGGACGTCGTCTTCATCAACCGCGTGCCCATGAAGACGGGCGACCAGGTGGTGCTGGTGACAGGCGACCTGATCGAGACCGGTGACACCCAGGTACGTTTTCTCGAGCGCCGCGTGGTGGAGACCCTGTCGAGCTACCTGGTGGAGGTGGAGAGCGGCGTGGACGCAGACCAGGGCAGGCAGTTCCACTTCAACAAGCAGCGCGTGCTGATCGGGCGGGGCAAGAACTGCGATATCCACCTCAATGACCTGGAGGTCTCGCGCCTGCACGCCTGCCTGGTCTATCGCGATGGGCGCTTCTACCTGCAACACCGCTCCGATACCAATCCCACCTTCGTCAACGGCATGTCGGTCTTGCCCGGCTCCGAGCGGATGATCACTCCCGACGACCGCATCCGCCTCTCGAGCCTGACCGTGCTGCGCTTCGTGTTGAAGGGCATGCCGGCGGGGCCGAGCGAGAAGAGCCAGCCGGGGAGCCGCGGGCTGACCCGCAAGTAGATGCCCCCGCCCCATCCCCACCTGCTGGCCGAGCCGGAGCAGGTCATGAACGGCCTGATCCGGGGTCTGGCCGGCTCGGTGGTGGGCAGCGGAGGCCTGGGCGACGAGCATCCGGGCCTGGCGGGGCTGGCCCTGGTGAACGCCCTGGCGCCCCACTTCTCGCCTCAGGACGAAGATCCGGCTCCGGGTTGGGCTGCCTGGCTGAGCTCGATCCTGGTACGCCGGGGCGAGGCCCTGGGCGAGTACCTGCGGGTCACCTGCGGAGGAGCCCGGGGGGCCACCTTCCCGGCTGCGCTCGCCTCCGGGCGGCTGCTGGCCACGGGCATGTCCGACCCGGCCTGCGCCTACCCCCTGCAAGCCTGGCTGCACAGCCTGCTGGCCCGGCCCGATGGGGAGAGGCTCGACCAGACCTGGGATCTTTTCACCGAGGGGCTGCGCGAGCTGGAGACCGACCCCGATCCCCTGCGCGTGCGCCGCGGTCAGCAAGCCTGCCGGGATGTCTTTCACGGCCTGCAAGAGCTGGAGAAGCCCGATGTGGAAAAGGCCACAGGCTACTTCCGGGGAGGCGCCGACCTGCTGCAAGAGGTCTTTCTGGAGAGCCTGAAGTCGGCGTTCCAGGCCGGACCCACCGGGGCCACGGCGGTGAACTGGGCGGTTCACGCCCTGGTGGCCGTGGCCGATGGGCTGGTCACCGCGGACGCCGCGACCATGCCCCTGGACTGGCTCGAGGATCTGCACGCCCGGGCCTATTATGCCTTCGAGCGCGAGGTGGTGGCCCTGGAGTCGGCCGACTCGCTCTGGAGCGGAGTGGAGCAGGCCCGCCAGGGCCTCGACACTGTGACCGAGGCCCTCGCCGCCTGCCGGGTATCGGCCGGCGAGCGGGCGGCGCTGGGGGCCGCCCTGCAGCAGTTGGCAAAAGGAGGGCGCGAGCTGGCCGCGGCCAACTGCCTCTTTCGGGAAGCACGCGACCGGTTGGGCTCCATTCCCTGCGTAAGCTGTGGAGCCAGCAATCCTGTCACGGCGAGGGTGTGCACCTGCGGCTCGGCGCTGGTCATCCAGGCCGGCACCATCACGAGTCGTCAGCTTTCGTTGCAGCTCAAGGGCTTGCTGCTGGCCTGCGAGCAGCTCCAGAACGAGCTCTCGGGGCCCGAGGAGTTTGCCCCCAGCCTGCAACGCGCTTACCGCGTGCTGAGCCGGGCCGAGTATGGCCTGACGCGCCTCCCCCCCCTCGAGACGGTGGGGTTGGAAGCCTTTGGAACGAGTGAGATCTTGCGCTCGGCCCTGGCCGAGTACCGGGGCGCCCTGAATGAGCTCCAGCGCTATCTCGCCGAGCAGCGCCCCGTTCGGCTTTTCTCGGGGATCCGACAGCTGGTGGCGGCCGGGCGGCGGCTCGAGCAGTTGCGCGATCTGGGCGGGCCAACCGAGGCCGAGGCCGTCTTTGGCGAAGAAGCTGTGGGATGAAGACACACGTCTACACCATCGACAACCTGTGCTGCGCCACCGAGGAGCAGCTGATCCGAAACCGGCTCAGCCGCATCCGGGGGGTGTCCTCGCTCGACTTCAACCTGCTCGAGCGCCAGCTGACTGTGCACCACGAGCTCGATGGGGACACGCCCATCCTGACCGCGCTGACCGCCATCGGGCTGCCGGCCCGCACCACCCAAGCTCCTCCGAGCGCCCCCAGCTGGCGCGCCCACCTGCCTCTGGCCCTGAGCGGGGTGGCTGCCCTGGCCTCGGAGGTGACGGCCTCGATCACGGGTGTCGAGCGCAGCCTGCCGGTGGTGGCCCTGGCTCTGGCCTCCATGGCCCTGGGGGGTCGGGAGACTCTCTTCAAGGGCTGGGTGGCTCTCGTCAACCGCACCCTGAACATCAACTTTCTCATGACCATCGCGGTCATCGGGGCCGCCTGCCTGGGCCAGTGGCCCGAGGCGGCCATGGTGACCTTCCTGTTCGGGCTGGCCGAGCGTATCGAGGAGGGCTCGCTCCACCGGGCCCGCAACTCGATTCGGGCGCTGATGGAGCTCACCCCCGACAAGGCCCTGGTCAAGAGCAGCTGCTGCTCGGACTGGCACGAGGTGGCCGCCGAGGAGGTGCGGGTGGGCCAGCGGGTCCAGGTGCGACCGGGGGGCCGGGTGCCCCTGGACGGCGTGGTGGTGGCCGGCTCGTCCTCGGTCAACCAGGCACCCATTACGGGCGAGAGCCTGCCGGTGGAGAAGAATCCCGGCGACCCGGTGTTCGCCGGGACCGTGAACGAGAACGGTACCTTTGAGTTCGAGGTCACCGCCAACAGGGGCAACACCACCCTCGACCGCATCGTGCAGTCGGTGCAGCAGGCTCAGGCGCAGCGCGCCCCCACCCAGCGCTTCGTGGACCGTTTCGCGGCCGTCTACACCCCGCTGGTGTGCCTGGCGGCGGTGCTGGTGGCGGTGTTGCCGGCTCTCCTCTTCAGCCAGCCGGTGCTTCCCTGGATCTACAAAGCGCTGGTGATGCTGGTCATCGCCTGCCCCTGCGCCCTGGTGCTCTCCACCCCGGTGACGGTCGTAAGCGGCCTGGCAGCCGCGGCCCGGCGGGGCATCCTGGTCAAGGGTGGAGTGTTTCTCGAGCACGGTTGCAAGTTGCGGGCTCTGGCCCTGGACAAGACCGGCACCCTGACGGTGGGACGCCCAGGCGTGACCGAGGTGTTGGTCTGGAAGAAAGAGCTCTCGCGCGAGCGGGTCATCGAGCTGGCGGCCAGCGTTGACGCGCAATCGGAGCATCCCACCGCGGCCGCCATCGTACGAGCCCACCAGGGACCCTTGCTGGAGGTCACCGAGTTTGCGGCCCTGCCGGGGCGCGGGGCCCGAGCCACCTGCCAGGGCAGCTCGTACTTCGTGGGCAACCACCGGCTGGTGGAGGACCAGAGGGTCTGCAGCCCCGAGTTGGAGGAGGTGCTGTTTCGTATCGAGGCTACCGGGCAAACAGCCGTGGTGCTCTTCACCGACAGCGAGGTGCTGGCCGTTTTCGCGCTGGAGGATACGGTCCGGCCCAACGCGCGCAAGGCCGTGGAGGCCTTGCAGCGCCTGGGCCTGCACACCATCATCCTGACCGGGGACAACCCGCTCACTGCTGCCCGGGTGGCCGCCTCGGTGGGGGTGGAGGACGCCCGCGGGAACCTCTTGCCGGCCGAGAAGCTCCAGGCCCTGGAGCAGCTCATCAAGGTGCACGGCGAGGTGGGCATGGTGGGCGACGGGGTCAACGACGCCCCTGCTCTGGCCCGCTCCTCCATCGGCTTTGCCCTGGGCGCGGCCGGCACGGCCACGGCCCTTGAGACGGCTGACGTGGCCCTGATGGAGGACGACCTGGAGAAGCTGCCCGAGTTCGTGCGCCTCAGCCGGCTCACGGTCAGCGTGCTGCGCCAGAACATCGGCTTTTCGATCGCTCTCAAGGCGCTCTTCTTCGCCCTGGCCTTGCAGGGCACGGCCACCCTGTGGATGGCCGTGTTCGCCGACATGGGTGGCAGCCTGATCGTGGTGCTGAACGGGCTTCGGCTGCTGCGCTTTCGCTGAGCTTTCGAGGAGCTTGCGCACCTGACCGGTGAGGTTGACTAGCTGCGCCGCGCCTTCGAGCAGGCCGTGCAACGGGCGGGTCTGCCCTGCGCAGCGGGTGGGCGCGCTGGCGGCGGGTTTGCTGAGTCAGTCCAGAGCCAGCAGTCGAGCCAGCACCAGCTCCACCGCGCTGAGAGTTGTCGGCTCGACGCGCCCGAGCCAGCGCCGAAAGCGATGATGGGAAAGCGAGCGGAGTTGCTCGCACAGGAGCTCGCTCTGGCTGTCCAGGCCCCCTTCACCGGCGCTCACTCGGATATGGCTTGCCAGGCCGCGCAACCTGGAGGTAGCCGGTACGACCATGCTCAGCCGGGCCTCGCTATGATTGAGTCCATCATCTGAGACCACCAGCGCTGGCCTCCAGCCCGACTGCTCGTTTCCCAGGACGAAATCGGGGTCAACCATCCAGATCTCCCCGCGCGAGGACTTCACGGCCAGCCTTCACTCCATCACCAGGTAGAGGCATCCCTCATGCTGGCCACCGTCGATGAGGCGCACGATGCCGGGATGGTCAAGGCTGCGACAGACCTGAATCTCGCGGGAGAAACGAGCCTGGTAGTCAGGATCCTGCCCGAGAGCGCGCCGCATGAGCTTGATGGCCACCGCCTCGTCGGCGTTCAGAGTGCTCTCGGGCACGGCTTCGTTGCCGCCCTCGCCGAGAACGTTGACCAGTCTGTATCCGAGGTGGGCTAAACGAGCCCGGCCTCGAGTTTTGCCAGAAATCCAGTTTTCTGGTATCCTGGATGGGATGAAAACGACTTTGAATCTGCCAGACGAGCTCGTCCGAGAAATCAAGATTCGCGCGGCCAAAGAGAACCGCAAACTTCAGGACCTCGTGGCCGAGTTGCTGCGGTGCGGTCTGGCCCAGACCTCCCCGAGAAAAGCCCGCCGGAGGCTTGAGTTCCCCCTGATCACCGGGGGCAATCCTCCATCGCCCGGACAGGAAACACCCGAGCATCTGGCTCAGGTTCTGCTCGACGAAGAGGCTGATGCCTTTATCCGATAGCAACGTGTTGTTCGCCCTGCTCGTGGGTTCTCACCCCCACAGCAATCGGGCGCGCACGTGGATGGACAGTCAGGTCGAGCCCGATAGCGTCGTGCTTTGCAGAGCCGTCCAGCTCACCTTGCTCCGGCTGCTGACCTCCCATTCAATTCTGCCCGCCTATGGACTCAGGCCGCTGTCCAACCAGAAGGCCTGGGAGCTGGTCATCGGTCTCCTGGAGGATGAGCGTCTGGTCTTCTTTGAAGAACCCGAAGATCTCGAGCGGCATTGGCTGAGTTACGCCGCGCGTCCGACGGCTTCGGCAAAGCTCTGGATGGATGCCTACCTGGCCGCCTTCGCACGGGCCGCCGGTCATCAGCTCGTTACCCTGGACAAAGCCTTCCGCCAGTTTGATGGCCTGGATTTGCTCGTGCTCCAAGAGGGCTCGTCCCCTTCTTGAGCCGCAGAGCGGAGTTGGCTCCCGGTTTGCCCCTCGGCCGAGGCGGTGAGGGTGCGCACGAGATAGTCGCCGATGGTGTCCACCACGAAGTCGGGGCTGCCTGAGAAACCGCAGACTTGTTTCCCCCGTTCTTCGAGCTAAACTCCTTTTAGGACCAAACCGTTAAGGGGGGGCCATGAAGTATTGGCGTCGTCATCGGCCGCGCGTCTTTCTCGAGCGACCTCGCGTGGTGCAGCGCCACCTGCACGCCTGGCTGATGGGCACCTTCTTCTCGCAGCTCTACCTGCCCGGCCAGCACGTGGGGGCCATGAGCGCCTTCGGCCAGATGGGCACCTTCTGCGGACGGTCGCTGCCATTGCGGTGGGAGACCGCCAGCGCGCCCCGCCCTCCCCTGCCGGCCCGCCGGTGGCGCTGCCGCCGGGATTCCCCATCCCGGCCTGGTGGCGCAAATCGACCGAGCCGGGCCTGCGGCGTGCTTTCTTGACCTGGCTCGCCCACGTGCGCAGCGACCGGGGTGAGCTGCGCGAGGCTGTCTTGCGGCTCTTTTCCGGCACCGTGCTGCACATCGAGAGCGAGTTCGACCAGGCCGAGGCCACCTTCACCGAGGCCGTGCAACGCTGGATGGACGACTACGACCCGCTCATCGAAACCTGGAGAGAGGCAGCTCGCCCGAGTCAAGCTGCGGCTGTGCGCTACCAGGCCATGTCGCTCTACCAGACCACCGTCATCGAGAGTTTGTCCGATGCCCAGTTCCTGCCCCGCTACGGCTTTCCCATCGGGCTGTTGAAGCTGCGGGTGGTGGTCAAGGAAGACAGGCAGGTCCGCGAGGAGGATCAGTTCCGGCTCGACCAGAAGCCCCCGCCCAGATCCCTCTTCTCACCGCCACAATACGCGGGGAGCTCCACGTCCGGCCCGGCCCTTCACAGGGTGCACTCCACCTCGAGCACCGCTTGCTGCTCATAGTTGAGAAAGCGCCAGCGCTTGCCGCCCGAGCTTTGCGAGCACCCCAGAGCGGCCACTTCGTGACCCTGCTTGTCGCGATAATCGCGCAACAGTCGGGTAGCGGGAATCTTGACCGTCTCCAGCTGGCCCGAGTCGAGCATGACCTCCACGTGCAGGGCACGCTCCTGGTCCATCCAGCTCTTCTGGATCTTGCCCGCCAGCGGGCTCAGCTCTTCCTCCAGCGTCTCGAAGCGGGCCGGCCCCTGGTGGCTGAGCTGGGCCTTGAGCACCCCGGCCGGAGTCTTGTCGAAGGCCGTGCCGAGCACATCGTCGGTGACCGACTTGAGGGCCAGCTCCAGATCCACCGCCGGCTCCACGAACTCGAGCCCGACGCGGTACTTGCCGTCGTCGGGGGCGTGCCGGCACCAGGCGACCCGGGCCAGGCAGGGAACCGGCTCGCCCGACTCGCGCAGATCCAGGCTCAGCTGGATCACCTGGCCCACCGGCAGGGGCCCGTCGGTCTGCAGCTGCAACCCGCTCAAGCTGCAGTCCAGGGTCAGGGCTTTGTAGTTGGGTAGCTCGGGTGAGACCACCCCGGTGCGGTAGGGCACGCGGGGAGCCTGGCGCAGACCCTCGGGCGTCTCCTGGGCGACCACCTGCTCATCGGGAGCGAGCCCTTCCAGCACCGAGCCCACTCCCAGGAAACGCCCGTCACCCAGGCTGCGGCTGGTCTTGACCCGCAGCTTGATCTCGCGGGTGGAGCCATCGGGCATCGGCAGGCCCAGCGGCTCGAGATAGCCGGGCACGAACCCGACCGGAGCCAGAAAGACCAGCTCGCCCCCCTCGTAGTGCACCGCTTCGGCCAGAACTGCTGTGCTCACGCCATCCTCCCCGTCAACCTCGGATTGCCCCGGCTTTCGCCCCCGGGCGGGCTAGATCCCCTGCAGGGGACGTCCTTCGGGGTCGACCGGACGAGCCACCACCGGCACCTTCACCTTGATAGCCCGACCCTGGCGCCAGAGCGAGAGCTCGAGCACTTCGCCCGGACGGGTCTCGGCCATGAGGTTGCGCAGCACGCCCATGTTGGTCACCGGCTTGCCGTTCACGCCGAGCAGCACGTCGTAAAGCTCCAGGCCGGCTCGGGCGGCCGGGCCGGCCCGGTAGCCGCCCACCACGAGCAGGCCCTCCTTGCCGGTGAAGCCGATGCGCCGCGACAGGTCCGGGTCGAGCGGCTGCAGGAAGAGGCCCATCCAGCCCCGCTCGATATGACCCTCCTTCTCCAGAGAGGTCAGCACCTCGCGCACCACCTCGCTGGGGACCGCCAGGCCCACCCCCTGCGAGCCGCCCGAATGGGACAAAATGGCGGTATTGATGCCTACCACCTCCCCCTTCAGGTTGACCAGCGGACCGCCCGAGTTCCCCGGGTTGATGGAGGCGTCGGTCTGCAGGAAGTTCTCATAGTCGGCGATACCCAAACCCTTGCGGCCCTTGGCGCTGATGATGCCGTGCGAAACCGAGCTTGAGAGCGAGAAGGGGCTTCCGAAGGCCAGCACCCAATCACCCACCCGCAGGGGCTCGGTGGAGCCCCACGCGACCGCTGGCAGGTCGTTGGCCTCGGTCTCGAGCAGGGCCAGATCGGTGGCCGGGTCGGTGCCGCGCAGCCGGGCCGGCAGGGTGCGCCCGTCGGCCAGAGTGACGGCGATCTCCTCCATGCCCTGGACGACGTGATTGTTGGTCACGATCTTGCCGTCCGAGCCGACGATGAAGCCGGTGCCTGCACTCTGCACCTTGCGCTCGGGGGCCGAGAAGAGATCGGGCCCGAACTGGTGGCGGAACAGGGGGTGGTCGGCGTAGGGATGGCGGTAGCCGGGGATGACCTTGACGGCGTTGATGCTGACCACGCTGGGCAGCACCCGATCCACCACGTCGGCGAACTGGGCCGGGGTGGCCGCGGCCACGGGGGCGGTCGTGGCGCTGGCCACGGGAGCCGGAGGCGCCGGGGGGCGCTGCAGCTTCAGGCCGATGGCCGTGCCCAGCAAGAGCAAGATTCCGGCCAGCATCCCCACCAGGATGGGGTGTGGACGATCAAGTCCCATAAACGAGCTCCACCTCCACCGGCTCGGGGATCAAGCGCGCGTCGCAGGCTCGCTTGAGCAGCTCGTGCACGCCTTTTTTGCCCGACTCGCCCAGATCGAGGGTGGAGTCGTTGACGTACATGCCCACGAAGCGGTCGGACAGGTCGCGGTTGAGACCGCGCCCGAACTCCATGGCATAGGTGAGGGCGTCCTCTCGATGCTCGAGGGCATAGCGAATGCTGCGCTCGAGGCAGCCGGTCACCCGCCGCACGAGATCCTCTCCCAGGTCACGGCGCACCACGTCCACCCCCAGCGGCAGGGGCAGGCCGCCGGTCTGGTCGGCCCACCACTCGCCCAGGTCCACCAGCTTGACCAGCCCCTCGTTCTGGAAGGTGAGCTGGCCCTCGTGGATGACCAGGCCGGCGGCGGCGTCGCCGCGCTTGACCACGTCCAGGATCTGATCGAAGGGATGCTCGTGGAAGGGGAACTTCCCGGCAAAAAGCTGAGCCGTGAGGAAGGCGGTCGTGAGCCGTCCGGGGATGGCCACCGGGCCCTCCAGCGCAGTCTTGAGGTCGGTGCCCGGGCGGGCCACCAGGATGGGCCCGTAGCCGTGGCCCAGGCTGGCCCCACAGGCCATCAGGGCGTACTTCTTGTGCAGGAAGGCGTAAGCGTGCAGCGAGACAGCGGTCACCTCCAGCTCACCCCGGAAGGCCCACAGGTTCAGGGTCTCGATGTCTGCCAGCACGTGCTGGAAGTCGAGCTCGCCCGTATCCAGGGCGTTCCTGGCCAGAGCGTAGAACATGAAGGCATCATCGGGATCGGGGCTGTGGCCCACCCGGATCAGGCGTTTGGCGGTGGCTTCAGTTGTCATAGCGTCCTGCAGTTTAGGTTGCAGGGGGGCATTCTCCTTCGTCTAAGCTCTGTCGCGTGAGCAAGAAACGCGCTGCCCAGATTCTGGCCCTGCTGGCCGAGAGCATTCCCGAGCCGGTCTGCGAGCTCAAGCACTCCAACGCCTGGGAGCTCTTGATGGCCACCATTCTGAGCGCCCAGTGCACCGACGAGCGGGTCAACCAGGTGACCCCGACGCTGTTCAACCGCTGGCCGGAGCCTCTCTCGCTTGCGCGGGCGGTGCGCGAGGAGGTGGAGGAGGTGGTGCGCCCCACCGGCTTCTACAAGAACAAGGCCCGCTCGATTCAAGAGTGCAGCCTGGCCCTGGTGGAGCGCTTCGGGGGCCAGGTGCCCCGCACCATGGAAGATCTGGTCAGCCTGCCAGGCGTGGGCCGCAAGACGGCCAACCTGATCTTGAGCCACTGCTTCAACGTGCCCGGAGTGATCGTGGATACCCACGTCAAGCGGGTGGCCGCCCGATTGGGGCTGACCGGCAAAGAGGATGCCGACGAGGTCGAGCAGGACCTGATGAAGCTGCTTGCGCGCAACAGGTGGAGTGACGGCTCCTCACGGCTGCTGCTGCACGGCCGCTACGTCTGCCTGGCCAGAAAGCCGCGTTGCGGCGAGTGCGTGCTGAGCGAGATCTGCCCTTCGGCGAGCTGAGGCGACAACTTCTTACCCTTTCGCAACCAATTTGAGACCGATTTGAGTGGCCTGTGGGCTTTCCGACGAAGGCTGCGAGGTAAGCTCCGGGTGAGGCAGCAAGCCTGAGAATCGAAAACGGAGGACCACCCCATGCTCGTCGCTACTGGCACCATTCAAGGTCAGAAGGGCACATTCACGACCATCAAGGGAGAGGTGATCGAGGCCGAGGGGAACGCCGTCCACTGGACCGGGAAGAACCAGAAGACCGGCTCCACCTACGATTTTTCCCGGGAGCCCCAGAACGCCACCTGGACGGGCAGTCGCACGGATGCCGACGGGACCGAGCACCAGGGTCAGTTCACCGTCTTTTATCAGAAGGACGCCCAGGGGCAGACCACGGCCACCGTCTATAACTTCAACCGTTTTGACGACGGTTGGAAGAACCTGGGCTGAGAGGTGCGCTCCGATGGTGATCCACTCTTCTATCGTCCCAACTTCGCCGGCTCCGGCCCCCCCGATCAAGAATGAGCTCCCGCCGGAGCAAGAGTCGCGGGAATCGGACTGGTTCCCGGCCCGGGCCCAGAGCCGGGCGATCCAGGCAGCCTCCGACAGCCTGGGAGGCATGCAGGTCTTCTCCTCGGTCGCAGCCACGGGGGGCCTGGGCTACACCGCCCGGCTGTTCTCGTTGACCTGGGGCACAGCCTTCGGGGGTGTGGCTGCAGCCGTGGGGGGGATCACGGTGGCGACCTCGTCGGGCCTGCAAGGACCTGGCCGGACCCGGGGCCTGGTCAGCGGCAGCCTCGGAATCGCAGCCGGGCTGTCGACCATGGTGGCCACTCTCGGGATCTCGCCGATGCTCGGCGCCATGTCCAGCGCCATCCTGGTGGCCGGGAAGATCGCTTACGAGGAATGGACTCGGCCGGGAGGCGGAAGGTCTGCAGCCAGCCACGGAGGTGAAGGGCCATGATTTCAACTGTCCGTTCCACCACGGTCGCCTCGAGCCCGAGGCCCCCCGAGCGAGAGGAAAGAGCTCAGCCGGAGAAGGGCCCTGAGCTCCCCTGTCCCGCCTATCGAGCCACTCGAAAGGCCGCCGGCACCGTGGTCGGAGTCTCGCTGGGACTGGCCCGGCTCATCCTGGGAGGCTGTGCCGGAGGGGCCCAGGGGGTGGCCCGGGGAGTCGAGCCGTCCGCCGCCAGGCTGACTTTTGCCGTAACTCTGGGGGCCAACCTGGCTCTCAGCGGGGCTCTGGCCGGAGCGGTCGGAAGCCTGGCGCCGCTGGCTCTGGCCCCGGCCCAGGGGGCCCTGGCCGGGGCGGCCGCCAATACGGGGGCGGGGTTGAGCCTCTGGAGCCGAGCGCCGCTCGAGTTCCAGGACTCGGTTCGAAAGACTGCCGACGAGTGGGTGGGGGCCGTCGCCGGCACGGCTCCCCCGGCCTCCGGGCCCGGCTCCGTCTGGCAGCGGATTGCCGCGGGGCTGGTGGGGGAAGTGGTGGGAGCGGCGGCCGGGGTGTATGCCTCGGCAGCCCTGTTGCCCTCCCATTTCCAGCATGGTTTCTCGGCCGGGCAGGACCTCTGCGACCGGGTGAGCCGGTGGATGGAGCCCGACGAGAAGGACCCGGGGTCGGCTCCGGGAACGAGCCCGGGTTGAACGGTCTCCTTCACGAGAAGGTGCGCCGGTTGAGCCCGCGCTCCTTCTACTCTGCTCAGAGCAGGATGAGCACTCCGGGCGCTTCCTCCGACCTCTACACAGGTGTTCCCACCGACGTTCCCAGACTGTGCGCCACCGTCCAGGGCCTGATGGCCCACGTGCTGCTGGCCGACTGGTACGGGTGCGCCTGGCCGCGCGAGCGATGCGATCAGGTGCTGCTGAGATCGGTTCGGCAAATGCTGCAGGCGTTGCTGCGGGAAGATGCGCGTCCGCTGACCCGGACGCGCCCGCCTGAGCGTCGCCTGCTGGGAAGTTGCCGTCATTACAGCCTGCTGCTGGCCTCCATCCTGCGCCATCAGAGGATCCCCGCTCGCCTCCGCTGCGGGTTCAGCGCCTTCCTCCGGCCCGGCCAGCTCTTCGACCACTGGGCTCTGGAGTACCTGGACTCGAGCCGCTGGGTGCTGGTGGATGCCCAGCTCGACGAAGTGCACCGCCACCGGCTGAAGCTCGATTTTCCTTGCTATGACGTGCCCCGCAGCCAGCAGCTTCAGGCCGGCCAGGTCTGGCAGGAGTGCCGGCGGGGCAGGCTGGACCCCGACCGGTGCGGGGCCCTGTCGCTCTGGGGCATGGATTACGTCAAGGCCAATCTTCTGCGCGACGTGGCCTCGCTGCTCAAACGCGAGATGCTGCCCTGGGATGGCCCTGCTCTGGCCCTGCGGCCCTTTCACAGCCTGGACGGGGCTACCCTCCGCCGACTCGACCAGCTGGCTGAGCTGACCTATCCCGAGGTGCAGCTCGAGGAGCTGAGGAGGGTCTACGCTCTCTGGCCGGAGCTGCACATCGGCCCTCTGCCCAATCCCCACCGATACTGAGGAGCTCAGCGCTGGTTGCTGAGGGCCACCCGACGCTGGAGCCGTACCTCTCGACCGGGGCCAACGGCCAGCACTTTGACCTCGAGCTCATCGCTACGTCCGGGGGCGCGCGCGAACCGGATCTCTGCGCCAGACCCCAGGTCAGCGACCCGCCGCAGCTTGCCCTCGTGCTCCAGGACCAGCCAGGTGCCCTCCAGTCGGAGCGTGGAGGGCGCTCCCCATTCTACCGCCCCGCCCGGGCCCAGGACGACCTGGTCGCGCCCATCTGTCAGGGGCCGCCGGTAGGTGATGCTGCTCAGAGCTTCGGGCTCCACCAGAGCGCCTGACAACTGAGATGCCACCTGCTCCATGGCCAGCGCGGCCTGGCGATGGAGGTCGGATTGCTGCTCGGACTGCCGCGCATTGCGACGCACTGAGATCTCGATTCCCAGGAGGGCAATCATGACGATCAAGAATACCGAGATCGAGACCAGAGTCTCGAGCAGGGTCAGGCCGGCGCGGCTCGACACCTGCTTGCCCGACAGCCTGGAGGGGCCTCTACGGCCGCACATGATTACGCACCACCAGCGACATCCTCTGCTCGCCATCCGGGTGGAGCACGGTCACGGTGACTTTTTTGAGGGTGGGGGTCAGACGCTCTTCCTCCACCCGGGCGGCATAGCCCGGGTGGCCGGCAATCGGGGTCTGCGGCTGGCTCACGCTCGTCTCGAAGTCGGCTGCGCCCTGCTGAAGGCGGACCTGCAGGCCGTCCAGGAGGTCGGCCGCCAGGGTGGCCGCCTGATAGCGCTCGAAACCCTCGCGGGTGGCCCGGACCGAGTAGGTCAGGGCGGTCATGAGGCCGAGCAGAGCGACCGCCAGCAGAAAGACGCACAGCAGCGTCTCGGCAAACGTGAAGCCGCTGTCAGTAGGAGCTGACCGGCACATACTCGACCTGGCCCGGAATCTCGACACCACCGCCTGCTCCCCCTTCCCAGAAGTTGACCAGGGCTCCGGTCGGTTGCTCTCGATAGCCTGAAGGGGCGCTTTCGTCTGGGACAAGAACGCGCTCCTGGACCGGAGGGAGAATCTGCTCCCATTTCTCGGCCCCGGAAGTGGCGTCGTAACGGTAGACCGCGCTCAGCCTCGAGGCCCCCTCGGAGTGAACAAACTGCATGTAAAGATGACCCGCGCCGTCCACCCTCATGCCCGCAAAGCGGGGAGCGGTAAAGGGCTCGGGGACGCGCAGCGCACCCCCGGCGTCGTAGAGGCTGCGCGGCGCGACGGGCTGGGCTTTCCATTGACCGGCCACCACTCCCTGAGCGTCCGCCGGGCGACCCGATGGCTCGAACTTGAAGAGGGTGTGCACCATGGCCTGGGGTCGGTTCCAGAGCGTGAGGACGTTGCCCGCGACATCGGCGGCGGGAGGGCTCAGGCTGTCCGGGAGCTCGGGGGCTCGCCGCAGGACCCAGCGTCCCTGCTCGTCGGCATCGTAAAAGAAGGGCGGAGGAGGGGGAAGAAACGTCCACTGCCCGGTCTGGACGTCGAACCGGTAGAGAGTATCCACCAGGCCCGGTGACTCCAGACGCGTGAAGAGGTTCCCGTGAGGATCCACGCAGATGCGCCCCAGGTTGCCGGTGGTCCTGCTGGCATCGACGCTCAGCTTGCCGTTGGCGTCGTAGAGAGCCAGCGGCACTGCCGGCAGCACCTGCCAGGTCCCCTCGGAACGGCGCCAGAGATTGGTGCCGGGCTCCCAACGCGAGAGGGCGCTGCGGGGGTCCACCAGACAGTAGAGGGTATCCACGCCGGCCCGGGTGATCTGGGCGTACAGCCGTCCTCCCCCCACTGCGATGTCCACCAGGTGCCGGTCCGGATCGGCCGGGGGCGTACGAGTGAGCTGCGGCCCGCCCGGACCGCCCTGCCAGCAAAGATCCGGCAGCGCAGGCAGCAGGCCCCACGCGCCGGCGTCAAGGCAGTAGACGAATTCCCGTCCCTCCAGGGCAGGCGGCAGACGGGCTGCCTGGATTCGGGAAATGGCGTAGATGCTGCCCTGCAAATCCACGGTCGGGGCAATCAGCTCGCCAGCGGGCAGCGGGCGAGCTCCCCGGCGAACGGCGACCGGCGTGAGACCGCCACCTGCGCGCAGCCAGACCATGAGAGGAGCCGGGGGAAGCAGGCGCCAGGTCATGCTCTGGACCTCCAGCTCGTAGAGGCTGTCCGGCCCCGAAGCCCGGGACTGCCGGGCCACCACGCGGGCGGCTACCCGCGAGCGACGGAGCACGGACAGGTCGACTTGCTCGAGCTGACCTCCCACCCTGGCCGCCCCGCGTAACCGCAGAACACCGGGCCGGGCCGTTTCCTGCACCCAGACCAGGGCCACGGGCGCAGAGGGCTCCAGCACGATCTGCTCCGCATGGGGGGGAATTTCGCTGCTCGGGAAGGCGGCGCTCACGCGGTGGGCAGCCTCCCAGTCCGGAGAGTCGTTCAATCGGTCCAGGCCGATGTGCACGGCCGAGCGAGCCAGGTAGCGGGCTTTGAGTCGAAAGGCCGCATAGCGGGTGATGCGCAGGTCGACCAGGCCGCGAGCCACGCAGACCGTCACCAGGGCGTAGACCACCAGCACGCAGAACATGGCCGTAATGAGAGCCATCCCCCGCCGCCTCAAAGCGTCGTCTCCAGAATTCGGTAAACCGGAAGGAAGGCACCCACCACGACAAAGCCCACCAGCAGTCCGGACCCTCCCAGGAGCACGGGCTCGAAAAGCTGCAGGAAGGTGGAGGTGGCCAGATCAAACTCATCCTCGGTCATTTCCGCGTATTTGCGCAAAAGCAAGGGCAGGTGGTTGGTCTCGAGCCCGGTGCAGATCATCTGTGCCAGCAGCGGGGGCAGAGCCCGGCACCGGGCAACCGATTCGCTGACCTGTCCGCTGCGAACCATTTCCCGGGCCAGCGCGATCAGGGAGCGATCCAGCTCCGGGTCTCCGGTGGGGCGGGCCAGGGCCAGCGAGCGGGGCAAACCGATTCCCTCGTCGGTCATCAAAGACAGGGTCCGCGTGACCCTGGCCATGACCTCCATCCGGGCCAGGGGGCCCCAGATCGGACCCCGGTAAAGCGCGCGGCTCATGAAGGAGCGCCCCGCCCTGGTCTGGCCGGCCAGCAGAGCGCCCAGCACGGCAAGAGCGCCCAGCACGGCCAGGGCCAGGGCGACCTCGGGGCGAGCCACAGCCAGCAGCAGTCGGGTCAGCGACGGAAGGGGTGAGCCCGTGTTGTGGTACAGGGCAGCGAACCGGGGGACCATGGAGAACAGCAGGAAAATCGCCATGCAGGTGACCGCCAGGGTCACCATCAGGGGATAGCTGAGGGCAGCCAGGAGTCGGGCGCGCCGCTGCCGAGCCAGGCTCAGGTAGATCCCCAGGCGGTAGAGCACCTCCACCAGACCGCCGGTCTCCTCACCCACCCGCACCATCCCCACCTGCACCGGGCTGAATCCACGCTCGGCCAGGGCTTCGGACAGGCACCGGCCGGTGATGACCAGCTCGGCCAACCGAACCCCGTTGCGGGCCAGGGCCGGATCCTCCGAGCGCGCCAGCACGTCCAGGCTGCGCACGATGGTGACCCCGGACCGGAGCATCACGCTGAGCTGGGTGTAAAACAGGGCCTGTCGGTCGAGAGAAAGGCGAGTGACCTTCGGGGGGCGGGGGGGAGCCGGACGGGGAGGAGGGGGAGGCGGGGCCAACCGCCTGGGAGGCGGGGGCGGGGTCGCGGGCTCGGGGCAGGGCTCCGGCCAGCTCGTGGGGGTGGTCAGCTCGATGGTCGAGCGGAAGACCGGGCCCTCCACCGGCCCGAAGGAGAGCAGGTCCCAGCCCCGGCCGCGCAAGCGAGATCGGGCCTCGTCCTCGCTGGGGGCCAGGAGAACTCCCTCGAACAGTTGACCGTGCCCGTCCCGAGCCAGGTATTCGAACCCGAGAATCATCGCCCGACACTCCAGACTGTCACACCAACGGATTCGCGAAATTGTCGGAGGGCTCCCGCGCCCTCCGCGGGTCAGGCCACTGCCAGCGGGGTCAAGCGGTCAAACCAGGCGCGCTCCTCCTGGACCTGGCGCTCCAGGTCGCGCAGAGTGGTCTCGCCTCGCTCGGCCAGATCCAGGCCCAGCCTCAGGTGCTCGGCAATCCGGTCCTGGGCGTAGTCGAGCATCTCCACCACGGCCTGCAAGAAGTAGGCGTAACCGGACCAGGCCGTCTCGAAGTAATGTTGGAGCTGGCCGCGGAAGGGCCCTTCCGGGTTGTCGTAAAACTCCAGCTGGCGCCAGAGCCATTCGTGCATGGACTGCAGCTCTCGCAGCAGGAGGTCTTCTTCACTTGCATCTTCCAGGCCGAAGGCGATCTCCCGCAGGCGGCGGATCAGGGGACTGTCCAGCACCGGGGGGGCGGTAAGAAATTGACGGTTCCTGCTTGTCATCGCTGGCGAGCTTCCTTTCAATGGGTGGTTTTGCTAGCCTCACGATAACGCCACGTGCTCAGCTGCGACTCCCTGAGGGAGTCAAATGCAGCTCAAATCGGTTGCCGGATGGTTAAACCTGGGAGGTGACGGGATCCTGGCGGACGGTGCGCAGGTAGATCTCCACCATGCGAGGAGGAGGCGAGAGATTCAGCTCTTTTTTTAGTATTTGCGCGCACTGGTGGTAGATCTTTACGGCTTCACTCGCTCGCCCCTGGTGCAGGCTGCAGCTCATCAGGCCCAGGTAAGAATCCTCATGGCAGTTGTCGCGGGCCAGAATCCTCCGCCAGTAGTCGGCGCTGACCTCGGGCTTACCCCGGTCCAGGAAATACTGGGCCATCAACTGGAGTGCCTCGATGAGGGAGCCCAGGCACTTGAGCCGCAGGTCCTCGCACCATTCCTCGTAGATCCCTTCGAGGAACTCTCCGCGATACAGCCGGTCGACCCGCTGCAGCTCGACGAGCGCCTCATCCCAACGCCCCCGCTCGGCCAGGTACCTGCCCCTCAGCAGCCGTTCACGGAACTCCTCCAGATCGACGCGGCAGGGGAAGTCCCGGCTGAAGGTATAGCCCTCCTGACGCTTGACCAGAGCTCGACGAGCGGCCGGGCCCAGGCGCTCGACCAGCACCCGGCGGATCTGTGAGATGCTGTTGTGCAGGGAGTGCCGGGCTTTTTCCCCGCTGCGCTCCCAGAACCTGGCCATCAGCTTCTCCTCGGAAACGGGCTCCCCTCGCGCGCAGGCCAGGCAGGCCAGCAAAGAGCGGATCTTTCGGGTGGGCCACTGATCTTCCTCGATGGGCTCCGAGCCGACCAGGACCTTCAGCTTCCCCAGCAGCTGGATCTGCAGCCCCAGCGTCCGGGAGGTCTCGGGTGATTGCTCCAACAGGGCCTCTGCCCGCTGGGAAACCGCTCGCCACGGGTCCAGCCGGGCCTGCGAGAGAAGGCTCCTGGCCTGTCGCTCGGGTGAATGCCCCAGAAGCTCCACCACGCGAAGTCGTAGCTCCCGATCGGGAACCTCCAGCAGCCTCTCCAGAATCGGCACCGCCCCGATACCGCCCTCCCGAACCAGGGTGGCGCAGTCTTGGGGACACAGGCCTCTCTCGAGCACGATGTGCAAGAGCGAGCTGGCTTCCTCCCGGTGAGCCAGCAGAACTTCCGCCGCGCGACTGCGCTGGAAGATTTCCACGAAGCGGCCGAAGGGCTCACTCACGGCTTCGGGCCGTTGAGCCGCGCAAAGACAGGCTTCCAGCAGCGCCGCGCGACACAGGTCGTAGCCCGACTCCCAGACGGTGAAGAGCTGGCGTGCCTCCTCGAGCCAGTCGCCCACCTCCTCGTTCGAGCCTTCCATCAAGGCCAGTCGGCTCAGCTCCAGGAGAGATTGACCCACCACGTAGGGCAACCCGGCCTGACGTGACTCGGCCAGCAGCTCGCGGGCCTGCTGAAGCGCTCCGCAACGATCCCCGGCTCGCTCCCGCAGCAGGATGCGGGCCCTGCGGGCTCGGAGCAGCAGCTTCGGGTCCTCGGTGTCGACCATGGGCTCGACCTGCGACAGAGCCGCCTCGGCCAGGTCCAGCCGTCCCCACTCGCGGTAGGCGTCCGCCATGTTCAAGAGAAGCTCGGCCTGGCGAGCGCGCGAGGGAGCTGGAGGGGGGGGCAGGCTGGTCTCGCGGGCGCCGGACAGCTCGACCGCGCGCACGAATACGCTCACCAGCTCCGGGTCGAAGGCCTTGCCGGCCTGGCGCTCGAGAAGTTTCAGGCCGTCCTCGGCCGTGCACCTGCGCCGATGGGGCCGCTCGCTGACCAGACTGTCGTAGGCTTCCGCCAGGGCGAGAATGCGCGACTCTAAGGGGATTTGCTCGGCCTGCAAGCCGCGCGGGTAGCCCGAGCCGTCCCAGCGCTCGTGATGGTGCAAGATGATGGCGGCCACCTCGTGGAGCTCACCGAAGGGCTCGAGCAAGCTCCGAGCCCGGGCGGGGTGGGTCCGGATCAGGTCCATCTCCTCGTCGGTCAGGTGGCTTTCCTGGAGCAGGCGCGGGGGCAACTCCACCAGGCCGATGTCGTGCAAGAGACCGCTCAAATAAAGAGTCTGGGCCCGCGATCGGGAGAAACCCAGCTCTCGGGCCATGGCCAGGCAGAGGTTGGCCACCCTTTCGGAGTGCCCGGCCAGGTGGGCAAAGCGGCTCTCGTAGTGGATGCTCGAGACCAGTCGCGTGAGTCCCTCGCGCAGACCGCGCACTTCACCCTCCCGAACGGCCCTGAGACGATTCTCCTCCAGAGCTCGTCGCACCGAGGCCAGGAAGTCCTGGGCGGGAAAAGGTTTGAGCAGGTAGTCGTCCACCTTCATGCGCAGGGCCTGAATCGGAGCATCGGAGCTGGCGTAGCCGGTGATGACGATGCGCCGGGCGCAGGGCTGGGTCTCCTCCAGGCTGTCGAGGGTTTCCAGGCCGTTGATCCCGGGCAGGCGAACGTCGCAGACGATCAGGTCGTAGTGCTCCTGGGCAGCCTTCTGAACCGCCTCCAGGCCGTTTGACGCCGCGTCCACCAGGTAGCCGGCCTCTTCGAGCTCCAGCCGGAGGCTCTCGCGAAAGGACTCCTCGTCTTCGACTATGAGAATGCGCTCGGGCACGCCGCCCTCCCAGGGCCCAGCTCTGCGAGCGCGGCCGGGACCCTCTCTGAAACGGGTTTTCCGGCCGCGCCACCCCAACAAGTTGGAGGAGCACGGCCAGAATGTCTGGCTGCGCGATGCTCCAACAGATGAGAGAGGCATGACCGCGATCGAGGACTTCTCGTGGCTGGGCACCAGAGAGGGTCTTGCGGTCGGACCTCCAGGCACACGGGCTCCGCTGACGGGACTTCCTGGGGCGGACCCGGGGTCCCTCCTCAAGGTCCCTCGGGGTCTGGAAGACGGGCGGATTCCCCCGTGCCGGTGCAGAAGTAGCACTGGCCGGAGCCGGCGCAGAACGAGCAGGGAAAGGATCCGGTCCATCCGGTTCCCCAGCATGGCCAGCACTCTCCGGTTCCCGAGCAGCGCTGGCACTTGTAAGGCACGAGCTGCAGGGCAGGTCTGGTTTCTTGCGGCAATACGCCGGCCACCTTCTGTTCCATCTCGCCTCCTTGAATCTGTCGGGGCGTCGCGCGGGCGGAAAGCCTGTGCTTGCTCTGGGCTCAGTGTAGGGGTCACCCTCCCTGCCTGCCTCAAAGCGCGTTCAAACGGGCCTCAAAACGGTTGACGGGAGGTTAACTGTAGCGCCGAGGGGAAGCTTTCTCGCCGTGGCCTCGGAAGACGATCGCCTCGAACGCGAGCACCTCGAGCTGCTGCTCCGTGCCGGGGAGCTGCTCGGCTCGTCGCTGAGCATTCAGGAGATTCTGGACCGGCTGATGGATCAGGTGATCCTGGCTCTGGGGGCGGAAAGAGGATTTGTGGTCCTCAAGGGGCAGGTGCGCTGCGCCCGGGCCCTGGACCCGGCCGCTCTCGATGGCGAGGACTTTCGCATCAGCCGATCGGTGGTGGAGCAAGTGATCCGCGAGGGGATCTCGGTGCTGACCAGCGACGCCCACCACGACCGGGCCCTGGGCAGCTATACCAGCGTCAGCCTCCATGAGATGAAGTCGATTCTGTGCGTGCCCCTGCTCTTGAGAGGGGAGGCCTTCGGGGTGGTCTACGCCGACCATCGCATGCAGACCGGGATTTTCGACGGGCGCGACCGCCGCCTACTCGAGGCCATCGCCCGCCAGGCCGCCATCGCGCTCGAGAACGCCATGCTGCATGAAGAGAGCCTGCAGCGGGCTCAGCAGGAGCTGGTCCAGGCTCAGGCCCAGCTCCACCATTCCAGAAAGCTGGCGGCGGTCGGCCAGCTGGCGGCAGGCGTGGCCCACGAGCTGAACACGCCACTGGGGACCATCGCCCTGAATGTCTCGGCTCTCCTGCCCGGAGCATCGGAGAGCTTGAGCAAGCGGCTGACCTTGATGGACCGAGCTGTAGACCGCTGTCGGACGATCGTGCAGCGGCTGTTGACGTTCGCGCGACCGGTTCGCAGCGAGGCTCGCCCGGTCGACATCGAGCGACTGGTCGCTGAGACCCTGGCCCTCGCGGAGCCCGAGTTTTCTGGACAGGAGATCACGGTGGAGGTCCAGGTAACCCCTGGATTGAGCGCACAGGCAGACCCGCTCGAGCTCTCTCAGGTGCTGCTCAACCTTCTTCTCAACGCCCGAGATGCATTGTCAGAGCTGGCACCGGGCAAACCACGCCGGTTGGCGGTGCGGGCCGCGCAAGATGGCCATCATGTTTTGCTGGGAGTGCATGACAACGGCCCGGGTGTGGACCCGGGCCTTCAAGAGCGTATTTTCGAGCCGTTTTTCACCACCAAGCAAGTGGGCCGCGGGATCGGACTTGGGCTCTCCCTCTCCCACGAGATGGTGGAGTCGATGGGAGGGACTCTGCGCCTGAGGTCGGAGCCGGGGAAGGGGGCCAGCTTCCTGATCCGGCTCGCGAGGGGATAACCCTCAGACCTCCAGGCTGGTCTCCCCATCGAGCACGGTCAGGTGCTCGACCCCGCACACCCTGATCACGGAGCCCCCTCGGCCGTTGCGATAGAGAATTTTGCCGTCCTCACTCACGATCCGCACCGGCTGACCCTGCGTATCGATGGTGGCCGAGTCATACCCCGGTCCACCCTGCATGGTGGCGCGCGTGCGTCCGGAGACCAGGGTGGCGCTCAGCTCATCATCGCCCCGCCCGCCCCGCTGACGGATGCGGTTGCGTCCCCCCGCCGCCTCGGCATGAAGGTCGTCGTGGCCCGGCCCGCCCCGCTGGCGGATCAGGTTGCGCCGGCCGGTGGCCTCGGCCTGGAGCACATCGTCGCTCCGCCCGCCTCGCTGGCGGATGCGATTGCGTCGCCCGGTGGCCTCGGCCTGGAGCACATCGTCGCTCCGCCCGCCTCGCTGGCGGATGCGATTGCGCCGCCCGGTGGCCTCGGCCTGGAGCACGTCCTCGCCCTGTTTGCCTCGCTGGCGGATGCGATTGCGTCGCCCGGTGGCCTCGGCCTGGAGCACGTCCTCTCCCCGCCCTCCCCGCTGGCGGATGCGATTGCGCCGCCCGGTGGCCTCGGCCTGGAGCACGTCGTCGCCCTGTTTGCCTCGCTGGCGGATGCGATTGCGTCGCCCGGTGGCCTCGGCCTGGAGCACGTCCTCGTCCCGCCCTCCCCGCTGGCGAATGCGATTGCGACGCCCCGTGGCCTCGGCCTGGAGCACGTCCTCGCCCCGCCTTCCCCGCTGGCGGATGCGATTGCGCCGCCCCATGGCCTCGGCCTGGAGCACGTCGTCGCCACACCCACCCCGCAGGCGGATGCGATTGCGCCGCCCGGTGGCCTTGGCCTGGAGCACGTCGTCGCCAGACCCACCCCGCAGGCCGATGAGGTTTCGCCCGCCGACCTCAGCCCGAAGCGGGCCCCGGCAGCTCGAGCCTGCCGCTTCCAGCCAGCCTGACTGCAAGCTCTGGTTGCAGTTGAGGAGCCCCGCTCCGATGGAAAGGCCACAGCTTTCAACCGGAGCTTCCCAGGAGCCGGGCGACGGGCAATCGCACAGCGCGGGAGCCCAGGCCCGATAGCGGCTCCCGGAAGAAAAGTGAGCACATCCGTAAATTTGCATGGTGACAGCCTCCTCCTGATAAAAATCGTTTCGATTGCCAGGCCGGGTCCATTCCTCGAGGGCGATCTTCCCGGCCACCAGAACGGCGCTGGACATCGCGCCGAGCATCGGAGCGAGGCCCAGCGTGGCGGCCATGGTCGACAGCCCGGCTGATGAGCGTCAAAAAGACCCTCAGCCCAGGTTCTTCCATCCGTCGTCATAACGGTTGAAGTTACAGATGGTGGCCGTGGTCTGCCCCTGGGCGTCCTTTTGATAAAACACTGTGAACTGGCCCATGTGCTCGGTCCCGTCGGTATCCGTGCGACTGCCCGTCCAGGTGAAGTTCTGGGGCTCCCGGGAAAAATCGTAGGTGGAGCCGGTATTCTGGTTCTTCCCGGTCCAGTGGACGGCGTTCCCCTCGGCCTCGATCACATCTCCATTTTTCGTGGTGAAAGTGCCCTTCTGACCTTGAATGGTGCCAGTAGCGACGATCATGGGGTGGTCCTCCGTTTCGATTCTCGGGCTTGCTGCCTCACCCGCAGCTTACCCCGCCGCCCTCGTCGGGAAGCCCACAGGCGACTCAAATCGGTCTCAAATTCATTGCGGGACGGTAAGAAGTTGCATGCGCTCATGGTGGGAGAGAGCCGGCCCTGCGCCGAACCCCTCTTGAGTCCTTATGATTCATCGGGTAGAGGCTCCCGCAGGCATCCGGCCCCGAGGTCCGGCCACCCCGACGGTTCTGCCCCGGGGGGCCGTGGTCCAGGGCTATGAGATCATGGACTTTGTGGCGGCCGGTGGTATGAGCCGCGTGTACGTCGCGCGCCGGGACGGGGAGCGCTTTCTCCTCAAGGAAGTGGAGGGCAGCGAGGGGCGCCATGTGATCGCTCTCAATCAGGAGAAGTTCACTCTCGAGCGGCTCGACCACCCCGGGATCGTGCGGGTCTTCGACCTCTTCGAGTTGGATGGCTTTTACTATCTGGTGCTGGAGTTCATTGCGGGTCAGAGTTTGGACAAGCTGGCCTCTCCGCACCTTCAGGCCCTTCTCGAGGAAAAGGTGGTGCTGGACTGGGCCCTCCAACTGTGCGACATCTTCGCTTACCTGCACAGCCAGGACCCCCCGATCATCTACCGCGACCTCAAGCCCGACAACGTCATCCGCGACCTGCGCGGCAGAATCCGCCTGGTAGACTTCGGGGTGTCGCGCAGCTTGAAGGACGAGCAAAAGGCCCGCGACACGGTCCTGGCGGGCTCCACCCTGACCGCCTCGCCCGAGCACTTCGGGGCGACTCAGACCGATGTCCGCTCGGACATCTTCAGCCTGGGGGCCACCCTCAGCCTGTTGCTCACCAATGGCCGCAGCCCCCTGGCCGAGCCCTTCAAGTTCATGTCGGCCAGAACGATCAATCCCACCGTGTCCGAAAACCTGGACCTGGTGATCCAGAAGGCCACTCGACTCGACCCCCGCGAGCGCTACCAGAGCATGGCCGAGGTGCGGCAGGCTCTGCTGAACTGCCGATCGGTTCCCCTGCCCGTGACAGAGCCGTTCGGGGAGACAGGGCGGGGGCAGACCTTGCCTCCCGACGGTCCGAGGCCGCCTGAAAGTCGAGGCCTGGCCCTCATCCTGTCGCTGCTGGGGATGCTTCTGGTAACGGCGCTGGGGATCTCACGGCTTCTTGCCCCGGCGCCCGCAAGCGTCGCGCCCAGCTCCCCTTCTCCTGAGCCGGTCCCGACCAGCACTCCAGGGGCGATTGCTCCCTCTCTCTCCCCCGCTCCCGTCTCTCCCGCGACCGTCCCACCGCCCTCTCCCACCGTCGGCCCGAAGGGCCCGCCGCCCTCTCTCGCGTCCTCCCCCATCGGTCCGAAGAACCCGCCCTCTCCCGCCCCCGTTCGTCCTCCGCCCGCTCTCGCGTCCGCCCCCGTCGGCTCGAAGAACCCGCCCCCGCCTCGTCCGACGGCATCGAAGCGACCGCCCGCGCCCACGCCGGCAGCCTACCCCACCCGAGCGAGCGGCCCTTCCTCTCCCCGCCCGGCCGCCAGGACCTATCGGGTTCCCGAGGGTGAGCTCACCATGCGAGCTCCGGTCGGCTTCGAGCCGACCGAAGCGCAGCTCGAGCATCCGGGGTTTGCGCTCCGAAAGCAAGACCGGCTCTTCATCGTGCAGGTGCTCGAGCCCGATGGCCTCGAGCAAGCGGTACTGGGAGCCCTGAATCGGCGCGCTCAGGAGCGAGGCCTGCAGGTTCAGGTCGACAGCCCCACCGGCCTGGACCTGTCCAGTTTTCCGGGCGCTCGGCGAGCGATGGCCGTCAGCCAGGACAGCCAGACCGGCATCGTGGTCATCTGGATGACACGCAGGTTGAGCACGGGCCGGAGCAAAGGCTATGCCATCGCCTCCGCGTTCGAAAGCAACCCGGGCTGGCCGCAACTGATGCAAGAGGCTGGAGCTCTGCTGGCGGGGATTCGACTGCCACCCTGACTTGTCAACAGCCTTTCCTGGCACAATGACTCACCGGCCCGGACGACAGCTCGTTTTCAGTCTTTCTTCAGTCGCTGCGGATAGACTCGAGTCGTGCGTATCGACACTGTGAATCTCTCCTCCTTCAGCATTCCCCGCAGCGCTGCCGGCAAGCGGCCGCAGAAGCTGGACGGCTATGCGGGAACCGCGCCCGTGCCCCTGGCCGCGGCCATGAAAGCCATCCAGGAGCCGACCCTGGCCAACTCGCTGGTCAAGGCCTGGGAACAGGAGATGGATGAGGAGGTGCAGCACCTTCGAGTGGCCCCTGACGGCTCGCTCATGGTCAATTTGCCCAACCGCTACGCGGTTTTGTCCGTCGACCAGGGGACCATCCTGGGAAGCCAGGAGCACGAGCTGCTGCAAACTCCACCCATCGTGAACGCCGATGGCTCCGGGTATCTGGTGGGCAGTTGGGGAGTGGCGCGGGTCGAGCCCGATGGCGAGACTTCCTGGAGCAAGTACCTGGGTAGCTCTGTGTTCAACGAGGCGCTGCCCACGCCCGATGGCGGCGTGGTCGCCACTCCCTGCAGCGGAGCTCAGGTCCACCGCCTGGATGCTCAAGGAGAAAAGACCTGGCTGTGCGAGCTCGAGCCTCAGCCCTGCTACGACCGTGAGGTCAAGGGGCGCATGACTCAGGATGGGCTGGGGCGGCTCTTGCTCAATGGAAATGGTCGCCTCTACGCCGTCGATCTTCAAAGCGGCACCAAGCTCTGGTCTCGCGATCTCGAGCCGGAGGGCATCTGGTTCAACGCTCCCGTGGCCGTCACGCCGGACAATCACATTCTGGTCAACGGCGATTCCACACTCCAACTGCTCGACCCGGACGGAAAGACGCAGTGGGTCTGGTCGGGAAAGACCCATCGCCGGATCGACCAGCTTCCCCCCGAGACTTTGAAGGACCATCTGGATCGGCAGGCGGCGCCGCTCTCCTGCCCCCCGGCCGTCTCACCCGACGGTCAAATCCTCTATGGAGGCGGGGTGGCCACGGACGACTCGAAGTGCCACGTGGTGGCTCTGGACCGCCAGGGACAGAAAATCTGGGCCCGCGATCTGAGCCCGGGGCTGCGGGTTGAGTCGCTGCAGGTGGGAGCGGATGGAACCGTCTATGCAGTCGGTAGCTCGGCGGTGCTCGACCGGCGCACCTTCCGTTACTCCAACACGGCCGAGGTTCATGCCCTCAGCCCTCAGGGCGAAACCATCTGGAGCTTCAAGACCCCCAAGGAAAGCACGAGCTTCCTTCCCTTCGCGCTGGGCCCGGATCAGGTCTATCTGTCCAGCGGCAAGAAGATCTATGCCCTCCGCCCCGACGCCCTCAAAGCCAGGTGCGGGGAACTGGAGTCGGGAGCCTCCATTCACCTGGGCGCCGACGACCACGTACTGGTCGGCGGGACCGTGCTGAAGAAGCGCAAAGCCCCGACGCACTGACCTTTTCAGATCCGGGACGATCGGCCCCACCAGAGCCGAGAAAGCGTGCTCGAAGATGAATTCCCCGGGCGCCTGGCAACCGGGGGATCCTGCCTGCCCCGAAGGGAAGACCCCCGGATGGAAGACCCCCTGCTGGACGCTCTCTTCAAGCGCCTCGAGCGCGGGGAGCGGCCGGGCGCGGTGGTCCGCCACGCCGGCCCGGCCCTTCGCCACGAGATCGCGTTGCGCTGGTTTACCCGGCGCAACGCGCACCTGGCAAGCCTGGTCCGCGATCTGGGCTTCACCGCCCAGGCCCCCGACGCGGCCCGGGTGGCCAGCGAGCTCAAGTCGGGGCTATGTCGGCTCAAGAGCGACGACGCGGCTCTTGTTCTGCGCGCCTTGAGCGATCCTGACGCAGAGGTCCGCCGGGCCGCCGAGGGCTTCCTCTTCAGCGGCCTGGACCCGGACTGGGCAGACGCCCTGGGGACGGCGGCGCTTTCGGAATGGTCCGCCGAGGCACGCCAGAAGGTCGAGCGAGCCGGTCATGCTCCCGCTGACCCGGTGCTGCGCGAGGTGTTCGGCTGGGTGGCGGGGGGCGGCGTGCCCCCGGACGCGGAAGCGGTCGCCCGGGTGACCCCCCGGCTGACCGAGACCCAGCGCAGCGTGCTGGCCGCCCGGCTGCGCACATCCGGCCGCGGCCACATGTGGTCACGACCGGATGTGCGCACCAGCCTGGGCCGCCTGCTGGAGGGGCGCGACGGGGATGCCCTGTGGGCCGAGCTGACCCTGGGCGGCTCCACCGACCCGCTGCAGGACGAGGAGCTGCGCCAGCTGCTGGTGCCGCACCCCACCCCGCTGGAGCTGCTGGGCAGCTTCCAGTCCGATCTGGTGGCCGGGGAGGACTTTCTGGTGGCTCCGGGCCAGGCCATCGTGGCCCTGGACGACCTGCGATGGATCCTCGAATTCGAGGAGTTGGCCACGCCCTACGCCCCTCCTCGGGTGCTGGTGGTCAACCCTCGTCGGGTTGTGCTGCAGCCGCGCTGGGTCTCGCTTGCCGACATTCCCCACCTCACCAAAGAGCACCTCGAGCCCTGCCGGGTGATCGACCTGAACGATGGCTCGGTTCTCACCCTTGCCCTGGAGGAGCCTCTGGTGGGAGCGGGGCTCTGCGATCGGCTCTTCGTGCTGCAAGACCCCATGGTGCAGTGCTGGTCTCTGACCTCGGGAAGGGCTTTGTGGTCTCATCGGGCCCGCTGGGCTCGCTCGCTGCTGGCCGGCGAGGGTCTGCTGGTGCTGCTGGGCAAAGAGCATCTCGAAGTCTGGGAGGCCGACTCCGGCGAGCTTATCTCCTCGCTCGACCTGGCCGGCCGGGCCGCCCTCCAGGGGGACGTCCTGGTGGTGGAAACCAGCCCAGGCCTGAGGCTTTTCGGCCTGCCCCAACTGCACGAGCGCGCCTGCCTGACGCTCCCCGGCTGCATCGCCTGGAGCTGGAGGGCCGACGGCTCACTGCTCACGGCCACCACCACGGCCATCCAGCACTGGAGCCCGCTGGGCCAGGTCGAGGCCAGCTGGCGCCAGCATCGCGAGGGGAAGCTGCTGGCCTTCCACCCCACCAGCCCGGCGCTGGCAGCCTCGGATGGCCGCCGGCTCGAGTTCTTCCACCCCGGCTCGGAGCTTCCCGACCAGGTGCTGGAGGCACCCGGGCGCCCCCGGTTCACCTCCGACGGCAGCCGGCTGCTGGTCGGCTCGCAGGTGTTCGACGTTCGGCTCGAGCTGGCTCTATCGCGCGCCTGTCCGGCCGACCTGATGCGGGCCAGCTTGAGCCCCAACCGCTCCGCGAGGCTGGTGGAGGCCCTGCTTCGCTTTCGGCTGCGCCACGAGGTGGTGCTGGGCGACCCGGAGCCCCCAGAAGACGCCATCGAGCTGGAGTGACACTAGAGCTCCACCACCTCGGCAGCCGCCCGCCCGAAGACCTGGGGACGGTACATCTCCTCCACCCGCGTCCCCGGGGCCAGGAACGTGCCGGGAGTTGTGGCCCGGGCCAGCAGCGTGAGCCGGTGCTTGCCGGCCGGTAGCCGGGACCAGCACACCTCGGTGCAGTCGTCGCGATAGTCGCAGTGGACGGCCCCCGGCACTCTTTTCTGCTCGGCCGGGGGTAACAGCTCGAGCCCGGCGGGCAGCGGGTCGATCAATCCCACCATCTTGCGTGCCCCGGGCAGCTCGAGCTCGAGGTGGATGGCGACCACCTCGCCCAGCTCGTAGCGCCGGGTCACGGTGAAGCCCTGGCTGCGGGCCGGAAGCAGCGTATCGGTGGGAACCGTGGTCAGGGTGGCCCGGTAGAACCCCAGCCCCTCCAGCTCGACCCGGGGCTCGCGCAGCAGCTCGCGCAAGGCGACCTGTCGCTGGGAGCGCCTCCCCTCCCCCTGGCCGGCCAGGGCCAGCAGGGTGAAGGCGTGGTCCTGAGTGCTGCCCCAGGCGAGCGGCTCGAGCAGCCGCTCGAGCAACCACTCCTCGCCCAGAGCCAGAAAGGCCAGGGCCGAGGGACGGCGTTGGGAAGGGAAGAAACCCTCCTGGGGCTCGCTCAGGCCGGCCAGCACCTTCTTGCGCAGGCGCGCGCGGACGTGCCCCGCGGTCAGGGGCAGCAAGAAGGCCGCGCCCTCAGCCGTCAGGCGTCGCTGCCGGGCGGTCTCCTCCACCTGGCGGGCCGAAGCGCGACCCACCTGGGATAGCACGTTCAGGGCGTAAGAGCGCTCCAGAGGGGTGCGAGGAAAGTCGCCAGCTAGAAAGTCCAGGGCTCGCTCGAGCCGCTCGCCGTCCACCGCGATCCCGGCGGTGTAGGCGCGCAGCAGAGCCTGGGTCACGTGGGCCGAGACGAAGGGGAACGGCTCCCTCCAACCCGGGAACAGGCGAAACTGGCCATCGGGCTGCTGGCGCTCCCACAGGCGTTGGATCAGCTCTTCAGCGCGAGCCTTCCACTCCGAGCAGAAGTGGGGTCCCCCCAGCACCCAGCCCAGCAGGCGAGAGGAGAGCTGCTCGGAGCAGCTCATGGGGTAGCCTGCCAGATCCTCGAAGGCATCCCGAGCCAGCGGCGCCGCGCTGTCGGTCTCGAGCAGCTCCAGACCTCCCTCCTCCAGCTCCACGCCCGGCGGCACCTGGACCGGAAGCTCGCGCTCCTCGCCGGTGCGCCCCTGCAGGGTGACTCGCTCTTTCAAGCGCGGGGGCTTGAGGGGCAATCGCACGCGGCAGGCGTCCTCCAGCTCTCCGCTGAGAACGCGCACCAGGCCCACGGCCTCCCCCGTCCCTTCGGCCCGGCAGGGAAAGCTCACCCGCACCCGGGCCCCCGGGGCCACCCGGCAACGACGCTCCACGCCGTCAAGGAAGGCCAGGCCGGAGACGGTAGCCTCCACCGCGACCTCGAGCTCGGAGCCGGTCATGTTCTGCACGCCCAGGCAGAAGTCGAAGCGGTCGCCCTGGTGCAGAAAGCGCGGCAGCCAGGGGCGCACCAGCAGCGGCAGCCGGGTGCTGATCGAAGTGCGAGCCGATCCGAAAGCATCCCCCCTGGCCACCACGGCGCTCACCCGGTAGCGGGTAATGCTGTCGGGCAGGGCCGCCTCGAGCTCGATCCGGCCCCGGGCGTCGGTGCTGAGGGCGGGGTGGAAGAAGGCCAGCGGACGGAGATCCTCGCGCAGGGTGATGGCCGGCGAGGAGGCTCCGGCTCCCGTGCAGAGGCAGCAGCAGACGCTCTCGGGGCGACCGTGCGTTCCCAACCTGCTCAGCGCGGGAGGCTGGTCTTGCAAGAACCAGTGGGACGAATCCAGCTCCCAGCCGGCGGGCCGGGTGGGCGGATAGATGGCCGACAGGGGATCGGGGTCAGAGTAGAAGGCAGCCTGAAGCACCGCTTCGTCTACCCCCAGCAGGGTGACCTCGGCGAGCGGCACGGGCTGCCCACGCCAGTCGCGCACCTCCAAGGCGATCCGGGCGGTGCCCCCGGGAGCCACCACCTCGCGGTCGGTCTTCAGCTCCACCGCCAGGCGACGGGAAGCCTGGGAGAGGGCCAGCTGGCGGTAGACCGTGAGCCAGCGGCCGGTCAGGGACAAGCAGGCCGCGTGCAGCTCGAGCAGCGGCAGGCCCAGGTCGGGAACGCGCACCCGCAGCTTGTTGTCCTGACCTTTGAAAACGGTCACCTCGGGCTCCTGGGGCCCGGCGAAGACCCGCAGCACCCCCAGCGCGTAGGGCACGGGAGACTGCACCTCCAGCTCCACCTCCTGGCCGGGCTGGGCCTGGCCCGCGGGCAGCCTCAGGTTGAGCTGGGGGGTCCTGGCCTGGATCGAGAGCTTCACCTCGTGCTCACCCACTCGCGCCTGCAGGGTTCCTCCCGGCGCAAGAAGCAGGGGGATCGGTCCGTCCTGCGAGAGCACCTGCCAGGAGCGGTCCTGGTAGGAGAGCTCGACGGCGTGTCCGGCCAGCGGTCGACCCAGCGGGTCGACCACCACCAGCTCGGCCCCTTCTGCGGTGGCGCGCAGCCCGACCATGGGTTGATCCCCCACCACGCGCCAGGTGGCCCGCCCGGACACGGCCTGGCGACTCTGGTCGGTGACCGTCACCACGCTCATGATCAAGACCACCTGTCCGCAGCGGGGCCGCGGGGCGGGAATCGTCCCCAGCCACTCCCCCTGATCGTCGAGCCGGACGGTGTCACGGCGCCAGTCCACCAGGGGCTCGCCGGGCGAGAAGCGGAAGTTGAGCTCGGGCCAGCCCGGGGGATTCCAGGGCTGCTCGGTCAGGGTGTGCGCCCAGCTCGCCTCGGCCCCGGCCAGGTCGCCTCCCGAGTGGTAACGGGCGCTCAGTCGCCAGACCGGCTGGGCGTCGGCCGGGTAGTAATCGCGGTCGGGAAGGGGCTCGAGCTCGAGCTCGAACTCGGGACGCCGGAACTCGACGACCTTGAACTGGTGGTGGTGCACCGAGTCGTGCAACCGCAGCTCCAGCATCGCATGCACATCCAGGGCCAACTCCAGGTCGAACCCGCCCTCGGGGGTAAGCGCGACCTGCCCGGTCCGGGTGCCGCTGCGGTCGACCAGGGTATAGGCCACCGCCCCTTCGCTCACCGGCCGAACCCAGCCCTTGACGCGGGCCGACTCACCGGGCCGGTAGAGCCCCCGGTCGTCGAACACGCACCAGCGCACGCTCCTGGCCAGCGAGAAGGACGGGCCCAGGGGCAGAACCGTGCAGTCGTCCCCCCGGCGGGCCAGCAGGCAGTCAGCCTCCTGCGGCAGGCCCAGCCGGCAGTGGCCATCGGGTCCGGTGCGGCCCCTCTCCGCGCCCCAGGCCACCGAGACGCCCTCCACGGGCTGGCCGTCGACGCCCGCCGCCACCAGGCTCAGGCCCTCGTCGTGGCTGCGCACCTGCAGGTTGAGCCCGGTGCGTTGCAGCCAGACCACCTCGCGATGGTGCCCTACCCGCACCTCCAGCAGGCGGTGCCCGAGCTCGGGGCCGACATCCAGCCACACCGTCTCGAGCTGCCCCCGATGGGGCACCTTCTCCGTCCAGGAACGCAACAGCCGGGACCGGACGGGCTTCCCCTGGCGATGGGCCTCCCAGCTCTCGGGCGCGACCTCCAGCAGACGACAGTCGACCTGGCGGTAGCCCGAGCAGTAGAAAGGCACCTTCTCGCCGGGGCGGAGCACGACCATCACGCCCGTTGGAAGAGACAGGTGGAAGGGGGTCCAGGAGCCGCGGAAACTTCGCCGCACGGGCTGCTCGAGCTTTTGCCCGAAGACATCCGAGACTTGCTCCACGACCACGGTGCAGCCCTGGCCGGGGGGTCGGGTGCCCTCCAGGCAGAGCTCGTGCCCGCGAACGGCCACGACCAGGTCGGACCAGCGGGGAGCGATGCGCACCCGGGCGGTGTCCGGCTGGAGCGGGTTGGAGAAGCGGATGCTCAGGGGAGCGAAGGGATCGGGGCGGGTGAGCCAGTCCACCAGCCCCCGCCCCACCGCCTTGAGCGGGCCGTAGGTGCGGTAGACGCGCCGGTGGGACTCGAGCGACTTCTCGGGTCCCTCGGCCGAGGGCAGGCCGGGGGGTAGCTCGAGCACGATACGCGTGGTGCGGGGCAGCGGCTCGCGAGGAGCGAAGACGATCTCTTGCTCGAGGTCGCGCTCGAGGCTTTCCAGCGCCAGGCGCCGACGACCGGCGCGCAGGATGATGCGGGGCAGCAGACGGGCCGGGTCGACGGCCTGGTTGAAGCAGGCTCGAAAGGTGGGCTTCAGGCCCAGGGGCTCATCGGTGCCCGGGCTGAGGGCGACCAGCCTGGGGCCCTCCAGCAGGATCTCCCAGCTCAGATCGCTCTTGAGGCTTGCGCCATCCAGGGCCGGGGTGCCAGCCGGCAGCAAGACCCGGTAGCGGGTGGCATGAGCCAGGGGGCTGGCGGGCTCGAAGATCAGCCTCTGCTGGTCGTGCCAGCGCCAGTCGCCGGCGACGGCGGGTTGCATCTGCACGGGCGGCAGGTCGCTCTGGCCGAGCATGACCATCGGTCTTGAGAATCGCAGGGAAATGTGATTGGGAGCGTGGGTGCGGCCGGTGGGGGAGCAGGTCACTTCCAGGCATGGCTCCGCCAGGGCGCGCGAGGGCGCGGTTTTCTGCACGGGATTTGGCCTCCAGAACCGGATGACGGGCCCCTGTATGTGTGATGGTGGCCCCAGGTTATCCTAGCTGCAGGATTTTGCCAGACTGTTGCCAGACAGTTAAAGATTGCCGACATGTTACAGCAATTTACGGTACCGGGCTGACCAGGGTTGCAGATCGGGGGTCGAGCGCTCGGTTTGTGAACGACTTGTGACAAGAGCGGGCTTCAACCACGGAAAGGCTGGCCGGCCGGGCGGCGAATAAAGCCTGCATGCTGGACCTTGTCCCCGATCAGCGCGTCGTCCTTCGTTCGTGCAGCTGGGAGACGTACGAGCGGATTCTGGCTGAGCACGCCGACCAGTGCTCGCCCCGTCTGACTTATGACAGTGGAGTCCTGGAAATCATGAGCCCTTCCCCCGAGCACGAGAACGCCGCCGAGCGGATCAAGGAGATCGTGCTGTCGGCCTGCGTCGAGTTCGGTATCCAGGTTCGTCTGCTCGGCTCGACCACCCAGCGCCAGGCCGAGCTGGGGAAAGGGGCCGAGCCCGACTCCTCCTACTCGTTTCAGGCCAACAACCGGCCTGATCTGGTCGTCGAAGTGGAGCTGACCCGGTCGGCCCTGGACAAACTGGCCATCTTCGCCGCCCTGGGCATCCGCGAAGTCTGGCGCTACGACCTCACGCGCCTGGTGTTTTACCAGCTCCAGGACGGCGCCTACGTGGCCTGCGAGCGCAGCGCCTTCTTGCCGCTGGAGGCCTCCGAAGTCGCCGCGCGCTTATCCCTGCCCGGGGATGACGCCGAATGGACCCGGGGAGTGCGCGAGTGGCTGCGTCGTCTGTCGGCCGGCTGACCGTTCAGTCCTGGCAGGCTGATGCAAAAGTCCTGTCGCGAAGGTTCCCAGGCAAGAAGGAGCGTTCCCTTGAGGTCCAGGGCGAGCCCGCTGCCTCACCCGGCGCGATGGCCCGCCGGGTAGAGCCCGGGCAGCGCCACCGGAAGGCGTCCGGTGGCCACTCGCTTGCCCAGCAAGACCTCGGCCACGGCCTCCAGGGTCAGCGGGGTGTAGTTGTAACCCAGCACGCAAGCTTGAGCCTGAGGAAGGTCGAGCAGCAGATAGGGGCTGGAGAGTGACACCAGCACCGTGCGCGGGTTGGCCGCCAGCACCGCCTCGGCCAGCTCGCGCTGAGGGTCGCTGAGCCGGTTGCGGGCGTAGAGGGCCAGCACCACCGTGTCGGCCTCGGCGGCGCGGGCCACCACCTCGTGGTGAGCAGGTCCCGAGATGCCGGAGAAGTGGAACTTCTGGTCCACCACCTCGCCCTCGTGCGATCGCATGAAGGTGGCCAGCGAGGTGCTGGTGGCCATCTCGCCCAGCGGCGTCACCGGCAAGAGGTCGGGGGTGAGCACCAGCACCCTGCCCGGCCGCAGAGGCAACAGGCCCTCATTGCGCACCACGGTCACCCCGGCAGCGGCGATCTCGCGCATCTCGCGGGCGTGAGCGGCCTGGTCGAAAGTGGGCTTGAGATTCGGTCGCTGGTGGTAGCGGCGCTTCAGGGCAAAGAGGCGCTCCAGGCTCTCGTCCAGGCGCTCGACGCTGATGCGTCCCGAGCGGGCCGCATCGAGCAGGGCCTGGAAGGCCGCCTTCTGGTCGGCGATCGGCCCCAGGGCCAGCACCAGATCCGCCCCTGCCTCCACCGAGCGCACGGTGGCCTCCCCCATCCCGTAATGATCGGCGATGGCCTTCATGGAGAGTGAGTCGGTGACGATCACGCCCTGGTAGCCCATGTCCCGGCGCAGCAGATCGGTCAGGATGGTCCTGGACAGGGTGGCGGGCAGGCTGTCATAGGCCGGGAAGACGATGTGGGCGGTCATCATGGCTTCCACCTGCTCGGCCACAGCGGCCCGGAAGGGAGCCAGCTCGACCTGCTCGAGGCGCTCGCGAGGGTGGGCCACGGTGGGCAGGGCCATGTGCGAGTCCATCGAGGTATCGCCGTGCCCCGGGAAGTGCTTGGCGCAGGCGGCCACGCCCCCCTGGCGCAGGCCCCGGATGGCGGCCCGGCCCAGCTCGCCCACCCGTTCGGGGTTCTCGCCCAGCGAGCGGGCTCCGATGATCGGGTTGTGGGGGTTGACGTTCACGTCCAGGCAGGGGGCAAAGTCGATGTGCACCCCCAGGTCAGAAAGCTCGCGGCCCATGATGCGGTGGGCCGCCTCCACCCGGGCCGGGTCGTCGCTGGCTCCCAGCGCCATCAAGCCGGGTGAGAGCGACATTTCCGGAAAGCGCACCCGATCCACCAGCCCCCCCTCCTGGTCGATGGAGAGAAAGGGCACGATGGCCAGGGCGTCGTGGATCTCGTCCACCAGCTTGACCACCTGCTCGCGGTCGCGCACGTTGTGGGCGAACAAGATGACGCCGTGGAACGGGTGCTGGTGGAGGTGGACGGAGGTCGCATCGTTCAGCTCGGTTCCGGGCACGTCGACGTGGATCAGCTGGGCCACTTTCTGCTCGAGGGTCATGGTGGCGATGTCGGGGAGGACGAAGGTGGAAGTGCTCATGGCGCGCCGGTTTCTCTTTGCGCGAAGCAAATCCTACGGGGGGGGTCTACCGGTCTGAGCAGGCGGTATACCGGCCGGTGGGAGCGGTAAAGCTTGCGGGCTCTCAGCTCCGAGCGCGGGCGGGTCTTACCGGTCCACCGGCGTTACCGGTCGGCACAAGGCGGGTTCCGGCTGCGCTCCCAGACTAGAGCTCGAGCCAGGTCCCCAGGCCCGCTTCTCGAGCCCGGCGGTAGATACTCGGCGCGAGGGCGATGTCCTCGAGCGCAAGTCCCAGGTTCATCGCCATGAGCTTTTCCTCAGCGCTCTGACGGCCCGGTTTTCGGCCGGTCACGATCTCGCCGAGGTCGGCGAAGGGCTCCGGCGTGTGCTTGAAGTAGCCGACTTTGCGGTAATAGGCGAACTGGTCGTGGTCGTCGGTGGCGATCCGATCGAATGCAGCCTGGGCTTCGGCGGTCCAGTAGCTGTCGAAGTCCACGGCGCTGGCGAAGGTGCCCGGGCGGACCCAGGCGGCCTCGATGGTGGGACTTGGGTCTGTCAGGATCGGGCCCGAGGTCACGATCAGGTCCGAGCTCTCCACGGCCTCCTGCGGGGTGCCCACGCCGAGCACCTCCAGGCCGAGCTGCTCGCTCATTTCGGCGACAAATTGCTCCTGGACGGCGGGCACAAGGTCATAAGCGTAGACGCGTTGGAGGGGAAACAGAGCGCTCAGCGCTTCCAGGTTCGTGCGCCCCTGCAGCCCGCAGGCCAGGATGCCCGCGGTGGCGCTGTCCGGACGGGCAAGATAGCGGGCTGCCAGAGCGGTCGCGGCGGCGGTGCGGTAGGCCGTGATCCAGGTGCAATCCATCACCGCGATCGGCACCCCCGTGTCCACGTCGTTGAGGATCAGCAGCCCGCTGATGTAAGGCAGGGAGCGCCTGGCGTTGTCTGGATAGCCGCTCACCCACTTCATTCCGGCCGCCCCAAGAGCCGGGATGTAGCAGGGCATGGCGTGGATGAAGGCGTTTGGTCGGGTGTGGATGCCGGGTTTCGGAGGCATCTCCACGCGCCCCCCGCCTTTTTCGCGAAAAGCGTGCTCGAGCAGGGCCACGATCTCGGTCAGGGGCGGGGCCACCCGTTCGACCTGGGCGCGCGAAAGATACAGGATGCTCACGGCCGTTTGCCGTTCGGGGCCGTTGGGGCAAAACCCCGCCCACCTCTTGCCCGACCGAGTCCCCGCCTCGGAAAATATTCACATTTCTTGCCGGTGAGACCCGCCGAGACTTCCAAAACGCCGGGATTGAACTGTCGGCGAAGGTGCCCAGCCCACCCGCAAACGATCCCCGCCACAAGAATCGATTCCCTGACCTGGCAACCAGGAAATCGGACTCGAGCCGACGCACTCCGCGGGCCTGGGGCTCGCTCCACCGGCCGACATGCGGCCCTGGTCAAAGAGTATCGGGCTCGACTCCCATTTCGCGCAAGCGAGCCGCCAATCGGTCGGCCCGCTCACGCTCGTGCTCGGCCCGCTCACGCTCGTGCTCGGCCCGCTCACGCTCGTGCTCGGCCCGCTCACGCTCGTGCTCGGCCCGCTCACGCTCGTGCTCGGCCAGCTCGCGCCCGGTCGGCAGCAGCTGTCCCTGCCGATCACACCAGCGCAGCCAGGTTGAGTTCATCCCTTCGTATTTTCCCTGCCAGAGGGTCAACCCCAGCCCGATCTCCTCCAGCCATGAGGGGTCGAGCACATCAACGTAGCGCCCAGCGTGAAGGGCGTAAACGCGCAGGACGCGCTTGCTCAAG
>JAANMW010000085.1_pt1 | contig 90141 bp, 67 predicted proteins | sample 7279671 | NCBI WGS metagenome assembly JAANMW01 (sample SAMN14094541, study PRJNA606508) | bioreactor metagenome | isolation source: A lab-scale SPAN reactor treating ammonium-rich wastewater day 247 | place: Ireland: Galway | collected 2017-09-19 | reverse complement strand
ACTCATATAGAGTGCCAGAGAAAAACAGGCTAATTATCAGATTTGATAACGGCTATCAGCTCCATTTTCCAATTCTTGGGAATCGGAATCTTACGGCAGGGAATTGCGGGAAGAACAGATACAATAACGTAGGAATGTTGAGCGGATTGGCAATCCGCTTTACAAAGCTTGATGTGGGGTTGGGGTTCCGCGCTCTACTTGCAGGGCGATTCTCCTGAATCGTCTTGCACGGATTCTGCCCCAACGAGGCGGGAGTTTATAGATGCGGGAGACAGATCGATTCCTTCACATAGGAACAGATTGCCAATCCGCTTTACAAAGCCTGATGTGGGACGGGAGTCCCGCGCTACGCCTCACGTCCCCTACCTTGCTTGTCTCTCGCTATTTGGATAAATTTTGAGCACTTAACTCATGAATTTATAGCGTGTTATGAACATCGAGGAACTGAAGTACCCGATTGGCAGATACAAGCGCCCCGACATTATCTCCGAGGCGGATATAGCTCATTGGATTGACGAAATTGCGGCGGCTCCGGGACAGTTTCAAGAGGCGGTAAAAGGGCTTTCCGATGAGCAACTCTCGACTCCGTACCGCGAGGGAGGTTGGACTGTCCGGCAGGTTCTGCATCACGTTCCCGACAGTCATTTGCAGGCTTACGGCCGCTTCAAGCTCGCGCTGACTGAGGAGAGGCCGACCATCAAGCCATACATGGAAGATCGCTGGGCAATGCTTCCCGATTCCGAATTGACTCCGGTAGAGGTGTCGCTTGCAATGTTAGATGCCCTTCACAAGAGGTGGGTTGTGTTGCTGAAATCGATGACGAGAAATGACTTCAAGCGCACGCTCTTTCATCCCGAACATCAAAAAGAGTTCTCGCTCGACGGAATTCTCGGCATGTATGCGTGGCACGGCAAACATCATCTGGCCCATATCCTCAATCTGAAAAAGCGGATGAACTGGTAAGGCCGGAATGAATGCCCAACCCCGGCCGGTCAAAACCCGCTTGTCGGAGCAGCGGCTCCGGATGTACATCGCATCGTTTCTCGATTCGTTCGGGAACTCTGTAACACGCGGAACGTATGAACGGAGCCTGCGCGAGTTTGTCCGTTGGTTCAGAAGGAAGAAGGATTTCCGGTTTCTCGTTCAAGATGTCGAACGATACAAGCGCTATCTCACGAAAGAGAGAAAATTCTCCGCTGTTTCCGTTTCGGCATATCTGACTTCACTGCGCAGCTTGTGTTCTTTTCTTGTTGAGAAGAGAATACTGAAGGCGAATCCGGCGAAATTTGTCGGCGGCAACAGCAGACCGAGGGTTCACGTCAGAAAAGCATTATCGGATGACGATGTGCGCAGGTTGCTTGATACTCTCGGTGCGGAAGATGAAATCGGCATGCGGGACACTGTAATTCTTCTGCTGATGCTCGACTGCGGCTTGTCGGAATCGGAGCTTGTTCATGCGAACGTCGAGGATTTAACGAACAACCGGCTGCGTGTGCAGAGCAAGGGGAAGGTATCCAAAGACGAAGCCGTTGTTGTGACTTCCCGCGTGGCTGAAGCAGCAAGACAATATTTGGAATTCCGAATGATTGAGCGGAAGGATGAGTTGAAATCCGGAAGCCCGCTGCTGCTCAGTGCCGGCAACCGGACGAGGGGAGAGCGGATGTCGACGCGGGGCATCCGTGATGTGGTGTACAATTATTTGATTGCTGCCGGCATCAGGAATCATAAGGAAAGCGGAATTACGCCCCACTCGTTGTGTTACACGGCAGCACGGCGGCTGGCCGAATCCGGAGCAACGCCTGAAGAAATCCGGCAGCGCCTGAGACTCGGCACAATAGAAACCGCAAAGATATATCTGAAAGCGAACTCATAATCCGGAATCCGACATTGACAATTCGACATTCGCAATTCTGAAGATGCCTTACCCTTTTCACGAAATAGAACCGAAGTGGCAAACCTACTGGGACGATCATAAGACGTTCCGGACGGAGGATTACTCCGGCAAGCCGAAGGTGTTCATCCTTGATATGTACCCGTATCCTTCCGGTGCCGGACTTCATGTCGGTCACCCTGAAGGATACACGGCTACGGATATTCTCTGCCGCTACAAACGGATGAAGGGATTCAATGTTCTTCATCCGATCGGGTGGGATGCATTCGGCCTGCCTGCGGAACGCTTTGCTATGCAGACGAATATTCATCCCCGCATTACAACCGAGCGGAACATCAACACCTTCCGCCGACAGATCAAGATGCTGGGATTGAGTTACGATTGGGATCGTGAGGTCGATACAACCGATCCCGATTACTACAAATGGACGCAATGGATCTTTCTGAAGATCTACAACTCGTGGTACGACTACCGGGTCAACAAAGCACGTCCCGTTGACGAACTTGTCAAGGAATTCGAGGCAGTTGGATGCTCGAAGATCGACTGCTCACTTTATTGCGGGGATGATCATTGCTGCTTCACCGCCGACGGCTGGAAGCAGATGAACAGAATCGAGCAGCATAACGTTCTCAAGAATTTCCGTCTCTGCTATATTGCCGAGATTCCCGTGAATTGGTGTGAAGGATTGGGAACAGTGCTTGCGAACGAGGAAGTCGCCGAATGGACTGAGAAAGGCTACACCGTTGAGCGCCGGCCGATGAAGCAATGGATGATGCGTATTACCGCATACGCCGAACGGCTGCTTGAAGATGGCAAGGAGCTTGATTGGCCTGCATCAACTGTTGAACAGCAAACGAACTGGATCGGGCGTTCGGAAGGGGCCGAGATTGATTTTCCCGTCAGTGGAACGGATGCGAAAATCCGTGTCTTTACCACGCGGCCCGATACCGTGTTCGGAGCAACGTACATGGTGCTTGCTCCCGAACACCCGCTTGTCGAGACACTCACGACTGCGGAGCAACGAAAGGCCGTCGATGATTACCGCAACCAGGCGAAGCTGAAAAGCGAGTTGGAACGCGGAATTGAGACAGACAAGACGGGCGTCTTCACTGGCGGCTATGCCGTTAATCCGGCAACGAAGCAAAACATCCCGATCTGGATTGCCGACTATGTACTGATGGGTTATGGCACGGGCGCCATCATGGCCGTGCCGGGTCACGACGAACGTGATTGGGAGTTTGCGCGGAAATTCTCGTTGCCGATCGTTGAAGTGGTGGCGGGAGGAAACGTGCAGGAGGCAGCCTTCAGCAATAACGAAAATGGCGTTGCCGTCAACTCCTCAAACGATGAAGTGTCGCTGAACGGCCTGAGCGTAGCCGATGCTAAGAAGAAGATCATCGAGTGGCTTTCAGAAAAAGGAATAGGGAAGGGGAAAGTCCAATTCAAGCTGCGTGACTGGTTGTTTTCGCGGCAGCGATATTGGGGGGAACCGATTCCCATTATCCATCTCGAAGACGGAACGCTGAAGGCGTTGAGCGAGAATGAGTTGCCGCTTCGATTACCCGACTTGCAGAAATTTCAGCCGAGCGGGACAACCGAATCACCGTTGGCGCTCGCAACCGATTGGGTGAATATCGTCGACAAGGAAACCGGACTCAAAGGTCGTCGCGAGACCAATACGATGCCGCAGTGGGCAGGTTCGTGCTGGTACTATTTGCGCTACCTCGATCCGAAGAACGACAATGAGATTTTCTCGAAGGAGAAAGAGAAGTACTGGATGCCCGTTGATCTGTACGTAGGCGGCTCGGAACATGCCGTACTTCACCTGATGTATGCCCGCTTCTGGCACAAAGTGCTGTACGATCTTGGCTACGTCAGCACGAAAGAGCCTTTCATGAAGCTGCGGCATCAGGGGATTATTCTCGGAGAGAATTCCAAGAAGATGTCGAAATCGCTGGGCAATGTTGTCAACCCGGATGATGTTGTGAAAGAGTACGGCGCCGATGCACTGCGGATGTTTGAAATGTTCATGGGTCCGCTGGAGGAGATGAAGCCGTGGAGTACCCGCGGTGTCGAAGGCGTGTTCCGTTTCCTAAACCGCGTGTGGCGTCTCTACGTTGACGATGCCGGAAATCTTGATCCCGATATTAAAGACGTTCCGCCATCGGCTGATGTGGAGCGTGTGTACCATGCGACGGTCAAGAAGGTCGGAGACGATATCGAGCGACTCAGCTTCAACACAGCTATCGCGCAGATGATGATTTTTGTGAATGAGGTGATGAAAAGCGAAACGAAACCCCGGCAGGTACTGGAACCGTTCATCAAAGTTCTCTCGCCGTTCGCCCCTCATATTGCAGAAGAGTTGTGGCAGAAGATGGGTCACACCGTAACGCTGGCGTACGAATCGTGGCCTTCATTCGATCCGGCAAAGTTGGAGGAGACAACGGTTGAGGTGGTGTTGCAGGTAAACGGGAAAGTCCGCTCGAAAATCTCCGTGGCAAAAGATACTTCCGAGCACGATTTGGAAACTCTGACTCTTGCCGATGAAAACGTGCGCAGGCACATCGACGGCAAGAAGATTGCAAAGAAGATTGTTGTGAAGAATAAACTTGTGAACATCGTCGTGAAATGATTCGCTTCACACCATTCCACCCGGCCGACGTGTTATGAAAATCTTTCTGCGCGTCATCAGCTACGTCAAGCCGTACCGGTTGAGGCTGATTGCTGCCAACCTGTGTATGCTTGTCAGCCGGCCGCTGGAATTACTGTCGTACATCCTGCTCATCCCGATGCTCGATGTCGTCTTCTCTCCGCCGAAGGTCGAGGAGATAGCGGCCACGGGTACATCCGTCTTCAATCTTGGAAATTATCTCAAGCAGTTCCTCGCCGGACTTGTAGCACAATACGACCGGCCGACTGCGTTGCTATTTCTCGTGATTGCCGTCTTTGCATCCTTTCTGCTGAAAAATCTCTTCTCGCTCGTGAACCAGTATCTGATGGCGGACATTGAGCATGGGATCATGCACCGGCTCCGCAATGATGTGTATCGCCATTTGCAGCATCTTTCCCTTTCATACTTTACCGAAGAGCGAAAGGGAAACCTCATTGCCACGGTCGTGAATGACGTGAGAATTCTGAACGACTCGGCGATGGCCGTCGTCAACAGCTTCTTCAGAGATCCTCCCACCATCGTCCTTTCAACAACCGTGTTGCTGCTGCTCGATTGGCAGTTGACAGTGATTGTGGCGTTGATCATTCCGATTGGAGGCATCATCATCAGCCGCATCGCCGACAAGCTGAAGAAGCAATCGATTTTTATGCAGGAGAAGATGGCGGATATGATGTCGGTGTTGGATGAGTCGCTGGCGAATGTGCGCATCGTGAAGGCGTTCGGGATGGAAGAGTTTGAGACGGGGAGATTCTCGAATGAATCATCCCGCTATGCGGATCTGATGAAAACAATCCAGCGAAGAAGAAATCTCGCGTCTCCCATTTCCGAAATGTTCGGCGTGATCGCGATTGCTGTGATCGTCTGGTTTATCGGCGGCAGAGTCATCAGCGGAACAAGCTCAATAACCTCGAGCGCCCTCATCGGCTACATCGTGGTACTCTCGCAAATGCTCCCGCCCATCAAACTGTTCGGGCAGACATTCAACAGTGTGCAGGAGGGAATCGGAGCGGCGGGGCGTGTGTTCAAAATTCTCGATACGGAGCCGGCAATTCTTGACAAACCCTCCGCCACTTCCATCACCGAATTCAAACATCAAATCCGGTACGAGAATGTCTCGTTCAAGTATGAAACGGGCGATGTGGTTTTGAAAGGCGTATCGCTGGAAATCAAGCAGGGAGAACGGGTCGCAATCGTCGGGCCGAGCGGTGGAGGCAAATCAACCCTGGTGGATTTGCTGCCGAGGTTCTATGATCCCCGCGAAGGGAGGATTACGCTGGACGGCATTGATCTTCGTGACATCACGTTGGATTCTCTGCGTAAATTGATGGGAATCGTAACGCAAGAGACGATTTTGTTCAACGATACCGTCCGGAACAACATCGCTTACGGCAGAAGCGACACCTCACTTGATCACATTATCGAAGCGGCGAAGATTGCCAATGCACATGAGTTTATTTCACGATTGCCCAACGGCTATGACACGAAAATCGGTGACCGGGGAACGAAACTCTCGGGCGGGCAGCGGCAGCGTATTTCACTTGCGCGGGCAATTCTCAAAAATCCTCCAATCCTGATTTTTGATGAAGCAACCTCGGCGCTCGATACCGAATCGGAAATCCTTGTTCAGGAAGCGGTCGAGAGAACGCTTGCAGGAAGAACATCCGTTGTGATTGCGCATCGCCTTTCCACCATTCAACACTCCGACCGGATTATTGTGATTGAGAAAGGAGAAATCGTTGAAGAAGGGAAACATGCGGCGTTGCTTGCAAACAGCAAAGGCGTGTACAGAAGGCTGTACGAACTTCAGTTCCAGGTGTAAGTGTGAAGGTCAGCGGCTTTTCGATTATCCGGAATGGAGTGAAGTACGGTTATCCCGTCGTCGAGGCGGTATCGTCCATTCTGCCGTTATGCGATGAGTTCATTTTGAATGTGGGGAAGTCCGAAGATGAAACGCTTGAACTCGTTCGCACGATTTCCTCCCCGAAGCTGATTATCATCGAGCGTGAATGGGACATGAGTCTGCGCGAAGGAGGGCTGTTGATTTCTGTCGAGACGAACCACGCCCTCGACCGATGTACCGGCGATTGGTGTTTCTATATTCAAGCGGATGAAGTGTTGCACGAACAGTACTTTCCTGTTGTTCGCTCGGAAATGGAGCGGTATCTGAAGGACGAGAAGATCGAGGCGTTGCAGTTCGGCTATCGGCACTTTTACGGCAGCTACGATTTCTATCAGGATGATTATCGAACCTGGTATGTGAAGGAATGTCGCATCGTCAAGCGCCATCCGAACATCGCGTCGTGGGGCGACGGCATGGATTTCCGCCATCGTGACGGAACATTGTTGAAGCGGAAAAAAATCGATGCTGAGATTTATCACTACGGCTGGGTTCGTCCACCGCAGGTCATGTACACCAAGAATGTCGGCTTTCATCAACTCTACTTTTCCGATGAAGAAGTGAAGAAACGGGTTCCTCCGGTCGAACACACATACTATCATCTCGGCCATTTGAAACGGTTTACCGGCACACATCCTGCCGTCATGAAAGAACGCATCGCAGTGTCACAATGGAATTTTGATTCGAAGATCGACGAACAGCCGCCCGATTGGTGGCGGCATGTAATGCTTTTTTTGCAGCCTCTGACGAAACGACTGCAGCGATGGTTCGGAACAGCAAAGAAGGGATAATGACTCAACACTCGAACATAATAGATGTACGACGGTTTCTCTTCGGCGATGCGGCGGATTCTGCAACGCGTCTCGACGCGGCGATCATCTTGTTGCTGATGGCGTTCCTCTTCAGCAGCACGCTTTCGATTGCCGCGATGAATATCGCTTACGGGTCGGCGGCGCTCTTGTGGATCGGTAGGATGGCCGTCAGACGATCGTGGGGGTTTCCCGCTACTCCGCTGGACAAGTTTTTCCTGGCATATATTGTTGCAGAAGGCATCTCTACCATCTTTGCCTACAACAGAGAACAATCAGTCCTGTACATGTACCGAAGGGTGACACTGTTGCCGATCATGTACATTCTGTTGGCGAACATCAACTCACGCCGGACATTGAAGATTGTTTTCGGGACGCTTGTCCTCTCGATGGTATTCGTTTCGTTGTGGAGTTTGCGTGACGTCATCCTGCACTTTAGCGAGTATCTGCAGTTCGGCCGCCGGCTGCGTGAGTTTCAGATGTACATGACGGCAGGAGGGATGATGATGTTCGGAATGCTGCTTGTGCTGCCGTTTGTCGTTCATCCGAAAACTCCGTCGAAGCTCAGGTGGTTTGCGGTTCTTGCATTGATTCCAATCGGTACGAATCTTCTTTTCACCTTTACCCGAAGTTCCTGGCTCGGGTTTCTTGCCGGGGCAATCATCATCGGGGCTTTTCGTGCAAAGAATATCTTTCTGCCGCTGTTTCTTCTTGTTGTTGCAGTGGTGATGTTTGCGTCTCCCGAAATGCAGGAGCGAATGTCCAGCATCTTCAATCCGTATCACGAACACAACATCGAACGGCTGCGGATGTGGCAAACGGGAATCAACATCTTCAAAGATCATCCCATTATCGGCATCGGCGACATCGGCATCGAGCAGGTCTGGCCGATGTATGCGCCGCCAGAATGGAAGCCTGAAGGACATCTTCACAACAATCTCATTACGTTGCTTGTGACCGTGGGATTGTTGGGAACTGCGGCAGTTGCTGCAATCTTCGTCAAGTTATGGTTGGTCATTCAAAAGATCGAGCGGCAGTGCCAGGCTGATTGGCTGTACGGATCAATTGCGCTGGGCGCGCTTGCGGCAATGGCGGGATTTCATATTAACGGATTGTTTGAATGGAACTTTGGTGATGCGGAGATTATCATGGTCGTGTGGGCGGTGTGCGGCATGGCGTTGGCTGCCGGGAAAGTAGCACAGACGGAGGCAGCAAATGGCTAAGCTTTCCGTGATCACTCTTGCATTGAATGAAGAGCATAACATTGTCGATTGTCTCGAAAGCGTGAAATGGGCGAATGAGATTATTGTTGTTGATTCGGGCAGTACCGACAAGACTATCGACTTGGCCCGGCAGTTCACCGACAAGGTATTGACAGTAGAGTGGAAGGGTTACGGCGCAACAAAGAATGTGGCGTTGGATCATGCAACAGGTGATTGGATTCTGTGGCTTGATGCCGATGAACGTGTTCCCCCGGAACTGGCTGAGGAAATTCAGTCTGTGTTGCGTGAAGACACAATGTGTGCAGGCTTTGATGTTGCGAGACGGGCGTACTTTCTTGGTAAATGGATCAAGCACTGCGGCTGGTATCCGGGACGTGTGACGAGGCTGTTCCGCAAGGATAAATCACGCTTCACGGAAACCAATGTTCACGAGCAAATTGTCGTTGTCGGAAAAATCGGCAACCTGCAGTATGACTTGTTGCATTTCACGGACCCCGATCTACAACACTATTTCAACAAGTTCAACAAATACACAAGTCTTGCGGCGAAAGACATGCAAGCGGCGGGAAAGAAGTTCTCATTGTATGACATTCTCGTTCGCCCGCCGTTTCTCTTTTTCAAGATGTATATTGTGAGAAGGGGATTTCTCGACGGCATTCAGGGGTTTATTCTCTCTGTCGTGTCATCGGCGTATGTGTTTACGAAATATGTAAAACTGTGGGAACTGCAACACAAGACAATGAAGGAGGAAATGAATGGACATCAAGGATAAGAACAGCCAACTGTTTCTACAACTTGTATTCATGTATCACGCTGCGTGCATGGAACAACTCGGGAAAGTCAAAAGCACGATCACCGGAAAGATCGAGCGGGATCTACATGCGGCGCAAGGGACGATTGACCTTCTCGACATGATGAAAGAGAAAACAAAGGGGAATCTCTCACAAGAAGAAGACCGCTTTCTGACAGAACTCATCCGTGAGCTAAAATTAAATTTCGTGGATGAAAAAGTGAAAGATGAGAAGGCTAAGCAAGAGCAACCCAAGGAAGAGGCTCCAAAACAGGAAGAGACAGGCAAATCGCAATGAAATTCGGAATAATCGGGAACCGGTCGAAGCACGAACTTCCAGGTGTGGTGAAGTTGCTTGTCGATACACTCAACCGCTCGGGCGTCGAGTTCGTGATCGATGGTGAGCTTGTCGAGTTGCTGAAGAGCAAGAATGTTCAGCTTGGAACAGTCGAGACTCGTAATCATGCGGAGTGCGTTCAAGGGGTTGATATTGTCATTGCGATGGGGGGAGACGGAACCATTCTTTCGGCTGCGCGGACGGTGGGGACCGAAAGCACACCAATTCTGGGTGTGAATCTCGGAAAGCTCGGATTCCTTGCCGAGTTTGCTCCGGATGAGCTCGAGACTTCAATCAAGAATGTTATCGCGAACAACTATCACGTTGAAGAACGGATGGTACTGGAAGCGACATCGCCGTCGTTGCCGGGTCAAACATTGTACGGCGTGAATGACATTGTGGTGGATAAATCGCGCTCGGCACGCGTGATGGATGTCGAAACCTACATCAACGGAACATTTGCCGTAACATACAGAGGCGACGGCCTGATCATCTCCACGCCGACAGGTTCAACAGCGTATGCGCTTTCCAACGGAGGGCCAATAGTCACGCCAACGTCAAACGTCATCGGCATTACGCCGATTGCTCCGCATACGCTCAGCGGGCGCCCTCTTATTGTTCCTGATACCGATACGATTCGTGTTGTCGCGTATGCAACTGCCAATGAAGTGTTGCTCTCCGCCGACGGCCAGGAAACCGGAATACTGGAGCCGCCAATCGAGATATTCATCAAGAAAGCAAATCACACGCTACGGCTTGTGAAGTGTGTGGACAGATCATACTATGAAGTGTTAAGGGGAAAGCTCTTGTGGGGGAAAGATGTGAGGCAGGGAGAGTAGCAACTTCAGTTTTTCAAGGCACCTTCAGCAATCCACGTTCGGATGCCATTGATCTGATTTTGATTGAGAGGGTTTGTCGTATTCGGGGGCATGCGCTGCCCGGTTCTTCCTTCAATCCGAAATACCAATTCGCTTGTTTCGGGTGAACCCGGAATAACAACAGGCAATCCGCGGACGCCATACCTCAGGTTCTCATACGTGTCAAGCTTCAGTTGATCGGCCGGCTCCGCCTGGCTGTGACATCCGACGTACATGCACGTCTGGCTGAAAAGCCGCTGAACGTGTTGCGAGTAGCTTATGTTGGTTGTCGGGAAGATCACGTCGGACGGGCTGCCGTCGGGCCCGATAATGCCTTCATCTTTCTTGCAACCTGCCAACACTGAACCAGTTGCCAGAACAAGACAAGCAACGCGTATGAGTGATTTTTGAAAGCAGATCATAACTGAAAACTGTTCAACCTACCCTTGACAACAACAAATCACGACAAAAGAGTTCGACAGAAAAGCAAAAAGGGAAGACTCTCTTCCCTTAAATATGGAACTGAGGGGGATCTCCGCCAGAGGCGGATGCCTGTCCGTCCGGCAGGCGGGCGCCTTCGGCGCAGAACCCCGATCGTTTCGTGGAGCTGAGGGGGATCGAACCCCTGACCTCGTGAATGCCATTCACGCGCTCTCCCAGCTGAGCTACAGCCCCGTGCAAAACCGATTCAATATATGAACTTGGTTGTCCAAAATCAACGCGTGCTGCAGCTAACAAGGATTCTTAAGCCATCTTGCTTTTCTGTGATGCGAATTGTACTATGTAGCCAAGTTCTTTGTCACGCACCACAATCCGTCCATGATACAAGGGGAGTTGATGCACGGAGTTGCCAACAAGTTCATTCCGGTTCGAAGCCGATTGGCAGCATTGCTTAGAGCTGGGTTCTTTCTTTTCCCCTCTATGTTTGTGTCATCCTGCGACACGATTCAGAACCCTTCCTCATCTGCCCAAGTCTGCACGCCGTTTCTTTCTCAAAGCGAAGTTGAAACACTCATTTCCCGCGCAGTCGAACAAGCACAGCGTCTCAATCAAAGAGTCACCATTGCCGTCTCTGACCGGGAAGGAAATATCCTCGGTGTGTTCCGAATGACCGGCGCCCGGTTTGTTTCTGCGCCGCTTACAGTCAACAATATCCCGGTTCAAATAACAACTGTTGATACGTGCATCCGCAAGGCACGTACGGCTGCGTTTCTCAGCAGCAACGGGCACGCTTTTTCGACAACAACTGCATGTTTCATTACGCGTTCGCACTTTCCGCCCGGTGTCGCAAATGCTCCCGGCGGACCATTGTTCGGCGTTGGTTTGTCCAATCTGCCCGGCAGCGACATCATGCCGAACGGCAACGCGCTGAATGATCTTCCCGGTGGTATTCCCATCTACAAAGGTGATTGTCTTGCAGGAGGCATCGGCGTGATCGGAGCCGAATCACAATTCAAGCAATCACTCTGCACGGGAGTCAGTTCCGATGAAGTAATTGCCCTTGGCGCCGTTCTTGGCTACTCCGTACCTGATGATCGAAGAGGAGATCGAATCTTTATTGACGGAATCAGATTCCTCTACGCTACCGCCGAATCGCCTGCCGGAAATTTCTCGCTGACGTTTGCTCAAGCGCTTGCACTGGGATCAGTTGATACCGACTATCCTATTCGGGCGACTCCTGCGCAACGTTTTCCGAACGAAGGCGAAGTGTTGCTGGGTGGCGGATTTGATTTTCCGATTGTTGGAGGATCGATGTTGACGGCTGCCGAGGTTCAGTCGATTGTCGTGCAAGCGAAGACTCAAGCTGAACGAACCCGCGCTGCAATCCGCCGACCGGTGGGCGCGGCATCGCAGGTTTTCATTTCAGTTGTTGATGTGGATGGATCCGTTCTCGGTATCTGGCGAACCCCGGATGCGACTATTTTCAGCTATGATGTCTGTGTCCAAAAAGCCCGCACTGCCCTTGTGTTCAGCAACCCGAACAATCCCAATCCTCAAAATAACACCGAATTCAGTCAGAGAATAAGAACGATTCTCGGCCTCTCTTCCAATTCTCCCCTTGCCATAACAACCCGTGCAATCGGTTTTCTTGCGCAGGATTTTTTTCCGCCGGGGATTGACAGGGATTCGTTGGGCAACCGGACAGGCCCGGGCCCGCTATTTGAAGGAACAAACTTCACGTACCAATTCCGCTTGCTTGCCCAAGGTCTTCCGACGTTTGGCCCGAACCGCGGCAACGGCGTCACCATCTTTCCCGGTGGGATTCCTCTGTACAAGAACGGCCAACTTGTCGGTGCTATCGGCATCAGCGGCGATGGAGTTGATCAGGATGATTTGATTGCCGCCGCAGGCGCCTCGGGATTCGAACCGCCGCCGAACATTCGTTCCGATCAGTTCTACTATCAGGGCGTACGTCTTCCGTACGTCAAGTTTCCACGTCAGCCCGGAATTCAATGAAGCATACTCTTCTGCTTAAAAGTGCATTGATTTTCGCGGCTGCTTTCTTGATGAGCACGCAATCGGCTGCCCAATCTCTGGGCGAATCACCGGCATCCAAGCCTGATACGCTTTCTGCAAAACAACCTGCACTAAAGGACTTCGAAGTGATCGAAGATCGTTGGAGAATTGTTCCGCCGGCTTCCGAGTACACTGTCGAGAGAAGCGCCGCCGATCCGTACAACCAGAATATCCTCAAGGGTGACTACCCGATTGCGGGGCAGAATACATTTCTGATTCTCACGGCAACTGCCGAGAACGTCTTTGAAATCCTCCGCAACCCGACTCCCATCGGCATAAGCACGCGTGAGCCGTTGGGAGATGTATTCTTTGGAGAGAATAACAGGCTCGTCAACAATTCATTTGCGAGACTCTCCGTTGAACTGTACGGCGGTCAGACAGCATTTCGTCCGCGTGATTGGGAGGTGAAGGCAACTGCCGTCTTCAATCTGAATTTCACGCAATTGAAAGAGTTCAACGGGCTGAACATCAACGTCCGGAAAGGTGACACGAGGACGGAAAATCATATCGGATTTCAAGAGTTGTTTGTCGAGAAACATCTGTTCGATGTGAGCGACAGATATGACTTTGTTTCGTTGAAGGTCGGAATTCAGAAATTCTCAAGCGATTTCAGAGGATTCCTTTTCAGTGACTTCAATCTCGGGGCGAGACTGTTCGGGAATCTCAACGCGAACCGGATTCAGTGGAATCTCATCTACCTGCCGATGTTAGAGAAGGAAACAAACAGTGAGTTGAATACCGTGTTCGACCGGCGCAATCAGGATGTCGGTATAGCGAACATTTACATTCAAGATTGGTGGGCGCTCGGCTACACAACTCAATTCAGTTTTCATTACAATCACGACAAACCCGGCACGCATTACGACGATAACGGATTTCTTGTCCGCCCCGCGCTGGCCGGCAACGTGAAACCGCATGAGATCAAAGCATACTATGTCGGTTGGGCGGGAGACGGCCATTTCGATTGGCTGAATATCACGCATGCGTTCTATCAGGTGTTCGGCACCGATGATTTCAATTCGTTCGCAGGAAAGAAAATCACTATCAATGCACAAATGGTGGCGCTCGAACTCTCGGTTGATGATGACTGGCAGCGCTTCAAGATTTCGGGCCTCTATGCCTCAGGCGACGACGATATCGCCGATGATGCAGGAAAGGGCTTTGATGCAATTCTTGATGCTCCGTTCTTTGCAGGAGGCGCGTTCAGTTACTGGCAACTGCAGCGCATCGGGTTGCAGGGGGTGGGACTTGTGCAGAAGCTCAGTTTTCTGCCTACGCTGCGCAGCAGCAAACTTGAAGGGCAAGCCAACTTCGTTAATCCGGGACTCATTCTGCTGAATGCAGGATACGACGCCGAGCTCACTCCTAAAATCAAGACATCCCTCAATCTGACCTATCTCCGTTTCGTTGACACCGGTGTTCTTGTTGATTTTCTGAATCAGAATGCCATTCACAAACAAATCGGGTTGGAGGCAAGTCTTGGCATTATGTATCGTCCGTTGTTGAACAACAATGCGATCATTACACTCGGATTCTCGGCGTTCTCGCCGCTTGCCGGCTTCAAAGATATCTATGAAAGAGGGGACATGCTGTATGCCGGAACCGTCGGGTTCGCGTTCACATACTGAAGTTCTTCAATGCAACGAATGAAATACATATTCGGGTTGATGCTTCTCGTTTCGGCAGGGAACGCGCAGGAAGCCGATCTCATGCGCCAATCGCAAGCCGATGCTGACCGCAAGAGCAGAGGATGCGTCACGTGCCACGGCGACATCGAGCCGATGCACAAGAACACCGCGGTGAAGTTGGGATGCACAGACTGCCACGGCGGAAATGCCGACGTCACTACGCAAGAAGCCGGACATGTGAAACCGCGTTTCCCGAATCGCTGGAAGTCAGCGGCAAATCCACAACGTTCATACACTCTTCTCAATGAAGAGTATCCCGAATTCGTTCGCTTCGTCAATCCGGGAGATTTGCGTACAGCAGAAAAAGCATGCGGCCCGTGCCACAACACCACTGCTGATCCCATTGTTCGCAATGTGCAGAAGAGTATGATGACAACCTCCGCACTGTTGTGGGGCGGAGCAGCGTATAACAACGGCATACTGCCTGTCAAGACTTACATCCTCGGAGAAAGTTACAGTCGGGATGGGAAGCCGCAACGCATCAATACCGTTCCGGCGCCGACACAAGAGGAGATGGAGAAGAAGGGAATTCTGCCGTTTCTTCTGCCGCTTCCCCGGTGGGAAATTACGCAGCCGCCGGATAACTTCAGGAGTTTTGAACGCGGCGGCAAAGTCCCCCGCATCAATCCGTCCGAAATTGGAATCCCAAATCCGTTTGAAGAGCCGGGCAGGCCCGACAGCAAGCTGAGTGACCGCGGACCGGGCACGCAGCTTCGCATCAGTTCGCCCGTTCTCAATATCCACAAAACACGACTGAACGATCCGCATCTTTCTTTTCTTGGGACGAATGATCATCCCGGCGACTACCGCTCCAGCGGATGCACGGGTTGTCACGTTGTATATGCTAATGATCGCTCGCCGTTCAATGCAGGACCGTACGCAAAGTTCGGCAACCGCGGCCAATCGCAAACAACCGACACGACAATTTCGAAATCGGCTTCGGGTCATCCCATCAAACACCAATTCACAAGGTCGATTCCTTCAAGCCAGTGTATGAGTTGTCACATGCACCAGCCGAATTCGTTCGTGAATACATACCTCGGTTTTCAAATGTGGGATTACGAAACCGACGGCGAGTTGATGTATCCGAAGCAGCAGAAATATCCTTCGGACGCTGAGGCGTTCGCCATTCTCTCCGGTAATCCGGAAGAAGCGGTGTTGAGAGGAAACTGGAGCAATTATGAATTTCTAGCGAAGACGAGCGAGTTGAATCCTCAACTCTCGCACACACAATTCTCTGACTATCACGGGCACGGCTGGGTTTTCAGAGCCGTGTTCAAGAAAGACAGGAAAGGAAATCTGCTTGACAAAGATGGCAACATTATTCCGTTCAACGCCCCGTACAAGTTCGAGGGTGTTGTTCCGGTTGAAGGGGCTGCGCCGACGATTCCCACTCCTGCAAGCAAGAATGCACAAAAGGCTGTTCATTTGAAGGATATTCATCTTGAAAAAGGAATGCATTGCGTTGATTGTCACTTCAAGCAGGACAATCACGGCAGCGGCAAATTGGTCGGCGAGTTTCACAACGCAGTAGAAATTCAATGCGTAGATTGCCATGGCACGTTCTCTGAAAAAGCAACGCTGCGAACATCCGGAGTTGCGGCGCCTTCGGGCGGTACGAATCTCGCTGATCTCTACACACCTTTCAGCGAGCGCCGGTTCAGAAAGTCGGGAGGAAGAATCCTGCAGCGTTCCTCGCTTGTCGATACACTGCAGTGGGAAGTTTTGCAGACGGTTGACCTTCATACGAAGGAATCGAAGGCCTATAACGCCAAAGCGGAAGCCGCTCATTTGATGATGAAGGATGGCACAGTCGGCAAGCCGGGTACGGATGAAAACCTGTTTGCGCACTCATACAAAAAAATGGAATGCCAGAGTTGCCACACGTCGTGGATTACCAACTGCTTCGGGTGTCACCTTCCGCAACAGGCGAATTGGAAAAAGCAGATGAATCACTATGAAGGTGAGGTCTCGCGCAACTGGACGACGTACAATCCCCAAGTGTTGCGCGATGACGGCTACATGCTTGGCCTGACAGGGACGACGAAGGGAAGCAAGATAACGACCGTACGTTCATCAAGCGCGCTGATTCTCAGTTCTGTAAATGCAAATCGTGAGCAGATTTACAACCAGCAGGCGCCGATTTCATCGCCCGGTTTCAGCAGTCAGGCATTCAATCCGCATTTTGCGCATACGGTTCGCTCGACGGAAACCCGGACCTGCACGGACTGCCACGTGTCATCGAAGAACGATAACAACGCGTGGATTGCCCAGTTGTTTCTTCAGGGAACGAACTTCGTCAACTTCATGGGCAAGTACGCTTATGTTGCGGCCGGCAATGGCGGCGTAGCGGCCGTTCAGGTGACAGAGGGAGACGAACCGCAAGCCGTTATCGGAAGTTACTTGCACAGTCTGGCATTTCCCGACTATTATAAATCACATCTCAGTAGCAAGAAAAATTTGCAAGCGGCGTACTCTCACAGCGGGACTGTCTTGAGAGCGGAACTTCGCGGAGAGTATCTCTATGCAGCGTGCGGCGACGACGGTTTTCGTGTGTATGATGTTGCGAACATCGACAACAAAGGATACTCCGAACGCATCGTGACGGCTCCCGTTTCTCCGCTCGGACAGAATACTCGCGTCAAAACGAAATACGCAACTGCCGTTGCATTGCCGACAAACATGCCGATCGACACACGACGGAAAGTCAGGCCCGAGAATCAAGAGCAGGGCCCGTTGCATCCGTTGTACAGTTACGCCTATGTAACGGACAAATATGAAGGGCTGATTCTCGTCGATGTCATGAATCTTGTCGATGCCGATCCGAGGAATAACTTTCTGGACAGGGCGCTGACATTCAATCCCAACAGCGTGCTCAACGGCGCCGTCAATTTGACGATAGCAGGGAACTACGTCTACATCTGTGCTGACAGGGGAATTGTGGTTGTGAATATCGAGAATCCGCTGCAACCTCGCATTGTGAAAGAGATTGGCGCACCATTCATTCGTAACCCGAAAGCTGTGGCCGTTCAGTTTCGATATGCTTTTGTCTGCGATGAAGAAGGCGTGAAGAGCATCGATCTCACCAACAATGAGGATCCGAAACCTGTTGCAGGAGGTACGCTGGTTTTGCAGGGCGCCAATGATGTGTACGTTGCGAGAACGTACGCGTACGTTGCAGCGGGACGGCAGGGACTCGTAATCGTCGATGTCGAGAATCCGGAAAAGATGAAGTTGGAGAAGATTTTTACCGCGGACGGGCAAATCAACGATGCGCAAGGAGTGAAAGTTGCATCAACGAATGCAAGCCTCTTTGCCTACGTTGCCGACGGTAAAAACGGATTGCGGGTAGTTCAACTGACATCTCCCAAAACCGTTCCCGGTTACTTGGGGTTCAGTCCGGCTCCTGCCCCCGTTCTGATTGCTTCGCGCAAAACACCCGGCCGGGCATTGTCGATTTCGAAGGGGATGGATCGTGACCGGGCGGTGGATGAAAGCGGAAATCAAGTAAGCGTTTTCGGGAGATTGGGTTCCCGTCCGTTCACACTCCCGGAAATGCAGAAGATGTATCTGAAAGACGGAAAGTTGTGGACTGTTTCTGATGATGGGAAAGTGTTTAGAAAGTAATTGGCGTGACTGTTCAGTGAAAAATGTTCTGTATACGATCATTCTCTTCAGCGTTGTGGCTCTTCTGCCGGTCTCCGCGTGGAGCCAGAAGTATCAGACACTCGGTCCCGTAGGTTGCGGTGTCGGGCAGAACAACTGTCACGCCGGCGACAACAAGAACATGATCGATAAGCACAAGAATTCCGTTGATGATATTGCCGACAGCGAAGATGCGAGAAAATATGCTGAACTCTCAGGCATTGGCTCTGCAAATTATCTCAAGGGAACATCGAAGTGCATGGAGTGTCATGGCACGATCATTTCGGGGAAGGAGAGCAAGGATGTTGAGGAAGGTGTAAGCTGCGAAAGCTGCCACGGACCCGGCGGCGGGTACAAGGACGTGCATCAGGAAGGGAAGTATGCTCCCGGCACGATTCGCCCCGGCTACACAAAGTCCCTTCCGCTTGGTTTGCTTGATGTCAAACAAGACTTGAATGTTCGTGCAAAGATGTGCGTACGTTGTCACTATCTGACAGATCAGAAGATTCTTGCCGCAGGTCATCCGTCGGGCGAGAAGTTCAACTACCGATCGGGAATGAAATCTGTTGCCAAACACTGGCGGCATCCCATCACCGACGAAGATCAGAACGTGAAATACTTTGCCGATGCGAAGAAGGCACGCGGACCTGCCACAGCAGGGTCTGCTCGGAAACCTGCCCCGAGTTCCTCGGGTACAGCTTCGGTTCCGCAAGCTGTTGCAGCGCAAAGCGTTGCGGGGTCTGATCAGGAGGGAGACTCAACTCCGCGTCAACGCGTGCGCAAGCCGCCGCCACCTCCGAAGCCCGTACCGGCCGATGTAAGCGCTGCACCTCCTCCCCCAAAGGAGCCGATTGTGCTTCCACCGTTTCCGTCAATCACCGACAGTACCCGGGTAGACTCGGTGCTACTATTGTTGAAGCAGCGGCTTGAGTTGTTGTACAAGAAAACCGGCGGGTAGCAAACGTCTCTCCTGTTGAATCATGTTACTTTAATCTTTGAGTTAGAAGAAGAATAATCAGTGGTTCCATAAATGTCATCCGGTCAAACACAACTCAAACGTCTCGAGCAGTACAAGGATCGTTGGACATCCTTCGGCGGCAATACGGGCATTTTGGAGTTGTCCGAAAAACCTACTCCCGATGTATTGAAACAGTTTGAGATATTCAGAGAGTACGATAACAAGTTCCTTGAAAAAATCTCACCGGATATTTCCATAGCGCGGTGGAAGGCGGGAACTGTTCTCTTTGAAGAGGGCAGCTACATTGATATCGCTTTCTTCGTTGTGTCGGGATCGGTTGACGTGTATTTTCAGAAGCAACAGACTTCGGCATCGCCAATCTTTAATCGCTCACGCACAATGGTCGCAACAGCACCCGTTAAGACCGATGGTAGTGAGCGACCCCGAGTAGCGCAAACAATGTTTCAGGCGCAGATTGCAAAACAATCCCGAAGCGAAGGAGCAATCACATTTCTTGCGTCGCTGGACTTCGATCTGCCGAAAAGCGGTGCCGTGAAACTTGGCGCCGGAGAGATGTTTGGTGAGATTGGCGCGTTAAGCGGATGGCCGCAATCCGCCACCGCAAAAACATCCGCCGAATGCCGGCTGATCCAAATTCGTACCTCGGCCCTTCGGATGATGCGAAAGCGTTCAACTGCCCTCAAGTCACGCGTCGATTCTCTCTACAAGGAACGCTCGCTGAAATCGCAGCTTCGCGCTACGCCGTTATTCAGAGAACTCAGCGATCAGTCGATTGAAGCACTTGCAGAGAAGGTGGAACTTGTTTCCTGTGAGCCGGATGAAGTAATCGCCGCAGAGGGGCAACCTGCCGATTGCCTCTATCTCATTCGTTCAGGTTTCATCAAGGTATCCAAGAAAATAGCAGAAGGCAGCATTGTCGTTTCCTATCTCTCGAAGGGAAACATCTTCGGGCAAGCCGAACTTCTTCTTGATGGAATGGGAAAGTGGTTGTTCACGGCCTCATCGAAGGAATACGCTGAATTGATTAAGATCTCACGAACAGATTTCGCCGCGCTGCTTACCGGGCATCCGGCGATGGAACGCTTGATGTGGGATAGCATCGTTGCTCGAGTCAAGGAAGCCGGCTACAGCAGGAAAAACATCAGCCAATCGGAGTTTATATCGAGTGCGCTCAACAAGGGAATAGTGGAAGGAAACAGCATTCTCGTTATTGATCTGAACATCTGCACACGTTGCGACGACTGCGTACGCGGCTGTGCGGATACGCATGATGGAATTCCCCGTTTTGTTCGTGAGGGAGACAAAATGGGCAACCTCCTTGTCACGCGGGCGTGCTATCATTGTGAGGACCCTGTGTGTTTGGTCGGATGCCCGACAGGCGCCATTCGCAGGACAGATGTGGGAGATGTTGTTGCAATTGATGACAAACTCTGCATTGGCTGTGCCTCATGCGCAAACAACTGTCCGTATGACGCAATCACAATGCACGAAACAGGCGAACAGTGGCCGCCCGACATGATTCCTGAAGGCTTGCGCGGCAAAGAAAAACAACTTGCCTCAAAATGCGATCTTTGCTACACGGATTCGGCAGGGCCTGCATGCGTCCGCAGTTGCCCTCATGGTTGCGCCGTGCGTGTGGGTAACTTGGAAGAGTTCAGAAATCTTTTGTGGAAAGAGGCGTGAGATGCTAAAAGTACTTAGATCATTTCAGTGGCATCGTTACGTCCAGTCCCCCCGATGGGCGCTTGCGTTTGCTTTTGGCACCAGCGCATTCATTCTCATGTACCTTCTGAATGGCCTTGTTGCCGAAATCAATCCCGGAAACTGGTGGGGATTAGCATACGGAACAGCCGCGTCGCTGCTCATGCTCGGCGCGGGATTCTACGCCGTTCGCCGCAGAATGTTGAAACGCGACCTCGGCAAATCGGAAGCGTGGGTCCAATTTCATCTGTATGGAGGAACGCTGGCAGGGCTGCTCGTGCTGCTGCATACGGGTTTTCGCCTGCCGCATGGCCTGTTTGATTGGATACTGTGGCTTCTTTCGATTTGGGTTACACTCAGCGGAATGCTTGGTGTTGCGCTGCAACAATGGATTCCCAAAATCCTCTCATCCGGATTGTCGGTGGAAGCAATGTACGAGAGAATTCCGGAACTTGTCGAGCAGATTCGAGCCAGGGCTGAGAAAATGGTGGAATCATGCCCGGAACCCGTCAGGGATTTCTATCGCTCGAACATTGCGGCAGCGTTGATTGCGCCGCAGCCGCGTCTGATTTACTACATTGACGTTACCGGCGGTATCCAATCCTCCATCAAACAGTTCGGGTTTCTTCGGAAAGTATTGTCATTGGAGGAGAAAGAGAAGCTGGATCAGCTTCAGGATTTGTATAGAACAAAACTGGAATTGGATGCACACTACTCGTTGCAACGTCCGTTGCGATGGTGGCTTGCAACTCATGTACCGCTCTCGCTCGTTCTGTTGCTGATGGTGGCGTTGCATATCTGGGCCGTCTGGTACTACTAACGACTATGGCAAAACAGAAAGACGAAAGCAGGAAGAAAGGAACCTTCGGTGATGTCCGGTTGCCGGTGACGAAGGAGTACGTTTTTCCCGTCTCCCGCAAACAGATGATGATGTTGGGCGGAATTGGTTGCGCCCTGATTGCTTTATACTATGCGGCGGATGCCGTGCTTCTCAACAATACATTCATCTCAAGCGGTGATCTTTCATCCAATCATTCACAATTCGAGTCGAATTGCGCAAGCTGCCACCAATCATTTGCAGGTGTGACAGACTCGAAATGCTCGACGTGTCATGAGAAGGCAAACGACAAATTGGGCGTTTACACCTTTTCTGCCCACTATCTTTATCGCTCAGAAGATGCCGGCAGGATTGGAACAGCGAAAAAAAAGCATGCGTCGGACGAACAACGATGCGCAAACTGTCATCCCGATCACAAGGGAAGAGAGGCGGCAATTACCCGTACTCCTGATTCGAAATGTGCATCGTGCCATTTTTCATCGTTCAACAAGAATCATCCCGAGTTTGCCTTTGCCCGCACAAATACGCCGGATGATTCGACATTGAAGATGACACATGTCCTTCACACGAAGGAAGTGCTGAAGTTGCTAAAGACTCCAAACGCTGAGCAGGCGTGCTTATACTGCCACGAAGCCCAACCCGACGGCAAAGGATTCAAATCTCTCGACTTCGACGCGCATTGCGGCGATTGCCATCTGACAGCGAATGTCGAGACGTCGTCGCTTGCAATAAAAGATGCTGCAAATCCGTCGTCTATTGGTGTTGAGACGCTTGAGATGATTCAGCGACGACGCGGACCGGGCACAACGTGGGCTTTCTACACAAACCCGAACGAGTTTACTGTGAGCGGCTCCCGTGTCAAGAAATCGCCCGTGTATCATCGCGATCCGTGGGTTCTCGAAAACCTGAAACAGCTTTACCGGATTATGCATTCCGATTCGACATTGGCTGATTTGTTGGCCGCTTCAGGTCAGGGTACGACGAGAAGCAAAGAAGAGGTGTATCATGAAGCAATCAAGACTCTTCAGGAATACGTAATTGGTTTGCGTTCGCATCCTGAAGCCGAGATTCAGCGGGAGCTGACGATGATCGATTCACTGCTGAAAGCCGCGCAGCGACGGATTTCATTCGGCGACATGTTGCCGGAACTTCTCGGCCTTGCGCAAAGTGTCAAAGCAGTTACTCAACGACAAGAGATTGATGACTTTGCACAGAAGCTGGCAAAGCCATGTCTCGAATGCCATTACGTTCAAGGAGCATCAATCCTTAACGTCAAAGCGAGTCAGCGATCGTTTCTGCGTGCCGAGTTCGATCATCGGGCGCATATCATCCAGCGACGGTGTCTTGATTGTCACAATGTGATTCCTGTCGAACGGGCAATAGCAGGCGACACAACAGGTGTAGCAGCAATCGACAAGGCGTCAACGCACAACATACCGAAACTTGACAACTGCACCGAATGTCATACACAAAGTGCCGGACTGAGCAACTGCGTGTCGTGCCACTTCATGCATCCGAACAAGCAGAATCGCGGCAGTTTGCAATTGTATGTGGAGAGGAAATGATGAAAGCGCGATTGTTCTGCAAAACAGGTCAGTTGGCCGGAGCCTTGTTCGAAATCGGCAGGGAGGCAACTATCGGCAAGGCTCCCGGGAATTCGATTCAACTCTATCCGCAGTCAATTTCGGGGAAGCATGCACGCATTGTGTTCGATGAGAAAGAGAAGAGATTCATCATCGAAGATCTCGGCAGCCGTAACGGTACTCGTGTTGATGGCGTTCGAGTACGAGGGAAAGAGCGCCTGAGCGAACTGAATATCATCACATTCTCAAACGCGTTCGATTTTCTTTTTCAAGTAATGGAGGATGTATCAGAGGAGCGGGATAGGAAACCCGTTAAGCAACTGCCGCAGAATCCGGCTCCTCTCAAGCCTTCCGTTCCTGATCGGAAGACGAAAGTCAGCGAGGATTTCGTTCCCCTCCCATCATTATCGAAGGAGGATGAGCCTGTGAGTCCCAAAACAGACGAACGGCAGAAGACTGTCTTTGACGATGGCGCATTCTCGCTTCCTGCGTTTCAAGAGAAACCGGAGCCGCCGGTTTCGGATGATATCCAACGCACGAAAGTTGGTGTTGATTTCACGCCCGTTCCGTCATTTGTCGAGCCTTCGAAACCGCCGAAGCCTGCCGCCCCGGAATCGTTGCCGCATTACGTTCTCATTTTTGAGGGATTGAAAGGAGGGCCCGCTGCTTTCGATCTGAAGGAAGGTTCGATGATTGTCGGTCGCGAACAATCATCCGCCATATTCATCGACGATGGCTCGATGTCGCGCAAACATGCCGAATTTGTGTTAAAGGGAGGAACGCTTACGCTAAAAGATCTCGGAAGCAAGAATCATACATACATCGATAATCAGAGAATTTCAAAAGAAGTGGAAGTGAAGGAAGGCATGAAAATCACATTCGGCCTTGTCAAGGCTCGTCTCGTCAGGAAGCCGTCAAGATGACGAGTGTGACTTACTCGGCGGATGGTTCGTTGCTGCTGGCAACATCAGTTGCGCTGCCTGAGGTTCTCGACCTGCTGGTTGTTGGCGGCGGGCCTGCGGGAACAGCCGCGGCATTCCGCGCAAAGGAACTCGGCCTCAATGCGCTGGTGATCGACTACGACGATTTGATGAAGCGCATCCGCGATTATCCCAAAGACAAGCTGATCCTTCCCGACTTCGGCGGTGGTGATCAGATGCGCTTTCCGAAGGGCGGCGATCTCATCTCGGCACTCCATTTCTCCGCTATCGATAAAGATGAGATGGTGGATGAATGGAAGCTCCTGTATGTTGCCAACAACATCCCCGCTCAAATAGGAATCGAACTGCTTGGACTGCACCGGCGCGGCGATGGCGTGTGGCAGATAAAGACATGGAATCACAACACAAAATCCGAACAGCAGATTCTTGCCAAACACATTGCCATCGGAATCGGGCGGGGCGTGCCGCGGCGATTTGATATTCCCGGGAACACAGACGGGATTGCCTACCGCCTTGCCGACGCGCAAGCCTACGTGAAAGGCCCGGCGCTTGTCATCGGCGGCGGTACATCGGCTGCCGAGGCCGTTATCGCCATCTCCAATGCAAAAGTGAAAGCAAACGAGTCCTCGGCTGTGTACTGGTCGTATCGCGGCGACAAGCTTCCCAAGGTGTCGAAGGCTCTCGCGGATGTGTTCTTTGAGGCGTACATCGGCAACGGCAATATCCGCTACTTTCCCAACAGCGAGCCTGTGGCAATTGTTGCCGGAGATGACAAGCAGGAATTTCTTTCACTCAGAACCGATCGGAAAGCGATTGCGGGCCGCCCGAATGAAACGTTGCATCTCGAGTTTCTGAAAGAACTCTGCATCGCTTGCATCGGCGAGGATATCCCGGAAGCGTTTCTGAATTCTCTCGGCATCAGAATGGTGACAGGCGGCCTCACAAACAAGAAGCGAATGTGTGTCACGCCACTTCTTGAAACGCAACAACCGAACGTGTATCTCATTGGCGACATACTCAGCCAGGTCTATCTTGAAACACAAGATTTCACCGCGGATCCGTCGACATTCCGTGAAGTAAAACACAGAGGCAATATCAAGGCAGGAATGATCGACGGAGTAATCGTTGCGGAAGTCGTTGCGCAGCGGGTGGAAGGGAAGAAGGAGATTGAGGTGAACGTCCAGCTTGCGGATGAAGCGCCAAAGATCGAACAAGAGCCGGTTCCCCTATCTCCGCTCATGACCGTGTTCTCAAAAATTACGGAGCCGCCGCAGGAAAAGGCGACGGAGAAACGGGCGTACCTTGTCCGGCTGACTGCCGGCGGGGTGGAGGAGGATGAGTTCACGGTGAACATGAATGGCGTTACAACAATCGGGCGGAAATTTTGCGACATTGTGTTTCCGGAGGACACAAATCTTTCGGAACGTCATGCCTCAATTTCACATGGCGGAGATGGATTCTTCCTGCGTGACGACGGAAGTCAGACAGGTATATTTTTGCGAACAACCGAAGCGAAGCCGGTCGAAGTGACCGACGGAGACCTGCTGAGATTGGGTAGACAGTTTCTTATCTTCAGGGAGGAAAACGGGCAGCTGGCAATCTTTCATTACAATCAATCGGGAAGGCAGGTCGGCAAATATTTTCCGACACAAGAAAAAACCATTGTACTTGGCCGCGAAGCTCCAGATATTACGCTTGATGCCAACGACATGACCCTTTCCCGGCGGCACCTTTCCATCGCTACAAAAGATCGAAAGGTGTTTATCAAAGATCTCAAGAGTGTTAACGGTACGTACCTCAAGGTTCGAAATGCCGTCAGGATCGAGCCCGGAGAAATGTTTCGTGTCGGGAGTCAGACATTCAGGCTGAGTATGCAGGAAGAGGGTGTCGTTGATCGGGTCAGGGTGACAACAAAAGCGCCACCTGCTGCGAAGCCTGCTGCAAAACCTGTCGAGCCGGTTTCCGCGCCGGCAGCATCCGGAATGGTGGTTGTCTTCAAGAATCTCGGCAAGTCGGTTCCGTTTGAGACAGGGCAAACCATTTGTACAATTGCCGAGAATAATGGGATCAAGATCGTTGCAGAATGTCATGCAGGAATCTGCGGCAGCGATCCAGTCAGGATTATTTCGGGCGGAGAATATCTGAATCCGGTTGGGGAGGATGAACGCGGAACGCTCGAAGACATTTGCGGTTTGAAACCGGGCGAGTGCAGGCTTGCGTGCATGGCGAAGCCTTCAGACGCCGTTGAACTGGAGATACTTACTTCGTGAAATCAATTTTGTTTGCAGGGAAAAGTGATGTGGGAATGGTTCGAACCGAGAACCAGGATGCCTTTGCTAAATTTCCGGATGATGATCTTGACCTTTCCGGACCCAAGGGGCAACTCTTTGTTGTAGCCGACGGCATGGGAGGTCATGCAGGAGGACGGGAGGCAAGCAGGCTGGCCGTTGAAACAATCGGCGAATCCTATTTTGCGTCGAACGGCTCAATAGTGGCCGGATTGAAGAAAGCGTTTATCGATGCGAACCGGGCCATCTACGAATACAGTCTTCATCATCCGCAATTTCACGGGATGGGAACCACGTGCATAGCCCTGGTTCTTCAGAAAGGAACCGCGTATGCGGCTCATGTCGGCGATAGCAGATTGTATCGAATTACATCCAAACGCATTGAGCAACTTACACACGACCATTCCAAAGTTGCAGAGATGGTGAGACGCGGGCTGATAACGGCTGATGAAAGCAAGATTCATCCCGAACGTTCGATGTTGTACCGTGCTATGGGCGTGCGGGCTGATTTTGACTACGATCTGATCAACAGTATTGAACTGGGCGGTGACGAATATTTTCTAATGTGCACAGACGGGCTGACGTCGTATGTTGAGGATGAAGAGCTGAAGGAAATTGTTCTCTCCAACTCCCTGCAGAAGTCATGCGACAAGCTTGTTGACCTTGCGAAACAACGCGGCGGACATGATAATATTACGGTTCAGATCATTCAGGTTAAGGGTTCGGACAGTTTTTTGAAAACAGTTTTTGGATCGAGATAGGCGATGCAGCAATCCATCATCGGCAAAACTATCGACAATTACGAGATTACCGGAATTCTCGGCAAAGGCGGGATGGGCGTTGTGTACAAAGCGAAGGACATGACGCTTGACCGTGACGTTGCTCTGAAGATGATGGATGCAAACTTTGCGCGGGACGAGGAATTCCTCAAACGATTCAAGTCCGAAGCCAAGGCTCTGGCGAAGTTGCAGAACTCGAACATCGTGAGCGTGTTTGCGTTGCGTGAAACGGAAATCGGCTTTGCGCTGGTGATGGAGTTTGTAGAAGGAAACACGCTTGCCGACCGCATCCGCCTGAATGGCGCTCTGCCGCTGAACAAGACTCTGCCCATCTTCAAACAACTGCTCACGGCATTGGATCATGCCCATCGTCTCGGCATTATCCACCGCGACATCAAGCCGGGTAACGTGATGCTGACGCCTCAGGATGTTGTCAAGGTGACGGATTTCGGCCTTGCCAAGATTCAACAGGTTTCCAGCGCCACTGTGACAATGGGAACCGGCGGCACGCTGTATTATATGTCGCCCGAGCAAATACGCGGGCTCGCCAATGTAGACGCACGCGGCGACGTGTACTCGCTCGGCATGACGCTGTACGAAACGGTGACCGGGCGGGTTCCGTTCGGGAACAATGCAACGGATTTTGATATCCGTCAGATGATTGTTGAAGGGAAAATTCCTCCCGCGGACAAGTTCAATCCTTCTCTCCCGAAAGAAGTCGTCAAAGCAATCTCAAAGTCTCTTGAAAAGGATCCTGCAAAGCGATTCCAGTCAGCCGCTGAAATGTGGGATATGTTGTCGCGGGTTGATGTTGGACAGTTGGCTGTTGTGAAGGAATCGACAGGGCAACCAATCCTTCCTGCGCCGAATCTCAAAAAACAAACGTCAGCGCGGCGTCCTCTGTACATAACACTCGGCGCGGGGGTAGCACTCATTGCGGCATTGTTCGCTCTTAGGCCTGTACTCTTTCCGTCGGACGCCACGTTGTCTGTTCAATCCAATCCGGACGGCTCGAAGGTGATGCTCAATGGCAAACTCGTCGGCACGACACCACTCAAAGATCTTGCAGTTGATCCCGGAAAGATTTCCGTACGTATTGATCGTGAGGGTTACTATGTAAAGGATACATCCATTGTGTTGTCTGAAGGCCAGGTCTTCGGGCTTTCGCTTGCCCTGAACAAGCTTCCCGAACAGATTATCACGGAAGAAAAGCCCGGACTAACCAGCGAGGTTCCTTCCGCAACTGAAGATAATGCCCTGAACACTGAAGTTGCTGCCACGAAGCCTGTGCGAGATGAAACGCGAACAGCCAGGCCGGTTGATCCGAGACCCGTTGGTCTCGGAACGTTGCGGCTGGCAATGGTTCCTGACGGATCAGTTTCCATTGACGGATCGAGGTCAAGTATCGGAAAAAGCGGAATGTCCTTTCAGGTTGCTGCCGGTGATCGCGAGCTGGTGTTTGAACATCCGCAATACGGAACCAAACGTACAACTATCAAGGTGAACCCGGGCGAGACCAAAACTCTGACATGCTATTTCGAGACGTACTTCAGCATTGTGGTGCAGGGCGATGCCTCCGGCGGCATGATTTCGGTGAACGGCAAAGCTACCGATATTTTTGCGCCTGTTGCTCGATTTCCACTCGGACCGGGAAGGCATCGCGTAACTGTAACGAGATTCGGATATGAAACACAGGGCGGGGAAAGGGAGGTTCTCGTGGCTCCCTCTTTCGAAGAGAAGACGGTTCCGTTGACGTTTACATTGAAGAAAGAAGGGTAGAAAATGCCATTTCAATTGCGAAGTGGAAAGTCTATATTCAAACCAAGGGAGGAAGCTATGATTCGTTCTTTGTGGAGTATCCGTGTTGCGTTGATTTGTGTGCTGACGTGTGGCGTGAGCATTGCTGCTCAAGCGCAAGGCCACGGCGCCAAACAATGGGATGAAGCGATGAAATGGTACAGTTCCGCCAATTTCGACAAGGCGATTGAAATTCTCGCGCCAATGGCGGATGACGTTTCGGTGGACAAGAAGATCAGGAAGAATGTCCTTCTCGCATTAGGCCGGTCGTATGTGGCAAAGGGAGATAAGAAACAGGCGACGGATGCGATGATCAAATTGCTCGAACTTGAACCCCCGATAATTGAGCCCGATCCCGATACGGAAGCTCCGCCGCTTCTCAAGGTCTATTATGAAGCACGGAAAACCAAATCGGGGACACTGCAAGTTGAGCAGCGACCGGATCCGAGAATAAAGACAATTGCCATTCTTGATTTCAAGAACCGTTCTGTTGACGATAAGGACAAGTACGATCCGCTGGAGAAAGGATTTGCCGAATTGATGATCGATCAGCTCAACGGCTCGGTTGATCTGAAAGTGATTGAACGTGAGCGTATCCAGTGGATTCTGGAAGAAATAGGAATGGAAAACGATCCAACCAAGTTCGACCAGTCGTCGGCTGTGCGAATCGGGAAGCAACTTGGCGTGCATACAATTCTTCTGGGCAGCTTCATTAAAGTGAAGAACAATATGAAACTTCTTGCCCGCCTGGTGAAGGTCGAGACGAGTGAAATCCTCGCGACAGAGCAGGCCGACGGCAAAGCGGATGATTTCTTCGAGATTGCCGAAAATCTCAGTCTCAAAGTTGCCAAGAAAATCAACGCGACGCTGACGAAAGCCGAAATTCAGAAGGGGAACGAAACAAAATCCCTCGATGCCATGATGTCGTATTCTGAAGGCCTCGTAATGCTGGAAAAAGGCAACTACAAAGGGGCCTACGATAAATTCATGCAAGCGCTTGAAATGGATCCAAAATACGACAAAGCAAAGATGAAGGCCGAAAGCCTTAAGCCGTTGCTCGGGTAAACGTTTGCAATTGTTCTTTCTTTTGTAAGAAGTACTCGGGGGGGGCAAATCCAACTAACTACAACGAAGCATTGAGGACTCAATGCAGAAACTCCGTTCGTTCCTTATAGCCGGTCTCGTTCTCATCTTCATTCCTTCCTGCGCCGGATTGAGGCAGGGAGGAAAAGAGCAGAACTACTCCTCCGACATGGCGAAGTTGCAACGCCAGTTGACCGTCAATCCCAACGATCCGGCTGCGTTGCGCGATCTTGGCGTTGTGTATTTTCAAACGAATCGCTATGAGCCCGCAAAATCATATCTCTCCCGCTCCTACAGTCAGGTAAAGGACGATCCCCGCACGATCTTTTATTACGGGATGACACTTGAATACTTGGAAGATATTCAAGGGGCGCTTTCCGTGTATATCAACTACTCGGAAGTGCCCGCAATCTCGCAATACCGGAAATTGATCGAAGGACGTTACCGGTCGCTAACGCACGAATTCATTCGCCGGCAGTTCAAGCAGCTTGTTGCCGACGAACAAAAACTCGGGACGGAAAAAATTGCCCCGAAGGCAGTTGCCGTTTTTCCTCTCACATATCAAGGGACGGATCCCAGATATGAGGCGTTGGGAAAAGGATTGAGCGAGATGATTCTGATTGATCTGGGTCAGGTGAAGAGTCTCCAACTGGTCGAGCGCATCCGTATCGAGGCGTTGTTGGAAGAGATTCAGTTCGGACAGTCGGCATCAGTTGATCGTTCGTCCGCTCCGCGGATGGGCAAGTTATTGAGCGCGGGCCGGATTGTTTCCGGTTCGTTTAATGTGAACAACTTCAACCTGCGAATGGATGTTGCTGCGTGGGATATTGTGGCAAAGAAATTTCCCGGCTTCCAATCAGGATCCGATGAACTGGACAAGTTGTTCAGAATACAAAAAGAACTTGTCTTCGGCATTATTCGTGAACTCGGCATCACGCTGACTGTCGAGGAACGGGAAAAAATCCAACTCGTCCCGACGAGAAACACGTTCGCGTTTCTCACGTATTGTCTTGCGTTGAAGAGTGAAGATGCCCGTGATTTCCGGGCTGCGAAGGTATTGTACAACGAGGCAGCATCGCTCGATCCCGGCTTCAATCTTGCAAAGTCAAAAGCAGAGGCGATGGAGGCGCTGAGTATTGCCGGCGGCCCGAAGGAAAATGCCTTGCTCGCAGCCGAAGAACTTGAACTTGGCCCGAAGAAAGCGAAAAAGAAAACCAACCTCGTTCTTGATCGGTTGAGACATTTGGGGCAGGGAATCGGCGGCACGTTCAATTCAGGGGAAGATAACCGCAAAACGGTTGAAGAAGCCGGCAGAAACGGCGCCGGCGTCGGGCGACTTCCTGAACCTCCTCCGCCTCCGGGCAGGTGATGGCCATGAAACCCACGTTCACATTCTTCATCTCTCTCGCCATTCTCGTTCTTTGTTCATGGGTAACGAACGCTCAAACGGTGAAGCAAAGACTCTGGGTTACTGACGGCGAGGTTCGTGCTATCGTAAAGAGCGGCAGAATATCCTATGTCGGCGGCTCATTCGGTTATGTCGGACCGGTTACGGGCGGCGGTGTCACGCTTGGCCTGGCAACCGGGATCGTTCTTCCTTTCTCACCAAAGATCAATGGCGATGTGCTGGCAGTTGCAGGCGACGGCAACAACGGATGGTACATCGGCGGCAACTTCACGGAGGTTAACGGCGTTGTCCGTTCGCGAGCCGCAAAAATCCTTCCGAACGGCTCTCTCGACAATACGTGGAATCCGCAATTCGACGGCCCTGTTTATACGATAGTTGTTGGAACTGCCGGAATATATATCGGCGGGAATTTCTCTCGGGTCGGGGCTACCGTCCGCAATAATGCCGCTCTTCTCAATCCGACAAATGCGGCAGTACTTGCCTGGAATCCAAATCCCAACAATACTGTCAGAACAATACATGTTGTTCCGCCGTATGTGTATGTCGGCGGAGAGTTTACAGCCATCGGCGTTGTTCCGTTCGCCCGCAACTATGTTGCGAGAACGGATCTATCGGCGGGTGTTGCTGACTCTGTCTGGAGTCCTTCGCCCAACGGATTTGTTCTTTCAATTTTCACTGCGGCAGGTCAGAACAATGTATGGTTGGGGGGAGATTTTTCGTTGATCGACACCGCATCGCGGCCACATCTTGCTTCAGTAACGAGCGGGGGTACGGGGTTCGTTTCAGACTGGAATCCCCGCCCGAACGGGCCGGTACATGTGTTGAGATTGACAGGCTCGCGGTTGCATGTGGGTGGGAGGTTTACCGCAATCCTTGATTCCGTTCGCGGCAATGCAGCCGCTGTTGATCCGTTTGTCAACCGGCTTCTGCCGTGGAATCCGAATCTGAACGGGCCGGTCAACACGATGGAATTTTCTGGAGGGATATTCTACCTTGGCGGGCTGTTCTCGTCCGTCGGAATTGCGCAGCGCAGAAACATAGCGTCTGTCGATTCTGTTTTGGGCGGCGTCTCCGGCTGGAACCCGGTTGCCGGTTCTGAAGTAAAAGTTATCGGTGTTCAATCAAATGTGTTTTTAGGCGGATTGTTCAGAAGTGTGAATGGCGCCGTTCGCAAAAATGTTGCTGCGCTTGACGATACTGCAGGAGCCACGGCTTTCAATCCGAATGTGAATGGCGGCGTCAACGCAATGAAACTTTCAGGAGCCACGCTTTATCTCGGCGGGGCATTCGACACGGTTTCAGGGCAGCGAATCACGAGGCTCGCGGCCGTGAATGCGAACTCGGGCTTCCCGACTACGTGGAGGCCGCAGGTTGGTCCCGATGGAATCGTCAACGCAATCGAACTTTCAGGATCGACCGTCTATGCGGGTGGGACGTTTACTACGGTCGGCACAACTCAAAGGAGATATCTTGTTGCCCTGGATTCGGCAACCGGCTCGCTGACAGCATGGAATCCGAATCCGAACGATCATGTACTGGCCCTGAAGTTTTCCGGGGGAGTAATGTATGCCGCGGGGCTTTTCTCTCAAATCGGCACAGAAACCCGCAATCGGGTTGCCGCAATCAATCTCGCGACGGGAGCGCCAACGTTGTGGGAGCCGAATACGGCCGGAGTGACTTCTGTTTCCGCATTGGCCGTAACCGGGCCTGCCGTGTATATCGGTGGGGCGTTCACCACAATCGGCGGTCAGCAGCGCAATGCACTTGCAGCGCTCGACCTGACACGAGGGGATGTAACGGATTTCAACGCCGGACTTTCGCCGCAAAGCAGTGTGAATGTGATCGTACCTGCCGGAAACTCGCTGTATGTCGGCGGCATCCTCAACTCCACTTCCGATCTGATTTCTGTGAACAGGGTTTCCGGAGCCATCAATCAATGGAATCCACAGGTTGTTGGTGGCGTGTCGGCGATAGCGGTTTCGGTTAACGATACGAGTGTATATGCGGGAGGGAGGTTCACGCACGCGCTGGGTGATCTTCGTCCGTCGTTGGCGGGAATCACAGACCCGGCGGTGCTGCTTCCTGCGTTTGTGATGAATAGAACCTCAATTCCTTTCGGCACGGTTCCTCTTGGCGGTGAGGGATCGGCGGCGGTGGTTGTCACAAATACCGGTGGTTCATCTCTGACTCTTATTGACATAGCGACTAGCAACCCGGCCTTTACAGTCCTCCTTCTGCCCTTCCCTCCGGTTGAAATTTTGCCCGGTCAAAGCCGTGTCTATTCTGTTTCGTTCTTGCCGGTTACCGGCGGGCCGCAAACCGGAGTAATCACGTTTACACACACTGCTGCGGGGTCGCCTGCTGCTCTTCCTGTCAGTGGAACGGGTTTTGGGCCGTTCCTCGTTGCCTCGAAACTTGATATGCAATTCGGGAGTATCCGGGTCGGCACAACCAAACAGGACACGATAACGATTGCGAATGCTGGCAACGACACACTCAAGATCAGCCTTGCAGCAGTCACCGACACGCAGTTCACCGTTTCACCTTCTCTTGCAAACATTCTTCCTTCGGCGAACAGAGTGTTTACTGTTACGTTCAGACCCGGATATCGCGGAGCGTTTGGCGGACTTCTACGATTTGTTCACAATGCTGCCGGTTCTCCGACCTCAATTGATATTTCAGGTACAGGGGTCGCGTCCGTGCTTGTACCGCTGCCGCGTATTGTGCAGTTCGATTCTGTTGCGGTGGGCAGCAGCCGCACACGAATTGTATCAATCGTGAATGCCGGAGATGCAGCCCTCAATGTTTCCAACATTAGAATCATCGGGCCGAACGCGAATGAGTTTGCTATTGTCGGAACAACAGGCCCGTTTCCACCGGTGGGGCCAATCACCGATACGCTGAGAATACCGATACGTTTCTCTCCGGTTTCACTGCAGGCAAACAAGTCGGCATCGCTTGTTCTTCAAAGCGATGCTCTCGTTCCGGTTGATACTGTGTTGCTCAGAGGTTCGGGGAGAAACACACTTATTCAAGTGACGATCGGAGGCGATACTCTTCTGGGTACACAGATCAATGTGATTGCACAAGGGCCGCCCGGCTTCCAGATTCTGCGTGCTGTGTTGCATTACCGCTCAGCCGGACGCATCAACTATGATTCTCTTGATCTATTTGTGAGCGGACAAGCATACACAGGTTCCTTTCCCGACAGCGTGGTCACGTCGCGTGGGATTGAGTATTTTGTGAGGCTGACAGGAACGGAGGAATCAATCACCAACCCCGAACTCAATCCTGAAGAGAATCCTGCTATCGTCCGGGTGAAAGTCGGAGCCCTCTTGACATCGCTGCAATTTGAGCCCCGAAAATACAGGATGATTTCGATTCCGCTGGATCTGGCTGATGCGGATGCGGGAGAGCAGCTTATCGATGACTACGGCCCGTACAATCAAACGCGCTGGCGATTGTTCCGCTGGGAAGATGACAGGAACGTCGAGTTTCCTGCTATTCAACATGACTTCCGTCCCGGTTACGCATTCTGGCTTATCACATCGGATGGAAAGCGCTTCGACGCAAAGGATGGAAAATCCGTGTTGTCGGGGATTCCATTCAACATCCAACTCATACCGGGCTGGAATCAAATCGCGACGCCGTTTGCCTTTTCTGTCGATTGGGAAGGGATCGAAAACAGTAATCTTGTTCAACGGCCTGTGTTCTGGAACGGTGATGAATACGATCCTGATGTCGAGACGCTTCACCCGTGGGAAGGATACTTCGTTCTGAACGATTCATCCCAACCAATCACACTTTCTGTTCCCTCGTTCGAATCGACGTTCCGAAGGCCGAAAAATATCGGGCCATTTCCGTTGAGAAGCGACAGCGATTTTGTCTTGCAGCTTTCCGCTGCCTCCGGCACAATGAAGGATAGCTACAACTATCTCGGTTTCATGGTAAATGCAACGGCGGAGTCTGACAGGTTGGATATCATAGAGCCTCCGCTGATAGGTGAACATATCAATCTGTCAATCGAGGATGGCGGGAGGAAGTATCTGGGCAACTTCAAGCCGGTTTCTACCGATGGGGAACAGTGGCGCGTCCGTATTGTCTCAACACTTTCTCATCAAACGGCCAACATTTCGGTTCGTGAGGTCGGAACCCGCATCGAAGGTTTTGACGTGTACGTGCTGGATGAGGATGAATTTGCGTATGTTCCGTTGACGAACGGCTCATTCCCGGTTCGTCTCGGCGAAGCAAACACCGCCCGATCATTCAAGGTCATTATCGGAACTTCGAAATTTGCCCGCGAGGCAAGCGGCGGCATTCCTCTCGTCCCTGTGGAATATGTACTCGGTCAGAATTATCCCAACCCGTTCAATCCATCCACAACCATCCGCTACGCAATAGGCAAGCGAAGCAACGTTTCACTTTCTATCTACAATCTGCTCGGACAAAAGTTGAGGACGCTGGTCAGCGGAGAGCAGACGACAGGAACATACGCGGTAGTTTGGGACGGCTTGACGGACAGCGGCTCTCAGGCGGCAAGCGGAGTGTATGTGTATCACCTGCGCGCCGGTGAGTTTCAGGCCGCCAGAAAACTTCTCTTGTTGCGGTGAGTTGACTATGGAGAAATTACTCATGAAACTGACGATAGTCGTATTGTTCTTTTCCATGTTTGTGCTTGAATCGAATGCGCAACCGCGAGCCGACCGGGAAGCACAGCTCATCAGTCAGACGGGGACGTTGAGTGTGATGCCGTTGTATCAGCGATGGTCAATGGACAGCGTTGCATTTGCTGAAGCGAGCTCGATTGTTTCCCTCTACTATCCTGTCAGCAGGGAGGCGAGTGTGTCGCTGCGGGGAGCCTTCGGTTCGACTTCAGGCGATATTTCATCGCTTGGCGGAGTGGCGGATATGGAACTTTCCGGAACGTATCATCTTGAATCTGCCAATCTTGTGTTCAATCTCGGCATCGGGATTCCAAGCGGCAAGAAGGAACTGACAGCTGATGAGTTCGGCACGTCGCTCGTTTTGGCGAACACACTGTTTCGATTCCAGATTCCTCATTTTGGTGAGGGTGTTCGATTGTCTCCCGGCGTTTTGTGGGCATTGCCCATGAGTGAAGATGTTGTGCTCGGATTCGGCCTTACCTACCAGTATCGCGGGCGATTTGAGCCGCTGCAGAATTTCGGAAAGTATGATCCGGGTGATGAGGTTTCGGCAACCGCAGGGTTCGAAGTCCGTATCGGCGACGCTTCCTCGCTTTCCGGCGATGTCATCTACACACATTACGGCGTTGATAAACTGAACGATGCCGATTTCTTTTCGGCAGGGGACAAGATTTTGTCTGTTCTGCAATACCGGACATTCTTCGATCTTGATGAACTGCTCATTCATGGCACGTACCGGACGAGGGCAAAACCCGACGTTGCTCTCGGAAGAATCCTTACGCCGCTGAAAGATCGGCTTGAGCCGGCGTTGGGTGAATTGTTTGTATCCTACACATCGGAGTTCAGCAAGAACTTCTCGACGCAATTCTCGCTTGAAGGCCGGTTCTTTGAATCGACTGCCGTACCATTTTCGGGGTTTACCCTCGTTGAAGTCGGGGTACAGCCGACATTTGTTCTTGCCGACGGTATTTCGCTTCCTCTGAGATTAAAGTATGTGTACGGGAATGTGACCAGCACAAGCGGGGCTCTTTCCGGCATCGAAGCCGGCGTCGGACTTGTCTTGAGTTACTGAACGAAACCTCACGTAAGGAATTGACACGCGAGAAACCGTATTCTCGCATTCTGTGCAACACGCATCGGATGAAGACTTGCCATAACGTCTTGCTTTATATGCGATGTTTTCATCTACTTCCTTTGATCCGCCTCCCCGGCAACAAATAGGTTGCAACGACATATCAGCATACTGCTGAAGGCGTATGATGGGGGGCAACATTTGATTGCCATTACAGTTCTTAGTTAGAGAACGAGAAGCAACGAAGTGTGTTACCATTTTCCGGCAGCACCCCTTGTGGCTTGCTACCGCGACACTGGAAAGGTTCAAATGAACAGGTTCCTGCATATCACATCCTTGTTGGTTCTGACCGCTGTTACTTTACGTGCACAAGCGAGCCGTGTGGATTTTTCCGCCTTCGGCATGGGCTTCGGAATTCTTCCCTCATCCAACTCGAACATCATCGGCATCGCCGGTGAACCGACCATCGGCAACATTGAGGCTCAGAATACGCGTATCGAAAGCGGCTTTGTCAACAACGTCAATCTGGGAAATACGGGCCTCATCTTTGCGGTGCAATCGGAGATTGCAACGCTCGGACGGCCTGTTGGAATCAGGATGTTTGTGCCTGCACATCTTCAAACAACGGCGGAGAGTTTGTTCTACCGGAAAGGCGGCGAACAGACATTCAGCCGGATTGCGCTTGCAAGAGTGGGGGACACACTTTCCGCGGCAATTCCGGCGGTGGCCACAACAATCCGGGGTGTTGAGTACTACATCAGCGCTGCTTCCGCCCAAGGGCCTATCCGGTTTCCCGGTTTTGGCGTGGACACTCTACGGGTGAACATCGAAACCTTCATGAGCCCTTCAACCTTCCGAAGTCGTGTTTACAAAATGATTTCTGTTCCCGTAGAGTTGGCGAACCAGTCGCTTCTCTCGGTGTTAGGGGATGATTTCGGCAGCTATGATCCTAATGTGTGGAGATTGTTCCGTTGGGAGAACAACAGAAATGTTGAATTCCCGGACATTCGCGCACACTTCACGCCCGGTGAGGCATTCTGGCTTGTTAGTCACGCCGCAAACGGTTTCGGGATAGACAACGGGAAATCGGTTCCCTCACTTCTGCCGTTATCTATTGTGTTGGATACGGGATGGAACCAAATCGCAAATCCGTTTGCATTCAGGGTAAGCATGAACAGCGTTTCACCCAGCGGCAATGTGAGCAATCTCTACTTCTATGATGGCGAAAGTCCGTACGTGCCGAACGTGAACGTCCTTGAGCCGTGGGAGGGATACTTCATCGAGAACAGATCGGGTGAACAGGTTGTGCTGCAGGTTGCGCCGGTTGAAGCGTCGCCTTCTGTTCCGAAACAAAACGAGCAGACATTGTCCCGCAGTGACTTCATCCTTCAAATATCGGCAGAGTTGGAACAATCCTCTCTGAAAGACGTTTACAACTACGTCGGGTTTATAGAGGGGGCTTTGCCGGGTGATGACATTCTTGACCAGCGCGAGCCTCCATCAATCGGAGATGTTGTTCAACTGTCTATTGAAGATGGGAGATCGTATCTCAGTAACTTCAAACCTCTGCCGGGCGAGGGTGAGCAGTGGAATCTCAGCATATCATCAACAATTCCGAACCGGCGAGTGAATGTAAAGCTCGCGGAATACGGCTCGCGTCCCGAAAGGTTCGACATCTACGTATTAGATAGGGATGACTTCAATGCGATTCCGGTTTTGAATTCCCGGTTCTCTCTGAATCTGCGTGACACCCGCCGTTCATTGAAGTTGATTATCGGAACGAAGGAATATGCTGAAATGAACAATGAAGGTATCCCGCTTGTGCCGCTTGCATATACGTTGGAACAAAATTTCCCGAATCCGTTCAATCCGTCCACGACAATCCGCTATGCGTTGAACAAGCGAAGCGATGTTTCGCTTTCCATCTACAATCTGCTCGGGCAGAAGGTTAAAACCCTCGTCAGCGGCGAGCAGATAACAGGCACATACAGTGTAGTGTGGGATGGCGTAACTGAGAGCGGTTCCGGTGCTGCAAGCGGCGTGTATCTGTACCAACTGCGGGCCGGTGAATACCGGGCAAGCAAAAAACTCCTCTTATTGCGGTGATTGTGTTGCCGCGGGGGAGACAAGTGTACCGCTTTCGGAGGCTGGCGAAGTCAGCCTGACGTATGCGAGTGCTTATCTGCTTCTTCGTTCCCCTTTTCCGAAAGCATTTTCTATTTATGAACATTTTTCTTAAAGGTGTGCAATGAAAGCAACAGCCATTGCTTTGCTGATTCTCCTTTCGGGGACCGGAGTGTTTGTCGCGGAGGCTCAGGTGCCGCGCTTCATTTCGTACCAGGGATCCCTCACCGATAGTACCGGGATGCCAAAGCCCGACGGCAATTATACATTTACCTTCCGCTTGTATGTCGATAGCACGGGAGGAACTCCTATCTGGACAAATCAACAGACGCTGCAACTCAGGCGCGGTCTCTTCTCCGCACGGTTGGGAGGGCAACAGGGTTTTGAATCACTCTTCTCGGGATTGCGATGGCTCAGTATTCAGATCGCGGGGGAATCAGAAATATCAAGACGAATACCTCTTGCGTCCACGGCATACAGTTTTCGATCAATCAAAGCAGACACGGCTGCCATTGCGCTAAGTGCTCCGGCACAGCAGACTGTCGATAGCGCCCGCATTGCAGGCACCGTGCCGGACAACGTGATTACTTCTGCAAAGATTCTGAACGGAACAATTCAGCGCATCGACGTTGCCGCAAATTTCAAATCTCCTCAAGCCGACTCGGCGGATTACGTCAAGAATCTTCCGCCAATCGACAGTGCCCGGATTGCAGGAACTGTTCCTGATAATGCGATTACTTCTGCAAAGATTCTGAACGGAACAATTCAGCGCATCGACGTTGCCGCAAATTTCAAATCTCCTCAAGCCGACTCGGCCGATTACGTTAAGAATCTCCCGCCCATCGACAGCGCCCGGATTGCGGGAACTGTTCCTGATAATGCGATTACTTCTGCGAAGATTCTGAACGGCACGATTCAGCGGTTGGATGTTGCAACAAACTTCAAGGCGCCTCTTTCTGATACATCGGATTTTGTCAGAAATGCACCGCCGATTCCTGCCGGTTCAATCGACAGCAGCAAGCTTGCTGTAAACTCTGTTGTGAATTCAAGAATCCTCAACAATTCGATCACTTCCCAGAAAATTGCATCAGGGCAAGTAGTGAAAGGGATAAATAATGTTCGAGATGAACTTCGCCTTATCGGACGCGGCTCGGCGACAGTAACAACCAGCAACGATACGATCTACATTGATGCGGCAGGTGGCGGAGGGAGCGGAATACAAGGAATTCAGAACACAAACAACACATTGACAATTCTCAACCCGACAGGCCCGACGGCGACCATCAACGTAAGAGATTCGGGGATTGGAACACTGCAACTTACCGACAATACCGTCGTCACTACAAAAATTGCTGATGGAGCTGTGACACAAGCAAAAATTGCCGCGGGCGTTACGTTGCCTCCGAGCGGTGCGGCCGGAGGGGATTTGACAGGCACGTATCCCAATCCTACGGTTGCGAGCAATGCGATCACCACCGCAAAGCTTGCAGATGGGGCGGTGACTCAAGCGAAGATCGGTGCCGGCGTGACTCTGCCGCCGGGCGGCGCAGCAGGTGGCGATCTTACAGGCACGTTTCCCAATCCAACCATTGCTAACAATGCCGTTACAACAGCGAAACTCGCGGATGGCTCGGTCAGCACGCTGAAGATTGTTGACGCGTCTGTTACTCAGGCGAAGATTGGTCCGGGCGTTACGCTTCCTCCGAGCGGAACTGCTGGCGGTGATCTGACAGGAACATATCCCAATCCGGTAATTGCTACAAATGCCGTTACATCTACAAAGATTCTCAACGCAGCCGTTACCAACACGAAAATCGCCGATGGGGCAGTCGGCACAACAAAAATTGCAGATGCTGCAGTCACGCAAGCAAAGATTGCGGCAGGAGTGGTTCTGCCTCCGGGCGGTGCGGCTGGAGGCGATCTGACGGGCACGTATCCGAATCCGACGATTGCGGCAAATGCAGTAACATCAGCAAAGATTGTAGATGGCGCTGTTACGCAGGCGAAAATCGGAGCCGGAGTTACGCTGCCGCCAAGCGGGGCAGCCGGTGGTGATTTGACCGGAACCTACCCCAATCCCGTCATTGCAACGAATGCCGTCACATCTACCAAAATTCTCAACGGTGCAGTCACGCAGGCAAAAATTGCGGCAGGGGTAACTCTACCTCCCAGCGGAAATGCTGGAGGGGACTTATCCGGTACATATCCTAATCCTGTTGTCAAAGGATTGTTCAATAGGGCAATTGCAGATTCAACGCCGTTTCACAATCAAGTGCTGAAATGGGATAACGAAATACTTCAATGGATTCCCGGGAATGATGAAGTTGGAGGATTCGGAACAGTCACCGGTATCGCTGCCGGGACTCCGGGTACGCCAACAGGAACCAGCGGCCTTACATTCTCACCAAATCCGATCACAACAACCGGCACAATTGCAATCGCAAATGCAGGCGTTGACAGCTTCAAGCTTGCCTCAAGCTCTGTGACATCGGCGAAAATAGCCGATGGCTCGATTCTTTTTCAGGATATCGGGCAAAATGGTGCCACTGCAGGACAAGTGATGAAATGGACCGGCACAGCGTGGGCTCCCCGTAACGACTCCCTCAGCAGCGGAATAACAGGAACCGGCGTGAACGGGCGCGTGGCATTCTGGACCGGAGCCACCACCATGTTCAGTGACAGTAATCTGTTCTGGAACAACAGTCTTGCCCGACTTGGTATCGGAACGACGACACCGTACACCCAACTGACATTATCCAACACGCTGGGATTCAAGAACAGTACTGTGCCAATGACTTACATCTTCGAGTCCGGCTCAACAAATCCCTCGCGTTTGGTTGCAGCCCATTCACCGGCGTTTGCAACGTGGGGACTTGCGTACAACGATCTTACGGATCAGATGATTTTCCAGCAGAGCAACACTGTTCCGGCAGTATCGGTCGGCATTTCCAGCCTTTCCCTCGGCATTGGCACGTCAACTCATGAAGGGGCTCTCGATGTACGAGGGGGTACCGTAGTTCAGAATACAAGTGCTACAAATTCAAATGATATTACCGTTAAGCGGCCCGGCACAGTCTCACCATCGAATGTCCGGTTTGTCCTGTCGCAACGCTCGACAAACAGGGATTTCTGGATTTTTGGAGAAGATGGAACGGGGCTGTTCAGGAATTTCGTCGGCTTCAATTATTCTGCAAACAGAGTTTCATTCCCTGCAGATTCAAACACGCTGTTGATTGATAATGTGTTTCAGAGTGTCGGAATCAGAACGTCGAGCCCGACAGCGGCACTCGATGTAAACGGCGGCATTCGTGCACGACTTCTCAGCACAGGAACGGGCGCTCCCGTTGCCGTGGATGGTGCAGGGAATTTACTGCAATCAGCGTCCAGTATCCGGTACAAAAAGAACATACGCCAACTCGAACCCTCGTCTGTGCTTGATTTGAATCCCGTTCGCTTCCAATGGAAATCGACAAATGAAGAAGATGTCGGATTGATTGCCGAAGAGGTCGAGAAAGTCGTGCCCGATCTTGTTTTCTATAACAATGAAGGAACTCCTCAAGGCGTGAAGTACGACAAAATCGCCGTGTATTTGCTCAACGTTATCAAAGAGCAACAAAAGCAAATTCAGGAACTGCAGTCGGCCGTGAAATCACTTCAGTCGGGATCACCATCATCTTCGCTCGGTGCCAAATGACGAGGTATGCATGAACATGCTTGTCAACAATGTGAATCTTCCCGGACGCTGATCAAGCATGCAACTGCGATTCCATCCTTACACACTTCAACTTCGTCATACGTTCACTGTCTCGACGTATTCACGCACGACAACACCGGCAATGATGGTGGAGGTTGAAGAGGACGGCATTGTCGGTTACGGCGAGGCGGCGATGCCCCCATATCTTGGCGACACTCTTGAATCAGCAACTTCATTTCTTTCGCAAACGGATCTGAGCAAATATGAATATCCGGCTGCGTTTGATGATGTTCTGAAGGATATTGATGCTATTGCCTCGGGCAATCATGCAGCAAAGGCGGCAATCGATATTGCGCTGCATGATTGGCTTGGAAAGAAAGGTGGCTTTGCATGGTATCAGGCGTGGGGACTTGACCCTTCGAACACACCTCTTACGACGTTTACGATTGGGATTGAGAGTAACAACGATATCCTCCGGCAAAAGGTGCGGGAGGCTGATACGTTCAAAGTTCTTAAGGTGAAATTGGGGAGTGAGAACGATAGAGATATTGTCAGAACGATTCGCGAAGTAACCGACAAACCGTTGCGGGTTGATGTCAATCAGGGATGGAAGAAGAAGGAGAAGTCACTGGAGATGATTGAATGGCTTTCAACCCAAGGCGTCGAGCTTGTCGAACAGCCTCTGCCGAAGGAGATGATCGATGACCAGGCCTGGTTGAAGGAACGAAGTCCGCTGCCCATTATTGCTGATGAAGCCGTTGTCCGCCTTTCCGATATCGGAGAAGCCGTGGGAATCTACGACGGGATCAACATCAAACTCATGAAATGTACCGGCATGCACGAAGCGTACAAGATGATTCTGCTTGCCCGGGCTTTCAACCTCAGAGTAATGCTCGGCTGCATGACGGAGACTTCGTGCGCAATCTCGGCAGCAACACAATTATCGCCACTTGCTGATTATGCCGATCTTGATGGCGCTTCCCTGATTACGAATGATCCGTTTGTCGGAGCTACGATTCACGAGGGTAAGTTGATAATGCCTGCAGGATTCGGGATAGGAGTAAGCCCGAAACAGTAATCCTTGATCGTCAATCCTCTTGCATCTCTCTTGACGGTTTTCAATATTATTCACGCGCATACATGCGATAAGTCGAACATCCCCCGTCGAAATCAAATCATCTCACAAACTATTTCAAGGATACTGGACCATGGCAGACAAGACTCTTTCCGGCGAAGTTTTCTACCCGACAGAGGACGCAATCCGGCAAGCGCACGTAAAAGACTGGGACAAGATGCGTGAAGAGGCGGAGCGCGACCTCGAAGGATTCTGGGCAAAAGAGGCTAATGAACTGCACTGGTTTCAGCATTGGGACAAAGTACTGGATGATTCGAAGAAGCCCTTCTTCCAATGGTTTGTCGGCGGGAAGACAAACATCGTGTACAACTGCCTTGACCGTCACGCCGAAACAGCCCGCCGCAATAAGCTTGCGTTGCTTTGGGAAGGCGAGAAGGGAGAGTTCCGATCATTTTCCTACTTCGCTTTGCGAAGGGAAGTATGTCGCTTTGCAAATGTTCTCAAAAGTCTCGGCGTAAAAAAAGGTGATCGTGTTACGATTTATATGGGAAGAGTGCCGGAGCTGCCGATTGCGATGCTTGCAACGGCACGCATCGGAGCCGTTCATTCCGTGGTCTACGGCGGCTTTACTGTTGAGGCGTTGGCTGAAAGAATCGAGGATAGTCAGTCGAAGCTGTTGATTACATGCGACGGCGCTTACCAGCGGGGGAAGATTGTTCCTCTCAAACAGATCGCTGATGAAGCAGTTCAGCGGGCTGGGACAATCGAAAGCGTACTCGTTGTGAAGCGAACCGGCGAGCCGATTAACATGGAACAAGGAAGAGATTTGTGGTATCACGAGCTGATGGCGCTGCCGATTGCAAACGGCGGATGTCAGATTGAAGTGATGGATGCGGAAGATCCGCTTTACATGCTCTACACTTCCGGCACGACAGGGAAACCGAAGGCAATCCTGCATACACACGGCGGCTATATGGTCGGCACGTACACGACGCTCAAGTATGTGTTTGATATTCATGAAGAAGATCGCTTCTGGTGTGCCGCCGATCCGGGATGGGTCACGGGACATAGCTACATTGTGTATGGTCCGCTGCTGAACGGCGCAACATCATTCATGTACGAGGGGGCACCGACGTATCCGTATCCCAACCGCTGGTGGCAGATGATTGAGAAATATGGCATTAACATTTTGTACACTGCGCCGACCGCTATTCGCGGACTGATGCGCTTCGGCGAGGCGTGGCCGAACCGGCACGATCTTTCGTCGTTGCGCTTGCTCGGTTCCGTCGGCGAGCCCATCAATCCCGAAGCATGGAAATGGTATCACCGTGTCATCGGCAAAGGGCGATGCCCCATCATGGACACGTGGTGGCAGACGGAAACTGGCATGTTCATGATTACGCCGATGCCGTGTGTGCCGTTGAAACCGGGCTCCGGTACACGTCCCTTTCCCGGAGTCAAAATGGATATTCTCAGCGAAGACGGGAAGCCCGTGAAGCCGAACGAAGAGGGCTTCCTCGTTATTAAAACGCCGTGGCCTGCAATGCTGCGAACGCTGTACAAGGACCCCGAACGCTACGTGCAGCAGTACTGGTCAAAATATCCCGGTATGTACATGACAGGCGATTCCGCCCGCCGCGACGAAGACGGCTACTATTGGGTAATCGGTCGCGTTGATGACGTGATCAAAGTCTCGGGTTACCGTCTCGGCACGGCGGAGATTGAAAGTGCGTTGGTGAGCCATCACGCAATTGCCGAGGCGGCTGCAATTGGCCTGCCGCATGAAGTAAAAGGCAACGCAATTCACGCATACGTAATGCTCAAGGCGGGACAGCAGAAAACCGATACGCTGGTGGAGGACCTTCGCCAACACGTCTCAAAAGAACTCGGCCCGATTGCCAAACCCGAACACATCGAAATCGTCGACTCGCTGCCGAAGACACGCAGCGGAAAAATTATGCGTCGTGTATTGAAAGCGAGAGCGTTAGGGCAGGATCCGGGGAATTTGACGACGTTGGAAGAGTAACACAGGCTGAAGATGTCGCCGACACAAATTGTCCAGTTGTGGATTGACCGTTTCAACGCCACCGATATTGACGGCCTGATGGCATTGTATGCGGAAGACGCTATCAACCATCAAGTCGTAACGGAACCGTTGAAAGGGAGAGCGGAAATCAGGAAATTGTTCGAAACTGAGTTCGCCCGCGCAAAGATGGTTTGCATTCAGGTGAAAATTCATGAGGTCGGCGATTGGGCTATACTCGAATGGCGCGACCCGCTCGGATTGCAGGGATGCGGCTTCTTTGAGATCAAGAACGACCTGATTCTGTTCCAGAGAGGGTATTTCGATCAGTTGACGTTTTTCAAGATTCAGCACATTCCCGTACCGAAAGAGTATCTATGTCCCTGACAGTTCTCCGATTCCATTGTTTAGATTAGTTAATCGTGAACACGAATGCACTTCTGACAGCAGTCAACCTTGCCCTTGCCAGTCAATGGGATGATGCCCATCGCATTGTGCAAGACTACGACGATGAGGTTGCTTGCTGGATTCATGCCGTGCTGCACAAGATTGAAGGGGATGAAAGCAACAGCCGCTACTGGTACCGGAGAGCCGGGAGAGAGTTTTCAGGCTCCCCCTCGACGAATGAAGAACTTGAGCAAATCAAATCACATCTTGAAGAGAGCGCATAGTAGCAAACCAAACAGCAAGGAGGGGGATATGAACTGGAAAATCATCCTTACACTTGCGTTCTTTGGCATTGCAATGGGAACGGCATCGCTGTTCGGACTAACCGAACGTATCGAACCCTTGCTGTGGCTGTTCATAGCATTCTTTGCAGCGTATTGGATAGCGAAACGACGAGCGCCGAAGCCGTTTCTCCACGGACTCTTGTCTGCTGTAGCGATGGGTGTCTGCAACTCGTTGGTGCAAGCCGCATTCTTCGACATGTATCGCGCAAACAACCCGACGGCGGCAAAAGGGTTCAGCCAGATTCCTGATGCAATCCCTGGTCGATATTTCATTTTGTTGATTGGGCCGGCTATCGGCCTCACGTACGGTCTCGTCGTCGGACTGTTTGCCGTTGTCGCTTCGAAGATGTTGCGGAAGCGCTAAGACCAAGCCGTTCAGTTTCAAATATCGGAATGTCCCTTCCTGAATTTGACAAATCCCTCAACGTATTTGTCTAACCATCCTTCCGACCATCATTTTAACTGCCCTTTTCTCCATCATCGCTTGATGTGTTTCGGCACAGATGTTGAAATTTACATCATTGTTTCTGTTTCAGCCCGTTTTTCGTATATTTTCAGCGTTCTTCATTCTTCAATCGGAGTTCATGGATATCGTAACGCTCGTCGACGTTCTTGTTGTGGCAATGCCCCTGCTGTATGCGTTTTTGGTGGGAATCTACGCGGTATCTTTTTTTCGCAACGCGCCAGCCATCACGCGACTAAAAACTCCCGCTCTGCTTTTCACAGTTGGACTCCACATCATTTACATCGCAGTCCGTACCGTTGCTTTTGACCATCCTCCCATTACAACAGTATTTGAAATCATGACGATGCTTGCCGTGTGCATTTCGATTGCGTACACCTACATCGAACTGCGGACAAAGGCAAGCAATACAGGTATGTTCATTCTACTGCTGGCCTTTGTGTTCCAGCTTGTTTCTTCTTTCTACATCAAAGACTTGACAGAAATTGCGCCGATCCTCAGAAGCCGTCTGCTTGGTTTTCACGTCTCTACTGCGTTGTTGGGCTATACGGCAATTTCACTTTCTGCCGTGTACGGCTTCCTGTATCTGATGCTGTACCGCGAAATCAAATCATCAAGCTTCGGGCTGATCTACAACAAACTGCCCAACCTTGAGATGCTGGAGAAGATGAGCAGCAAGTCCGAGATTTTCGGCTTCATCATGCTTACCGTTGCCATTGCCATCGGCTTGATTTGGCTCCCCAAGGCGTTCGACAGTTTCTCATATCTCGATCCGAAACTGATCGGGACAATGACGGTGTGGGCATTGTATGCAATTAGTCTTGCGGCAAAAAGGAAATTAGGGTGGCAGGGACGCAAGATGATGATCGTTTCCCTCATCGCATTCGGATTTGTATTTCTGTCGATGACGGTGATAAACATGTACATGAGCGGTTTTCACAGTTTCTATTGAGATGAATCTTCTTTCCATAGGCATAAGTCACAACACCGCTTCTCTCGATATTCGTGAGAAGATGTGGATGTCGAACGACGAAGTGAAGGAAGCATTGAAACAGTTGAAGGGAAAGTACTTCAACGAAGCGATGCTGGTCTCGACCTGCAACCGCACGGAGTTGTACGGGCTTACGCCTGACACACAAGTTGACGATGCTGGATTGAAGAAGTTCCTTATTGATTTCAAAGGCGCATCGGGAATTGTGACCCCGGATCATTTCTACGGCAGTCTTGCAGGCGGATCGGTCAGCCACTTGTTCAAGGTTGCCGCGGGCGTCGATTCAATGGTGATTGGCGATATCCAGATACTGAATCAAGTAAAGGAAGCCTTCAATCTCTCGACGGAAATCGGGGCAATGGGTCCGGTGATGAACCGGCTGATGCAGGCAACGCTGCATGTCGGAAAGCGAGTCCGAACGGAGACAACGATTTGCGAAGGCGCTGTTTCCGTAAGCTATGCTGCCGTGGAGTTGGCCAGCAAGATTTTCGCCGAACTCCCCAAGAAATCGGCGCTGCTCATCGGTGCGGGAGAAACCGGCGAACTGACTATGAAGCATCTGATCGGCAAAGGGATTGGGAGAATAAAAATAGCCAACCGCACACGGGAAAAAGCCGAGGCTCTGATTGCAACCCTGGAAGCGCACGCCATTGGCGAAGTGCTGGACTACGAACAGATTTCGGAGGCACTCCGCACGGTGGATATTGTGATTACCTCTGTCAACAGTCCGGCGTACATCGTTCAGCCCGATCATGTACGCAGCGTAATGAAGCAGCGTTCGAATAATCCGCTGTTCATTATCGATATCAGCGTTCCGCGCAGTGTCGATCCCTCGTGCAACAAGGTAGAGAATGTGTTCGTGTACGATATGGATTCGCTCAGCGCTATTGTTGACAAGAACATTGAAAAGCGCAAAGCCGAGTTGCCGAAAGTAACCACGATCGTACGCGAAGAGACGGTCGAGTTTTTCAAGTGGCATAATTCGTTGCAAGTCGGCCCGACAATACAAGAACTGACCTCTGCGATTGAAGCGATTCGCCACTTGGAAGTAGAGAAGAACATCAACCGCTTCAAGCCGGAAGATCGTGAACTCGTGGAAATGCTGACAAAACGCATCATCAACAAAATCCTCCACCAACCGATTACAAACCTGCGAAACGGGGCGCAAAACGGCGCCCGGGGTTCCGAGACAGTGACCCGCATAAAAGCGCTGCGTGATTTGTTCGGAATCGAAGAGAAGGATACTCATGGCGGCTGAGAGGATTATTATCGGAAGCCGTGGCAGTGAACTTGCTTTGTGGCAGGCACATTGGGTGCAAGGAGAATTGCTGAAGCGATTTCCCAATCTCGAAATCCCGATCGAGATTATCAAAACGAAAGGGGATAAGGTTCTCGATTCCCCTCTTTCGCAAATTGGCGACAAAGGGTTGTTCACGCGAGAGATCGAAGAGGCCCTTCTCACCAAACAGATTGACCTTGCCGTTCACAGTCTGAAAGATCTCCCGACACATCTTCCGGACGGCCTTACGCTCGGCGCAATTTGCGAGCGTGAAGATGTGAGGGATGTGTTCATTCCTCATCCCGACAATCCGGAAAAAATATTGTCAGGCCAACCGCAAGGCGCACAAATTGCTACGGGGAGCTTACGGAGGAAGTGCCAGTTGTTGAGCCTTCGTCCTGATTTCGAAATCATTGACATTCGAGGAAACCTCAATACGAGGATGAAGAAGCTTGGGGAAAGCAGTTGGGCGGGAATGATTCTTGCCCGTGCCGGCGTTGTCCGGCTTGGTTGGGAGGCGCGTATTGGCGAGAACATTGATGCGGAGACGATACTTCCCGCAGTCGGGCAGGGGGCATTGGGTATAGAAATCAGAGTGGGTGATGCACGAACGGCGGAGCTTGCGAAATCACTTCACCATCATATCACTGCACAAGCGGCGTTGGCTGAGCGTGCGCTGTTGCGAAAACTTGAAGGCGGCTGTCAGGTGCCGATTGGAACATTCGGGCGTGTCGGAAATGAAAACGGAGATCAAGTTCTGAAACTTGATGCTATTGTAGGCTCGTTGGACGGTAAGACGATTGTCCGCGGGAAAATGCACGGCCACATCTCGTCGGCGGAGAGTATTGGAACAAGACTGGCTGAAACGCTTCTTGCAGGCGGGGCTGATCGCATCCTCGACGCAATTCGGTCAGCATCGGTTCCGCAAGCCGGCGATGGCGGCAACTAATTAATCATGAGCCTCGCCGGCAAGACAATTCTCGTTACCCGTCAGCGAATGCAGTCGGGTCAACTCACCGAGGAGATTGAGAAACGGGGTGGACACGCAGTTGTCATTCCGATGATCAGCATTTCCGATCCGGAGAGTTGGAAAGAATGCGATGAGGCGTTGGATCGGCTATCCACCTATCAAGCGGTTGTGTTTGCAAGTACCAACGGCGTGGAGGCGTTCTTCCGTCGAATTGAGGAACGTAAGCTGGATCCTTCCGCTCTTTCTCACACAGACATATTTCCTGTCGGTGAGAAGACGGCAGAAGAAATCGAGAAAAGGAGCTTTCGGGTTCGTCACATACCCGACCTATTCTCTGCTGAAGGATTGATCGATTATTTCAAACAGAATGAAGTACGCGGAAGACGGTTCTTACTCGTTCGCGGTAACTTCGGCAAAGATGATCTTGGGAAAGAACTTGTGAGTCTGGGTGCGGAAGTCGATGCCGTTCAAGTGTACCGCAACGATCCACCTGAAGAATCCGCAGTGCAGGAACTGAAGCAATGGCTCGATGGCGGGTGTGACGTTGTGACATTTGCCAGTCCCTCTGCTGCGAAGAATTTCAATGCAGTGATTAGTGCAGGAAGCTTACGACTTTCGCGAAAAACAAAAATCGCAGTAATCGGGCCGACAACTCGTGACGCCGTTGAACGGCTCGGATTTTACGTCGATATAGAAGCGAAGGAATCCACGAGCAGAGGATTGGTTGAGGCAATCGACGAATACTATCAAAACAACAACGGACATTAGGATTTCATGAACGACCTATTCCTTCGAGCATGCAAGCGCCAAAAAGTTGAGCGAACGCCAGTCTGGATGATGCGCCAAGCAGGACGCTATCTTCCCGAATACAGAGCTGTGCGAGCCAAATCCGATTTTCTTACAATGTGCAAAACGCCGGAGCTAGCGGCTGAGGTAACTGTGCAGCCGGTCGACATCATCGGCGTCGATGCAGCGATTATCTTCTCCGATATTCTCGTCATTCCCGAAGCGATGGGTTTACATCTGGAGATGGTGGAGTCGAAAGGCCCGAAGTTTCACAACCCGGTTCGTACCCGGGAGGATGTTCATTCTCTCAAGATTCCTGATCCCGAGAAATCACTGCGATACGTCATGCAAGCGCTGGAAACAACGAAACATGCCCTTGCCGGGCGTGTGCCGCTCATCGGATTTTCCGGGTCGCCATGGACACTCTCCGCATACATGATTGAAGGATCGGGTGGCAAGGAGTGGAAGTATGCGAAGCGCATGATGCTCGACGAACCTGAGTTGATGAAAGAACTTCTCGGCACACTTGCAGAGTCAGTCCGTCTGTACCTGGAGGCCCAGTTGGCCGCGGGTGCCGATGCGGTTCAAATTTTTGATACGTGGGGAGGAGTGTTGACGCCGGATCAGTACAAACGGTTTTCGCTTGAGTACATTCATCAGATTGTGTCCAAGTTGCATCGCAACGGACAGCCTGTTATTGTATTCTCAAAGGGGGCCAATCATTCACTAAAGGAGATCGCCGACATTGGCGCCGATGTTGTCGGACTTGATTGGACGATCGACATTGCGGACGCAAAGAGTGTGATTGGAGACAAGGTGGCGCTGCAAGGAAACCTTGACCCGTCGGCGTTGTACTCCTCTCCCGAATCAATTCGTCGTGAAGTGAAATCGATTCTGCAGAAGTACGGGAAAGGAACTGGGCACGTGTTCAATCTCGGTCACGGCATTTTTCCTGATGTGCCGGTGGAGCATGCACAAGCCTTTGTGCGGGCAGTGAAAGAGGAAAGCCCGCAGTATCATTCGTGAACGCTGAACGATGTTCAATCTTCATAAATCGGGTTCGATGTCCCCGCTGGGAGAGCGTGCACGAGCGTACTTCGAGCAACTCCAGCGGGCAATCTGTGCCGGGCTTGAATCGTTCGAGAACGAGAAATATTTTACTGAAGATCGTTGGGAGCGAGCCGATGGGCGACATCCCGACCAATCAGGCGGCGGCGGGTTGACCCGCGTTCTTGAAGGGGGAAAGGTGTTCGAGAAGGCCGGAGTCTTGACGTCAACGGTGTTCGGCGGATTGCCCGAATCACTTGCGCTTAAGATGAATGTCTCTCCCACCGAGTTCTATGCGACCGGTATTTCGCTTATCGTTCATCCCCTTAGCCCCATGGTGCCGACAGTACATGCCAATTTTCGCTACTTCGAACAGGCTAATGGAGATTGTTGGTTTGGAGGCGGCACAGATTTGACACCTTACTATCCTTACGAGGAAGACATCAGGCATTTTCATTCAGTGTTAAAGAAGGCTTGCGATGCAAACGGATCGGAGTATTATCAGCGCTTTAAGAAATGGTGCGACGAATACTTCTTCATCAAGCATCGGGAAGAGGCACGCGGAGTCGGCGGGTTGTTTTTCGACTACTTGCGTGGCGATACGGAACAGTATTTTGATTTTGTGAGATCAGTCGGCGAGGCCTTGCTTGACGCATATCTTCCCATTGTCAGGAAGAGGATGAACGAGCCGTGGGGAGAGCGTGAGCGTGCCTGGCAGGCGCTTCGGCGCGGCAGGTATGTAGAGTTCAATCTTGTGTATGACAGGGGAACGACATTCGGCCTTGAAACAAGAGGGAGAATAGAGTCTATTCTCGTCTCACTTCCGCCGAAGGTGGAATGGCATTACAACTTCCACCCGGCTCCGAACTCGCGTGAGGCAAAGCTTGTTGAATTGTTGAAGTTGCCAAGAAATTGGGTGGAATAGTTCCGAGGAATTTGTGCTCATATGAATCATGACAAACCGGTTGGAGTAGTTCTTCTGCAGTTGGGTGGGCCCGACTCGCTCGAAAGCGTAGAGCCGTTTCTCTATAACCTTTTCTGCGATCCCGATATTATCGACCTTCCGCTTGCATTTCTGTTTCGTGAGCGGCTGGCGAAGTTCATTTCCGTGAAGCGTGCCCCGAAAGTTCAGGACTTGTACAAACATATCGGCGGCAAGTCGCCGATCCTCAAACTGACAAACAGGCAAGCACGGGCATTAGAACTGGAACTGCGCAAATCGATCAACGCAAAAGTGTATGTCGCGATGCGCTACTGGCATCCGACGACGGAGGAGGCGGTTGAACATATCCGCCGTGATCGTGTTGAGAAAATCGTCCTTCTACCCCTTTATCCGCACTATTCAAGATCAACAACGGGGTCAAGCGTCAACGAGTGGAACAGGGTTCTCAATCGTGTACGCTATAACGGGGTAGAGACGAAGTTGATCGAGCAGTATTGCGACCATCCCCTCTACATCAAGGCGTTGGTGAACAATATCACAATTGCGTTGAAGCGTGTGAAGCCTGCCGAGCGTTCAAAGGTGCATCTTGTGTTCAGCGCACACGGTACTCCGATGAAGTTGGTGAAGGAGGGAGATCCCTACTCGCATCACATACGAAAGACGTACGAGGCTGTAGTCGAGGAGGGGAAATTCGGTTTGCCGCATCATTTGTGCTTTCAAAGCAAGGTCGGTCCGCAGAAGTGGCTCGAACCGTCGCTTGATGGAACCATCGAGCGGCTTGCCCGCGAGAAGGTGACACATATGGTTGTTATTCCCATCGCTTTTGTATCCGATCACATCGAGACGCTTTCCGAAATTAACATGGAAGGAAAGCAGGAAGCAAGGGAATTGGGTATCCGGTACTTTGACATGATGCCTGCGTTGCATACGAACCGCCTGTTCATTCGGGCGCTCGCGGATGTTGTCTTGAAGAAAGTGAACACATGAGTCGCAATGTGGTTATCATTGGTGCCGGCATATCCGGTTTGACGGCCGCATACTGGCTTCACAAAGCCGGAACAGATGTTACTGTTCTTGAGAAGAACAATACGGCCGGTGGCACGATGCGTACATTGAGGGAAGAGGGCTGGCTGATTGAAACCGGACCGAACAGCGCTCTGGAAACAACACCGCTTTTCAACGAGATGTTTGAGGGATTAGGAATTCTGAGCGAGCGGTTGTATGCAGAAGAGAGGGCGAACACCCGCTACATTCTCCGTGATGGTAAACTGCAAGCGCTACCAATGTCACCGGGGGCGTTTCTGGGAACATCGTTGTGGAGTGTTCGGGGGAAGTTGCGGCTTTTGAAAGAACCGTTCATTGGCAGGGCTGAGAAAGAGGAAACAATTGCAGAATTTGTCGAGAGGAGACTCGGCCGCGAGTTTCTCGACTACGCTATCAATCCCTTCGTTGCCGGTGTCTATGCAGGAAATCCCGAGCAGTTGAGTGTGCGTGCGGCATTTCCGAAACTCTACGCCTTGGAAGAAAAGTATGGCGGACTCATCAAGGGCATGATCAAGGGGGCGAAGGAACGCAAACAACGGGCAGAGAAGGCAAAAGATCGTGCAAGGATGTTTTCGTTTCTGAAGGGGATGGAGACGTTTCCGCTGGCAATTGCCACACGACTCGGTGATCGTCTCCGGTTTGGTTGCGAGGTGCTATCTGTTTCACGAGACGATGGTTTCAAAATTACGCTGCGTGACAACGGACGTGAGTACACGATTTCTACCGATGCGGTCGTTGTTGCAACGCCTGCTTCAGTTGCAAGCAAAGTCATCAGCCAACTGGCAGGACATCTTTCATCCTCTCTTGATACAATCTATTATCCGCCCGTTGCAGAGGTGTTCTTGGGTTTTCGTCATGAACAAATCAATCGATCACTGGATGGATTCGGGTTTCTTGTTCCGGCGAAAGAACAGCGGAGCATTCTCGGCACAATCTGGTCGTCTGTCCTTTTCCCGGGACGTGCCCCGGAGGGCCACGTTGCACTGACAACATTCGTCGGCGGCTCTCGCCAGCCTGAATTGTGTGACCGGACTGATACAGAGATTGTCAAAATGGTGACTACGGAGTTGCAGTTGTTGATGAATGTTGTCGGCAATCCTGTATTCTCAAAACTCATCCGCTGGCCGAAGGCGATTCCACAGTACAATCTTGGTTACGGCAAGATTGTTGAAGAGCTGGAGAGGTGTGAACACAACAATCCCGGACTCTACTTCTGCAGCAACTTCAAGGGAGGAATTGCTGTCGGAGATTGTGTTATGAGCGGGAAGAAGGTTGCTGAGAAGATTATTTCAATGCAAAGTGCAAATGCTGTTGCAGCATGAGCAACCAGCGAATGTGATTATCACGAGGAGATAACAATGCAAACACCACTTGTTCCGGGCACGTATTCAAGAACAGAAACCGAGCCGTTCAAGCGATTGCGGCGTACACGAATGACGGAACCGCTCCGCTCGATGGTACGTGAAACCGAGCTTTCGAAAAACGATTTCATTTATCCTTTATTCGTAGTTGAGGGCAAGAACTTCAAAAAAGAAGTCTCGTCAATGCCCGGCGTCTATCAGATGTCTGTTGATCATATCGTGCGGGAATGTGTTGATGTGAAGAAGATGGGAATTCCGGCAGTGATCTTGTTCGGCATCCCAAAAGAAAAGGATGAGGTCGGGTCGGGGGCGTATGATGAGCTCGGAATTGTTCAACAAGCGACAAGGGCCATTAAGAAAGAAGTGCCGGAACTCGTCGTGATTACCGACGTCTGCCTCTGCGAATACACATCCCACGGACATTGCGGCATTGTTCGTGGCAATGAGATCGTGAATGATGAATCCATCGAACTTCTGGCAAAGGAAGCTCTGACGCATACGCAGGCGGGTGCGGATATGGTCGCCCCCTCGGATATGTTTGACGGTCGCGTCAAGGCCATCCGTTCCATTCTCGATGAGAACGGTTTCAAGAATATTCCCATCATGTCGTATGCGGCGAAGTACGCTTCCGGGTTCTACGGCCCGTTTCGTGAGGCCGCCGAAAGCACACCGCATTTCGGCGATCGCCGCTCGCATCAGATGGATCCCGCGAATTCCAACGAGGCCCTGCGTGAGGTCGAGCAGGACATCATTGAAGGGGCGGATATTGTGATGGTGAAACCCGCAACACCGTATCTCGACATCATCAGGCGCGTGAAGGATAGATTCGGGATGCCTACTGCTGCCTACAACGTAAGTGGCGAGTTCTCGATGGTGAAAGCGGCGGCGCAGAATGGCTGGATTGACGGCGAGCGGGTCATGATGGAAATGCTGACCGGGATCAAACGCGCCGGGGCAGATATGATTTTGACATATTTTGCGAAGGAAGCTTCCGCCGTTCTCGACAAACAGAAATAGAAAACACCGGGGCACGAGTTGTGCCCTTCTCATTCTCAACCTATGAAGTCTTTCATGAATACGAAGACGTCAAATTCACTTTTTGAACGGGCAAAACAATCGATTCCCGGCGGTGTGAACTCACCCGTCCGCGCATTCAAATCTGTTGGACGGAATCCATTGTTCATTGCAAAAGCCGCCGGCGCAAAGCTGTGGGATGTGGATGGCAACGAGTATATCGACTACGTCGGAACGTGGGGGCCTGCAATTCTCGGTCATGCTCACCCACGGGTGATTGAGGCGATCAGGAAAGTTGCAATGGACGGTACGAGCTTTGGGGCACCAACGGAACTTGAAGTGAAAATGGCTGAGTTGATTTGCCGACTCGTCCCATCGGTGGAGATGGTTCGGATGGTCAATTCCGGCACCGAGGCAACGATGAGCGCTATTCGCGTGGCACGCGCATTAACAGGCAGAGAGAAAATCATCAAGTGTGAGGGATGCTATCACGGACATGGCGATTCGTTTCTCATCAAAGCGGGTTCGGGAGCCATGACGTTCGGCGTTCCTGATAGTCCCGGCGTTCCGTCCGCTATTGCGAGACTGACGTTGACGGCAAGGTTCAACTCGATAGAATCAGTGAAGGAGATTGTCGATCAGAACAAGCATGAGATCGCAGCAATCATCGTCGAACCTGTTGTCGGGAATATGGGTTGCGTGCCCCCCGTCGATGGCTTCCTGGAAAATCTCCGATCACTTTGCACGAAAGAAGGAATCATCCTCATTTTCGATGAAGTAATGACGGGATTCAGGCTGGCTCTCGGAGGAGCACAAGAACGCTATAACATCCAACCCGACCTTACAACATTCGGCAAAATTATTGGGGGCGGGCTTCCCGTTGGGGCTTATGGCGGAAGAGGGGACATCATGCAGATCGTCGCTCCAAGTGGTCCCATGTATCAGGCGGGGACGTTATCGGGAAATCCTCTTGCGATGACGGCTGGATTTGAAACTCTCTCGGTTATTCTTGAAGATGAAAAATTCTATCAGAAGCTTGAGAAAAAGTCTCAAGCCCTTGAGGTGGGATTTGCCGAAAACGTCAGAAGTCTCGGAATACCCGCGACCTCGAATCGAATTGGGTCAATGTCAACGCTGTTCTTTACGTCTTCCAATGTTCGAGACTATCAATCTGCTCTCACATCCGATACGAAACGCTATGCTGCATACTTCAATGCAATGTTGGAAGAAGGCATCTATCTTGCGCCGTCGCAATTTGAAGCAGGATTTGTTTCCTCTGCACACACGGATGAAATGATCGAGAAGACTATTCGAGCGAATCGGAAGGCGTTGGAACGGACACTGCGGGCTGAATAGGACAATGATTCAAAATGCAAAGAGCCGGTGTTCCCCCAACACCGGCCCTTTGCGTCCCCCCCTCGACCAACGCGTTTGGTAAAAATCTACTGCAATCGGAACACCCCTGACCCGCCTGTTCCGGCGAGAAGCGCTGAAGACGTAACCGCCAGCGAAAGCACCACAGGATTTGTCAAGCCGGTATTGATGGGAGTCCAGCTCCAAGCCATATTCGTAGAGGCAAACGCGCCTTGATCGGTTCCCGCAAAAATATTTCCGCTGTTATCAGTCACTAATGTGTAGATCGAACTGGCCCGAAGAGAGGTATTTGCCTCGCTCCATGACCCTGCGTAGTCGGTTGAGCGAAACACTCCGCCGCCGCGTGTCCCTGCATAGACTATGCCTTTTGGATCGACGAGCAACGTAAGCACAGCTGAGTTGGTCAGGCCCTTGCTTGCATCGTTCCAAGTATCACCATTGTTGTGTGATCGGAAAATGCCGCTGCCATCTGTTCCGGCATACAAGTTGCCCCCATCGTCGGTTGCCAGGGACAGCACGATGAGGGAGGTCAATCCTGCGTTTACAGGTTTCCAGCTTTCGCCGTTGTCATCGGAACGGAAAATGCCTCCTCCGCCGGTTGCTGCGAACAGAGAACCGTTCTTGCCTACAGCGAGCGCATTCACAAATGTTGTTGTCAAGCCATCACTCGAAAGTATCCATTGCGCCCCGGAATTGGTTGACGAATAGACCCCTTCATCCGTCCCGACAAACACCTTGTTATTCCGGTCTACAACAATTGCATAGACGGCATTTGTCTGCAATCCTGCGTTGCGTTGTTGCCATGCGCTGCCTTTGACCTTCTCGACAACATAGACACCACGGCCGCCGGTTCCGGCGTAGATGGTTCCCGTCGCGTCAACTGCTTGTGAGTATACGAATCCTGTACACGGCCCATTGGTTGATTGCCATGCACTCTGAGCAGACACCAGCGCGGGAACGAGAAACAGGGTTCCGGCAAACAAGCATCTTACAATTACCTGAAACATCTCGCAAATCTCCCTACATGACTGACTATTCTGGTTTGGGTTTGAAAACTCATTCATTGCTCCGGTGATTCGGAGGACACAGCCTCAATGTGTGTTCCTTCAATGCAGAGACAAACTACTTTGATGCCAAAGTAAACCGGAATTAACTGTCATTTGGAAGTGGATTTTCTCAGCCCGAAGATTGATGAAGGCAGTGGGCGGGAGTGTATGTAGGAATGAAAGTGGATCGGTTGAAACGTTTGCAGAAAGCAGGGAATATGTACATACATGGGTGTGAGATTGGAGGAATGACGAAGCCCGCTCCGGGCGGGCTCCCTCAGGAAAGAAGAGATGATCTTAGGATGCGCGCAAGGCCGAAACAATGTTCAGACGCGCAGCTCGGAATGCAGGCAGAAAGCCTCCCACAAAACCCATGACCACAGCAAACATTAGCGACGAGATGATGATGCCGGTTGAGAGGGCAAAAGAAAATTCGATTTCTGCAAAAGAGTCGAAGTTGATTGTTGATATGCTGAAGAACTGCAGGAATGATGCGAGCACAACACCGACAATGCCTCCGATGAGTGCAATCATTAGTGATTCAATCAAGTAAGCGGAAAGAACGCTTCTGCGACGGAAACCGAGCGCCCGCAGCGTGCCAATTTCCACTGTTCGATTAGCAACCGCCCCGTACATGGTTATCATCGCTCCAATAACAGCACCTGCACTGAAAATTACTGTAATAAAGATTCCGAGAACGCGTATGAAAAGTGCCATTGTCTCGGACTGTTCCTCGAAGAATTGCCGCTCCGTTTTGGGGACGAATTGTTGCAAGCGGGCATCCGATTCAAACGCCTCTTTGAACGAATCAAACTCCTGCGGTGAACGGAGTTTCAGTGTCAATGTTGAAAAGGCATTACTGCGCCCGAGGGCATCAGTAAGCTGAAGGACATCTCCCCAGATTTCGGAGTCGAATCCGCATCCTTCCGCATCAAACCTACCGACGATGGTCCATTGATCTCCGCCTATCTTGATGGTGCCGCCCACGCGTGCGTTCAGGATTCTGCGTGCAATCGAATTGCCGATGATGATTTCACGTGCGCCCCATTGAAAGGCTCTTCCCTCCACAATCTTCACCATTGGTCGCAGGGCAAATGCATCGGGCGACACACCTCGCACAGTCACATTGGTAATCCCGACATAGTCTGTTTTCGGGAGATTGATAACGGTCGCCACGTCTTTCGTTGCGAACGGAGCACCTGCCGGCGTTCGGGCGACCTGGTTCATAGCGAGAATGATGTTGACCGTCTCGCCGTCGATGATACTCGAAATCTCTCCGTTCGATGCTTTTCGACTGATGAGGATATTCTCCTCGGAACCGGTTGCGACAAGGGTTTTCTCAACACCATGTGCCATCATCAACACGGCCGCAAAGACAAACACAACGAGGGTTATTCCAAGAATTGTCAATGCTGTTGTCAGACGGCGGCTCTGGAGGTTGCGGAATGTATATTTCAATGGAATCTTCATTATATGCCTTTCTGACTTATCCGATGAAGCGCAAGCCTTCAACAATCTTCGTCCGCAGTGTTCTGTGAACAGGGAAGATTGCGGCCACGACGCCGACAAGAATAGCCGCTGTCACCGCCAACACGATTGTAATGGGCTCAATGAAGAAGACAGGGAAGAACCCTTTCGGCATCAGCGCCTGGAAGAAAGTAATCGAAGGAAACGTTGCAAGAAGCCCGAGCAAGCCGCCCAAGGCTGCAATAAGCAGCGATTCTCCCGCAATCATGATAAGCAATTGCCGTCCGGAGAACCCGATTGTTTTAAGAACGGCGTACTCCCGTGTTCGCTCACGCGATGACATAATCATCGTGTTTCCGAGAACGAGCATGATAATGCCGATGATAACGAATGAAATGAAATTCATTGCGTCAATAACCGCGCTGAACGCTGCAATGAAGCCTTGTTGGAACTGTCGCTCGGTTTCCGTCTTTGTCTCGGCACGTGAATTAGCAAACAAATTGTCGATGTTCTGTGATACTTGCGCTGTTGCAGCGGCATCTTTCGTTTTCACAATATACCAACCGACATATCCTGCACGGGTGGGCGAGTCTTGCCGCAACCGCTCGTCAAGGTAATCCCATCGGAACAGAAAATTCGAGGGATCGATTGCAGGCTCACGCGGCTTGTAAACTCCGCGGACGACAAACTGCCATTGGCCCGGGAAGATGTCACCTTCGATTTGAATGATATCTCCAATTTTGAACCCGTATCGCTTAACCAGATCCTCACCGACCACACAGGCGTTGCGCTCACGCTTGAACGCCTGTAACTCCTCGGGCGAGATTAGGAATTCCGAGTACACGTCGAAAAAAGTCTCATGATCAACGGCGAGCCGTGCGAAGAACTGCTTCTTGTCGATGTATGTGCCTCCGAACCAGTTGGCAAACGACACTTGTTCAACGCCATCCACACGCCCTATCTGATCACGATACGCATAGGGAAGCGGGAAGATAAACGATACGGCTTGACGTGTGATCAATCGGTTGGCGGCTGAGACTTCAATGCCGGAGTACCATACGGTAACGACCGTGCGCAGCAGGCAGAAGGCAATAACCGCAATCGCTATACCGAGAATGGTAAGAGACGATCTCAGTACATGCCGGAGCGCATTTTTGATGACAATCCGAAACATGCTACGTGAGTTCTCCTTTCTCAAGATGACGGACGGTGTGAGCCTTTTCTGCCGCACGCGGGTCGTGCGTTACCATCACGATTGTTTTCTTGTACTCCTTGTTCAGCCGGTCGAGTAATTCCATGATCTCGGCGGCGGACACTTTGTCAAGATCGCCCGTGGGTTCATCCGCAACGAGAATTGTCGGATCTGTGACAACGGCTCTGGCAATTGCGACGCGCTGTTCCTGGCCTCCGGAAAGTTGACCCGGCTTGTTATACATTCTGTCGCTCAAGCCAACAAGCTTCAACGCAAATTCCACGTGTTCGTGTTTTTCCTTTTTTGAGAGATTGGTGAGCAGCAAGGGCAGCTCAACGTTCTCGTATGCAGTAAGAACAGGAAGGAGATTGTAGAACTGAAACACAAATCCAACATGCCGGGCACGCCATTTCGAAAGTTCGGATTCGCTGAGCGCCGCAATGTTTACGCCGCCGACAACAACTTCGCCTTCATCCGGTCGATCGATTCCGGCAATCAGATTCAGCAACGTCGTTTTGCCGGACCCTGATGGCCCCATAAGCGCAAGGAATTCGCCTTCGGGGACGTTGATCGAGATATTGTTGAGGACAGGGATTTCGATTGTATCCCGATAGTACGATTTCCTCACTTTGTTGACACTAATGATAGTGCCGTTAGTTCCTGCCATATTTCTCTCCGTAGTAGTGTCTGCTATTTTGCCTTTACTCGTGTCCCCGTTTTCAGGGATGGTTCGGGGCGGATGATGACCTGATCTCCCTGAAGAATCCCTTCCTCTACTATGGTTCGGTCACCGATTCGGCCACCGGAGCGAACCGGTGTCTCGTTTACAGTTCCATTCTTGACAACCAATACGATGTCTTGTCCGTCCCGCGAAACAACTGCACCTGAGGGCACAGTGAGTTTCGGAGGCTGGTTTGCCTCTCCCGGTTCCGGCGCTTGAGAAAGAAACGTTACCTTTGCGCTCATTTCAGGTAGCACGCGATCGTCGCGCTCCTTGAATCGAACTTTTGTCAGCACGGTAGCCTTGGCACGATCTGCTGTCGGGACAATCTTGTGAACGAATCCGGGATAGCGGCGGTCGGGATAGGCATCAAGCACGATCTCGCAGGGGCCGCCTGCTGTTACGCGGGTAATGTTAGATTCGGACACATCGGCTTCCACTTCAAGTGACAGCATATCTGCAATGGTGACAACGGCGGCACGGGAACTCGCCGCGGCCGCAAACGGCGCAACAACTTCTCCGACATTCGCATTTTTGCTAAGGACTGTACCATCGAACGGAGCCCGAATCCGTGTGTTCTCGAGCGCAACTTCAGCAGAGCGAACCGCCGCTTCGGCAGATTTGATTGACGCTTCAACCCGCCTGTGTCGCGCTTCTGCTGCATCGAGTTCCGCCTTCGACGTCGAACCCGATCCAAAGAGAGATTTCTGCCGTTCGAGCCATCGGCTTGCATCGTCGAAGTCGGCTTTTGCCAGCTCGAAGTTTGCACGGGCCTGCGCCAGTGCAGCCAACACATCCTGATCTTCAATTCGGGCGATGATCTGATTTTTCTTCACGCGGTCGCCTTCCTCAACACCAAGAAACACAAGCCGGCCGGTTGCTTTTGACGCAATGGCGGCTTTCTGTTGTGCTACCACATAACCCGAAGCAGTCAGCACGGCGTTTGCGGAGGATGGATACGTGAGCGAAGCCGTCGCAACTTCAACTTCAACTGCTGATGAAAAAAATCCACCGAGCCAGATGAGTATGCTCACAAGCAAAACGGCAGCCAACGTTATTGTGATAACGAGTTTCTTTGATTTGGAAGAAGCATTACCATCCCGCTTCTCGTCGTGTATGCGCAACTTGGAAAGGTCGGTTTTTTCTGTTGAAAGACTCATGGTTTTGCCGGATTTCGATAGAGACACTGGAAAAAAGTCGCCATAAGATACAAATTCCCCGCTTTCACTCAAACACTTTCCGGGGCTTCCACAATGTTCGACAAGTATACGAATGTACAGGGCGGAAGTTATGTCATTTTCGGCGAGCATCATCAGCAACTCGGCGAACGGCGGACGGTTTAATACTGAAACGCCGTGACATGCACAAGAGTTCAGTCAGGAATGCGATTCCGAATCTTTTTCCCAATATCCGGCAGTCCGCAAACGTCCTGACGTTTTGATATTCTCAGACGGGTACTTTCCCCAACAATCGATGTGTGTGTTGAAGATGAGGGAGAATTTCTTGCGATAGCTCAGGAGGTAGCCGATCGCGTCGTCAAGTGTTTCGAAGGCCGCCGCATCACGCAAATCGATGAGCCATTTTCCCTTGTAAGCTCTCACTGAACGTTCGATAGGACGTTTCACCCGCTTCTTCGGAATGCACAACAAATCGACAATTGAGTAGGCGTAGTACATGGGGGGCGAGACAGATGAATCCTTGACAAGACAGAAGCTATGAGGGGCGTAAAGTAAAAGTTTGCGGGCCGCGAGATCATCTATGATGAATAACGAATCCTGCGGCATGGAGGCTTCGTTCCAATTCTTCATTGAGAATCGTTGTGCCTTCTCTTTCGCATCGAAGTAAATGTTGTGATCGGGGAGAAAAAAGTCAAGGTCGGATGTGCTACGGGTGCCATCCTTGTAGTTGATGGATTTGGAGGCCAGCATTGCCTTGACTTCTTTCTCAAACATTATTCCTCCGCGGTGACTCTGCATTGCGGAGGAACGAAAGTGCAAGCGCAATCCATCCGGTAATAAACAATACGCCGCCGAACGGTGTTATTGCGCCGAGCCAGCGCAATCCGGTCAGAGTGAGGATGTACAGCGAGCCTGAAAATAGAACTGTTCCGGCAACGAAACACCAACCCGCAATGTTCGCTTTCGAGTTCTGCGTAGAGTGTGCAGCCCAACCCGCCGCAATCAATCCGAACGCGTGATACATATGATAGCGAACGGCGGTTTCGTACACCGCAAGCATATCGGGCGAGAGGATTGACTTCAAGCCGTGCGCGCCAAACGCTCCTGCTGCAACCCCGATTGCAGCAGAGACGGCGCCTGTGACAAAGAATGTTCTCCCAAAAGACGAAGGCAATGACGTCATAGCTTATTTCAGTAAGATGAGCTTCTTACGTTCAATATATGAACCGGATTTCATTTGTGAGAAGTAAACGCCTGTTGCATGGGCAAGATTCTGATGTTGTGCATTCCACTGAACAGAGTGCCACCCTTGATTGCGGATCTCGTCCACAAGGCTGGTGACTTTCCTGCCGGTGATGTCAAACATGTCGAGCGTAACGTGACTCGCCTTACCCACAAAGAAATCAATAGTTGTGGTTGGGTTGAACGGGTTGGGATAATTCTGCAGCAATTGAAAGTCGGCAGGCTGCTCCGCTCCGCTCGCCACGGACGTAGCTCCCGACGTATCGTTAATGATGGCAGTCCAAACGCTCAGGGTCGTTCCATCCATTCTCATCCAAATAGGATAGACTTTTCTGTTGAATGCTGCAATGCCTGTATAGTCGCCAAAAAAGATGCTGGCCTGGGGAGAAAACGATGTCTGACTCACTTTGAAGTTCTCGAATGTCTCTCCGCCATCAGTTGAGCGGGCAACGTAAACATCCGTTTGTGTGCCCGTGTAGTTCCTTCTGTCGTAGAAAACACCATACAGGTATCCTGTAGTCTGATCAATGGTCATCCAGGTGAAGAACTGATGTGTAGTTGTGAGATCGTCATTCACTTTCTTGATCGAACTCCATGTCGTGCCGCCATCAGTTGATTTGATGAGGAAGATGTCGGTGTTATTCAATCCGTTTCGTTGGTCGCTCCAGTTGATGTAGATTGTGCCGCGGTGGGTAGACGTGCTGACGTCGCACAAGGTGATGGGAAATCCGTTTGTTCGATTGATTCCCGGTATGTCAAAATCCCAGCCACCCGGTTGATCCACCACAAACCGGTCAACCCCGAACGTTACTCCGCCATCGGTGGATTTGTCGAACATAAGGCCGAGCGGACCGGACCAACTGAGATACACTTCTCCGTTCGGGCCGACGGCGGGGACTGCTCCCTCAACGGTTTCATCGCTGTCAATGCAATTTCCGCCCTTATCGCTGATGCGGACAGGCGTTGACCACGAGACGCTTGCATCTGTTGAACGTGAGAAGAGAATGCGCGAACTGTCGGCCGCGTTTGATGAACCGTACGAATCAAATTCCGTCCACGCCATGTACAGATTGTTGTGATGCGGAGAGTTTGTTAAATCCACGGCAAGCCATTCTTTATCCTGATTCTTTCTTGGCGGATTGTAGCCCACGCCAACGCCCGTACTCCAATTCACTCCTGCATTTGTCGATTTCTGAACAACAATCCTGTCTATCCAATATCCCGGTGAAGGCGGATTGGATAGATGGGCATAGTACAGATTTCCATTTCCATCAAATACTACGCACGGGTCACCCCAGACTCCCAGCGAAGATGTGAGTGTCGATTGAATCCAGCTTGCGCCGCCATCGGTTGAGCGGTACGCGTAGTTCAGGTTCGAACCCGCAGCCATTTGCATAGGGGTGGCGGGGTTGATAGCAATGCACACTTCTTCCGGCTGGCTTGCAGTCGGGCTGCTCACACGGACGTTTTGGTACTGGGCGGCAAGCAACCAGGGAAGAAGCATAAGTACGACAAAAAGTGCTGTCTGTTTCATGATGAATCTGTTCGTTATCGTCTTGATGGTGCTGCTATTATTCCGGCAGCTTCGGATACTTCAAATGAAAATCGTTCACATCCTCATACATCTTTGCGATATCTCCGCAAGAAAATCCTTGCGGGTTAATTCAACATCCGCAGCGCGACTACCAATGCGCCTGCTACAACAAATCCGAGTCCACCGCCAAGCAGTACTTCACGGACTGAGTGACGGCCAAGTACGATCCGTGACCACCCGATGAAACAAGCGAGAATCAGTACCGCAAATGCGATATCAGATCTTATCAAAAAGAGAGTCAGTGCCACGAAAAACCCGAAGCCCGTGTGTAACGAAACCTTCACCCGTGAATTGATGAAGTGAGCCAAGCCTACTAGTGCAATGATTCCCCCGGCTCCAAGGGGAATAGCCGGAGGCACATCGGCGAGCGTTGCAACAACTGTGATGATCAGAAGCAACGGAAGAAGAATGTTGTAGAATTGTCCCCGCTGTTGTTGATCGGAGACGTCAAGATCACCCCAGGTTCCTTTGCGAACCCGATAGATGGTGTACAGTGCAGCCGGCACAATCACAACACCAAGCGCAACGACTATCGCAACAAGTGCCTGTGGCGGCGGAAGAACATGATAGGCGATAATCCCGGTGAGAACCGGCATCAAAAGAAACGGATGGCCGACGACGGAAATCCATCGGGCGATCTGTATCCGCAGCTCGTTCATTCGATATGATGGCGGGATGGCTTCTCCTCAATGTACCCTTCGCTTATCCACCGCTCGATTTCTTCATGACGCAGATATGCAGTCTTTAGTTTGTGAAACCCGAGTTTCCGGTAAAAATCCTCCTGTTTTGGTGCGCTGACAAGTAGAACGGAACGGCGGGGCAATCGATCTAATAAGTACTGTACAATCGATTTGCCGATGCCCTTGCCCTGGTATTCCGGAAGAACGACAACATCGTAGATTGCCGAGTTCGACACGCCGTCAGAAATGGCTCTGCCCGCGCCAATCAGTTTCCCGTTATCCTCAACAAAGCAGTATACGTAGCTTCCTCGGTACGTCTTCTCGACAAAGTCCGGATCCCGTTTGCCCAGAGGCGCTCTCTCGATCACGGTCGCAAGCTCGTGCCAGTGTATCCGTGAAAGCTCACTATGGTAGTTCAAAACCAGGATACACCTTGCATAAAATCAAAAATCTGCAGAGGGGATCTGCAGATTCTTGACTTTGAATGTGTAGAAAGAAACATCAGGTACTCGATTTCACCATCATCGCAATCTGCTGGGCCTGGGTCTGATTGTACTCGATTGCAATCTTCTTGTGGTTGATGAGGTCAACAATCGTTCCGATGAAACAGAGTCCGACGGTAAAGAAATAGAGAATCCCCATGCCGATCTGATCCGTCATGAAGCGTTGGATTCCTGCAATCCCAAGAAACCCGACGATGGTGACAAGCAGGATTGTCTGCGGATCACGCCGCCGGGTGCGATACATCATCGCAAACTGTTGTGCCTGCTGGTCAGTGTAGTCTTTCATCATGTTCTGCAGGTACATCATTTCTTCGCCGTCGATTTCGGGAAGTAACTGCATTATGTTAGGCATTGGTGTATCCTTTCATTGGTTGGTGGGGAATTGATTTGAGCAACAACGTTGTGAGAGTGAATACGCGATGGATGATCACAATCAGCGCAAAAAGGCCAAGCGGGTGGTGTCGCAGTGAAATAATATACTCGCCGTGAAGGGCATGCGAAATAGATGACCCGAGGCCGCAACCCGGACAGAACGTAATTCCGAGCGCCTTGAGAACACAAAACGTCGGTAGCCCGTTGCCATCAGGATTGATTGCGGCGAGATAGACAAGTGCCGCAACCCAAAACATCAACTCAAGAGGCAATTGACCCAGAATGCGACGGAGATGTGGCATTTATATCAGGGAGAAGGTTGTTCGTGAGCATGATGTAAAATAGCCATGAGAGGGGAGAAATGCAAAGGATAACAGTCCATGGAGATGCCACAAATCAAAAACCTAAAAAGGCTTGCCCGAAGTCGCCAAGGCTCTAAGGTTTCGCAAAGCTCTTTTCGGTTTTGTGCGTGCCGATCCCGAGGTACGAGAAAGTTCTTCGATCAATCAGGAATGGTTTTCTTCGTGAATTCTTGGTGTCTTCGAGCCTTTGTGGCTATTCTTTATCTTTTCGTCTTTGGGAATCTTCAAATAACAGTCCCCGCCAACTGCAGGAACTGTCATCCTATGACTGATTACTTAAGATGCTTGCCCAGCCAATCTTTCAGCTCGCTGTAGTAGAACTTGCTGTTCTCGCCCTTCATGATCCAGTGGTTCTCCTCCGGGAATACAACCAGCTTGCTCGGCACCTGAAGGCGCTGCAAATAGCTCCAGTATTCCAACGACTGGTTGAGGGGAACGCGAAAGTCATTTTCTCCAACACTCACCAACACAGGCGTTTTGAAGTTTGCTGCATAACGGGCAGGATTCTGCTTTCGCCAGACTTCGCCTTGTTCCCACACCGGTCCGCCGCTGCCGACTTCACGATGGTAGATCACGTCGCTTGTTCCCCATTGCGATTCGAGATTGATGAGACCGGCATGACTCACGAAGCATTTGAAACGATCGGTTGTTCCTTGAAACCAGTTCACCATGTGGCCGCCGTAACTGGCGCCCATTGCAGCGATTTTTGTCGAGTCGAGGAATTTGTAGAGGCGCAATGCCTCGTCAATTCCCTGATGAATATCAGCCGCCGGGCCTACAAAAGGATCGCCTTGAATAGCCTGCGCAAACTTCTCGTCGTAACCGGTTGAGCCGCGATAGTCGGTTAACAGCAATACATACCCCGGAGTTGCGAGCAAATGGTAATTCCATCTCAAAAAGAAATAATCACGCCACATATTATGCGGCCCGCCATGCACCATCACCACCAACGGATACTTCTTCGATTCATCAAATCCCGGCGGCACGACGAGCATACTGTGAACCCTCATTCCCTCTTTGTTGGTAAACCAGAAATGCCGAAGCGGCGGCAGATTCAATTCCTTTGTTTTTGCAGTTGTGAATGATGTCAGAAACCGGTGTGTTTTGTTTTTGAGATCGAAGGCGACGATCTCGGCGGGTGACGTTGCACTTTCCCATTTACCGAACAACATCGTGTTTGATGTCTTTTCCGGGATTGCGAGTCCTGTGTACACGCCCGCAGTCATGTCGAAAGCCAGCTTTACATCTCCACCCGAAGCCGGAATTGTGAACAGCTTTTCGTGTCCCGCTTCTTCCGCAAGAAAGTAAATGGTTCTGTTATCTGGGGAGATGGCGTAGCTGCCAACCGATCGGTCGAATTTCTCCGTCAATACAGCGGGCTGGCCGACTGCAGGCCACGTGAGTTTTGCTATGCGCGTATGATTGTAGACCCAGTTGTTTGCGGGACTGAAAAGGCAGTAAAGTGTCTTCCCGTCCGGAGAGAAGGCGGGATTGCCATAACTGCCGTTATCGGGAGTGAGTTGTTTCGGCTCGCCGCCCGTCGCAGGCATCATCCACAAATGATAATTCACTTCAGCGTACGCGGCAGTGTGTCTCTTTGTTGTTGCTGAAAATATGATGCTCGAGCCGTCCGGCGACCAAATGGCGCTTCCACCTGCGTAGCCGGGCTCGTTTGAGAGCTTCGTTCCTGCAAGAATATCCTTCGCTTTTGCGCCCTCATCAAGCGATTGGACAAACAGGTGGGTCTTTGTATCCTCCAACCATCTATCCCAATTGCGGATCGGGAAGCCTTCGTACACTCGCGCCTTGTACTTGCGTGCCTTCCGGTCGGCGGCGATTTTCTTGTTTAGACTGTCATTGTCCCCGCCGGGATAAACGCTGCTCGTGAAGAGAATAGCTTTGCCGTCGGGTCGCCATTGAGGCGATCCGGCACCGGTTGAGAGATTCGTAAACCGCATCGCTTCGCCTCCTTCGGCGAAATTCAGAATATACACCTGCGCAACTTCATCCCCCTCACGTTTTGCCGTGAAAGCAATCTTTCTGCTATCCGGACTCCATGCCATGCCACCTTCTCCGGCGAGACTGAATGTGATCTGGCGAGGTTTCGATTTGCCGTCGGATGCGACAATCCAGAGATCCGACCGTTGGTCTTTCTCGTCGTACGAAGGCTCAGTCAATGAAAACAACACCCACTTTCCATCCGGACTCGGCATGGGATTTCCGACACGCTTCATCAGCCACAAATCCTCGTGTGTAAACAGAGGCGTTGTTGTGTCGGATTGAGAAGAGGAAATGGCGGGAATGAGAAAAAGACATACAATTAGTAGCATAAGCAGGCATTGGCGTACAGGCATCATAACCTCGTTGTTTATTGGGGTTAGTATAGATAAGCAATTGCGAGCAGTATTAAGGTCGGATTTTAGGGGGGAAGATGCAAAGGGGGAAAAGAAAAAGAGTCCGTGTTGAGGGCACGGACTCTTTATGGTTGAGGATTGAATGACGATTATCGAAGCAGTAAAAGTTTTCTTGCTTGCTGAAATCCGATTGCAGTCAATCGGTAAACGTAAACGCCACCTGCAAGTTCCGATGCCTCCCATTGTACGGTGTAAGTGCCTGGGTGCTTTTCCTCATTCACCAACGTCGCCACTTCTCTGCCGAGCAGGTCGAAGACCTTGAGAGACACATGGTTGGAATTTGGGATTTGGAATTTGATATTTGTACTCGGATTAAACGGGTTGGGATAGTTCTGCTCCAACACAAACTCCGCAGGTTGACTCTTCTCGGCAACCGACGTCGTTCCGCCCGTTCGCGTGTGCAGGATTGTTCCGTTCCATCCTGCGGCCCACCCTGTGTTTGAATCCAAGAAGAAAACAGACCAGAGGTTGTTCGTGACGCCGCTCGTCTGCGGAATCCATTCGTTCCCTCCATTTTCCGTCTTCAGAATTGTGCCCGCAAACCCGACCGCCCATCCTGTATTGGGAGCAGGGAAGTGGGTCCCGACGAGACGCTCGACCGTACCACTTAACTGCGGCAACCACATTTGTCCGCCGTCCGTTGTATGCCTGATAGCCCCGTTAACGCCCACCGCCCAGCCGGTTTGCAGGTCGGTGAAATGAACGCCGAACAGCCAGTTGCTTGTCCCTGCATCCTGCGGAGTCCAGGTAACTCCCGCGTCCGTTGTTCGCAACACAGTACTTTCCGATACGCTGCCGCCTACGGCATACCCAACAAGCGATGTGGCGGAGATGGGGAAGTTTACCGTGCTGAGCGTGTTTGATATGCCTGTGTGTACAGGACTCCATTGCGTGCCGCCGTCGGTAGTTCGCAGGACAAGCCCGTTGCTGCCGACGATGACTCCGTTTGACAAGTCCGTGAACGTGACGGAATAGAGATACTCACTGGAGCCGCTGGTCTGCGGAGACCATACCGCTCCGGCGTTTGTTGTTTTGCGTATTGTGCCGTTCTGCCCGACAGTCCAGCCCGTGTTGGCGTCGATGAAGAAGACAGAGTAAAGGAAGTTCGTTGTGCCGCTTGACTGGGGCGACCAGATGGTTCCCGAGTTGGTTGTTTTGAGAATCGTCCCCGCTTGCCCCACAACCCAACCGGTTGTGTTCGACACAAAATACACGGAGTAGAGGTAGTTTGACGTTCCGCTTGTCTGCCGTACCCAGCCGGTTTGGGCTGATGCGTTGTCCAGAATCATCAAGCTCGATAAAGCGACTATAGCAAACTTGATCATACCTATTCCTTTCTCTGTTTATTGAAGGAGGATCATTTTTCGAGAGTTCGTTAAATGCCCTACTTGCAGTCGATAGAAGTATATTCCGCTCGCCACCCCCTCGGCGTTGAACACTCTCTCATACCTTCCCGCCTCCATCACCTCATTCACAAGCGTCGCCACTTCTCTGCCGAGCAGGTCATACACCTTGAGACTCACAAATCCGTATTCAGTAATCTGGAATCCGATTGTTGTACTCGGATTAAACGGGTTGGGATAGTTTTGGTACAATCCGTACGTAGTAGGCTTTTCTTCATGTTCCTGAACCTCAGTGATCATCACAGACAAGACTGATCCGTAGAGTTTCCATACGTTGTTGGCAACACCTTCCCACGCTACCCAAAACCGAACGTAGGGATATGACCATACTCCGGGAGAGATATCCGGATTATGGTATGTTGTGAGAGCTGGCGGACTGAATGTTGATGTTACCACCCCTGCCCAAGATGAAACGGCTATTCCATTGCCCAAAGTCGGTGAGTCGGTTTGCCACGTGCTGGCAATATTCCAGGTCAGCGGAGTGGATTGAGTGGTAATGGGAATCGGCGTGTTGTTTACTGCAGGCGATGAATTAACTCCTTGAGCCTGATAGGGCGAAAGTGTCTCAATCCCTCCGAGTCGGAGTGAATCGTTAACAAAACTAAGCTCCCTCGATACGGCAACCCTGTACGTTCCGTAAGCCCTGCTCCAGCAGACTGCGAGGGTACTCCATGGAGTTTGTGGTTTGAAGAAGGACGGCTGCCTGTTATCGCCGGAATAGACAAGCGTGTCCGGCTGCCGCCAAGCACTTCCGAGTTTTGTTGAACAGTAGATTGCATAGGTGGTGTCAGGAGTCTTCCGCTTTGTCCAGACGACAACCGGGCGTGCATTATCGTATGTGAGTTTGGGATTTGAATTGAGCGAATCGCCGGCTGGCGTGACGTATTCGGGCCATGACCAGACGCCTGCGGCATAACGAGAGTACATAATTCGTCCACGGCGTTCCCAGACAATTCCGGCACCGCTATCATGCGGCGCAAGATGCGGATTGCGATCGCCTGCAAAGTCGAGCGTGATAGGCGACTGTTGATTCCACACTCCATTATCCCATGTGGTAAACATGAGAATTGCGCCGGGCATCGGGTACTCGTCGCTTTCCCAAGCGAGAATAAGCATCCAACGTTGTGTGCCGGGAACTTTAGTGTAGGTGATGGTCGGGTTGGCATAGGCGGCAGAATCATTCGGCACGCAGAAAAGTGTATCCGACCACTCTGTCGCATTGTTGCGTGTCCGGCGCACGCAGATATTCCTGTTGTTACGGACAAACGCCAGAGCCTCCTCCGCGGGCTGCATGATACCGTAGTTGAACCTATAGTTGGCAAATGTCGGGTGCCGCTCACTGATGGAATCCCGGCTGATCACAACGGGGATTGTCCAACCGTTTTGCGCGTACCCGCCGCTGAAAACAAACAATGTGCAGCACAAAGAGCAAACAATGGAGGCTGCTCTACCGGATGAGAAACATCTTTCTTGTCGCATTATAGCCTCCGGCTTTCAATTGATAGAAGTAAATGCCACTGGCAAATTCAGCCGCATTCCAAGTCACTTCGTGATTCCCGGCGTGTTTTTCCTCATCCACCAACGTCTCCACTTCTCTGCCGAGCAGGTCGTAGACTTTGAGAGTTACGTGATTGGAATTTGGGATTTGGAATCTGATAATTGTTGCAGGATTAAACGGGTTTGGATAATTCTGCATCAACTCAAATCTTGCAGGCACAACATTTTTCTCCGCAACATCCGTCAGGAAACCCCACACCTTCAGCACGCCGTGGGTTTCGGTCGAGACGAACATTGTGTCTGAATACGGGCTGAGCAGGAGGCTAGTCAGTCTCGTTGTCGGCAGGCCGTTGTTGTACGCAAACCACGTCGCGCCCCAGTCGGTTGACTTGAGTATTCCCGCCTCCGACGCGGCGAAGAGTGTGTTGGGGGAGACGTTCGATTCTGCAATCCCGACGACGCGTTTGTTTGCGTACACATGTGTCCATGAACTCCCTCCGTTGGTTGACCTGAATATGCCGATGTTGCGCGAGGTGTCGAACACCGTAGTCTGGACTGCAACAAGAATAGTATCTCCGGTTGCGATCACGCTGTACGGCGACTCTTCGGGATACTGCATGTGTGGTACGTTTGCTGTAAAGATGGAATCCCAATTCCTTCCCCGGTTCGTTGATCGATACAGATGCGCTTGGTATGTCTGCGTCATGTCGCTTTTGTAGAGAATATGACCGAGCGTTTTGTTCATCCCAAGAAGTTTTGCGAACGATACACCCCAAGAGTAACCGGCGACTGTATCCCACGTCATTCCGCGGTTGCTGCTGCGATGCAAACCGCATACTGAAGCGAAGACAAGTGAATCGGATTGAGGCGGAAAGAGCAACCCAAGCGGAGTGACCCAGCATCCTGCTGCAGGCAACTCTGAAAAGAGAGGGTTCGGCGCAAGTGAAACACGTTGTATGTAAAACGCGGGTTCAGTAAATGCTTGCGCATAGCCTGTAAACCCGAACGCAAAATTCGGCTCCCAAGGAGAGAAGTCGAAATAGAAATACGAGGTTCCCGTTCCCCAAAACGGATCGTACCAGGATTTGAATTTGTAATCCCATTGAGTGGACGGGGAGTAGAGGGTAATCCCGTAGTATGCCGACGCTGCCGCAAGTTTGTATTCAGTCGGCGAAAGCCACTTCCCCGACACGCGCCGAACGTTCTGCCAGTTCGTCGAGTCAGGTCCGAAAGATTGCCAACCTTGTGAAAATGTGGTGAGGGTGAAAGAAAAGAGCAGGAATGCAAGGGGAATGAACCGAGTAGACATAGTGCCTCCTTTGGAATAATCACATATCAAAGGGGTGTAAGCATCCCTGATTATGCCTACACTCAGGTCTTCTCGCCGATGAAATGTACCGAGAAGCATTGCGGAAATCAACCCAAACAACTTGATTTTATTGCTTCTTTCCGCACTTCCATTAATTTAGATGACGAGGGTTTGATGCCGTTAATCGTCTCGCTTACACGGCTTATTTTCCCAAAGATGAGAAAGAACACACAAACATGTCCTGTAAGTTGTTTGTTTTTCAGGAGTTTTCGGCGGATTGTGTGGGCACACAAGTTGCCACATTGAGTGGAAAGAACTGCACAACGCTGGAAATTGTCGCGAATGCACGCCATTCTGTAAGCCAGTGATGCGCGTTCCATTCGCGCCTGCCTGCCGTCAGGCAAGACAAATTCGCGGTTGAATACTTCAACAACAATCAAAAGGAATCACGCTTGAAAAAGAACTCCAAGAAACCGGCGTACGCCAAGTTGAAAGGAAAGGATTTCCTTTCGGTGGATGATCTTTCCATTCAGGAAATCAAATCGTTGTTCGAACTTGCGGCTGACATGAAGAAAAAGCCGAAGAAGTATAGCAAGGCTCTGGAAGGAAAAATGCTGGCGCTGATTTTCGAGAAACCGTCGCTTCGTACACGTACAACATTTACAGTCGGCATTCACACGCTCGGCGGCAGCAGCATTGACTATCCGCCCGGCGACAATATTCTCGGCAAACGCGAGTCGGTGTTTGACGTTGCCAAGAATCTCGAGCGAATGGTTGACGGTGTAATGATCCGGACGTTCGGGCAGGATGTTGTCACCTCGTTTGCCGAGCATGCGTCGATTCCCGTTATCAACGGACTGACGGATTACGAACACCCCTGCCAGGCAATGGCGGATTTCTTCACGATTACGGAATACAAGAAGAACCTCAAGAATCTCAAAATCTCCTACATCGGCGACGGCAACAACGTGACACACTCGCTTTTGCTGATGGGAGGAAAGTGGGGAACGACATTCTGCGTCGCCACCCCGCCGGGCTACGCGGCAAGGGATGAAGTGGTGCAGCGGGCAAAGGAACTGGCAGCAAAAAGCAGCGGCTCGATCATCATCACCAATGATCCGATTGAAGCGGCCCGCGACGCCGACGTGATTTATACCGACACGTGGACCAGCATGGGGCAGGAAGCGGAAGCCATCATCCGCAGAAATATCTTCAAGCCGTATCAGGTGAATCGTGAGCTTTTCTCTCACGCAAAGCCCGATGCGTTGTTCATGCACTGTCTGCCTGCCCACCGCAACGAGGAAGTGACGGACGAGATTATTGATTCTCCGAATTCCGTCGTGTTTCAGGAGGCCGAGAACCGGCTGCATGCGCAGAAGGCCATTCTGTATGCGTTAATGAGGTAGCGAATGTCGAAGTTGGTGTTGTTAGCGGTCGGGGGGAATGCGCTGATCAAGGCGAATGAAACCGGAACTGCCGAGTTGCAGTTCCAGAACGCCATTGATACGGCAACGACGGTTGTACGGCTTATCAAGGCGGGCCATCGCGTTGTACTGACGCATGGCAACGGTCCGCAGGTTGGCGCGGCGCTAACACGTTCGGAACTCGCGGCGCATCATTCGTACCGAATGCCTCTTGATGTCTGTGTGGCTGCTACACAAGGCGAAATCGGCTACTATCTGCAATATGCCATGTGGCAGATGATGCAGAAGATGCACGTGTACGTGCCCGTTGTCTCGCTTATTACGCAGGTCCGTGTTGATAAGCACGACCCTGCATTCAGTCATCATACAAAACCCATCGGGCCGTTCTACACAAAGGAAATCGCCGAGCGCTACCAACATCAAATGAAATGGGAGATGATTGAGGATTCCCACGGATATCGGCGTGTTGTATCATCTCCCGAACCTAAAGAAATCATCGAACTCGACGCCATTCGGGCATGTGTGAACAGAGGTTTAGTGGTGATTGCGGGGGGCGGCGGCGGAATTCCCGTTCTCAATGATCATGTTACCGAAAAAGGTGTGGAGGCCGTCATAGACAAGGATTTGACTTCTTCGCTTCTTGCAACACATCTCAATGCCGATGTGTTTGCGATAGCGACGGAAGTGGAGTACGTGTACGTTGATTATCAGAAGCCGACGCAGCGCAGGCTCGAAGCAATTACTGCGGAGGAATGCAGAAACTATTACAAGGAAGGGCAGTTTCCGGAAGGGAACATGGGCCCGAAAGTAAAAGCGGCGCTACTCTACCTCGAACGCGGCGGCAAACAGGCGGTTATCAGCGATATCGAACATTTGTACGATGCAATTGAAGGGAAGTCGGGCACACACATTTTTCCTGCCGAAGAGGATGTGGTGAGTCAGCACGCAATGAGTGAAAAACAAACTGAACTATTCTAATTCCAAGAACAATCGGAGGGGACATGCCAAGAACGAAAGTTATCATCATGGGAGCGGCGGGAAGGGATTTTCATAACTTCAACACCGTCTTCCGGGATAACAAGACATTCGAAGTCGTAGCATTTACCGCAACACAAATACCCAACATCGACGGACGCAAATATCCGGCGGCTCTTGCGGGGAAGCTGTATCCGAAAGGAATCCCCATCTTTGCCGAAGAGGAACTCGCCCGCCTCATCGAAAAGTATAAGATTGACGAAGTGGTGTTCTCGTATTCAGATGTCTCGCACAATTATGTGATGGAGAAAGCCTCGCTGGTGATGGCCTGCGGGGCGCATTTCAAGGTGCTTGGCGCTCGTGAAACGATGCTCAAGTCAAAAGTGCCGGTCGTAGCCGTTGTTGCTGTGCGTACAGGATCGGGAAAGAGCCAAACATCCCGCAAAGTCTGCACGTACCTTCGCTCGCAAGGTAAACGGGTTGTTGCTGTTCGTCACCCGATGCCGTACGGCGATTTGGTGAAGCAGAAAGTACAGCGCTACGCGTCGATTGCCGATTTGAAAAAATACAAATGTACGGTCGAGGAGATGGAGGAATACGAGCCGCACATAGTCGAAGGCGGTATCATCTACGCCGGAGTGGATTACGAGGCGATTCTGCGGCAGGCGGAAAAAGAAGCCGACATCATCGTGTGGGATGGAGGGAACAACGACATGCCGTTCTACAAACCTGACCTGACCATCACCGTCGTTGATCCGCATCGTCCGGGACATGAGTTGACCTACTATCCGGGCGCCGCCAATGTTCGTCTCGCCGACGTGATTGTCGTGAACAAAGTCGATTCAGCCGAGCCGGAGAATATTGCGACGGTTCTCAAGAACGTGGCCTCCGTCAATCCGCACGCAACAGTTATTCAGGCAAACTCAAGGATTGATGTGGAGGATGAAGAAGTGATCCGCGGAAAGAGAGTCCTTGTAGTTGAAGACGGCCCGACTCTGACTCACGGCGAAATGGTGTACGGTGCCGGCATGCTTGCTGCGAAGCGTTTTGGGGCTCGCGAGATTATCGATCCGAGGCCGTATGCTGTAAAGTCGATTGCGGCAACATACGAGAAGTACCCGAAAACCGGAACCCTTTTGCCTGCAATGGGTTATGGGGATAAACAAGTGAAGGACCTTGAAACGACCATCAATCAGGTGCCGTGTGATTCCGTGATTATCGGGACGCCGATAGATTTGCGACGCATCATCAAGATCAAGAAGCCGAGCACGCGGGTGGCGTACTCTCTCGACGAGAAGACAAAGCCCGATTTGGAAGATGTGCTGCACAAATTCTTGCACAAAGAACGCGGGCACGCTTTCCATCGAAGGTAGCCGGACTTCAACAAACACAAAGGTCGGTGACAGCAACTCACCGACCTTTTGTTTCTTCAAGACCTTGATTCTTTTTGACAGGATTTACAGGATGAAGAAGAAAATCATAAGATAATCCTGCAAATCCTGTCTATCCTGACAAATACATCTCCCGCAAACCTACTTCACGCCCGGAATAATATTACCCTGAATCACCGCAAGCTTCAGAATTTTCGTCTCGCCAATTTCCGGCATCTCGACATAACACAAATACATCCCGCTGCCGACGAGGTAGGAGTGTTCGTTCGTCAGATCCCATTCCAGAAATTGCGACTCATTCTCCTTCCTCAATGTCCGAACGGCATGTCCCGCAAGATTGAAGATGCGAATGGTCGCCTTCTTCGGCAGATTATTGAATGTGACGAATTGACCCGACATCACAGCCCCGTCCGATTGTCCGGCGTAGTATGGATTCGGAAACACGCCCACACGCCGTGCGCTCTCCTTTATGTTCTCCGGGCTTGACTCGGGGGCGGGGATGGTGTACTCAAACACGTCGTTCGGGCTGTTCGGGTGATTGGCGTAGATGAGGAATTCATCGCCCGTAAAGAAGTTATTTCCGCCGCGGCGCTGGACACCCAGCCACCACATGACGGGAAGTCCGTTGTTGAGAATATCCCGCTGCAACTCAGGGTCAGGTGTTGCACCTGTGTACGGTCTATCAAAGATAAACAACCACTCACGTGTGCTGCCTGAGTTACCATTTGTCCCTGTGCTGTTTGCTCCCGGCCACCATTTACCGTCCACCAAGCCAGTGGCTGCATTATTTTCAAGGTGACCAACTGCAAGACGAACGGGAGGATTCACATCAACATTCCAAGCCGATAATGGAACGCCGCGCTTGTAATCTTGGTAGGCAAAACCGCTTGTTGGATTGACAATATAGGGAGCGAATTCCGGTCGGGCTGGTGGCGCTGCGGCAGCGCGTAGATATCTGTATCCGTAAGAGAAATTCTGGTCGCTGCCGGGGTTGTTTTCATTCCAACCTCCGTAGGGGTTGTCACCTGCACCGGGATTTCCTGTCGTCCCGGATGATGCTGATGCGAGCTTGAGGAGAACATTCTTCAGTTGATCTGCCCTGACAGTCTTTTGGCTAGTCACGCCAAAGAAATGTGCCGGGTCGTCCCAACCGATTGTGTGTTCAAAACCCTCGAACCAGACGTATCCATCCGCCCACGTAAATCGGCGTTCGCCGTTCGGTACTGCCCAATCTCTCATTCCATCCGGCGTGCTGATAACCTGAAGGAAAATTCCCCCCTCAACCAGAGGGTAGTTCTTGTCCCCGCTCTGATTGGTTTGTCCGCTCAACAGAATCGTGTCTTTTGTTGTGTTGCGTAGTTTCCAGACTACACCGTTTGTCGCATAGTCAAACCGTACTTCATACGTGTGGCCCGTTCCCGCAAGCGGGTTCACAACTATCGGGATGACTTTCCCGTCGCTGTTGCCGCCGGAATGCGTGACGTTGAGCGTATCGCCGTGCTGCGTTTGCAGCGCCGTACCGAATGGCTTTCGCGGCTTTGCCGTCAGAATGATTGGGGCAGATTCGAGCGACTTCGGCGCTGCGTCGGGCCTGCTCGAGTAGTTGTATGCCGTTACGGCAAAATAGTACGCCGTTCCGTTCCGAAGAGGTGGCCGGTTATACTGTTCTTTCAGCATGTTCCGCTTCACGCTAAGATACCGCTGCACGCCAGAGTCGGTGCCGTGCTGAACGACCGTAGGAATGACGAGGCCGGAATTGTAATCAAACACTTCATCAAGGATGTTGGCGACGCCGTTCACAACATCGAACGTCGCAATCCGGACGCCGTCGCTTAGTGTTGATGTTGCAGAAGGGAGTTGATAGGCGTTGTATCCCTCGAACAAGTATCCGCCTCTTCCTGCAAACTCTTCGACATTCTTTACATCTTGAATGTTCGATCCCCAATCAAGAATAATCTCCTCATCCAATTCCACCACCTTCACTTTGGGTTGTGGAGGAGGGGTGGGGATTGCAAAAAGAAGATTCGCAGCTGACCGTGCCGAGCGTGTGTTGTATTTCATCGCGCTAATGCTTGTCAGATGGTCAGCCCCGAGTCCGCCGATGGCTGCAAGGACTACCTCCTGAGTATCTCCCGGAGCAAGCCGGAACGGGCCTGAACTTGTTGTGAAACGCCTGTCACCGGGTGGCAGAGAATACTCGGTTCCAAGTCCGTCAATAAAGCCGGTTCTTGTGACCGGGTCACCGGAATAGGGGAACTTGGTTTGGGGAACTCCGGGTGGATGTGGATACAATTGCAGCGGGGTTGTGGATGCGTTCGGAATATACCCGCGGATCCAACGCCACCAGCGAAGCGTTGATTCGTAGCTTGAGGCAAGTGGCGGATCGACAAGTGATGAGCCGGTCATTTTCGGGGAGAACGACGTCATGCCGAGATTGAGCTTGCCGCGCACACGACGGAAGTCAAACACGGCGGAATCAGTTGGGGCGCCCTGTATCAACGGGCCGTAGACGTAGTGGTAGCCGAACGCTGGCACGGGGATATTGAACTTCGAGAATTCACGATCTACCGAAGTTGCATTGTATGTGTATGCAAGGTTCAGATTAGGGTCGCATCCGAGCAGATCATCGGCGGGGTGGCCAAGATCCGTATCACTCCATTGCCCGACAAACACACTGTCAAGCCAGAATGAGCCTTTCTGTCCTCCTCCAATATCAATGCCGCCCTTGTTCATGATTCTGACACGCTTATAGAATTGGTTGCTATGTCCGCTGCGGTTGTATGCCCACATGGTTACCTGTACTTCAAGACCAAGCGGGGGAGAGCCGTAGAGGTTTCTGGTCAAGCTCGTGTCGAGATCGTTGTAGACTGTCCACACAACCATGTCGGCAGGAACAGAAGGATCGGCTCCCGCAATACCCGGCTCATCGAAATTGTTGGCAATTAGTTCGTCAGGATAGTACGGTATTGAAGGAGGCGGCTGGTAACCGGGGATTCCGTTTCTCTCGATGTATGGCGCTCCCCGGTTTACGGGCCATTCGTTCCAGTCGCGAAGATAGGCATTGTACACTTGCTGTATCTGTTCGTATGTGACTTCGTTGACAGGGACACCAAAAACGTCTGCCACGTCGTAGTAGTCCTGAAAGCCGGAGTTGAAATCCCTTCGTATCTTGTATGCCCTCACTTCGGGGAGCATCGGGTCCACCGGAACTGCGCTTGCACCTTGTCCGACAATCCAGCCCTGCTTCGTGCCAATGTTGTATGTTTGTCCACCAACGCGAATAGGACGGTCGGTTGCCGGAATGGAATATCCCGAATCAACACAGGCCTTTGCAGCCCACAGCATCCCGTCTTGATAGACAACCGCACTTGTCCAACGCGGGTAGATTATGCCGTTTTCACTTCTGGGGGAGCGTGCCGACTGTCCGTCGGCTCTCATCCAGGCTGATATGCGATTGATATTCAGAACCTGATAATTAAGGGTTGCAGCCGTTAGCTGCGGCGAGACTATTCTCTGCGGCAACTCCTTGCCCGGAGGCTGAGCTGTCGCCGAAAGGAAGAGGGAATATGTCATTGCGAGTAGTAGTAGCATTCTCTTCATAGGTAAGCCCTCCTTATGAAATGATTTGATGAATATGATCCGTGTTGGCCACGGAGTCACGGAGTCACAGAGAGTTTCTTCAGATTGATCAAGATGGCATTTTATCTTTCTTTCATCTCCGTGCCTCCGTGTCTCTGTGGCTATGTTTAATAACTTGCGTTCTGCGGTGTCGCGGTCCATACCGTGGACCTTTACAAATTCGTGCACGACGTGCTTGCCATTGTTAAGCGCAGTGCCCCACTCATTTGCCATGAAGCACAACCGTCTTCATCGGTGACCCTGAAGTCCATCCAATGGCAAAGGCCTCTCTTCCGTCGGTCCAGACTGCCTGGAAGCTGACATCGGCAAGACGAAGTTGTGGGTACTCAAACCAGTCGCTCCCGTTATAGTGATAGACGCGGCCAGCAAATGAAGGGCCCGCATTTCCGGCAACGAACATGTTGCTAGAGTTAGATGCTGCCATCCCGTTTCGGCCAACAATAAGCCCGGATAGGGTGCTCACCCAGCTAGACCCTTGCCGACGTTGAACGCCATCATATCCGTAGCGATACACAGTTCCAGCAGGATCGATGAATAGCCTTGCAAACTCATAGCTGCTGTCCCTGATCTCCCACTGCGCCCCTATCCGTTCGTAGAAGTAGAAGATCGGATTGAACAATGTATCGGGTGAGACTGCCAAGACGAGATGGACTGCTGAATTATCTCCAGTAATCTGGCTTACCTGAATGTTCATACCGGTGCTGTCGAACGTGTAAGGAACCGAGTCTCGCGCAAATTGATGCCCGTTGTAGCGAGCCAGATATCCGTCCAATCCACCGATCAAGATGTCATTTGGTGACCGTCCCCAAATCGACAACAACCCCCTTCCATTCAGCACATTGATCTCACGCCATTGGCTGCCATTGAATTGTATCAGGAATGACCTGAAATCTTGCCCTATTCCAGCCGCGTAGATAGTCTCACTTGAGAAGCCAACGATTCCCTCGAAATAACCTATGGAAGTGAGGGTTCCACCTTCTGAAACGTGCAGTCGAACATTTGTCCAACTTTGGCCGTTCCAATGATACATGTTTCCATACCTCGTATCATTGTGTCCGCAAATATAGATGTTACTGCTGGATGACCCCCAAGCATGTCTCATCAAGGTCTGCAGACTTCCCGGATAGGCCAAGGTGTCAACAGTCCAAGAATACTCCCTCGGATTCTTCGATGGTGGGGGTCCCACCGAGTCTTTCTTGCATCCTCCAAGGTGCACCAGCAACGTAAGGATGGCCCCAGCCATCACACCAAGTCCCTTCATATGCCCTCCTGCTACTTTGCAAGAAGGAGTTTGATCGTGTGCGAGTAGAGTACCTTGCCCGAAGCTCCTGTGACATTGAGTCTCGCAAAGTAGACTCCACTGCCCACCGGAGATCCCTGAGCGTTTCTACCGTCCCATGTTGCACTGTAGTATCCGGCTTCACGATAGGACTTGTCAAGGGAAGCTACCTCACGCCCTTGGATGTCGTAGATCGTGAGTGACATACCCCCGTCCTCAACAAGCGAATACACGATGCGCGTCGAAGGATTGAATGGATTCGGACTGTTGCCGAGAGTCCAGACAGTCGGTACGAATGGTGGAGTTGCGATCTTCGGGGCGATGTGGGCAAAAACAGCAACCCAGTTTGGATCGGAGTACGTTTGGTTCAAGGAGAAGTAGGAGCGAACGTCGTACCACACAAGGTCATGCGTGTACCCCTCAGTTACGAGGTAGTCATAGTCAATGTACTGTGTCGTCGTGCGAGGAACTGTGGTAAGCAGTTGGGGCGGGTCTATCGTGCCCTGATGTTGGTGCTTCACCTGCCGCCAGATTTGATACTGCGTTACGCTATCATGCGGATGGATCTGCCATGAGACGCATACATTGGCACCCACTGGACCGCCTGCGGTAACATTCGCTGGAGGAAGAGGCTTCGCATTGTAAGATGCAGTGTAGGTGGTGTTATTATCGAGGACGGTAAACACACGCGGGTTCACGGTACTTGCATCATTCCACTGCGCAAACGTGTACTCAATTCGGTTAATGGCGTTGTAGATCGCGTCAGCAGTAACCTCTGGGAAGCTATCGGTTACAGTTGTTGCATGGGGAACCGAGTAGGTGACTTGGTTGACTTTAATCTGGCCGCCAGTTGCCCCGGGGAGTGAGTTCTGAAATGTGACGTTGAATTCCCTGTCAAGGTTGGCTGTAAACTCGGTCGTCGAGGTGTAACTAAGCGCACGCACTTGATGAGAAACGCTGACAGTAAATGCCTCGGAATATGGGCTCGACCACTTCCAGAACCTTCTAACATACCCATCATGCAGTCTCCCATCCATAACCGCAACACCGATGACAGAGCTCTCCCAGTGCAGGTTGCTTACGGGATGCGGGGAGTCGTATTCCGTAGGCGGTGATCCTTCGCCCTCTTCCTCAACGCTCTGGCCGTCATCAATGCCAACCTTCCCGCCGGTAAACGAGTTCTGGAGCTTGATACTCCAAAGGGGTCGCTTCCGCCAAATTGAAGTCGGGTAACCCTGCGCCGTAACACCTTGTGCTCCATTGATAACATTCGTGAGTGTTCCGGTAAAATCAGAGATGCTGGTTGGTCCGTCTACCTGGGCAATATGAACGTGGTCTGTGCTTGTCACTGGTTGACCCGTGAGGTATTCTACATAGCATACGTGATCCGGTTGTGATTGACTCGAACCGAAGCCGATAATATCACCCTGCCTTACGTTACTCAGGATGAAGCCGTCGCGCTCAAAATACTCTTCGATCATGCTCTGGACAGCATTGAATTTGTTGGCTGGGCAGCGAGTATCGTTCCAACCCCTGCCGAATGCTCTCGATGTAGCGTAGCTATAGCATATGGTTGCCGTCGTTTGAGTATGTTGATTATTGCAGAGCGGATGGTGTGGATAACCTGATTGTGCCGCGACTTTCTCCGCGCTACACATTAGGAGGATTGTCACACTCAGGCAGAAGCCGATGGCGATAGAGTTTCTTCGTCTCATTTCTACATAGCTCCTTCCAGTCGTTGTTAGTTGATTTTTGGATTGTGGGGCATTGCGCTTAACATACATTCTGTGCCTCCGTGTGTCTCTGTGGCGAAAAATGTCCTTCGGTCAAACTTAATAACTCACGTTGATCCCCACACGTATCTGCCGCGGCGTGCCGTACAGGTCGTATCCCGTTGCGCCCATGTACGCCCAGCGGTTCTCGAGATTGATCGCACGATAAAAGGCCTCGTAACCCGGTGTGGCTGTAAATGATTCAGCAAATCTGCTTGACAGCACGCCATCATCCTGCGGGCTCCCCGTTACCGAATACACGTTCAAAACGTGCTTTGTGTTAAACAGATTGAGAACATTGACGAATATGGTTATGTCGAGTCCGCCTGCACGGAAATGCTTGCTCACCCGGGCATCAACATTGAATAACGACGGCGTGACTGAGTTGTTAGGCGGTTCTGCGGGATATACGAATCGGGGATCGATGTGTTCCCCGGCCCCGATATTCCAACGATTCAACAAACCGGAGTATTCAAGTTCACGCAATTTTGTATAATTGTGCCCGCTGCTGTAGTTGAGAATACAATGCAGCCCGAGTCCGTCGAGAACCGGATGCGTTTCTTCCGGCACGACATAATCGAGAAACAGGGTTGCCTTGTGTGTCTGATTGAAATCGAGCGGAGTGAGAAGGAGTTCGCGTTGTATCCGTTGCTCAACAGTTCCCCGACTTGAGTTGGGATTGGAGCCTGTTCCCTTGGCCGAGGAGAGGGTGTATTGCAATTGTGCTGCGAATCCGCCCCGCGGCTGCAGCGCCAACAGAAACTCAAGCCCTCGTACCGAGGCCTCGTCTGTGTTTTTCCACGTTGTGAATCCGCTACCGTCGGCTTCGGACCTGGCATACGTGAGCTGATCCCGGATCGACTTAAGGAAAACCGTGACGTTCAACAGCATGCCGTGGGGTAGCCGCTGTCGCAGGCCAGCCTCGACGTGCGCAGTTTGCTCCGGTTTCAGTGACGTTGTGTATGGCGGCATGAATGCGTTGCCACGTGACGTAACAGAAACAGTTCTGCTGATGTATGTATTGCCTGCATAGATCAAACTTAGCGGAGGCAATTGCGCAGTTTCCTTGTACGATCCGAATAGAACGGTTGATGATGACGCCGGATACGACAGCCCGATCCGCGGGAGAACGACAGTTGAGGTTGGCATATCGACGAGCTTGTTCTCATCGAGAACGTCGAGCTGAGGATCGAACAATTCCCACGAGAACTTCTCAAACGTCTTCTGCTTGATGTCGAAATGCTCGACGCGTAGTCCCAGGTCAATAATCAAGTCTTCATAACGCAACGTCCCTTGAGCAAAGCCCGAAGCAAACAAGGGCTTACGCGGCGCATCAAAGCCGTCGTCTGTGCTGTTGCCGTCAACGTCGAATCCGTAATGGTTGATTGATCCACTTCTCGCGACAAATATTCGTCGTTCCATCTCTGAGGCAAATGTGTGAGGTTGGTTACCATACCATCCGAAGAGATAGGACATCGTCGAATTGATAAACCTGATGTTGAACAAACGCATTGTCCATTGTTCGACGTCTCCACCGACTTGCAGGGTGAAGTTATCAAATGGCGAGTAGACGGCTTTGCCGGAAAACGTCCATGCGTGCTGGCTGTTCTTGCTGTAGGTATTATTTGGTGCGTTGGGGTGGTTGAGTTCGAACCCGGAAATTACCATGTACGAAATCGGTCCTTGCCAATAAGACCGGAATCCGCTGTAGCCCTTCTCCGCATTCTTCAGACTGTCTGTGTACGACTTCCAATCCGAGCCGAAGTCAGGGTCGAGGGTTTCGCTTGAGTATCGCTGGTAAGCGGCAGTCAACTCGTATGAGAAATCATCAGAGACTTCGTGGGTTGCTTGCAGCCGGAAGAACGACGTCTCATTCTCAAGCGTGGGCGTTCGCTTCTGGTTGAAGAAGCGGGCAAGCGCCGCAGGCCATTCGCCCCCCTGGGTTTGTGACTGTTTCTGATAGCTGCCGGTAAAATGGAATGTGAGCGGCTCCCATTCATAAGTCAACGTTCCCTGCACGGTGTTGCTTTCCGTCCAACTGTTCGGAACATAATTGGTTGAGAAAGCCACCGGGCCCGGCAAGTCGATGTCGGGGCCATTGAAATGAAACTGATCAGTCTTGAGTTGAAACGAGAATGGCGTCAGCCACATTGGGCTCCGATTGCGCATGTAGCGATGCTCGCCCGCAACAAAAAAGCGAAGATCATCAAGGCCCGGAACCGGCCCTTCAGCAGTGAGTACGCCTGTCCGGAATCCGTACGATGATGTGCTGAGAAACTCCTTGCCCGGTTTGGCAAAATCGTCCGTCAGATATTTTGCCGCAATGCGGAATTCATCTCCTCCCGTTTTCATCGTTGTGTGAAGAACGCCTGCACCCGAAAATCCGTCGGACATCAATCCGCCCCCCGAATACACATCAATGCGTGCCATCGCTTCGGGAATCACCTGCACGCCTTCGAGTCCCGTGAAGCGGTTTGTCACGGATGTGCCGTTCAGCGAATAGCCGAGATCGTTTCGTCGATTGCCTCGTACATGCAACGACCCGTCCTGCAACACAACTCCCGGCACAAGGGCGAGATAATTCTGCAGCCCTCGAAACGGATATCGCATCAACTGCTTCGGTGTGTACGAGTGAACGGTTCCCGGAAAAACGGATAGGGAAGTGTCCGCATTCGTTTCAGCGGGCGGACTGTTTGCCTGCTCCTGGCCGAATGCGTCGAGTACTATCGGGAATGAAAGAACAGAGAAGAGAAGAACAAGCGGGAAAGAAAACAGTTTGCATGCCATGGAAACCTCCGTCAGAAATTGGCGATGCTTTACTGCTGCCGGCCTTTTTGATGGTGTGAAAGGAGGCAGGGTTTATGGGGATTGTATGTACTGCCTGACAAAAAGATACGTTCGTTCATCGCGAAATGCAAGAAAAACCGCCGGGCAGGGGTTTCGCTGTCGGCAAAACTGCTCAAAGATGATTCTGTTGGGGGATTTTGCTATTCTGTTTTATGTACTCATCCCGAACAGAGTGGCATCGCCAACCTAACCGGTTATCGCAACTTCTCCACGAACGTCGCAGAAGCGGCAAGCCGATTATAGATTTGACGGTCTCCAATCCGACTGAAGCCGGCTTCGAGTATCCGGCGAAGGAGATTCTCGCGTCGCTTTCGCAAGACTCGTCGTTGCGCTACGACCCGGATCCCTTCGGCATTCCTGCCGCCCGCAATGCGGTTTCGGCATACTACTCGACAAAAGGAATTCACGTTTCTCCTTCGGATGTTATTCTGACTGCAGGAACCAGCGAGGCGTATTCATTTCTCTTCACACTCTTGTGTGAAGCAGGAGATGACATTCTCGTTCCGATGCCGTCGTATCCGTTGTTCGAGTTTCTTGCTCAGTTGAGCAGTGTCCGGATCAACAGCTACAATTTGCGTTATGATGGTGAATGGCATATTGATATTGATTCTGTGAGAAGGGCTGTTGCTTCATCTACGAAAGCTATCGTCGTTGTTAGTCCGCATAACCCGACAGGGATGTTCCTGAAGAAGAATGAACTCAAAGCGTTGAACGAAATCGCCCGGCAACATCATCTTGCCCTTATTGTCGATGAAGTGTTTTCCGATTACGGTTTTGAAGAAGATGAGAGAAGGATTAGCTCGACTGCCGCAAACACAGATGTGTTGACGTTCACGCTGAACGGAATTTCCAAGTCGTGCGGACTTCCGCAATTGAAATTGGGGTGGATTGTTGTGAGCGGCAGGGATGATGTGAAAACAGAAGCATTGCATCGCCTCGAAATCATCAGCGACACGTTTCTTTCTGTCAACACACCCGTTCAAGTTGCGTTGCCGAAGCTGTTCCTGGCAGGGGAGAAGGTCAGAAAGCAGATTGTCGGGCGTGTCGAGCAAAACCTGAATTTCCTCAAACAATCCCTTCCAGCCAATCCGCCCATATCGCTTCTTTCGACTGAAGGGGGATGGTACGCAATTCTCAGGATTCCAACGACGAAATCGGATGAAGAATGGGCGGTTGAGTTGTTGATGGAATCGGGCGTGTATGTATTTCCGGGCTACTTCTTGGATTTTCAGCAGGAAGGGCATCTTGTCGTCAGCTTGCAGACGCCGCACGCTGTATTTGTAGAGGGGATAGCGGTGATTCTGAAACGAATAACCGAACAAAACTAACGCAGAAAAGCCGCCGCAATCGCGAACGGCGGCCTTCCTGCGATTTGCATCAGTTGTTCACGATGATCTGTGCACCGAGAGCCTGCGCCCCCGTCCCACCGACAAATCCTCTCGCAAACACTGTGTAAA
>JAANMW010000083.1_pt1 | contig 90374 bp, 72 predicted proteins | sample 7279671 | NCBI WGS metagenome assembly JAANMW01 (sample SAMN14094541, study PRJNA606508) | bioreactor metagenome | isolation source: A lab-scale SPAN reactor treating ammonium-rich wastewater day 247 | place: Ireland: Galway | collected 2017-09-19 | reverse complement strand
TCGCACTTTGGTCTGGCACATTAGCACAATCTGACGAACGCGCCGGAACTGCGTTCCAGCGCGTTGTAAAGTGCAAGACCAAAGGCCTTGCACTTTAGATCAAGCGCTCTCCGGCCGCGTCGTAAGCCTCCAGGGGAGCCTGAAGTGCCGGCCGCTCGGCGGCAAACATCGTATAGATCTGGCAGTCGCGCAGCTTCTGCCCGGGAAGGCCCAGGCGGCGCCGCAGGGTGGCCTCCAACTGGAAGCCCAGTTTCTTCGGGACGCCCGCGCTGGCCACGTTGGCCGGATCGACCCGGATCTCCACCCGGTCCACCTGGTGCAGCTCGAAAGCGACCCGGGTCAGAGCCAGGGCTGCCTCGGTGGCCAGGCCCTGGCCCAGGTGATGGCGATCGATCCAGTAGCCGATCTCGAGGCTCCCCGGGCCCTGGCGGCGGTGAAGCCCCGCGCCTCCCACCACGCGGTCGTCCGAGCGCAAGAAGATGCCATAGGCAAAGTCCTCGTCCCGATCGAAATTGGACCGAAACCTGCGCAGCAGCTGCACCTTGTCCTTGACCGGAGTGGGCTCCTCGTGGGCCCACGGCATCCAGGGACGAAGATGCTCGAGGTTGTCGTCGATGCACGCTTTGAGCCGGGCCGCCTCGCCGGGGTGCCAGCAACGCAGCTCGAGGCGGGCGGTCAGGATGCGGTAGGCAGACATGGGCCGGTTGTTCGAGAGGAGGTTCGCACTTCCGCCCTTGAACAACTCTCAACCATGGAGCTGGCTGAGTATTACGTCGACCTGCACGTCCACGTGGGCCGCAACGGCAGGGGGCAGCCGGTCAAGATCACGGCCAGCCGCAACCTGACCTTCGCGGCCATCATCAAGGAGTGCCTCGAGCGCAAAGGCATCGACCTGGTTGGCATCATCGACTGCGCCTGCACGGGCGTTCTGCAAGACCTCAAGAAGCTCGTCGATCGGGGCGAGTTGCTCGAGCTGCCCGAAGGGGGATTGCGCCACAAGGACCGGGTAACTGTCATCGCCGGGGCCGAAGTCGAGGCGGTGGAGGAGGAGGGGGGAGTCTCCCACCACCTTTGCTACTTCCCCTACCTGCGGAACCTGTCCGAGTTCTCCCGGGTCATGCGGCGCTACATCACCAACATGGAGCTCTCCTCGCAGCGCTGCGGCCTGCCCGCACGCGAGCTGATGGCCGTGGTGGAGGCTACCGGCGGGGTCATGGTGCCGGCCCACGCCTTCACTCCCCACAAGAGTGTCTACGGCAACGCGGGCCGGCGCCTGGAGCAGCTCTTCGCCGGCCGACAGGGCGACCTGGTGGCCCTGGAGCTGGGCCTGTCGGCCGACTCCGAGCTGGCCGACCACCTGAGCGAGCTGCGCGACTTCACCTTCCTGTCCAATTCCGACGCCCATTCGCTGGAGAAGATCGCTCGCGAGTACAACGTGATGCGCCTGGGCGCGCCCAACTTCCGCGAGCTGATGCTGGCCTTCAAGCGCGAGGCGGGGCGCCGGGTGGTGGCCAACTACGGGATGGACCCGCGGTTGGGACGTTACCATCGCTCATGGTGCGTCGATTGCGACCGGCCGGTCTCGGGCCAGGCCCCTCAGCTTGGCTGCCCGGCCTGCGGAGCAAGCGGCAACGATGCTCGGCACTTCGTGCGGGGGGTGCTCGACCGGGTTTGCGACATCGGCGACGGCCCTTCTCACTCGCCCTCGCATCGTCCGCCTTACCGTTACCAGGTCCCGCTCCATTTCGTGGCGGGTCTGGGTCGGTCGGCCCTGGACCGGTTGATCGCCTACTTCGGGAGCGAGATGGCCGTGCTGCACAAAGCCCGTAAGGAAGAGCTGATCGGCCTGGTGGGGTATCCGCTGGCCAGCCAGATCCTGCTGGCCCGCCAGGGGCTCCTGAGGCTGGAGGCGGGGGGCGGAGGTCACTACGGCCGGGTGGCCGGGGCCGAGGAGGCGATCGAGCAGTTGGCCCTGTTCTGAGGCCTCGAGCAGTCATTGGGGCAGCAAGGGAAACCCCAGAGCATGAGCATTCTCGCGAACTCGCCGGTCAAGAGAGGCGATGTGCAACTGGAGAACCGAGTGCCGAAGATCCAGCGCGGTGATCAGGTGGATGGCATCCAGCGTCCGGACCGGCTCCATCGGAAATTCCTGGCCCGTCAAGCTCAGCAATCGCGTGTCCAGAGGGACGAGGTCCCACCTCGTGCGAAAGGCGGCCAACCTCTGGTGAGCCGGATCACCGGGGGTCGAGCGCAGTCGGCGCAAAGCCCGCAGACACTCAGCCTGAGTGAGCTCGGAAGTCAGAAAGGTCCGGGCCCCATCCAGCGCTCTCTCGACCGCCCGGGCTTCGGGCTCGAGCAGGACGAGGCTCAGAACCGAGCTCGTCTCGAGGTAGACGTTCAATCCTCGTCCCGATCCTCGTCGAGGAGCCTCTGCGCGGTTCCGCTCGGGTGGGGCTCACCCTCAGGCAGAGAGGCGAGGAACCCCGGCTGGTTCCGTTGGGGTGCCAGCTTGATTTCGCCCCGCGCGACCTTCTCCCAGAACGTGGGAGGGTAGTCCTCGAATCCTGGGAGAACGCTGGAGGGTTGACGCAGCTCGGCCACGACACGCCCGTGATCCGTCACCAGGATCACTTCCCCGGCCGCCACTCTGCGCAGACAGGCGCTGAGGTTGTTCTTCAAGTCGCGGACGCCAACCTTCTCCATGTGGCCATAATAGCTAGTTTGGTTGGAAGCGTCAACACGAGCGGCAGCGCCAAGCGACGGGTGGGAGACTGCGGCAGCCCTGGCGATAGAAGCGTCTTTTCGAGGGCGGAGAGCCCTTTAGATCTCGCCGTCTTCGGCCAGGGTGCGCATGGCCAGGTCGCGCACCCTGGTGATGGCCTCCTCCCTGGTCTCGGCGTAGGCGAGAATCCAGGGGATCTCTAGCACTTCGGCCACCCAGCGGCCATCCGCTTCTTGTTCGGCTTCAATCGTAAACGGCTCTTTGGTCATGGGAGGGCCCCAATTCGCTGATTCAGGGCTGTGTCCCTCCGCGTCCTTGACAGGACATGGTTAATCCGTCTAAAAGGTTAATTGGCATAAACCATTGAGCCTGGATGGAACGGCATCGCTCGCGGACGGCGAAGAGACTAGATCCAGACGGGCTCTCGGCCTTCTCTGCAGGAGCGGTCGGTCATTCCAGCGACGACGGGAGCGTTCTACGAAATTGACCTGGCGAAGAGTGCTGGTGGTGGTCGGACTGGTGCTGGTGGCCGTGACCGGCTGGCGCCTGGTCGTTCGTTTGAACGAGAAGTCCGGCCGTTCGGGTCCGCGCACCCCCCCGGTGGTCTCGCTGGCGGCGGTGGAGCTGCGCGACCTGGAGCAGAGCTTTGAGGCCGTGGGCTCGGTGGAGTCCCCTCACCGGGTGGAGATCTCCCCCAAGGTCAGCGGGCGCATCGACTACCTGACCGTCCAGGGGGGGGATCGGGTGCGCAAGGGCCAGGTGCTGGTCCGGCTCGACGACGCCGACCTGGTGGCCCAGGTCAACCAGCGCGAGGCGGCCGTGGCCGAGGCTCGCTATCGGCTGGCTCAGGCCCGCCTGACGCGAGGCTCGACCGAAGCCTCGGTGGCCAGCGAGCTGGGCCAGCAGGAAGCGGCCCTGGCCACCGCTCAGGCCGACCTGGAGCAGATGCGTCAGAGCACCCAGGCCCAGGTGGGTGCGGCCGAAGCCGCCCTGGGCAGCGCCCGGGCCAGCCTGGACAACGCCAGAGCCCGTCAATCGCGCGTGCAGAGCCTCTATGATCAGGCCTTCACGGCCGCTCAGGACCTGGACGACGCTCGCACCGCCACCGAGGTCGCCCAGGAGAATCTGAACGCCGCCCGCGAGAACCTTCGTGCCGCAAAAGCCAAAGCCAGCGCCGATCTGGCCGCCTCCGAAGCCCGCTTGAAGCAAGCCCGGGCCGCACTAGATTTTGCTCGGGCCAACACCGTGCAGGGCGCCGCCTATGGCGAGAACCTGGCCGCCCTGCAGGCAGTCGTCAGTGCCGCCGAGGCTGGCCTGCAGAGCGCGCGCTCCAGGCTGCAGGACACGGTGCTGGTCAGCCCCCTGGACGGCTGGGTGACGGCGCGCTCGGTCGACCCGGGCAACGTGGTCGAGCCGGGCACCTCCATTCTGACCGTGCAAGCGTCAGGAGACCTGTGGGTGACCGTGCCGGTGCCCGAGGAAGTGCGGCCCCGCCTGGAGATCGGCGACCCGGCCACGATCAAGCTCGATTCGCTCCCCGACAAGACCCTGGCGGGGGAGATCGTGCTGATCAACGCCGCCGCCGACCCTCAGAGCCGCCAGTTCCTCATGCGGGTGCGGATCGAGCCGGATGCACGCCTCCGCCCCGGGATGTATGCGCGCGTCAGTGTGCCGCTCGAGCAGGCCCCCAAGAGTATTGCCGTGCCGCGAGAGGCAGTGCGTGAGGGTCCGGCGGTGCTGCTGGTGGATCGGGAGGACAAGATCGTCCGCCGGGTGGTCAAGCTGGGGATGTCCACGGCCGACTGGCAGCAGATCCTGGAAGGCGTGGAGCCGGGCGATCGGGTGGTCACCCTGAGCGCCGTCCCCCTCAAGGATGGCCAGCAGGTCAGGCCGGAAGGGAAGAGTGGCAAGTGAGCCTGGCTCGCCTTTCCGTCAATCGACCCATCACGGTCATCATGCGCATCGCCTCGCTGGTCCTGCTGGGGGCCATCTGCCTGACCCGACTGCCGGTCGACCTCCTGCCCCGTATCACTCTTCCCACCGTGATGTGTATGATCCAGTGGCCCAACGTGGCCGCCGAGGAGATCGAAGCCCAGATCACCCGGCGCGTCGAGCAGTCCATCTCGGCCGTGCCCAACCTGTACGAGGTCCAGTCCACCACCAGCGAGGGAATGTCCATGGTGCGGGTGCAGTTCCAGTGGGGCACCGACGTGGGGCGGGGGGCCGTGGACGTGCTGCAGCAAGTGGAGCGGGCCCGGCGCGACTTTCCTTCCGATCCCACTTTGCAGTCGCCGGTGGTCTTTCGCCTCGACCCCTCTCAGCTTCCCATCTTGATCCTGGCCGCCTCGGGCGAAAAAGACCCCGTCAAGTTGCGCACGCTGATGGACAATCAGGTGACGCCCATTCTCGAATCCGCCGATGGAGTGGCCGCCGCCATCCTGACCGGAGGCCAGATCCGGGCCGTCATGGTGGACGTCGACCCGGACCGGATGCGGGCCCGCAACGTCGGCCTGAGCGAGGTGATCGACCGCATCGAGCAGGAAAACCAGAACCTGCCGGCGGGTCTCGCCCACGAAGGCAACACCGAGTACACCCTGCGAAGCCTGGGATGGTTCCAGACCCCGGCCGATCTGGCCCGGGTTCCCCTCAAAGGGGATGTGCTGCTCCAGGACGTGGCCACGGTGCGCGACTCGCACCCCGAGACGCGGGTCTACACCAATTTGAATGGCGAGCCGGCCGTGGGCGTGATCATCGTCAAGCAGAGCGACGCGAACACGGTGGAGACGGCCGAGAAGGTTTTCGAGCGTATCCAGAGGGTGGAGCACCTTTTCCCTCAGCTCGAGTTCCGGGTGGCCTACGACCAGTCGCAGTTCATCCGCAACTCGCTCGACCAGCTCTTTCACCACGCCATCCTCGGCGGTATCCTGGCCATCTTGATCCTGCTCTTTTTTCTGCGCAACCTGGCCAGCACGCTGGTGGTGGCTCTGTCCATCCCCATCTCCATCGTCTCCACCTTCAGCCTGCTCTATCTTTGCGGCTTCACGATCAACACCATGTCGCTGGCCGGCCTGGCCCTGGCCACCGGACTGATCGTAGACGACGCCGTGGTGGTGCTGGAGAACATCTTCCGCCACTTCGAGCGAGACGGCACCACCCGCGTGGAGGCGGCCGTGACCGGGACCAACGAGATCATGACGGCCGTGGTCTCCTCCACCCTGACCATCATGATCGTCTTCCTGCCTCTGCTCATGATCCGGGGGCAGGCCGGCCAGATGTTCTTCCAGTTCGCTCTGGTGGTGGTCTTCTCGCTGGCCGTCTCGCTGCTCGACGCGGCCACCGTGGTGCCCATGCTGGCCAGCCGCATGACCGGTCACCAGGGCTCCGGCTCGGGTTGGCTGCAGCGCCAGTTCGATCGCTGGGGCCGCTGGCAGGATCAAATGGAGCGCTCCTATCGGGCCGCTCTTCAGTGGAGCCTGCACCATCGCCTGCGGGTGCTGGCCGGGGCAGCCGCTATCACGTTGGGAAGCTTCCTGCTGTGGCCCCTGATCGGCACCGAGATGATGCCGGCGACCGACTCGGGCGACTTCACCGTGCGCGTCGAGCTGCCCGTTGGCACCTCCCTGGCGACCACCCACATGACCATGGAGCGCGTGCAGGCCATCCTGGCTGCCAACCCGGACGTCGCCACCGCCTTTACCGCCATCGGCACCAGCCTGAGCATTCGCGGCACGACCACCAGCGAGCGCTCCTTCCTGGGCTCGGCCACCGTCAAGCTCAAGGACGATCGCAAGCACACCACGGCCGAGACCATCCGCTCCCTGCGCAAGGAGCTCTCATCTCTTGCTGGAGTCCGAGTGAGCATCCAGCCCTATGACCTGGTCTCCACCATGATCTCGGGCCGCAATCAGGGCCTGGAGATCAATCTCTTCGGGTCGGAGCTTTCCGTGCTGGCGGCCCTCTCCACCCGGGTGATGAGCGAGCTCGAAGCGGTGGACGGACTGGTCAATGTGAGCCTGACCACCCAGGCGGCCTCTCCCGAGGTGCAGTGGACGGTGGATCGCTCCAAGCTGCGCCAGCTCGGGATGACCTTTGAGGACGTGGCCGACATGCTGCGCACGGCCACCAGCGGAACCCTGGCCGGCTACTTTCAAGAGGGCGGCTTTCAGTATCCCATCACGGTCCAATTCCCCGAGCAGGAACGGCGCACCGTGGACCAGCTGTCTGGCCTGCCTCTCCGCACCCCCACAGGCCAGTACATCACGCTCGGTCAGGTGGCCCGCTCGCGTTACGCCGAGGGGCCGGGCGAGATCACCCGCTTGAACCGCCAGCGCTTTGTCTCCCTGACCGCCGAGCCTGAAGGCCGCTCGCTCAGCGACGTGCAGGCCGAGGCCCAGCGAGTGCTCGATGGGATCGAGTTCCCCGAGGGCTATTACTGGGATTGGGGCTCCAACCAGCGACGCCGAGCCGAGGAGTTTGCCGGCATGGGCGTGGCCGTCTGGCTGGCCATCGGGCTCATCTACATGCTGCTGGCCTCCCAGTTCGAGTCGCTGATTCACCCCCTGACGGTGCTCACCTCGGTGCCGCTGGCCGCATCAGGGGTCTTGCTGGCCCTCTTCTTGAGCGGCCGTGCTTTCGGGCTGACCGCCTTCGTGGGTCTCTTGATGCTGGTCGGCATCGTGGTCAAGAACGGCATCCTGTTGGTGGACTATACCAACCTGCTCCGCTCGCGTGGGATGGGGAAGGACGAGGCCTTGCTGCTGGCGGGCCCCACCCGCCTGCGTCCGATCCTGATGACCGCCGGAGCCGGAGTGCTGGGCATGCTGCCCATCGCCATCGGTCTGGGAGCGGGCTCGGAGATTCAAGCCCCCCTGGCCACCGCCGTGGTGGGCGGCCTGACCGCCTCCACCTTCCTGACCTTGCTGGTGGTGCCCACTGTCTACAGCCTGCTCGACGGGGTCGAGACGCAGCTCAAGGCTCTGGTCTCGCGATGACCACTGACCGGGGCCGACAGCTCGAATTCCTCTTCAAGATGGTCATGCGCCGCCTCTGGGTGCTCGACCCCGACGACCCCGCCAGCGAGCTCCCGGTGGCGCAACTGCGGGTGCTGACGGTCCTGCGCCAGAGCTCACGCACCTTGACCGGCCTGGCTCGCGAGCTCGGCTCGACCACCAGCGCCGCCAGCCAGATCGCCGACCGTCTGGAGCGGGCGGGGCTGGTGGAGCGCCTGCACGAGGGCTCGGACCGGCGCTGCAAGACCCTGCAGCTGACGCCGGAAGGCTCGGCCTTGCTCCAGCGACGGGAGGACAAGCGAGCCCTGCGCTCGGCGGCCGCCCTGGAGCGGATGGGCGAGGAGCGCTGCCGGGAGCTCTTTCAGAGCCTGCAGGAGCTTCTTGAGGCGGCCGAGACGCTGCCCTTCGGGGGTGAGCCTTGAAGGCGCTCTGGCTGGGACTGCTGCTGGCTCTGCCCGGGGTGACCGAGACGCCGGTGGCCCCCAGGATCCACCCCGTGCCGCCCCCGGTGGAGCTGCGCTTACCGGATGCGCCCGGGGGGACCAGCCCGGGTGCGCTGACGGCCGACGGAGCTGCGCGCCTGGCCCTGGAACGCCAACCCGAGCTGCGCGTCGCCCTGGCTGCCGCCGAAGCCGCCGCCGGCCAGACCGCCCAGGCCCGCTCCGGCCTCTTCCCCTGGATAAGTCTGAGCTCCAGCTACAACAACCAGACCCCTTTGACTGGCGACGCGCGCTTCTCAGGTGGGGGCAACCCGGCCGCCGGAGGGGGGGGCAGCCAGGCTCAGGCCCAGCTGCGCCAGCTGATCTGGGACTTCAATCGCACCGATTCGCTGGTAGGTGAGGCCTTTCATGAGCAGCTGGCGGTCGAGGCCGACTACCAGCGAGCCCGGGCCGACCTGGTGCTGGACGCCAAGTCGGCCTTCTTCGACTGGGTGGCCTTCACCGAAGAGGCTCAGGTGGTTCATGCCAACCTGGAGAACCAGCGCCACAATCTGGCGCTGGCCCAGGCTCGCTGGGAGTCGGGGCTGGGTCTGCCGGCCGACCTGGTGCAGGCCCAGACGGCCGTGGCGGCCGCCACGGTCAACCTCAACCGGGCCCGGGCCGCCGAGTTGAGTGCCCGGGTTCGGCTGGCCCGGGTGCTGGGCCTTGACCCTCGCACCCGTCTGGTGGCTGACCTGACTCCATCCCAGCCTCCTCCCGACGGAGACCTGAACGCCTTGATCGAGCAGGCTCTCCCGCGCCGCCCCGAGATGCAGGTCGTGCTGGCCCGGGTCGAGTCGGCCGAGTACGGGCTCAAGGCTGCTGAGAAGAACAACCTTCCCGCCCTGGTGGCCACGGTCGGGCCGGTGGCCCGGGGCCCCTCTTTTCCCCCCGAGAACGCCTTCTTTCAGGCCGGCGTGAGCCTGCAATGGCCCTTCTTCGACGGGGGTCTGACGGGAGGCCTGGTGGATCAGGCCAGCGCCGAGCTCGAGTCGGCCCGGGCCCGCCTCGAGGCCGTGCAAAACCTCCTGATCGCGGAGATCCTGCAAGCCAGCCTCGAGCTGAGCGCGGCGGAAGGCAGCCTGGGCGCGGCCGAGGCGGGCAGCGAGAATGCCCGCGAAGCGGTTCGCATCGCCGAGGGGCGCTACAAAGCAGGGTTAGGGAGCTTTCAGGAGGTGCTCGACAACCAGGCGGCCTTGCTGACCGCTTCCACCAACCTGGTCCAGGCTCGACGCCTGGCCCAGGTGGCCCGAGCCCGCTTCGAGAGAGCCCTGGGCCTGTCACCCGGCCTGAGGTAAGAAAAGGGCGCCCTTGCGGGCGCCCACCTCAGGGGGACCAGGGATGGCTCAAGCGTCTTCGCTGATCGGCTGGTCATTCCAGGAGCGGACCTCGAAGTTGCTCTGGGCCGGGAAGTAGGGGGGCTGGACGTTCTGGAAGTTGGGGTCGTAATCGTAGCGATAGCTCATTCCGGAGGTGCCCTGGCCGGTGGAGGAGTTGAAGGTGCCCTTGGCCTGGCGAATGTTCTCGGTCAGGCTTCCGTAGACCCGGAAGGCGCCCGCTCCGATGGAGGAATCGTTGTAGTTGATGGTGCCCACGCCGCCACCAGCGGTATCGCTGTTGGCGTTGGGGTCGCCTGGCTTGCCCGCGAAGAGAGCGGCGTAAACGTACAGCGGGTCGTTCGGGCTCCACTGGCTCCGGTTGATCTGAGCGGTAGTGCCCGTATTCACGTCGGTGCGGTAGCGGGCAAAGCGGATGGCGTAGCCCACCACGCCGAGCTGGTCGCGAGTGGTTCCCATGGTGGGTTTGTTGCCCGGGGTCACGTCAGCGCGCAAAAGCTCGTCGGAGATGTGAATCTCCTTGTTGCCGCTCTGATTGACCGAGATGGTATGGCGACCTTTATTCTTTCCCTCCAGGCTGCGAATGTTCTGGTTTCCATAGAACAGCCCGTTGCCGTAGTCTTTGTAGATCTCGTAGGTCTTGACGCTGGTATCGTTCTGGACCAGCGTGTAGCCGGCAGGAATGGTCATCGAGCCGCTGGTGGAAACCCCATTGATGGTCCAGGTGCCGCCCGGATTGAGAACCGTATCGGAGTAGGTTTGGGTCAATCGGCGAGTGCGGGCCGTTCCGCCGGTCGTCTGGCGCATCAGGAAGGAGGCATTGTCGTTGTTGGCCCCGCGCAGGGCAGCGGTGTTGATGGGGAACTGGGAATCGTTGCCCACTTGCATCTGAAAGGCGTCGATGTCATTTCCGTGGAGGAGCACGCCGTTGACATTCTTGGGGATTGGGACGGAGGTGCCTCCGGCGCTCAAGGTTTCCACCACGTTCCCGGGGTTGACGTTGATGCCGTGGCGAGGGCTGGTGGGCATGGTGGAGTCACCCCAGGCGGCTTCCTGCATCAGGGTGGAAACCGCGGGCATATTGATCGGGTTGTCCGGCTTCAGGCCCGCCTGGCCGAGACGAGCGATCCGGTCATAGCGAGTCTTGCCGGGGATGGTCAGGTTGACGGGCAGCAGCGTGGTCGAGTCATAGGGCCTGGTCGAGGTGTTGTACTCGATGCCATCGGGCGTAGTCGAATCGGTGGAGGCAAAGGTCGACATGGACTGGAAGTTGGCGGTGGAGCCATCATTGCCCGGTCCAAGGTCATTCCAGTCTATCGAGGACGGGATGGACAGGCGCAGCCGACCGTTCGTATGGAACGGCCCCTCCACGCGGAAGGTGTTGAGATTCAGCCACAGATTGCTGCCGGTGGCGAACTGGCCGAAGAAATAGCTGAACTGAGCAAAGCTGCCCTGGTGCAGCCAGGCCACCGCACGCCGCCGGACTCTGCCGGTTCCTTCCGCGTTTCGGTCGATGGCATCGATGACTGCTTTGTAGCAATGAGCCGAGTTGGCACCGACCAGGTTGGCGTTCCCGGCCGTGAACTGGTCGGGGAACAGGCGAACCCGCCAGGTCCAGCCGCTGGGAAGAGGCGTTCCCGAGCTCAGGCCATCGCGTTCGTAGTAGGTTTGCATCAAAGGAGGCTCATTGGGATCCGTGCCCGTGGGCAAGGTGAGAACAGCATTGTCGAGCAGGTTGGCGTTGGCCCGGTTCTGCAGCCACTCCATCGTGTTCGAAAGACCTGTCTGGACGACGTAATAGGAGCTTACGTCGCGAGTGGTCTGGGCCATCTCGCCCTGAACCCGGGCCAGGAAGCTCATCCCGATGAACTCCAGGACGATGATCAGGAAGATCGTCAATAGTAAGGCCGATCCTAACTCCCTCTTTCGCAAGAGCTTGTCCTCCCTTCGACTTAGCGCCAGGCCGGAATCTGAAAGTAAACGGTGGAGCCGTAACGTCGCTCGGCAAACCTGGTGTTGTTATCCCGCGAGCGGGTTTCGAGGAACATCCCGACGGCTCGTTGGGCCTCGTCACGGGTGAAGTCAACCGTTCGAATCGGGCTGCTGCCAGGCAGGTAGGCTGTCAGTTGCTTGCTGGCAAGCAAGTTGGCCCCATCGTTGCTGCGAAGCTCCAGAGTGAAGTTGCCGGTATCGATCGACCAGACCAGATTCATCCTGGAGTAGGTGTTGGGCACGTCCATGGCGGAGGTTCTGGGGTCGAAAGCCAGAGCTGAAGGATACTCTGGGACCGGGAAACCCGGATCCTGGATCAACCGTCGGGCATCCTGGGTGGAAGTCCAGAAGGTCACGATCTCCTGATGTCCAGCCGGATAGGGTGGCTGGGCCGGATCGGTGTTCCTGAGCGTGCCTGTCGCCGAAAGAACGGCATTCTGTGGGGGCTCGCTGGTGAATTCCGGTCGGGTGGTCGCGCAGCGCAGAATGTAGCCGATCCTCCTGTTGGTCTCGCGACTGACTCGCAGGGCCTCATTGCGCTTTTCTCCCCAGACGCTGATCACATTGGCGTTGGCGGTGAGGACGACCACGGCGGTGCTCACCATGGCGAAGATGGACATGGCCACGAGTAACTCGAGAACGGTGGCTCCGCGCAGTCGACTTTTCATTTTCGTCCTCAATTCAGCACGGCTTCCAGCCGGAAGCTTCGAGTGACCACGTTCGAGCCCTGATCGCCCACGCCGGAGCCTTCGGTCCACCGAACCGTGATGATCACTCGAATCAGGTTGTAGCGATAATCTGTGGAGGTGTTGGTGAGGCGCTGCATGGTAATGGTCCGTTGATAGCGATCAAGATGGACGAAGTCATCGTTTCCATCGATCCCATTGTCGCCGTTGGTGTCTCGAACCCGATTGAAGACGGCCTGGAAGGGAGCGGCGTCGATGGCCACAGGGGTGGTGCTGTTCATCCCGCTGGCGGCGTTGGGCACCCCGGGGGCCGCCACCGAGGTGTGGCGGCGATTGATCTTGATGTCTTCCATGATCTGCTGGGCGTAGTGGGCAGCCACGGGGACCAGCTCGGCGTGGCCTTGTTGGGTCACCGAATAGGTCATGGCCGACATCACGCCGAGCACCGCGATGCTCAGGACCGAGACGGCGATGACCACTTCGAGCAATGAAAATCCAACTCTTGCCATTGTTCTTCGCAAGATTGTCCTCCCGCATCACTCTGCCGCTCAGCTATACTCTAGCGCAAGACCTCTCCTCGCTCGTGATACCAAAGTATGACTTTGGGCGAAAGTGGCAAATTGGAAACCCGGGATCCCTCTCTGCCACCTCCCATGGTAGCCTGAGGGTTGCGCCCGAGTCTGTATCCTGAAATACAATCGGTCAGGGGAGGGGGCCGAGCTCGGTCACTTTCAGCGAGGCCGACTGGTCTTCGGGGCTCAGCGAGGAGGGCTCGAGGTTCTGCTCGATCCAGTCCTGGGCAGCCGCAGTCAGCTCGTCCACCACTTCTCCGGCCCGCTTGCGGGCCGAGCCCTCGGTATCAAAGGTCAGCCAGGGCATCTCACGGCGGGCCGCAAAACTCTGGAGAGCTTCCCCCCTGGGGTCGAGCAGGCTCAACTCGCCCACGACCTCGCCCTGCAGGGCCTGCACCTGATAGCGGAGCAGGCAGTCGGCCGACCGGCCGCCCTCCACCAGGGTCAAGCGGGCACTCTTCTTGAGCTGACTATCCACCTGCTCGGTCAGGTCGAAGGCCGACAGTTGCACGCTTTCTTCCACCATATACGGAATCGCGTAGTAGCCATATCCCCCCCAGCCGCCCCAGTTTCCGCAACCACGCCGTCCCCAGCCGTAACCGAGACTGACGGTGGGATAGGCGTAGGCGGTGCGGCGGTAACGATAACCCTCGGCTTCAAGGCCCGCCCAGCCGACCCTCACCAGCAAGGGCGATGGCTGAAGCACCGCCAGCATGCGCTTGTTGGGCTCGGCTCTCAAGTCAACCTCCAGAGCAAAGACTCCCACCGCCGTTGCCCGCAGGTGGTGCGAGCCGGCCACGGTCGGCACGGTCACCGGGGTGGAGCCCAGAGGCTGCCCGTCCAGGTGGATCTCAAGGGCCTGCCCGCTCGACTCGACCGTCAATTGGGAGGGACAGCGGGTCAGCTCGAGCCTCTGCTCCGAGTGGTCTCCGGCCTTCAAGTTGAGGGTGAGCGTCTCGGGCAGGCAATCGGGGTGGGTGAGCGTCAGCTGGTGCCTTCCGGGAGCCAGGCTGACGTGGCAGGGGGTTGTGCCCAACTCGATTTCGCCTTGCAGCACCAGGGCGCCCACCGGCTGGCTCTCCAGGCTGGCTCCGGTGAACACGGTGGTGCTGGTGATCAGCCCCGGGGCTTCCACTTGAGCGCAGCGGAACATGTCTTCGGCAGCCTCCTGGGGGCTCTGGTAGGCGCGCACCAGGTTGCGCAGCTCCAGGCGGTTGCCCTGGCGCTGGTAGTAACCAAGGGCCGGCAGATCGCGTCCTCTCAGGCGAAACTCGCGCTGGAAGTCGCGTCCTGCGGGGGTGGCCAGGTCGATCGTCTTCAGGCTGAACTGATAGTCAGCCAGCTCGTTCTGCCTGATCAAGATGGTGACGAATCTTCGGGCTCGGGCCGAGAGATCGCTCTGGCCGCTCTGGCGCGAGTCGAGGATCACCGCCACCCCGGGCTCAGCCCGGGCCAGGCCAGAGCCCAGGGCCAGCAGCAGCAACATCAGCCCGAAAGGTCGCATGCTTGTTAGATCAGTCGTCCTGAGACAGATTCCTTCTCTCGCCAGGAAAGCGGCAGCCCTCTGGTAAACCTGCGCGGCCATGAGCACCAGCCAACTTCTCGAGCAACTGCAGGCCCACGAGGAAGTGTTTCGGGCGGCCGGAGACCTGGCCCGAGATCTCCAGGGGCACGTGGCCAGCCATCTCAAGTCCAACACGGGGAACCTGGAGACCGACCTGGTGACCGACGCCGACCTGGCGGTGCAGCGGATGATCCTGAAGGCCCTGGTGAGAACTCCTCTGGTTTCTTGCCGATTGCTGGCCGAGGAGAGCAATCCTGAGCTGGCCACCTTAAAGACTGATTTCTCGCCCGATTCTCACCTGGTGCTGAGCCTCGACCCCATCGACGGCACCCGCCGCTACTGCGAGGGCGAGCCCTACTATTCGGTGATCGTTGGCCTGCACGACGGGGCTCGCCCGCTCTACACCTACCTCTACTACCCCGCCTTTTCGTGGTGGATTCGGCTGGTGGAGGACCGGCTCGCCACCAGCGGTCCGCTGCCGGGTGCCGAGCGTTTGCCGGATCTGTCCCGCAGCATCGTCTACACGGCCGGGCACCCCGAGCAAGAGGTTCCCGAGCGGGTGGCGGCTCTCCAAGAGCGGGGATATCGCTTCGATCATGGCGAGAAGGTGGCTCCCTGCGGCAGCAAGTTCTTGCTCTTGAGCGGCCAGTCGGCAGGCTACTACAGCGCCAATCCCAACGCCTACGATGGGCTTCTGGCCTGGCATTACGGGCTGGCCCGCAAGCTACCGGTGGAAAGCGCGGGGCGGGCCCCCGATCAGACCTTCTCGGGCGCCCTTGACCTTTCGCGCATCGAGTCGGGCCGCTGGGGGGCCCACTATCCCGGTTACTACATCGTCCTCCCCCCCGAGGTCTAATGGAGGAGCTACGCTCTCGGGGGCGCGACGGATCATCCGGCCCGGTCTGCCTCGCTTTTCCAGTCGAGCCAGAAAGACTTCCCCGGGGCTCGAGGCCGGGCTCCCAGGGTCGGCCGAAGCATTTCTCGAAGCTCGGTTCCCGTGACGATCCCGACGATCCAGGAGAGGCTGCAGACGCTCGTGCACGACCGCTCGAGGAGGGTGCTGTCGTGTCTTGACCGGGCCGCTCACAAGCCAGATGAGCCAGCGGTGCACGATCTGCGCGTGGCGTGTCGCCGAGTGGATGCCACATTTGAGATGCTGGCAAGCCTGGGGGGACGCGTGGCGGCACCCCGTCGACGGGTCCGACGGCTTCGCAAGCTGGCCGGTCCCCTGCGCGACCTCCACGTTCTGGAAGCCTGGCTGGCCGATCAGCGTGGGGATTGGCCGGCCCTGGATGTCATTCTGGTGCGTCTGCCTCGTCAGATCAGGCGCGCAACCAGACGTCTTGTCAAGGACCTGAAGCAGTATCCTCGCAAGAAGCTCAAGCGAGCCCTGGCGAGGGTGGTGGTTCCCGAGGAGGCGGATGAGCCGGCCATTCTGGAGAGCCTCGAGAGGGTAGAGAGCGACTGGCACGAGCGGGTGCGCCGAAAGGCGCCCTGGCACGAGGTGCGCATCGCGCTCAAGCGATACCGCTATCAGGCCGAGCTGGTGGCGGCCCTGGGGCTCGGCCAACCCGACCTGGATCAACTTCGTCACGGTCAGGAGTTGCTCGGGCAGGTGCAAGACCTGGAGGTGCAGTCGGAGAAGCTCGAAGAGTACTGGCGCAAATCCGTCCTCGAGCGCATGGGCATCCACGCCTTCGTGACCCACTGCCGAGCTCAACGAGACCGGCTGGTTCAGGAGTGCGCGCGAACTTTTTCCTCGGTTTGACACGAGCATCCGCTCGCCATCCTGGAAAATCGACTTCGGGCCGTGGCGGGCAGTTCTGCAGGCCTGGTTTGGCGGCGATCAGGCCGGGGTCATGGGAGAGCAGGTCCGCTCAGCGCTGGAGCGCATTCGACCCGAAGCCTTCTTGAGGGTGCTCGACAGTCGGCCCGACCGCTGAGCGCAGGAGTTTCGGCGCATCCCGTTCAACCTGCGAGCCAATCGTGTTGCCGAGATTCCTCTCTGAGCTGGCCGCGCCCTACGTGCTCGACCTCGGGCCCCGTACCGCCGACGTTCCCTGGGTGATCGGAGATGGCCGCAGCGGTACCACCTGGGTGGCCAACCTGATCAATTTTCGGGGGGAGAGCCGACTCCTGTTTGAGCCCTTTCACCCTGCCAAGGTCCGACTGGCCCGAGGTTACCCTCTCTTTCTCTACCTTCGCCGCCAGGCCGACCAGGAGACCCTCTGGCACTTCTACGCGGATATCTTCACCGGAAGGATTCCGGCTCACCGGCGCATCGATCTCTACAATCCCCACCTGTTCTACCGCCGCCGACTGGTCAAGGACATCTTCGCAAACCTGTTTGCCCACTGGGTGGACGAGCAGTTTCCCGGGGTTCGCAAAGTGATGGTCATCCGCCATCCCTTTGCCGTGGCTGTCTCCAAGAAACGCAATCGCAGCTGGAAGTGGATGGAGGACCCGCGCGCCCTGCTCAAGCAGCCTGACCTGATGAGGGACCATCTCGATCCCTTCCGCGAGCTGCTGGAGGCCTCCCATCGCCGCTTCGAGCGCCAGGTTTTGCTGTGGTGCATCTTCCACTATGTGCCCCTGCGCGAGCTGAGCCGCGAGAGGGTGCATCTGACCTTTTACGAGGAGTTGTGCGAGGACCCCGAGCCCGAGCTGGCCCGGCTGTTCGCCTATCTCGGCCAACCGCTCGACCGTGAGCTCGATCCTCGTCTGCGGGCCCAGCTCAAGAACACCTTCCAGGTAACCGCTCGCAGCGCAATCGTGACCGGCGGCGATCTGACCGGGAGCTGGCAGAGATACATCACCTCCGCCCAGTACGAGGCAGGCATGGCCATTTTGCGAGTCTTCGGGCTGGAGCCGATCTACGGCCAGGGTCTGCGGCCCGATCGATGCGCTGCCGAGGCCCTGCTCGGGGCTGGTTGAGCTTCTTTTCACGGCCCGGCGCCCAGCGTCCACAGCAATCTGTTGAACGGCGCGGCGCCTCAAGGCCGGCAACGCTTACGACTGGCATCCCATGAAGGCCGGCTGACGAGATGTCGCCATCTCTGTTGTGGCGCGTTTTCTCGACACCACCACCCCCTGGCTCTCGTTGCCGTGCTTCGTGGCGGCCGCGATGGCCCACTCTCCGGCGGGCAGCTCCAGCGTGGTCTTCTCCCCGGGCAGAACGCGGTCGAGCTCCCATCTGTCGCCCTCGCGGCGGTACACCGTCCAGGCCCGCAGCGGCGCATCATCGCGATGAACGAGCTGCAGAGCTCCGCCTTCGACCCGCACCTCGGGAGCGGCCACCTGGCGGCCCGCCGCCCCCGCCAGCGGCGGCGTCAGGGCGGGCCGGGCGTAGAGCTCGTCCTGGAACACGTCCGCGATCCCCTGGCGGTTCTCCATCAGTGGTCCCACGTTGTACCAGATGTTGCCCTGTGAGCCCTGCTCGGCTCGCGAGCGGCAGATCTCCACCTGCTCTCGGAACTCGTCCACCGTCCAGCGCTCGTTCTTGCCCAGCGAGGTGAGGTCGTTGCCCGCAAAGACATAGTGCCCCTCGCGGGCGTGGTCGGCCCACCAGCTCAGCAACGTCTCGTAGGGCTGCCGCGTCGAGCTGGTGGGCCAGTAGAGCTGGGGAGCCAGGTAGTCCACCCAGCCCCGGTCCATCCACTTCTGGGTATCGGCGTAGAGCCCCTCATACTGGTCGAAGCCGCTCACCCCCTCGGGCCGCTCGGGAGCGGGGAGGCCGAAAGGCGAGATGCCGAAGCGCACGTGATCCTTCACCGCCCTGACCCCTTCGGCGGTCTCGCGCACGGCCTGGTTGACGTTCTCGCGCCGCCAGTCAGCCCGCGACAGGGTGCCTCCGAAGAGCTGGTAGTCGCTGTAGCTCTTTTCGTCTGAGAAGTCCACGCCGTTCAGGGGATAGGGGTAGAAGTAGTCGTCGAAGTGGATCCCGTCCAGGTCGTAGCGCCGGGTCAGGTCCTGGGCCACATCCACCAGGCGCTCGCGCACGATCTCGGCGCCCGGGTCCATCCACTTGAGGGAGCCGTAGGGATGGACCTGCTCGGGCTCCTCCACCGCGATGTGGGGGGCCACCCGCTGCTGCGGGCCCGACTGGGCCCGGTAGGGATTGAGCCAGGCGTGCACCTCGATGTTGCGCGCGTGGGCCTCACCGATGAGAAACTCCAGGGGATCGTAGCCCGGGGAACGCCCCTGCTCGCCCGTCAGCCAGGCGCTCCAGGGCTCGTTCTCGGAGCGATAGAGCGCGTCTCCCTCGGGGCGCACCTGGAAGAAGACGGCGTTGAAACCGCAGTCTTTGAGCCGATCGAGCATGGCCGTCAGCTCGAACTTCTGCTGCTCGGCCGGCTGGCCGGGCTCGCCCGGGAAGTTGATGTTCCAGACGCTGGCCACCCAGGCCCCGCGCAGCTCGCGCTGGTGGGCCACGGGCACGGTCTGGCCGCTGATCTCCACCCGGTCGGTGGGATCAACCTTGTCCCTGGCCCGAGCCGGGCGCGCCGGGACGGAAAGAACGCACTGCGCCTCTCGTATCAGCATCGGGCCCAGTCTACAACCTCGCCGGTTGCCAGCGGGTGAACCGCTTGTTAAGAACGAACTCGACCGCGCCATGATCGCCCTCCTCATCTGGTTGACCCTCACCAGCTTCGAGCAGAGCTGGATCGGCCGCAAGGTCTGGCAGAACGAGTGCCAGGGCACGCTGGCCGGTCTGACGAGCTGGAACGAGGGCGAGGAGTTCCCTTCGCTTGGCATCGGCCACTTCATCTGGTATCCGCGAGGGGTGAAGGGCCCCTTCGTGGAGAGCTTTCCCAGCTTCGTGCGCTTTGCTCGCGAGCGGGGGGCCAGGCCCCCGGAGGTGGCCCTCGAGCCCGCCTGCCCCTGGAGCTCCAGGCAAGCGTTCGAGCAGGCTCAGATGAGCGAGCCGATGCTGGAGCTTCGCACCTGGCTGGCGGCCACGGTGGACCTGCAGACCGAGTTTCTGGTGGCCCGCATGCGAGAGAGCCTGCCCCGTCTGGTGGCGGCCGCGAGCGACCCGGCCCGGGTCCAGCGCAACCTCGACAAGCTGCTGGCCACCCCCAACGGCGTCTACGCCCTGATCGACTACGTCAACTTCAAGGGCGAGGGGATCGCCCCCGCCGAGCGCTATCAGGGCCACGGCTGGGGTCTTCTCTGGGTGCTGATGGAGATGGGCGACGTTCCCTCCGGGCCTCGGGCCGCCTTCGAGTTTGCCGAGGCGGCCAAACGCTGCCTCGACCGCCGCATCGCCCACTCGCCCCCCGCCCGGGGAGAGCAGCGCTGGAAGGCCGGCTGGCACAAGCGTTGCGATACCTATGCCCTGCCGCTCATGGTCGTGCGCCGCGAGGAGTGGGGATCGGTCCCCCAGCCGCTCGGCCCCGAGCTCGAGCACATCCCCAACCGGCTGGTCGTCCACCACGCCGGAGTGCCCACCAAACACGAGGTCGACATGGCCGAGAAGGTGCGCCGCCTGCAGCTCTGGGGCCAGACAGACAAAGGCTGGCCGGATCTGCCTTACCACTACATGATCGCCTTCGACGGCCGCATCTTCGAGGGCCGCGAGGTGCGCTACCGCCCCGAGAGCAACACGAAGTACGACCTGAACGGCGTGATCAACGTCGAGCTCGACGGCGACTTTGAGACCGAGAAGGTCAGCCCCGAGCAGCGCGAGGCCTTGATCCAGATCCTGGTCTACCTTTGCCTGCGGCATAACCTCGACCCGGGCACCATCCGCGGCCATCGCGACGAGGCGCCCGGCCAGACCACCTGCCCTGGCAGGGATCTGGCCAGGCTGGTGGACGGTCCCCTCCGGGACCTGGTGCGCGAGCGATTGCGCTGATTCTCCGGGGGGCGGGGCACTGGCCTCTTCGACAACGCAGGGGAGTTACGGTTTTGCCTCCTCGCTTTCCTCGCCCGGAAACACCACCCGCCGCTTGAGGCGCACGGCCCCCACCCGGGTGTAGTCGCCCACGTTCTCAATTCCTCTCTGGGCAGGAGCCGACGCCAGCGCTCGCACCTCGCCCTCGGTGCGCAGGCTCTGGCGCAGCGGCTCGAGAGTGTCGCGCAGGAAGTCCTCCGGGTTGGAGCGGCTCAAGATCGCCTGCGCTCCCGGGTAGGCAAAGCGCTCGTCCTCCCGCCATTTCTCCAGCACCGAGCCGACCCACTCGGACTTCCTGGCCGGGTCGAGCTGGTCATAGAAGAAGGCGGCCAGGTCCAGCGGACGCTCGCGAGGCGACTGGCTGGGGCCCGGTCCCTGGTTGCTCAGGCTGCGCAGCGTCCAGAGCCACTGGTTGACCGGCAGGGCCCCCACCGACAGGCGGGTCATCTCGCCGAGCTCGGGCTCGAGCGAGTTGATGCGCATTCGTCCGGCCATGCCGGGATCGCGCTGCCACAGCTCGCTCCGCTCATCGAGCAGCGCGTCCGTCCAGGCCGCCGGTCCGACCTCAGGCTGCTTGAGAACCGTCTCCATCGCGATGCGAATTCCCTCGGAAGTGCCCGCCTCGGGCAGGGTGGCCTGCAGGTAGCTCACCGCCGAGGCCAGTTCGGGATAGGAGGCCAGGTGGGCCAACACGCCGTCCAGTGCCCCCAGGTCGGCATCTCTGACCAGGCTCCGGGCCATTCGGGCCACCTCCGACGACTTCACGGCCGGGCCCGGCTGAGCGCCCTCCAGGTCCAGGCAGACCAGGTTCCCGCGCTGGTCCGAGCCAACCGCGCCAAGGTGGTCCAGACCCAGTCCCTGCAACGGAGCCTGCAGGCTGGCCGAGCCTCGGGTCCAGCCATTGCTGGCCTGCAGGTGGACCGACTGCTCGTCTTGCCAGACGGCCAGCAGCTCGGGTTTTCCTCGCAGCAGAAACACCGCTGCCGAGGCCACCGGGGCCGAGGCTTCCAGCGCCGTGGCCACCGCCTGCCGGGAAAGCAAGGCCTGGCGCGAGACCGGTTTGATCTCGACCTGCTCCAGGTAGCTCCCCAGCGGCCGCAGAGCCCCCGGGGCCGGCAGTGACCGGGGCTGGCCCAGCGACCGGGCTGTCTGGTTGAGCAGGCGCACCCAGCCCTCTTCCTGGTGGCCCCAGGAGGGGCGCACCGCCACCGGCGTGAGCATGGCGCCGCCGTCCTGCTCGCGGGCCACCCAGGGGTCGGGGTAGCTCTCCACCAGCTCGCCCGATGGGCCAAATTTTCTGGTCCGCTCGGGCTCCACCACCAGCGCCTGGCCTTCGGCCGTCACGCCCAGGACGTAGGGCCCCTCGGGGCTGGCCACGACGGTCAGGCGACCCTGGTGGAAGCGGCTCACCTGGCCCTCGGCCCCCATCCACAGGCCATCGTGCCGGTCCAAGTAGAACTGGGCGGGCGCTTGCTCGAGCGGTATCGAGGAGAGCAGCTCGCCGCTGGCCGAGCGTTGCTGCAGCTCGCCTTGCAGAACCAGCGTGAAGGAGCCGTCCGCCAGGCCCAGGGCCAGGGAAGCGTTCTCGGGCACCGCCAAGCTCTTCACCTCTCCCTGCGAGCTGATGCGCGCCACCTCACCCGGCAGCACCTGCCAGAGGGCCCCGTCGTTCCCCACGTGGCCCGGGGTCACCGGCTCGCCGGCGAGGTCGGCGTGCAGGGTGCCGTCCTCGCCCACCACCCGGTGGCGCTTGTCCTCCGCCTGCAAGCTGATCAGCCCCACCGGCCCATGGTGGGTCATGGCGTAGGGATTTCCGGGCAGCTTGATCGTTTTTCGGCCACGCAGATCGGGTCCGTAGATCTCGAGTCGATTGTCGCTCAGCCCGAGCAGGCCGCCGTCCCTGGCCACCGCCAGGCCCCTGGGGGGATTTCTGTGGAGGGCCGTCCCGAGCCGCTCACCGCTGGTCGTATCCAGCGCGTGGACCAGGTTGAAGGTCGTGTAGTAGGCCCGTCCCTGGCCCAGAGCCAGCTCGCGCACCTCGTCGCCCGGGTTGCTCGTGCGCCAGCCCTGGCCGGCCAGCTCGCCGCCTTCCAGCGAGAGCGGCCCCGTCTCCAGCTCCCAGGTGACCGAGGGATGGCTGCGCCGGGCCACCCGATACTCGTCGCCCTCGGCCATCAGGTGACGCACCGAGAGCCCCCGGGCTCCGTCTCGATTCATGGTGAATCCACCAGGCTTGATCAACACGCCCTGAGAATAGCTCGAGCGACCGAAAGGGAGCTGAAAGCTCAGCGTCGCTGGTGTACCCGCACCGCTCCCACCTGCACGTGACCGTCCCCCACCCGCACCCCCGTCTGCCCCTGACGCGCGGAGGTGAGGCGGGCGTAGTCCTCACCCACCTCGCTTAGAGTGCGCAGGGCATGCTCGGGGGAAACGGCCCCCGAGACCACCTCCTCGCGCAGGTTCCCCAGCGGTCTCCCCAGATGACGCAGGTCAGCCGCCGACCTGAGCCCGGACAGTGCCGAGCACCGCCCAGCAATCGTTGGATTTCGTGGCCCAGCCGCTGCGCTCTAGGGAAGCAGCCACACCTGCAGCTCGGTGTCTCCCACCCGAATGCGGTTGCCGTCCTTGACCTCGGAGGGAACCCGCCCCACGCGCGCCCCTTCCAGGCGCGTGCCAGCGCGGCTGCCCAGATCTTCCAGGCAAAGCATGCCAACTGCCGGGTAGAGGCGCGCGTGCCGGCGCGACAGGCGCGGGTCGGTAAGCCGCAACTCGGCTCCCCGGCCCCGCCCCAGCACCAGTCCGCGCCGGGTGACGAAACCCCGCTCGCGCATGGCGCCGCAGTTCTCCACCAGGGCCACCACCGGCTCGCCCTGCAGCGCCAGGCCGGCCGCTGCGGCCAGCTCGCGGCCGGGCTCGAAGAAGAGCTCGCACGGCCCGGCCAGCACCCAGCCGCGCTCGGCCGCCTCGCGGGCCAGGTTCTCGCGCAGCCACCCCTGGTCGTCGGGGCTCAAGGCCTGCGAGCACCAGACCCGGAACGAGTTGGGAGCCATCTCCACCTTGTTGCGCAGCACCACCCGGCTATCCAGCATCAAGCGCAGCAGCAGGTGGGCGATCTCCAATCGATGGCTGCCCTCGGTGCGCCCCTCGATGGTCTCCTCGAGCGCTTTCTCCAGCTCGCGCAGCCAGCTCACCGCTTCAGGTCGCTCAGCCGCAGCTGCCCGCAGGCGGCCGCGATGTCGCCGCCCTTCTCCTGGCGCACCGTGCACTTGATCCCACTCTGCTCCACCACTTCCTGGAAGGCCCGCACGCGGGCCGGGCGGCTGCGCTTGTAGCGCACCCCCTCGATCGGATTCCAGGGGATCAAGTTCACCAGCGAGTGCATCCCCGAGAGCAGACGCACCAACTCGTGGGCCTCTTCCACCGAGTCGTTGATCCCGTCGAGCAGCACGTACTCGAAGGTCACCCGGCGCCCGGTGGCCTCCTGGTATTCGCGGCAGGCCTCCAGCAGAGCCGTGAGCTTCCACTTGCGATTGACCGGCATGATCTTCTCGCGCAGCGCGTCGTTGGTGGCGTGCAGCGAGATAGCCAGGCGCAGGGGCAATTTCTCTGCGGCCAGGTCGCGGATGCGCGGCACCAGTCCGGAGGTGGAGACGGTCAGGTGGCGCATCCCGATCCCCAGCCCCTCGGGAGAGTTGATCATGCGCACCGCCCGCAGGGTGTTGCGATAGTTGTGCAGCGGCTCGCCGATCCCCATGAAAACCACGTTGGCCACCCGCTCGCCCTGCTCGTCCAGGCGTTTTTGGATCTGCAGCACCTGGTCCACGATCTCCCAGGTGGCCAGGTTGCGCCGCAGCCCCAGCTTGCCCGAGGCGCAGAAGTCGCAGGCCATGGCGCAGCCCACCTGGGTGGAGATGCACACCGCCACCCGCCCTGGACCCAAGTCCTCGCCCAGGTAGTGCATGCGCACGCTCTCGATCACCTCGCCATCTGGTAGCGTGAACAGGTATTTGGTGGTCTCCTGCTCGGAGTGGAGCTCCTCCTTGAGTTGCAGCTCGGGGATTTCGGCCTTCTCGCGCAGGCGCGAGCGCAGCTTGAGCGAGAGGTTGGTCATGCGCTCGAAGTCGGTCTCGCGGGCGGTGTAGATCCAGCGCAGCAGCTGGCGGGCCCGGAAGGCCGGCTCGCCCAGCTCGCGCACGAAGGCCACCAGCTCGTCCGGGGTGAGATCCTTGAGGTTCATCTTGCTCACAGGTCCATCCCCGTGATACGCAGCGTGCCAGCCTTGTCGCGTTGCATGGTGAAGGCCCCCAGCCGCAACCGGATAGGGGGCGTGGGGGTGCCGTCGGACTCTTTGAAGACCAGGCTGTCGGACAGGATGATGGGCACCGAGGAGATCACCCGGAATGAGCCGTCCTTGAGGGGCTCAAAGCCCAGGAACTGGTCGTTGAAGGGCTCGAGCCGGAAGTCGGGATGGCTGAGCAAGTCTTCATGGAAGGCCCGAAAGGCATCGCGGATCTCTTGCGCGCGCCCCTGCGCGTCGCCCTGGGCCGAGGCCTCCACGGCCGGAGCGATGAGGGCCATCACCCGGTCGACCTGGCGCGATTCGTAGGCGGCGTAGAGCTCATTGAGCAGAGCTCGGGCCGCCGTCTGGTCGGCCTCAGGCACCGGGACAGGCTGGGCCAGCGCGAGGCAGCCCAGCAGAAAAAAGAGGATACAGGTTTTCACGGTGCCGGTATTATACGCCACAAGCCCGATCGGTGCCAGGGTCCTGGGAGGTTCCGGGAGAGGGTTCTCCGACCCGTCGGGGGACTGTGTCCAGCTCCGCCCGTCAACAGTCGTCCTTGGGCGGGCTTCGTCGAAAGCGCAGGTTCCCCGGGCTCTACCCTGATCTCAGGCGCACGCGCTGGTCAGCGCACCACCCGCCCGGCCCGATACACGGGAGCGGCCTGGGTGGGTCGAGCACGACCGTTGTTGTAGGGCCGGGAGTGGTTGTGATAGGTGGGGCGGGGGGCGCAGGAGCCATTGTTGTAGCCGCCGCCGGGATAGGTGTAGCCCTGGTTGTAGCCGTAGGGATAGGAGTAGCCGGGGCCAGGGTTGTAGCCGTTGGGATAGCAGCCCGTGTTATAGCCCGTGTTGTAGTTGTAATAGGGCTGCACCGGGTAGCTGTAGCCCGGCTGATAGTAGACGTAGCCCGGCTGGTAGTAGACGGGGTAGCTCTGATACACGGGATACGGATACCCGGTGCCCACGCCGATCTGGACCGAAACGCCGGTCTGGGCGGGTGCCGGTAAGGTCAGGCAGCACAGCAGTGCGGCCAGAATCATCAATCGCCTCATAAGGACCTCCTGCAGGTTGGTCTGCTCCGAGTCTAGCCCCTGTAAGAGCCAGGAACATTGCTGAAATGTTAAATCCGCATATGAGTTCTGCTTGAGGAGGTGCTGTGTCTCGCGTGCGTGTCTCCGGTGGGGGTATCCACCCGCGGGGCGCTCGCCATCGGTCAGTAAGTGTGTTCGCCGTCTCGTGAAGTCCGTGCGGGTCCAACGCGACCTCATGCGTGCGCGTTGCTCCCGCGTTGCTCCCGCACGCCGCTATGTGCTGGCTTCCGCCGCCGGCGCCGAGCTCGACCGCGAAACCTGCGCCGAGGCCAGTGTGGTCATCTCCAACCAGGACGAGCACGCTCTGGAGGGCAAAGCAGCTCCGGCTGATGCGGCGTGATCGGTTCACCTGCCCCGCTCCGGGGTCGCACTCGCGATGCGTAACTGCAGGCCCAGACGTGGTGTTTCACTCGCGCGAGGGACGAGAACCTGATCATGCCGTGCGTGGCCACCTGCGACTGGTGCACCGGGGTTACCTGCGCATCAGCGGGCAGGTGGGAGCGCATCCGCCTACCCGTCGACCGGGCCAGAGCCCTCGGCGTGGCTATCCCTTGCCGAGGATGCGCCGCACCGCCTGCAGAAAAGGCTCGCTCAGCGCCTCTGGACCTGATCCGAAGTTGAGGTGGGCTCCGTCCGAGCGCCACTCTCCGAGCACCGTCCGCTTCTCTCCCTGGAGATCGAGCGAGTGCTCCAGGGTAAGGATGCGGGCCGCCTCGGGGCCCTTATCGGCAGGCCAGACCAGACACAGGAAGTGGGCTTCCGGCACCTCGCCGGGCGGAGGCAGACGGATCAGAGCCCCCTGCCAATCGTCGAGTCGCACCGGCTCGAGGGCCAGCCCGTCGCTGGCCAGGCTCTCCTGGCAGGCCATCCCGACCTCCTTCCAGAGCGCGATCAGGTGGGGGAGGGCCTCCGGGCCGGAAAGCACACGGGCCACTGCCGCCGGGTCCTCGAAGAACCAGCGCGGAAAGACCCGGTGAGCGAACATGTAGGCTTGCACGCCGGGCAGTTATCCTTCGGGGGGATTTCTCCTACCGGGGAGCCCTACTCGTCTCTGCGCTAGCCCTGGAGCAGGCGCGCAGCTTCCTGTCGACCGTGCAGGCGAGCGTAATCAAGTGCCGTATCACCCTCCTCGTCCTTCGCCATCCGGTCGGCACCCAGCTCAAGCAGCAAAGTCAGGTTGTCCAACAGCCCGCTGGCTGCCGCGGCCATCAGCGGGGTGGCTCCGTTCTGGTCGTTGTGCAGCTCCACCCCGACCTCCCTGACCAGCAGGCGGATCATTTCCGGCACCGGCTCGGTGCAGGCCAGGTGCAGTGCCGTGTTGCCGTCCTGGTCGGTGGCGCCCGGGTCCACTCCCAGCTCCAACAGGACCCGAGCCGCCTCCAGATGGTTCTGCCAGGCACAAAGGTGCAGTGCGGTCTGGTCGGTCTCGGTGACGGCCTCCAGGTCGGCCCCCCGACCGGCCAGGAGCCGCAGCATCGCGGCATGGCCTTCGTCAGCGGCCAGTAACAGCGGTGTCCAGTCGAAGGGATCTTCGGCATTGACATCCGCACCCAGGTCGAGCAGGCGGGAGGCCAGCACCAAGTTGCCCGTGACCGCCGCCCCCATCAGCGCGGTACGGCCCATTTCGCCCACCTGGTCGACCTCCGACAGATGCTCCAGGGAGCGGCTCAATCGGGCCAGGTTGTAAGGATCCTGGAAGCTCTCCCGGGCCTGCAGCAGCATCTCCTTCCAGCCTTCGGAAACACCCGGCTGCCCCTCGGCCTCGGCCCATGCCAGCACCGCGCGGGCTTCGGTCTCGGCTTCCTCCTGGCGCAGCAGGTGGACCAGGGCCTGGAAGCGCAGTGTCCGCAGAGGCAAAAGCACCGAGCCCTCGGGCTCGAAGCGGCTCCGGTTGGCATCCAGCCACTCCAGGGCGGTTTCCGTGTGGGGATTGGAGAGCTCCTCGAATGTCCCCTCCAGCAGCTCGACGAACTGGTCGCGCAACGTCTCGTGAGCCTGGGGCAGGCGCCTGGAGGCCAGTGCCAAGAGCAGCGAGAGCAGCACTCCCAACTCGTCGGTGCGCCGCGTTCGAGCGGCCACGATCACCGACGAGCGCAGCCAGGTCAGGAAGAAGCGCAGCGGCACCCGAATCGTCCCGCCCGGAGCGAAAATGGCGCAAAGAGTCCGCCAGGCATCCTCCAGGCGGCCCATGCGATCCAGGCAGGAGGCCTGTCCCCAGCGCATCATCAGTTGCAGCAGCCGGCTCTCCTCGTTGTGGGGCAGGAATCGCTGCAGGGCGGACTCGTAGGCGGCCAGTCCCTCGGCCAGCAAGTCCCGATCACACAGGGCTGCGGCCTGCTCGAAGGCCTGCAGGGCTGCTCCGGCGAGAGAAAGATCGAGCGGGTCCTCGTCGTGCAAGGTGACCTGGATGCTCAACAGCTCGGGCCAACTCGCTTCCAGCACCAACCGCCAGGGGCCTTCCTCCTCGTTCGGATCGCGACCGGCGGCCTCGGCCCTGGCTTCCCACACCGACAGCCCGGCTTCGTCCTGAGCCAGGGCGAAGTGGTCACAGACCTCCTCGGCGAACTCAGCGGCCTGATCGCCGCTCAGGTGCTCGAAGCAGGCCTCGCGCAGCACCTTCACGCGCTCCCAGGCAGCCTTCGCGGCGGGGTGCCCCTGCAGCGGGCCAGCCTTGTGGGTCAGCTCGAACAAAAACAAGAGCGCCGGGGCCAGCACATACCAGGCGTTGCGGGCGGGAGCCAGGTCGCCCAGCCGCTCCACCCACTCGGCTGCAAAGGCCACCGGAGCCAGCCGCGGTCCGCCACAATCGGGCCCGAAGGCGGCCATCAGGGCCTCCCAGGAGGTCGGCCCCTCGCTCCGCTGGGACACCCCCAGCTGCGACCAGTGCCAGAAGGTCAGCTCCAAGCTTCCCGGGGGAGGCTGCTGGTGGCCCAGCGCCGCTCGGTACTGCTCCATCTCGCCAGACTCCCGGGCTTTCTGCCAGCACTCCTCGACCGGCCCTCCCGGTTGCTCGGTCAGGGCCTGGAAGACGTCCCAGCGAATGCGGTCAAGTCCGGCCGGGGTCGGGATCCACCGCAGGCCCACAAAGACTTTGTCACTCACCATGGTGGCTTGCTTCGCAACCGCCTGGCCGGTAGCCTCCGAGGGCCAGAGCATGCCGTGCAATTTCGTCCACCAGGCCTTGAGCCCGGCCAGTCGATCAACTGTCGTGACAGGCGGAGGGCCTTGCACGAAGGCCCTCTCCGCCTCCCCCGTCCGGCGCAGGGGATGAGCTTGACGGATCATCAGCAACAAATCGAACGTTTGATCGAGGTTTTAATCGGCATGAAATCGGGAAAAATCCCTGCTCCGCCTCTTGCGTTTCGCATCCGATCTGGCCTATAATCTTAACAAGAGCCAGGGAGCCCCGCCAGTTGAGGGAAGACGGCTGGTGAGCGTGCTCGGGTTCTTGCTGTCTGTCGTTTCCACTGCACCCACCCAGCGACCGCTATTGCCCTGCGCGACTTTGCTCGCGTTGCGACCCTCTTGCTACCGCATTGCCCAAGAAAGGAGCACTGTACCCATGTCCGACGAGACCGAAACCACCCCGGAAGCGACCGAAGCTGCCGCCGAGGAGACCGCTCCCGAAGAGACCCCGGAGCCTGCTGCCGAGGAAGCAGCAGCTGAAGAGCCCGCTGCCGAGGAAGCCGCTGCGGAGCCTGCGGCCGAGGAAGCCGCTGCCGAGGAGCCTGCTACCGAGGAAGCTGCCGCCGAGGAGCCTGCTGCCGAGGAAGTAGCAGCTGAAGAGCCCGCCGCCGAGGAGGCCGCTGAGGAGCCTGCGGCCGAGGAAGCCGCTGCCGAGGAGCCTGCCGCCGAGGATGCTGCCGCCGAGGAGCCTGCTGCCGAAGAGGCCGCCGCCGAGGAGAAGGCTGAGGAATAGGCCTGAGCCGGCCGCTCTTCCCGCGGTCGGCCCGGGTCTCGATCCCCAATGGGCGCCCCGCTTCCCCGGGGTGCCTTCTTCTTGCCGGGAAACTCCGCTTCAGGGCACGATGCTGAGCCCCCGTGGTTCAGACGGCCCCGTGGGCCGAGTCTCCTCGGCCCTGGGAGACAGGCGCCGTTGGGGGAGTGCTGCTGTTCTTGCACACGAGACAGGAGGACCGAGCGCCGGGTCCCGGCAGGTGAAGGCTGGCTCGACGCAAACCACCTTTCCCCATGGCCGTTGACGCCCAGATGCTCTCCACTCTCGAGCTGTTACACTACTGCCAGCGCTTTCGCGACACGCTGTTCGCCTTCTGCTTCGAGCGCTGGGAGGACTGTGACGAGGTCTTGCTCGACCTGCGCGTTCTGAACGCCGCCCGCATCCGCCAGGTGCTCTTTTGTACAGCCGACTCCCGCCTGGAGCGCAAGCTCGAGCTCTGGAATCGTTCCGGTGAGCGCTTCCTGACCGTGCCTGCTCGGGGGGGCGACTTGACCACGGCCGCCTTCATCGGGCGGCTGCAGACCGAGCTCTCAGCCGGCAACGTGCCTTTGGTGGCCCTGGGCGAGCCCGGGATCGAGCGCGAGATCCTCCACTGCGCCGTGGCCCTGGGGGCCCGCAAGGTTTTTTTTCCCGGCTCGCTGGCCGGGCTCGAGCTGGGCGGGCGCTTTCGCTCCTATCCCACCGTGGCCGAGCTCGAGCAGGCCCTGGCCGAGCGAGTCCCCCTCAACCTGTCCGAGCAGCGCCTGCGCTTTCTGCTCGAGCAGCAAGAGCTGCACCGGGTCGATCTGGTGCTGGTGCAGGCCCGGCGCGGAGCCATTTTCGAGGAAGTCTTCACCCACTCGGGCTCGGGCACCCTGTTCACCCGCGAGTACCCCAACGTGCTGCGGGCCGCCGTCGAGACCGACGTGCGCGACATCTTCGCCCTCATGCAGCCCTACGTGGACGAAGGCACGCTCAAGCCCATCACCGAGGAAGAGCTGCTGGAGATGGTGCGCTCGTTTATGGTCTACTCGGTCAACGAGCAAATCGTGGCTGCTGCCGCCGTGCTCGAGCATGAGGACTGCTATGAGCTGGGCAAGCTCTGCACCCTGCCCCGTTACCAGGCCCGGGGGCGCGCCCGCGAGCTGGTCCGGGCCATTCTCGACAAAGCCCGCCGGGATGGCAAGCGGGCCGTCTTCGCCCTGACCGTGCAAGACTACGTGGCCGAGTTCTTCGAGCGCCTGGGCTTTGTCCGGGTGCCCCGCGAGAGCCTGCCCTCGAGCTGGCAGGCCGGCTACGACTTCAGCCGCCCCTCTCGGGCTTATCTGCATTCGCTCGCATAACGGCCGGGGTGCATGAGCTGCGTGCCATTTCTCGGCCCGTGCAGCGAAGAGCGCGCTCCCGAGTCAGAGCCATCCTCCAACAAAGTCAAACAGGCTGGTTCTCTCGGCAGGAGGACCTGGTCGTGCGGCGCCCAATGCCACCCGGTGAGCCTTCAGGTAGCCTGCGAGCCGGGCCAGCTCCGCTTCCTGCGGTATCCCTTTGCCCCCGCCCGCTGCACCGTGGGGAGAGCATGGAGATCGCCTGGCGCGGGTTCAATCGTTAACCCGTCTCGACTCACGGGAGCCTGCAGGTTGTGGCGCTGGAACGACGCCCCGAGGATGGGCGAGCCTGCCCCAGGCCTTCCCAAGCTACCACGGGCGGCTCTGGAAACGCCCCTGCTCCAGCCGGGACCAGGGCCTCCGCGGTGGCCAATTCCTCGGGGCGATAGACTGCCCGAGCGACGGAATCTGCTCGGCTCAAAGCGCCCTTGCATGGCCCCGTTTCCAGCGGCAGCCAACGATAGCAACGACCTCGGGCAGGCCTCGTCCAGCCCGGCGAGGAATCGCCCATCAGTGCGTGCTCTGAAGCTCTGGCTGACCCTGCTCTGCTTGCTCGCCATTCCTGTGCGAGCCGTCCCTGTCGAGGCCGACCTGCTGGCCAGGATGGGCGCCTACGACGAGGCCGATCGGCTCTACCGCGAGGCTCTGGCCCAGGCCACCGACCCGGCCGAAAAGCGCCTGCTCCAACTCCGGCGACTGGCTGTAGCCCAGCTCCGCAACGACGTCGGGCTGGTCTTCCAGTTGGCCGACGCGCTCAAGAAGGCGCCCTCTCTCGAGCCCGAGATCGCCATGCGCGTCCACCTCATTGAGGGCGCGGCGGCCTATCGCACCGCCAACCTGGCCCGAGCCACCCGGGCTTTCAGCCAGGCTCGGGTCCTGGCCTCGAGCCTGAAAAGCGCGGGAGCCGCCCTGGCCCTTTCCGAGTGCGAGAGCTTCGAGTTGCAGGCCCGTCTCGATCGCGAGGGCGCGAGCACCCCCGAGGATTATGCGCGGCTTTGCCAGCGAGCTCTCGAAACCACCCGGTCGGTCCCGCCCACGCCAGCAGATCCTTATTGGCCTCTGGACATCACTCGGGCTGGCCAGTGGACCTTTCTCTGGGGCTGGCAGGCCTGGGAGTTCAGTTACTTCGACCATCGCGAGGGACGCATCCCCTCGCGCGATGCCTGGGCCGGCCTGTCGGTAGGGATCTTCTCCCAGGCCATTGGTCTGGCCGACCAGGCATACCAGGCCTCGAAGGGAATGGAGCCTGAGTTTCTCTACCTGGGCCTGCGCCTGCGCACTGAGCGAGCCAACCATTTTGCCCTGCTGCCCGGGGTGGAGGCCTGGCTGGAGGAGGATCAGCGCCTGCTCGACGCGATCGACCCCGAGCTCAAGAAGCTCCCTCCCTCGATCGTCTTCCTGGGCCAGGAGCAGATTCGCGGCCAGCACCACCGGGGGATGGCCCGCTACCACCTGCTGCACGGGCAGGTGCCGTTGGCCCTGACCGAGTTCGAGCAAGCTGCTGCCGACTTTGCCCGGGCTCGCAATCCAGTGGATGAGATCGACGTGCTGGTGGAGGTCGGCTATCAGGCCTTCCTGGCCCCCGGGGTGCAAGTGGATCGGAGCCGCGTCGAGCAGTCGCTGCTGAAGGCCGCTCAGCTGACCGAGAAGCTGCCCTACCCGGCGGGACGCTTCCTGGCCACCGGCTTCCTCGGTTGCCTGGAAGCCGAGCGAGGCCGCCTTCCCCAGGCCGAGGCATTGCTGCAGCAGGCTTTGCAGGAAGTGAGCAACTGGCTGGCCGAGTCCGGAGCGAGCTATCGGGGCAAGCAGGAGCTGCTGGCCAAGCCCGAGACCAGGCTCTTCGTAGATACCCTGGGGCAGGTGCTGCTCAAGCAGGGCAAGCGAGCCCAGGCAATGGAGGTCATTGCCCAGACCAGCAGCCAGAATCAGGTCTCCGGGCTTGACCTGTCCCGTGTCAAGAGCACCGATCCCCAGGTCGATCGGGCCCTGCGCGAGATCGAGCAGACCCGCACCCGGGGAGAGGAGATTCGAGTCGAGCTCCAGGCCGCCCACGCCCGGGGAGACGAGGCCCGGGTGGAGCAGCTCCAAACCCGGCTGGCCAACAACAAGGCCGAGTTCTATCGGGCCGTCAATATCCTGCGCGCCCGTGAGCCCCAGTTCGAGCGCCTGGTCAGCGTCAAGCCGGCCAGCTTCGCCTCGCTGCAGGCTCGCCTGCCGGCCGACGCTCTGCTGGTGCAGTATGCTCCTGCCGAGCAGGAGCTGCTCCTTTTCGTGGCCACGGCCAGAGAGCTCAAGATCTATCAATCCCCGGTCAGCCGCCAGGAGCTCGAGCAACAGGTACGTCGGGCCCGCGCTGCCATCATCGAGCAGGGTGATCTGGCTCCCCTGTCCGAGCTCTACCAGGTCCTGATCAGCCCGCTCGATCAAGACCTGGTGGACAAGAAGACCCTGGTGGTGGTGCCCAACGGCTCGCTCTTTTATCTCCCCTTCGCCGCTCTGAGGAATCAGGAGGGCTTCCTGGTCGAGCGCAAGGCGGTGGTGGTGGCGACCTCTGCCGAGATCCTCAACCTGGCCGTTCAGCCAGCCGCGAGCAAGCCGGGTAGCCTGCTGGCCCTGGCCAACCCTGACCGCTCGCTCCCTGGAGCCCGTCAGGAGGTGGAAGGCCTGGCCCCGCTCTTCGCCCAGAGGGCCACCTTCTACGAAGATCAGGCCACACGCGAGCGGCTCATCGCCCCCGGCCAGGTGGCGGTGGTCCACCTGGCCACCCACGGAGTCCTCAATTCCCGCGACGTCAACGAGAGCTATCTGGTGTTGGCGGGCGCCGACAACAAGCTGACCAACGGCGAGATCTACGGGCTCGACTTCCAGGGCGTGTCGCTGGTGACCCTGTCGGCCTGCCAGACCAACCTGGGCCAGCGCGATCCCCTCTCGGGCAACGATGTAGCCACCATGGCCCAGGCCTTCAGCATCGCCGGCAGCCGCAGCATCCTGGCCAGCCTCTGGAAGGTCAGCGACAGCGCCACCGCCCAGCTCATGGTCGAGTTCTACACCCAGTTGCTGGCCGGCAAGAGTAAAGCGGAGGCCCTGCGCCAGGCACAGATCAAGATGATTGGCCAGCCCGGCCTGGGCCCGTTCCACTGGGCCGCCTTCGAGCTGATCGGCGACTGGCAGTAAGGCCGCTCCCTGGCATTCCCGCCTCCTGCTCGCTCGCTCCTACCTGAAGGCTCCGGCCCTCGCAAGGACCAGGCAGGTCCTCGGTTCGCCCTCGCCCGGCCGACGTGCCTGTGGGCCTGCTCTCTGGAATGGCGGGACGATTTAAGGATCTGCGGCCGGCCCCGGAGAACGGGGCCGGATGAGCCTGAGCCTCTTCCAGCGCCGAGCCCTGGTGCGTCAGGTGGAGTCGCCCGCCCCTCTGGTGGGTCGGTTTCTTCGTCCGCGAGCCCTTCAGGGTTTGCAGCGAGCGGCCAACGGAGGGGACGTCGAGAGCGCCTGGCTCGCAAGCAGGCCCTGCGCCAGGCGGTCAGCGACTGGGCTGCTCGCAACAACTTTCAATGCCAACACCAGCTGACCGACGAGCTGCCGCTGCGCATCAGCGGCCGCGAGGATGAGCTGGAGCTCGTGCTCGAGTGCCGCACCCCCCGCCAGGGGAACGAACATCGTCAACCAGAGATGGTCTGGACCTGCCGGGCCCGGGCTGCCGAGTCGCTGGAGCTGATCGTGCTCGACCGCAAGGTGTACGACTTCTCGCAGAGCAAGCTGGGCCAGATGGTCACCTCGATGGCCGCCGGCGCCGCCGGCTGGCCCCGGGCCGGCGCCCAGCAACGCTGGCTGGAGCGCATTGAGGCCCTGAAGAGCTTCCAGCCGATGCCCGCCAGCCTGGGAGCGGGGAGGTTCGTGGCCCTGGCCCGCCAGCCCGAGCGCTGGCCCGAGCTCCTCTCACGCGAGGTGGTGGCTCTGTTGGAGGCCTGGCCTGCCAGCAAGGGCCCCTTCGAGCTGCCGACCATCACGCTGGATCAGAACGGAGTGGAGGTGGAAGTCGCCGGCAAGCTGCTCGAGGAGCAGAAGCTGCACCACCTGATCCGCCTGGGAGCTGCCGTGGTCAGGGCGGTCCAGGCATCGGACGGGTAGCGCGCACAGACCTGAAGCACTGTCGGGCCGTTGAGCCGAGCCTGACCCGCTGCACTCACGCTCAGGCCAGGGCTCCCCAGCCTGACGCGCCTCGCTCACGCTAATTCAGGTCGGCGGTCGTGGGGTGCGGCGAAGCCAGCACGCTGCCCCGATCAGGCCCACGCCCCCGAGCAGCATCAGGGCGTCCAGCATCGGGCTCTTCACCGGCCGCGTCTCCGCCCGCTCGAGCAGCTCGCGGGTCAGCCCCGCCAGGGCAGGATCCCTCTGACTGAGCAGCTCGGGAGACTCGAATTGCAGCCGCACACCCTCGGCCAGGTATTCGGCCGGGTCGGTCAGGCCGTAGCCCGAGGCGGCCTCGGTCGGATTCTGGTGAGCCTTCGCGAAGGCAGCTCTCAGACGCGGCTGGAAATCGCGGTAAAAGTCGGGGGCGCTCTCGCGCAGCTGATCCTCGATGGCGTGACCGACCTCGTGGCTGAGAACCCGGATATGACCGAGCTGGTCGGCGTCGACCTGGATGGCGTCTTTGGCGGGGAAATGCAGACCCTTTGCCTGGATGTCCCGAAAACCGGACGAGTCGGTCGCCGACAGCACCACGGTGCGCTCGCCCAGGCTCAGATAGCGCACCGGAGGGGCCACCAGGCCATGCTTCAAGCCGTTGAGCGGAATCTTGTCCGGGTGAGCCTGGAGATCGGCAAGGTGAGCACTGGCAGCCTCGCGGGCCGGCCCCTCGGGGAGCAATGCCACCTGGCTCTCCACCAGGGCGAATCCCTCAGCCTGTGCCCGGGCCAGTCTCTCTCCGTTGGCCGCCTGCAAAAGGGCGCGAAAATCAGCTTGATCGGCCTGGCTGCTTGCTCCCGACTGCTCCAGGGCAGACTGCACGGAAAAGAGGAAACCGACCTGCTCGCCCCAGTCTCCGGCTGCCTGCTTGAACGACTGCGCGCTCGCCTGGCTGACTGACATCAGCTCCTTCATTACCTCGTCCTGGCGCGCGGGTCTGGGGGTGAGAGCGCGAGTCGGTTGCGAGCCGAGCATCCCGATCATCCCACCGCCCATTCCGAACCCCATGGGCATCACGGCCGGCAGGCCGTTCTCCTCGGCCCACTGGCGTTGCAGCTCGATAGCCTCGGACTGTAACCGCTCCATGGTCTGAAGCCTTTCCAACTGCTCGGGACTGCTCACGGCCCGGTCGAGGGCGGCTCCCACCTCTACCGCCCGACGAGCCACCTCAAGCCGATCCAGGCCGTGCAGGATGCCATATTCCTCGAGCATCCGGCCGACCTCGGCGTCGGAATCGGTGATCTGGATGGTGACCCCGCGCTGCTCGAGCCAGCGGACGGTGGGCTGGCCGAAGGCTTGCAGCTCCTGGCTGGCAAGCTGATGCTGGTGAGGGGTGAGGTCGCGGTCGGCCTGCAACAGCGCTGGCTCCTGAGCGTGCATCAGGGCCGCACCCGAGAGGCCCGTCAGGGCGACGCCGGTCGCCATGGCTGTCATCCAGGCCAGCTCCTTGAGCACCCTGCCAAACCGTGGAAAGAGCCGCTTCTCTCCGGTGATGGTGGCCTGGTCTTGAGGATTGACCGGGGCTGTGGCAGCAGCGGCCGCCCGAGGGCTGGTCAGGGTCGGGCCGACCACCGAACCAATGGATGAGAGCGGGGTCATTGCCGATCCAATTCGACCCCGAGAGGCAAATTCCTCACAATCCGAAGACGACCCGCACCTGGCAGCGTCCCGCCTTCGCGGTGGGGCTGACGCCCATCCCGGGAGCAGCCAGCGTGCCCGCCACCAGGCATCCTGCCCCGTCCGCCGGATGGCCTTCCTCGGTGAGCCCCGGAGCGCCCACCTGCCTGCGCCCAGCCAGCTTGAGTTCGCTCGCAAGTCGACCAGTGCCCACCATCGACCCTGAGGCGCCGCGCGTCGAGCGGTTCAGGAATTGGCGCGGCGCCGTCTGAGCTGGTCAACGCGCGGGAGTTTAGAAAGCCGCCCGAGAAGCCTCCTCGAAGCTCACCCGCTTCCCCAGCGCGGTCTTCAGTCTCGCCTCGGCCAGCTGCCGCCAGGTCTCACAAGCGCTCAGGCTGCGATCAAGTCCCCTGGCGATCTCCTCGGGAGCGTGCCGGCGCCCGTCGGATAGCCCGTAGTAGCGACAGAACACCTCCCGATCCCGCTCCTCGAGCAGGGCCAGGGCCGCCTCCAGTTGCTCCACCCCCACCCCCAGCGCCTCGGCAAAGCGCCGCCCGCACTCCGGATCGTAGCCCCCTCTCCGCTTTTTGCGCCCCTTCTTCCCGGTCGAGGGCGACTCGCGGGGCGTCAGCTCGCTCAGGAAGCCTGAAGGCTCGCGCGCGTCGGCCAGCACCGCCACCCGCTGCCGCCCTCGCGTCAGGGCCACGTGAAAGATGCGTCGCTCCTCCTCCAGGTCGTCGGCCAGGCGGTGGGGCAAGAGCCCCTTCTGAGCGCCGTAAACCAGCACGCCATCCCACTCCATCCCCTTGACCCGGTGCACCGTGGAGAGCGTGATCCCTGGCTGGCCGGGGCGGCTGAGCAGCTCGCGCAGCCAGAATTCGAAGCTCTCCCACAAGGGGTGCAGACGGGCGGTCTGCTCCAGGGCCACCAGATCGTCGTAGTGACTGGCCTCGGCCCCACCGGCGTCCAACTCGACCATGGCGTCGCCCAGGCCGACGCTCTGGCGCAGGTAGCGCAGGGCCTCCTCGGGGGAGCGGCGCGAGCCCATGACCGAGAGGTCTCGCAAGAACTCGTCGAGCTGGCTGGACGGCCAATCCTCCAGGCTGTCGCTCAGGCGCGCGAGCTCAGCCTGGTTCCGGCAGCAGGCGGCCTGCTCCACAATCTCGCGGCGCAGCCTGCGGTTGGGGCGGCGCAGAGCCTCCTGCAGAGCGACCGGAGTGAAAGCTCCCCGAGCAAGCCGCAAGTAGGCCAGGGCCGTGCGGGCCCCGGTTCTCTCCAGCACGGAGACGTTCAGAATGCTGCTGAAGGGAAGTCCCGCCTCGCTCAGGTAGACGTGCAGCGCCATCAAGCTGGCCTGCACCCGGCTCAGAACGGCGATCTGAGTGGGCTCGAAGCTCTCCAGCCACCCCTTCAAGAAGCGCAGCGCCTGAGCCGCCCAATCGAGATGGTCGGCGCTCAGGACCTCGATGGAGGCCTGCGAGCAGGCCTCGGCCGGACGCACGATTTTGGCCACGCGCTCTCGGTTCCGGCTCAAGAGCGAGCTGGCGGCCTCCACCACCCGAGCCGGACAGCGGTAGTTCACCTCCAGGGCGTAGCTCTCGGCGCCCGGGAAGTAGTCCTCGAAGTGGACCAGGAACTCGGGCGTGGCCCCGGTGTAACCGTAGATAACCTGATCGTCGTCGCCGACCCCGAACACCTGGTAGGAGGGGGCTGACAGGAGCCGCACCAGCAGCAGGTAGGCCGGGGTGAGATCCTGGAACTCGTCCACCAGCAGGTGAGTGCAGGCGCGCTGGGCCTTCTGGCGCAGCTCAGGCTCTGCGAGCAGCACCTCAAGCGCCTGGTAAATCTGCTCGTCGTGATCGATCAGGTTGCGCTGGCGCAACTTTGCGCGGTAAGCCGGAAAGAGGGCCGTCAGTCCCGGCACGTCCCCCCGCCTCGCCTCCACCTGGCCCGGCTCGCGCAGCCCCAGGCGCACCTCGGCCAGGGCCTCCAGGTAGGGGCCCAGCGGATCCTGGCCCAGCACCTGCGGCACTGCGATGATCGAGCGCAGGATGTTCCGCACCTCGAGCTCCTCGAGCAGCCGAGGTCCGCTGTGGGCGCGCAGGATGGAGAAGCCGAGCGCATGGAGTGTGCGCACGTTGGGCTGAAAGTCGGCCGTGCGCTGGCGCATCTCCTCGGCCGCCCGGCGGTTGTAGGCCAGGGCCGTGACGCGCTCACCCTCGTAGCCCCGGTCGAGCATCAGGTGACGCAGGCGCTCGGTGAGCACCCTGGTCTTCCCCGAGCCGGCCGGAGCCAGGATACGGGCCGGGCCGTGTCCGTGGGCCACGGCTCGAGCCTGGTCGGGAGCCAGGGCGGCTGCCGAGGGTCTGGCCCGCGTCCGCTCCAGCCTGCCCGACTCGATGGTCTCGCGATGCAGCACTCCGGGCATGCCCCGGGGCCCGCCGTCGCACCAGGCCGGTCCGTCGGCCAGCAACACGTCGGCCTCCTGGCACGGACTGGCCCCCAGGCGACAGGCCAGTCGGGCGTGCCACCAGATGGGTGGACCGCTGGCCGTGCCGTCGTAGTTATTGGCCCAGGTCAGGAAATGGAGCCGCTCGCGAGCGAACTCGAACTTCGGGGTCAGGGTGTAGACCTCGCCCGTCCAGCGCTCACGAGCCTTGAGCTCGGCCTTGGATAGCTTCAGCTCGACCACCACCGGACGGCGCTCGAGCCAGCAGCGATGCAGCTCTCGCAAGTCGTCCACGCGGGGGAGGTGCTGGAATTCGGGGGGGACGGCGGCACCGGGCAGGCAGACCAGCCCGCGCCCGAGATGGGTCATGAGGACTTGCATTCGGCACGGGAGGGCACGCTCTTGCTCACGCCGCTCTCCGGGCTGCGAGGTCGGAGAGGGTTTGCTCGGGACCGGAATACCCGTTGGGCCCGTCCGGGGCGAGCATGAGGCTGGTGGGCCTGGACCCGTGAGGTTGCCCTGCACCCGAGGAGCGCCGAGGCCGAAGATCGGAAGCCGAGGGTGGTTCGGGTGGCCATCCTTGGGCGGCTGGACCACCATCTCACGCCATCCCGCCCGGATACTGGCGACAGCTTGCGGGACGGTAAGACATCGCGGACCTCCTCGGATGTGGATGCTTCAGCTTAGCTCGGACTTCCGGGTCCGGTCCGTTCAGTGATCAATGGTACCGCCTGGCCGTGCGTGTCGGCCGTGGACCAGTCGAACAAAGAGACGATACCGCCGGTTCAAATTGCGAAAGTGCTTTCGAGCCCAGGCCAGCCGGGTCGACGGCCAGGTCCGGCGCCGGGTCGGTCGAACAAAGAGACGATACCGCCGGTTCAGATTGCGAAAGGGCTTTCGAGCCCAGGCCAGCCGGGTCGAAGACCAGGTCCGGCGCCGGGTCGGTCGAACAAAGAGAGGATACCGCCGGTTCAGATTGCGAAAGGGCTTTCGAGCCCAGGCCAGCCGGGTCGAAGGCCAGGTCCGGCGCCGGGCTCAGGTCGGTCGGTCGAACAAGAGAGGCTACCGCCGGTTCAAATTTCGAAAGGGCTTTCGAGCCCAGGCCGACCGGGTCGACGGCCAGGGCGGGTCGTCCTGTCCAGGAAGTCGCCCGAGCTCCCCCATCCGAGCCAAGTCGGGCCCCTACTCCACGTCGATGGCGAACTCGTCGAACAGTGCGCCAGTGGCCTGTCCGAGCTGGATCTCGTGGCGAAAGCGGTGGCGCAGGAGCTCGGCCACGAACTCCCAGGCCCGGCGATCTTCCGGGGTGATGCGCTCTTCCTTGATCCACTTCTCGATCCGATCAAGGTCGCGCTGGTCCATACGGGCCACGGGCTTGGTCTGAAAGAGGCTCCAGAAGACCAGGGCGCCATCCTCGTAGCCCAGCGCCAGGGTGCGGCTGTCCGGAGCGAAGGCCAGGCTGTTGGGCGAGCTGCCGGCATAACCTCCGCCGGCCAGCAGCCTGCGGGCCGAGACGGCCCCGTCGGCTGCGCCGAGTTGCCACACCGAAAAGTTGCCGTCCTTGGAGGTGGCCGCCAGGAAGGTGCCATCGGGCGAGAAGGCCAGGGCAGTGGTGCGGCTGGAGTGAGCCGGTAGAGCCACGCCTCCTCCCACCACGTTCCCCCACAGGCGCACGCTCCCGTCGCTGCCGGCCGTGGCCACCACCCGTCCTCGCGGGTCGCAGGCCAGCTTCCAGATCGGAGGGCTGTGATAGCCCAGCAGCTCGAAGCTGCTCCAGCGATTGGACTCGCGCCACATCAGCACGCGCCCGTCCAGCCCCGCGGTCACCAGCTCCTCGCCCCGATCGGTGAACGCCAGCGAGGCCAGCCGATCGTCGTGGCCCTCCAAGACCACCGGAGAACGCAGGGCGGAAAGGTCCCAAACCCGCACGCTACGATCCCATGAGGCGGTGGCCACCCAGCGCTCGCGAGGGTCGAAGGCCAACCCCACCACGCACTCGGTGTGACCCTCCAGCACGTGCTGGCGGTTGGCGACCATGTCCATCAGGATGGTCGCCTCCCAGCCTCCCAGGCCAAGCCAGCGTCCCGAGGGGCTGAACCCCATGGTGAGCGTGCCCACCGGAGCCTCTTCGGGAAAGATGCGCCCCAGCTGGCGGCAGCGGCGCGGGTCCCACAGGAAGGCCCCGTGATCGCTTCCTCCGGTGGCCAGAACCCGGCAATCAGGCGAGAATGCCAGCGCGCTGACCACCCCGGCGTGGCCCCCCAGCTCGCCCTCGAAGCGGCCCTGGTAGGGGTCCCACAGGCGCACCCGGTCGGACTTGCCGCCCACGGCCAGGAGCTTCCCGTCAGGCGAGAAGGCCAGCCCGCGAATGCTGGCCCGCAAGCCGTCAGTCACCGCATTCAGGGTCAGCTCGGGAAGCTGCAGCTTCATGCTCCGGCCTTGCGAAGGACGCAGAGCGCAAAGGCGCTCGAAGCTGGAGCGGTCCTGCTCTTTCGGGCCAAAGCCGTCCTCTTGCAGGATTCCCAGGATCTCGGCCGCCCACTCGGGAGCGGTCGTGAAGACCATGGCCCAGAGGTCGTCGAGACGTCCTGAGCTTCGCATGACCTGCACCACGGCCTCGTATTCGCTGGGGGTGAGCCCGTGCAAACGGCGGCGGGGCTCGTCTTGGATAATGCGCACCAGCTCGGGGCGGCCGCTCTCGCGAATGCGGCCCACCACCCGGGCGCGCAGTCCTTCGGACATGTCGGCGTAAGCCGTGCGCAACAAGGACTGGTCGTAGTCCAGGTCGGCGAAGCGCTGGAGCTGGCCGGTCACAAAGTAGAACAGGGCCCTGGGCACGGGCTCGGACGGCGCCCAGCCGTGGGCCACCAGGCGCTCGACGGCGGCCTCGGGGGGAAAGCTGCTGTCGAGCACGGCCTGGCAGGCCGCATTCCGGGCCTCCTCGTCGGGGAGCCGGTCGAGCGCATCCAGGGCCCGGTCGGCCAGTGGGCCGTCGGCACAGGCCTGGATCAGGGCGGGTGCCCAGCGGTCGCCTCCCAGCGCGATCTCATCGCCCTGGTCCTGCAACAGCAAGGTGAGGACCCTCACCGCCGGGGGGGCCTCGGCCGTCCACCCGGTCTCGAGCAGCAGGGCCTCGAGCTCGCCCGAACGAGAGCCCACCCAGCCCGCGCACACTTCGGCCCGGGCAGCCGGGTGGGAGAGCGAGCGCAAGAGCTCGCGAGGGACCAGGCCCTTGTGAAAGAGCCGCACCAGCTCGGTGGCGCTCTCGACGTCTCCGCCCTCGGCCGCCCGCTGCAGGCCCTGCAGGGCGCGCGGGCGCAGAAAGTGTCCCACCAGGGGCAGGGGAGACTCGATCTGGCGCACCAGGGCTCGGCGCTGGAACAGGCTCAGACTGCTCATTCAGTGGTCGTTCTACGGGCCGGGCTGTAAGTCCTGACGCGGCTCGGAGAGACGCCCGACCAGGCTCGCGCTGGGGCCGCAGGCAATGCGGGAGCCCCACGACCCGTGGTGGGGCTCCCCACGCTCCGTGGTGGGGGCGCAGGCCATGCGGGAGCCCCACCGCGCCGAGCCTCCGTACCTTTGCTACAATCCCATCATGGACATCGCAACCGTTGCCTTCGGATTCGTCTGCCTCGCTTTCGGATGCTTCACCGCTTACCTCCGCCAGCGCGCCCCGGAGAAGCTGGGCAAGCTGCGAGCCATGCAGGCGTTCTGGGGCCCGCGCGCGGGCTGGGTGGTCCACTTTATCGGCTACAGCCTGATGCCCGCGCTTTGTGGCGCGGGCCTGATCTACGCCGGCAGCCGCGGCCACAGCCTGCTCGAAATCCTCCGCTGACCACAGCAAGACTTCCCGCCCCCGCCGCGAAGGCCACGCCCCCATGCGCCGCCTGCTCCTCATCCTGCTCTTGCTCTGCCCGGCTCTGGCCGAGGGCGGGCGCGAGCATCCCGTGCACGCCTTCCTCAACGCCACCGTCTACGTGCGACCCGGGGTGAAGCTCGAGAACGCCACCCTGCTGATCCGCGACGGCAAGGTCGAGGCCGTGGGCCAGGTGGCCGTGCCCCCCGAGGCCCGCGTCTGGGACCTGAAGGGCAAGACCGTGGTGGCTGGCTTCATCGACCCCTACGTCACCGTGAGCCGGCTGGAGGGTAAGCCCCTGCGCGGCACGCCCCGTCCCAAGGACGAGGATCCACCCCCCGCTCTCAAGCCCGACCCGGACTCGAGCGCCCTGCCGCGCCTGCACCCCGACTGGATGGCCAGCGGTCACCTGAGCATGAAGGCCGAGACGCTGAGAAAGCTGCGAGCCCAGGGCTTCGTGGCCGTGCTGGCGGTGCCCGACCAGGGCGTGCTGCGGGGCACGGCCGCCTGCTACTCGCTCAAGGACGGCACCGACCTCGAGCGCCTCTGGGACCCTGAGCGGGCCGTGGTGGCCGCGGCCGAGCAAGTGGAGTGGCAAGAGTACAAGAAGAATCCCTACGGATCGGCGGACAAGTTCTTCCCCGCCAGCCTGATGGGGGCTTGCAGCGCTCTGCGCCAGGCTGTCCTGGACGCCCGCTGGTACGGCCAGGCGCGGCTGGTCGAGCAATCAGCCTACCAGGGCACCCTGCGACCGGCCGCGGCCCGAGCCCATGAGGCCATGCTGCCCGTGGCCGAGGGGCAGCGGTTGATACTGCTGGAGTCCTTCAGTCCGATGGAAACCCTGTCGCTGCGCCGCAGTTTGGACGAAGTCGCGGTGAGCAGGCGCGCCACCGTGCTCTCGGGCCGGGAATGGCGCTGCCTGGACTGGCTCTCGCCGCAGGCGCAAGAGAGCTTCGTGCTGCCGCTCAACTTCCCCAAACGGCCCAAAGCCGAATCCGAGGGCGAGTGGCTGGACGTGAGCGATCTGGCCCTGCAGAACTGGCGCAACGCCCCCGCCCTGGCTCGCTGGCTGGGGGCGCGCAAGGTCCCCTTCTCGCTCACAACCCACCGGCTCAAGTCGCTCGACGACCTGCCCGATGCCCTGCAGCAGGCCCGCCGGGCCGGCTGCGCGGACGAAACATTGCTGGCCGCCCTGACCACCGAGCCGGCCCGCACGCTGGGCTACCAGGACCGCCTGGGCTCGCTCGAGCCAGGCAAATGCGCCAGCTTCCTCGTGCTCGATGGCCCGCTCTTTGGATCCAGGACGCGTGTCCTGGAGACCTGGGTGGAAGGCCAGCGGCACACCCACGCCGCCCCCGATGACAAGGACGAGGACAAGGAGAAGCAAGACAAGACGGTCTTTCAGGCCGCAGACTACACCGAGCCACCCCGGCTCATCGGCCAGCCCGAGGGCTCCGGCAGCGTGCTGGTGCGGGGGGCTACCCTCTGGACCGTGGCCGGCAAGGAGCCGCTGCAGGCTGACCTGCTGGTGGTCAACGGGCGCATCCAGGCCATCGGGCCCTCCTTGAGCCCACCTGCGGGCTCGCTGGTCGTGGAGGCGAGCGGCCTGCACGTCTCCCCCGGGATCATCGACTGTCACAGCCACACCGCCATCGAGGGCGATGTCAACGAGTTCAGCGGCAACTGCACCAGCATGGTGCGCATCAAAGACGTGATCGACCCGCTGGACCGGAACATCTTGCTCCAACTGGCCGGGGGCACCACCTGCGCCAACCTGCTGCATGGCTCGGCCAACAGCATCGGGGGCCAGTCGATCACCGTCAAGTGGCGCTGGGGGCGCCCGGCCGAGGAGCTGATCGTCCAGGGCGCTCCTGAGGGCATCAAGTTCGCGCTGGGCGAGAATCCCCGTCAGGCCAACGTGCGCGAGCTGCCTGCCAGGCGCTATCCGGGCACCCGCATGGGCGTGGCGGCCTCCATCCGCGAGCGCTTCGTGGCCGCCCGCGCCTATCGAGACGAGCAGCGCAAGTTCGCCTCCGGCCAGCGGGCTCTGCCGGTCAAGCCCGACCTCGAGCTGGAAGCGCTGCTCGAAATCCTCGACGGCAAGCGCTTCGTGCACTGCCACAGCTACCGGCAAGACGAGATCCTCATGCTCATCCGCCTGGCCGAGGAGCTCGGCTTCAAGGTGCGCACCTTCCAGCACGTGCTGGAGGGCTACAAGGTGGCCGACGAGATCGCCGCCCACGGGGCGGGCGCCTCCAGCTTCAGCGACTGGTGGGCTTACAAGGTGGAGGTCATGGAGGCTGTGCCCTATAACGGCGCCATCCTGGCCGAGCACGGAGTGGTCACCAGCTTCAACTCCGATTCCAATGAGCTGGCCCGCAGGCTCAACACCGAGGCCACCAAGGCCGTCCGCTACGGCGAGCTTGCGCCGATGGACGCGCTGGCCTTCGTGACCTTGAACCCCGCCAGGCAGCTGGGGATCGACGCGCGGGTCGGGTCGCTGGAGCCGGGCAAGGACGGCGACTTCGTGCTCTGGAGCGCTCCCCCGCTGAGCCAGGGAGCGGTCTGCCTGGCAACCTTCATCGAGGGGCGACGCTACTTCTCACGCCAGCACGAGACCAGCCTCCAGGCCCTGCGCGAGGAAGAGCGCCGCGAGCTGATCCGGAGGGCGCGCCAGAAATGAAGCGGCTGCTCCTCATCTTGTTGCTCTGCCTGGCCGCCGGCGCCGACGAGGCCTACGTGGGGGCCACCCTGCACCCGGTCAGCGGTCCGCCCGTGCAGACCGCCCTGGTGGTGCGCGACGGGCGCATCGTGGGCCTGTCCTCGCCCCCCGCCGGGGCCGAGGTGGTGAGCCTGCAGGGCCTGCACGTCTATCCCGCCATGATCGACGCCGACTCGGCTCTGGGACTGGTCGAGATCGCCGCCGTGCCGCCCGCCATGGACATCAGCGAGGTGGGCCAGGTGAACCCCGAGCTGCGCGCCGACATCGCCTTCCATCCTGACTCCAAGCTCATCGAGGTAGCCCGCTCGGCGGGCGTGCTGTTTGCCGGGGTGGCTCCCCGGGGCAATCCCCTGAGCGGCCAGGCGTCGGTCATGCGCCTGATAGGCTGGACTCGAGAGGACATGGCCGTGAAGGCCCCGGTGGGGCTGGTGGTGGAGTGGCCCGACCTGGCGCTGAATCGCTCTCCGCTTGCGGCCACGCCCCTGGAGGAGCAAAAGGAGAACCGTCGCCTGGCCGTGTTGCGCATCCAGGAGGCCATTGCCAACGCCCGCGCCTATCGCCCCGAGCTGGGCCAGGACGTAAAGTGGGAAGCCATGCAGTCGGCCCTCAAGGGCGAGTCGCTGGTGCTGGTGCGAGCCCAGCGACTCGATCAGATCGAGGCCGCCCTGGAGCTGGCCCGCAAAGAGAAGTTACGCCTGGTGCTGCTGGGCGGCGCCGACGCCTGGCGAGTGGCCGGAAAGTTGGCCGAGCGCAAGGTGCCGGTGATCTACACCGAGATGCTGCGCCTGCCGCGTGACCACGAAGCCTACGACCTCTATTACCGCGCGCCCGCCCTGCTGGCTCAGGCCGGGGTCACGGTGGCCATCTCGCAGGGCGATGACGCGAGCAACACCCGCTGGCTGCCCGAGCTGGCCGGCCGGGCCCGGGCCCACGGCCTCTCCAGCGAGAGCGCGCTCAAGAGCGTCACCCTGAATGCGGCCCGCATCCTGGGCGTGGACGACCGGCTGGGCAGCCTGGAGCCAGGCAAGGAAGCGACCTTCATCGTGGCCGACGGGGATCTGTTGGAGGCCGACACCCGGGTGGTGCGCGCATTCGTTCAGGGGCGGGAGATCGACCTGGACGACTTCCAGAAGAAGCTATATCGACGCTATCGTGATCGGAGGAAACCATGAGCATCGGAAAACTCGGGGTCTGGGCCTTCACCGACTCCTACAACGCCCGCCAGGCGGGTGAATTCGCCCGCAAGGTGGAGGCCATGGGCTACGGGGCCCTGTGGTACCCGGAGGCGGTGGGCCGTGAGAGCATCGCTCACGGAGCCTGGCTGCTGTCGCAGACCGAGCGGTTGACCATCGCCACCGGCATCGCCAACATCTGGGCCCGGGACGCCCAGGCCAGCGCCGCCGCCCGCCTGACCCTCAACGAGCAGTCGGGGGGGCGCTTTCTGCTGGGGTTGGGGGTCTCCCACATGCCCCTGGTGGCAAAGCTGCGAGGGCATGAATACGCCAAACCGCTGGCCTTCATGCGCGAGTATCTCGAGAAGATGCAGAAGGCGATGTTCCGCGCCCCCGAGCCGACCAGCAACAACGAGCTGATCCTGGCCGCCCTGCGGCCCGGGATGCTCAAGCTCTCGGCCGAGCTGGCCGACGGAGCCCACCCCTACAACGTGCCCCCCGAGCACACCCGCCGGGCGCGCGAGATTCTGGGGCCTGGCAAGAAGCTCTACGTGGAGCAGAAGGTGGTGCTGACCAGCGACGCCGCCAGAGCCCGGGCGGTGGCGAAGGCCACGCTGGAGGTCTACATGCGCCTGCCCAACTACCGCAACAACTGGACCTGGCTGGGCTTCACCGAGGAAGAGCTGGATCAATCCGCCGACCGCTTCCTGGACGCCATGGTGGCCTGGGGGGACGAAGCGGCCCTGCGTCAACGCATCCAGGAGCACTGGGATGCGGGCGCCGACCACGTCTGCATCCAGCCCCTGGACCCGGAGGGTGGGCACGCGCCGGATCTTCGCGTGCTCGAGCTTTTGGCGCCGGGTCGGTAGGGGGCTTTGCATCTGGCAGGGAGCCTCGTCCTGCGGGACCGGCACCTCTGGCTCGTTGGATCGAGAGGGCTTTTGAGATTTGAACCGGCGGTATGATTGGTCGGACCGAGTCAAGTCGGCGACATCCTCGGCGCCAGGAATGAGGGCGCCCGCTCCGGAAAGGCTGGCCCCATGTTGAAACGCATGCTGTTGATCGTGATGCTGACCGCCACCGTTCTGGCCCAGAGCCAGCACGAGATGAACGCCCAGGCTGCGGCTGACTTCGCCAAAGCCGACAAGGACCTGAACGCCGTCTACAAGCAGCTCACCGCCCGCCTGCAGCCGCTGACCAAAGAGAAGCTGATCACCGCCCAGCTGCTCTGGATCAAGCTGCGCGATGCCGATGCCGAGGCGCGGGCCTCGGAGTGGGAAGGTGGCTCGATGTACCCGATGATCTACGAGTCCACACGCGCGCGGGTCACCCGCCAGCGAGTGGCCGAGCTGCGCGAGTGGCTCGACGAGCTCAAGGAGCGCTGACTTGAGCCAGCAACTGAAGACCATGGGCGTGGTGGGGGCCGGAGGCGCCGGCTTTCCGACCTACGTCAAGGCCTCGGCCCGGGTGGATACCTACCTGGCCAACGGGGCCGAGTGCGAGCCCCTGGTCCACAAAGACGTCGAGCTCATGCAGCAGTATCCCGGGGAGATCGCCTCCGGCATGGCTCGCATGATGGAGCTGACCGGGGCCACCTGTGGCAAGTTCGGGGTCAAGGAGAAAAATGCGCGCGCCGTGGAAGCCCTGCGGCCTCACCTTGCGTCCCGCTCCATCGAGCTCTTGTTGATGGGCGACTTCTACCCCGCCGGGGACGAGTACGAGCTGGTCTACCTGGCCACCGGTCGGCTGATCCCCCCTGCCGGGCTGCCCCTTCAGGTGGGCTGCGCGGTCAACAACGTGGAGACGCTCTACAACGTGGAGCGGGCGATGCAGGGCCAGCCGGTGGTGGACAAGTTCCTGACCGTCGCGGGGCTGGTAAAGCGGCCCTCCTCCTTCTGGGTGCCCATCGGGACCTCGTTCCGAGAGGTGCTGGCCCGGGCCGGCGGCACCAGCACCGACGATTTCGCCTTGATGATCAGCGGCGTGATGATGGGGAAGATCTGCTTTGACCTCGACGAGGTGGTGACCAAGACCACCGGCGCCCTGATCGCGCTGCCCCGCGACCATTCCCTGATCCGCCGTGAGACCACCTCCAACGAGGCCCAGCGCCGCATCGGCAAGTCGGCCTGCGATCAGTGCAGCTACTGCACCGAGATGTGCCCCCGCTACCTGCTCGGCTACGAAATCCAGCCTCACAAGGTGATGCGCAGCCTGGGCTTCAACAAGACCGGCGCCGAGCTGTGGAACCCCTGGGCCGAGCTTTGCTGCTCGTGCGGACTGTGCACCCTGTATGCCTGCCCGGAAGATCTCTACCCGCGCGAGGCGTGCGAGGACGCCAAGAGCGACATGCGGGCAGCCAACTACAAGTTCAAGCAAGAGGCCCCGGTGCGCGTTCATCCCATGAAAGAGGGGCGACGCGTCCCCCTCAAACTGCTGCGCCGCCGCCTGAAGCTGGAAGCCTATGAGAGCGAGGCTCCCTTCGACCCCGCTCCCACCAAGCCAGCCCGCGTTCGCATCAAACTTTCCCAGCACGTGGGCCAACCCGCCCGGCCGGTGGTATCCCCCGGTCAGCGGGTCGAGCGCGGCCAGAGGATCGCAACAGTGACTGAAACCGAGCTGGGGGTGGACCTGCACGCCAGCATCGCCGGCCACGTGTCGTCCATCACCAGCGACTTTGTCGAGATCGGAGCCGAGAATGCCTGAACACTGTCTGGGACTCGTCGAGTTGAGCAGCATCGCGGGGGGATTCCAGGTCACCGACGCCATGCTCAAAGCGGCGGCCGTCGAGCTGGTGCTGGCCCGCACCATCTGCTCGGGGAAATACATGGTGATGATCCGGGGCGACGTGGCGGCCGTTCAGGCCAGCATCGGAGCCGGCTGCGAGGCGGGCGACTTCTCGGTCATCGATGTCTTTGTCATCCCCAACGTGCACGAATCCGTCTTCCCGGCCCTGAGCGGCGCCAGCCGCGGCATGCACATGGACGCCCTGGGCATCGTGGAGTCGTTCTCGGTGGCCTCCCTCATCGAGGGTGCCGACGCCGCCGCCAAGGCGGCGGCCGTGCAGCTGACCGAGATCCGGCTGGCCATGGCCATGGGCGGCAAGGCCTTCTTCACCTGCACCGGCAGCGTCTCGGCCGTGCAGGCGGCGGTGGAGGCCGGGGCCGCCGTGGTGGCTCAGAAGGGCTTGCTGGTCAACAAGGTCGTGATCCCCAATCCGCGCCAGGAGCTGCTGACCGAAATGGTCTGAGGCCGGCCGGGGAGAATCCTCCCCACACCACCGGGCTCCTGAAGTCAGGGAGAGAAGCTCAAAGTTGTACTGTCGGTCAAGCCCTGCACCGACACCGTAATGGTGACGGGATTGGTAGGATACCCCGCCGTCGACAAAGCCACCACCGGCCCCGAGATCACGCCTCCGTTCGCCATGGGCTGGACGACGGTCAGATTGGGGTCGGACGAGGTGAAGACCAGCAGAGGACCAAGTTGGGGGTCGGCGGAGAGCTCGGCGCTGGTGCCGTCGGAGAACTGCCCCACAACGTAGAGCTGCTGCGAGAGCGGCAGCCCTCCGTTGAACTGCGCGTCACGGGGAGAGAGCGACACCGAAGTGAGCTGGGCTGGCGGGGCCGGCAGGTAGGTAAAAGTTGCGGTAGCGGTGATCGGACCCGTGGGGAAGGACGTGGGGAGAGTCGTTGGGCCGATTTGAGCTGGGTTGCCCTCGTTGGTGAGCGAGCGGCTGGCGGTAAAGGTCACCGTGCCGCCCGGCGCTCCACCGAGCCGAATCACCTGCCCCTCCTGGCCAGGCGCATTGGACACGTCGGCAATGTCAGGGTCTGAGCTCGTCCAGAAGACAAACCCGGTCACGTCCAGCGGCACCTCCTCGAAGTCGGTGAAGCCGTCGTCGTCCTCAACATCGGCTTGCAGCAAGGTGCTGGCGGTGCACTGGGATCCGTCCGAGCTGACTGCGGCATTGAGCACCGGGCCCGAGAACAATCCCTGAGCGTCGAGCCCGTTGAAGCCGAGATAGACGTTCAGGTAGGCGGCGTCGGAGGGGGGCGCCGCGACCCCCGTCTCGAGGAAGAGCCCCCCCTGCTGCCCCCCAACCAGGATGAAGGGACCGACTGCGTTCTGGGCAGTGTTTGCGTCGAGGGTGCCCAGGCTGGTGGTGGAGAGGGTGCTGAGGTCGGTCGAGTTGTAGGTGATCTGGTTGCCAAAGGGGTTGGGGAATCCGTTCACCGTGGCGTTCTGCGGCTCGACCGTCAGGATGGTCATGGCGTTACCGCCGTACCCGTTGCTCCCGGCGGCAGCCGCCGTATTCAAACCGAGCTTGCGCAGCAGGGATCGAAGGGCTGTTGAAAGCCGGAGGTAAACTGCTGCAGGTCGGTCACCGAGGCGACCTGCCAGCCAGAGACCCCGCCCTCCTCGAGCGTGCTGGCCATCTGGATGGCATCCGCCAGCGAGCTGGCGGGGAAGACCTGGTTGTAGATGACCAGGCCCGACTGGCGGTCGTAGATCAGGTTCTCGTCGAGGGGGAAGGGAATCTGGCTGAACTGTTGCTTCAAGCTGTCGTTGTATTGCTTCAGCCTGGCCTGGGCGGTCTCGAGGTCGGGAGGGGTCTTGGAGCGAGCGATGGCGACGAGCATCACCGTGGCCTGGTGCTGAAAGCTTGCGTAAGTGTTGAACTGGGCGATCAGCTGCTCGGTAGAGAAGATTCCCACATACCGGTTGTAATTGTTCGCCTGGGCCAGCAGCTGGATCATCGAGTTGGCAGCGCCGTTGATCCCGAGCTGGTTGTTCTGAATCTGGTTCAAAGCGGCCACTAGCTGGCTCTCGCTGGCATCGGCCAGAAAGTCTTGCAGCAGGGTGGCCGACTCGCTCAGGTCGAGCCCGCCGCTCGAGGCGCCCGCCGAAGCGGCAGCCACCGCGCCCGAGTAGCCAGTTCGCTCGTCTACGATCGGAGAGCCCCACAGGCCCTGGATGTAAGAGATATTGGCGCCGAGAGAATCTGCCTGAGCGGCGTACTGGGTGTCGAGAAAGCCCACCAGCTGAGCCGCGTAAAGATTGTTGATCGAGTTCTGGAGCGCCGTAATGTCCGTCTCGATCTGCTGGAGCTGTTTCTCGATCTGGGAATTCTGGCCGATTCCGAACTGCGATAAGACTGCCTGGAAGGCCAGGTTGAAGACCCTACGGCGGATGCCACACCCGAGGCCATGCTGCTGAGGCTCACCTCCTCGGCATCGTCCACGACCGCGGTCTCGGCTGCGGTGGCTTCTTCGCTGACCAGGTTGTTCTCGACCAGCACATACTCGTTCTCGTCAAAGGTGTCCGAGGCCAGACTGTCGTCGTCATCCCCTGCGTCGTCATCGCCATCGTCATCGACCAGGGTGTTGAAGTTCGCAACGGCCGGAGGGTCCGGCGGAAGGGGCTCATCGGGGTCGTCGAGGCTGTTGAGGTTGAAGACTCCGGTGTTGTCGCCTGCGAACGGATCGTCATCGTCGTCCCCCCCGCCGTCGGACAAGCCGAACTGACCGGGAAGACTGGGCCCGAACGTGCTGTCATCGTCGTCATCCGACAAACCGAGGCTCTGCGGGCTGAGCAGACCCTGTCCATCGATGGCGGAGACCGTCTCCTGGACGTAGGCTGGCAAGCCGCCCGGAAACTCCCTCGCGCGCCTCAGGAAGAGCGAGTGGTTGAAGTTGGAGAGCCGAAGCGAGTAGACCCCATTGCGCAGGCTGCGCGATCGCGGAACTCCGAAGTAGCCTCGAATCCGCTCCTCGACCTGGTCGAAGGAGAGCTCGGGGTGGCGCTGGCGATAGTGGTCGATCAGGGTCGTGACCGCATTGACCTCGAGCCATCCCCGGGCGGGCGGCGCCGACTCGTAGACCGTGGAGAATGTCTCCGAGGTCCCCTTGGGGCCCTGGAACGTCGCTGTGATGCGAAACGTGGACGGCAGCGCCAGAGTTGCGAAGAAGACCCCTGCCGCATTGGAGGTTGTTTCCGCCAGGAGGTTCCCCGAAGCGTCCAAGAATCGGATCTGCGCCCCGTTGATCGGGCCGGTGAGACGAATGCGGCCCACCCACCGCCGGGAGGGGAGGGTGGATTCGAGGGTATCCGTGGTGGTCACGGTGTCAGAGGCTCCGCAGCCGAAGAAGGCGCTGGCCAGCACCATGAGCAGGGAAAGAGCGAGTAGCCGGAATCTCATCGGTGATTCTCCCCAGTAGATTTTGCAGAGGTTCGATCAGAAAGGATGGGGACCCTCCCAAAGAGACTGTCAGGGAGGCCTCTTGAGTTCCATCCCGCTTCAGCGCTTCAAACGCACCACCGTGACCCCACCCGCCTGGCCATGGCCACGGGCGGCAAGGCGTTCTTGACCTGCACCGGCAGCGTCTCGGCCGTTCAGTCGGCAGAGGCCGGGCGGCTCTGGTGGCCCAGAAGGGGCTGCTCACGGAAATGGTCTGAGGGCGGCCGGGGAGAATTACTCAGGGTGAGCGAGCAGATGCAGGCGCTTTTGAGCGGGCGTTACCCCACCTTCCTGGCGGAGATGAAGCGACACTCCAGCCTGCTCTATGTCTTCGTCGGCTTTTTCGCCTTGATCCTGCTCACCATGCTCAATTTCGTCGACTACAGTCCGGTTGGCTTTCTGATACTCTGCCTGTTCGCCTCGCCGGTGCTGCTGCCCGTGGCGCTGCTCTCACTCTACCTGGCGCGAGTCGTTCACCGCGCTCGCCTGGTGGTGGCCATCGCCCGGGTCCAGAGCCGCAGCAGCATCACGAGGATGGACGAGGACATGCGCCGCTCGGAGAACTACCGCATGAACGTTGAGATCCTGGAGGGCTACGCCGGGCGCGAGCGACCCGACGAGCCGGTCACGGGCAGCATCAAAGGCGTGGTCTGCCTGGGGGATGCCTTTCGAAAGATGCCCTCGGACCGGGCCGTCTTCCTGCGAATGGTCCAGGCCCACCTGTTCGGGCGACTGCGCTACCAGTTGCTGGGATGGGAGGAGCTGCCCGCATGAGGTGGCTCTGGATCGTCCTGCTGACGCTGTGGGTAGGGTGCGCCGAGCAGCCCGCCCCGTCGCCCACCGCCTCCAGCTCACCGGCAGGTCCGTTCGTGCAGCTCCAGCTGGAAGGAAAGACCCACCGCCTGGAGAGCGTGGAAGCCAGGTATGAGGTGCCCGCGGTGGCTGGCCCCCCGTGCGCCTGGAGCTTGCGGGCGGGCGAGCTGGCGCTTTCTGGTCACGGTGACGAGCGAGGCGGGCTCGCGTCTCTGGAAGGCAAGACGCTGAGCATCCTCAAGAGCCAGTGGCGCGGCCAGGATCTCGGCCCGGGTGAGCTCGAGGTGGGAGAGGTGGACGAGACCGTGGTGAGCGGGAGCTTCCGCACGAAGCTGGCCAGCGGCAGCTTCAAGGCGCCCATGGTCTTCGTCGCCTACCCCTGAGCCTTCGGTGACCCTCCTCGGGGCGTGGGAAGCATCTTCCCGGCCCCGAAACGCCCACAAATGGCTGGGCGGTGGCCAGCCGGGTCGAGGTTCGATGCGCCAGGAGCCAGATGTTCCTGCAGCACGAACGCCCATCAGGTAGCGGACCAGACCGCGCAGCCGCTCTCGGTCCTCGCCCTGGACGACCGGGCCGGCATAGACGTTGAAGCCGGAGCGGGAGCTCCGTGCGCTGAGGGGAAGGTCACGAACTGGGACGGTAAGCTACGCCGGTGTGTCCGGCACAGCCGAAATCGGGTCTGAGACCTGCTCTTCGTCCGGAGCGGGCGGCTTCGCGTCTTTATCTGGCGCTGGTTCCCTGGCCTCTGGCCTGGATGCTTTGGCCTTGCCCTGCAAATCGACCCCAAAGAGCTTCTCCAGCTCGCGTATGTACGGCATTTTTACGTCCTCGTTGTCGCCGTGGAACGGAACGGTGTACCAAGTGTCTCCGCGCCGGAAGGCTCGGTGAGAGCCCTTTCCCTTCACCGAATCCTCTTTGACATCGTGCTCCCGAAGGAGCTTGCGAAGCTCTCGAAATTTCAACGCTAGACGGCGAGGGCTAGCGAACGCGCTTCGTGGGGATGCTCCTTGCCCTTGAGGGTGCTCCCAGCCGCCTTGTAAAAAAGGTCCCAGAAGCCCTTATCGGCGGGCCGATAGATGTCGAGGTCGTGGTCAATCGCATACTGGATATGCGCCTCTACGTTCTCGCGCATCTCAGCGTCAGCTTCTTCAGCGGTCTTTCCGCACCCGATCACGTCCAGGTCCAAGCAACGGCAAATGAAGAACTGGTCCTGTTCGTCGAAGTAGCACAGGACGTGGAGCACCAGGCCTTTTTCTGCCGGAACAACCCGCACTTACTCGTGACCTTTCCTCTGTTCGATTTTTTCGAAATGACGTTCGATTGGATTCCTCTTCACAGGATAACTCTCCTGGCAAAAAAACGCCAGATGAGTGAATTTTCATCCCATTTAACAGCTCCCGAAGTGCTGGGCTTTCAAAACTGCGTTCGACCCCCCCCTCTGTCAAGCTATCGGAGGGCTTCTTTGACAGGGGAACCTTCTTTGCTACCACGACAAGGGAGCCGCTGGCTGCCCGTCCAGGGAGGGGGCCAGGAAGCCCTCCGCCTCCTCGCGTAGGCCGAGCCAAGCACATAATCGTCCTGCGCCTGGACCGGGCCTTCCGCGGCTGAAGCCGGGTGCCCAGTTTGCTCCCTTTGTGCTCGATCCAGGTCCTCGTCGCCAGTCGACTGAGGTATCGAGAGCACGGCGATGCCGCCCACCGGAGAAAGCCCGCTTCCTTCGGGGGCGAGGGCCCCCCGCCCAACGGACCTTCGCGAGCGAACCAGCCTGACGGCGAAATCGTAACGACACTGGCTGTCACCCGTGCCGGCTACAATGACTTCACAACGTCAGGGAGGATGCATGACTTCGCGACACGGGTACCTCTACCAGTTTGAGCACAGAATCCTGCCGGGGCTCCTGTTTCAGCGCTTCGATTGGTTCACCAGTCTCCTGGCCGAAGGCAGCGAAGCCTTCACCTTCCTCTTGCAAGCGACCGAGGTCGCCCTGGGCGCGGACGTACCCCGGGACGAGCCGATCAAGGTCTCCTGCGTGAAACTCGAGGGCGACTGCCACCTGGCCCTGTTCGTGTTCCCTCCTCCGGTCAAGAGCCTGGAGGCCTACTATGCAGCCGCGGTCTGGGCGCAAGACGGTCGAATCCACCGCTACCTCGTGCTGGAGAGGAGCCAGGATAGCCCCCCCTACCTGGCGGAGTGGCTGGGGAATGGCTCGCGCCTGAACTGGGGACCGATGCTAGACCTGCAGTACGAGGCCTTCCTGCGCCAGGTCATTCAGACGCTCTACCGGCCACGCACTCGCCCCGAACGGTCTGCGCCGGGCGACCCGACCGATCCGTTCCCGCTGTTGCCCCTTCTTGCAGAAGGGCTGAGAAAGAGGAAGGTAGCCGCAATCGCCGACCTGCCGGCGAATACCGGGAAAGAATACCTGGCCCGGGCCCGATCCTTCGCCGGTGTGCAAGCCTACGAGCAGGCCCTGGCCGACGCGCAGAGCGCCCGGGTGCTCTTACCGGGCAATCTCCAGGCGCTGATCGTCGAGGCCGAAATCCTGAGCGATCTCGATCAGCTTGCGATGGCCGAGCCCTTCTATCGGTATTATCTCAGGCGCGTCGGCTCCGATCCGACCGAGCCCGGCCTGCGCCTGCGCCTGGCCGAGCTTCAGCGGCGCGCCGAGCTCTATCCTCAAGCCCTCCAGCACGCCAACGAGGCCATTCGTCTCAGGGAGTGCTCGCAAACCTACCTCGGCCGCGCCCTCATTCGATCGGCCTGCAACGACCAGCGGGGGGCCATGGAGGATGTCTGTCTCGCCCTCCGTGAAGACCCCCGCAATCCCCACGCAATCGAGCTGCGGGCCGGCCTCCTGGGAGACTCGCGCCAATGGCGGGCTGCCTGCGTCGACCTCGAGCGCCTGCTCGTTCTCGAGCCAGGCCACCACAGGGCGCGCTTCCTCTGGCCGGGACCCAGGCCAAAATTCGGCGGCCGGACCGGGCTCTGGATTCGCTGCAGATTCTGACCCGGGTCTGCCCCGAGCTGCCCGGGCTGTACGAGCATCGAGGATCCATCCTGCTCAATCTCGATCGCCATCAGGAAGCTCTGGAAGACCTGGATGAGGCTCTTCGGCGCGAGCCGAAATCTCGGTCCGTCCGCCGCCGCCGAGCCCTGGCGCTGCTTGGCCTGGAGCAGCACGAAGCCGGTCTGAGCGAGCTGACTGCCCTCCTCGACGAAGAGCCAGACTATCCTTCAGCGCTGGCCTCGCGCGCCCAGGCACAGCTCGATCTGGGCCGATACGCCGAGGCCGAGACCGATCTGAGCCGGCTGCTCGACCCGCTTTCGGGCCGGAGGGGAGCCTTCGCCTGGCGCGCCCTGGCACGAATTGGCCTGGGTCGCTTTGAGGCTGCCGTGGAGGATTGGCTCAGGCTCACCGACGAGCCCTTCGAGTCGTGCGAGTTGAATCGGGCTCCGAAGAATCTTCTGGCCCTGGGAAATCTCCCTGACACGCCGGCCGGCCTCATCTGCGCTGCGTTCCTGCACTTCCTGGCCCGGCGCCCTGGCGCCGTCGAGCTGGCCAACCGGGCCGTCCAGGCGCAAGGCGACGACTGGAGATGGAGGTGGCTTCGAGCTGAGATTCTCGAGCGCTCGGGCCAGCTCGAGGCCGCACGAGAAGATTATGCAGCCGTCCTATCGCATGCTCAAGACGCCAGCCGGCGTCTGGCCTGGTGCACCCTCAGGGCCGGGCACGCGCAAGAGGCTCTGGTGGCCTTCCAGGAGCTACCCGACGACCCCGATGCGCGACTGGGCCGGGCGACCGCCGAGCTGGCCCTGGCAGGCTCACAGGTCGAGCCCCTGGAGGCGCTGCTCGGTCGGCTCGACGAGCTTGTCGAAGGTGAGCTGGCCGCCCCGGCCCAGGCTCTGCGCGGAGAGGCTCTGCAACGGTTGGGGCGGCCCGGCGAGGCTCTCAATGCCTATGACGAGTCCCTGTGCCTCTCTCCCAGCGCCCACCTCCCGACCTTGCTCGGATTTGCCAGGGCCCTGCTCCAGGAGGGGCATCCCGAGGACGCGCTCTATTGCCTGCGCGATGCGCTGGCCCGAGATGACACCCCCGCCACCCGGGCCGATATCGCCGCCTGCCTGCTGCGCATGGGCGAGGCCGCCGAGGCGCTGATGGAGGCCCGGGAGGCCCTGGCCAGGTTTCCCGATTTTGCGCCGGCTCACCTGGTGGCCGGCCGGGCTCTGGTCGCCCTCGGTCGACCGGAGGAGGCTCTGGAGCCGGCCTGCTGGCTGGTGGAGCACCAGAGCAAGGAGGCTTACTCTTATCTGTTTCGCGCCTCCGTGCTGATCGAGACAAAAGAGCTCGAAGCGGCCCGGCAGGACCTCGAGCAGGCCGATCGCCTGGATCTCGGGTCTATCCCCAACCTCCGCGGGTGGCTGGGATTCTTTGCCGCCACCGAGCAGTATGACCGGGCTCTCGTGGTGGTGGAGCGATTGCTCGAGCTCTCGCCGGAGAACCGGGGCGCTCTCTGCGAGCTCAAGGAAGCACTGGAGGAAGCTGCTCAAAGAGCCATCGGCTGAGCGGCCTGGCACAGCAGCCCGAGCAGCGGGCTGGAGCGAATCTCGGCTTGCTTTCCCACCACGACCATCTGGATGCGCGCTCGCGAGAAAGCAACACAGAGCAGCCGCTCGATCTCACGCTGGCCGAACTTACCCATGAACCAGGCGTGGCGAGGCTCGACCGGGTCGAAGACGACCAGGTCGGCCTCCTGGCCCTGGGAGATGTGCACCGTGCCTGCTCGAACCTGAGGGAAGTGGGACAGATGAGCGCGCACCAGCTTGCGCATCAAGTCGGCCTGGAGACGAAAAGGGCTAAGAACGAGCACGCTGGTCTCCGGCCTGCGCTCCAAAACCTGGCTGACGACGCGCAGGCAGATCCAGGCGCTGCGCTCGCAGCGATGGCTGGCCCTGTCAACTGCTTGGCTGACGGTATGGGGGGCGGTCGCAGGGAGATCGTTTTGCCAGGGATCGACCAGGAGGTGAGCCCCGGCCGGCCACCCGGAAATGAGCGGAGGGAGCGGGGGACTGCCGAGCGTCGTCAGCTTGCCCCGATAGAAGGCCCGCGACAGCGGCTGGCAGAGGCCGTCATGACAGCGGTTCTGATCGGTAAGCATCACCAGGCTCCCCCGCTTCTCCAGGCGGCTCAGGTCGCTCTCGGTCCGAGCGCCCACCAGGTCGAAGCACGAGTCGCCCACCCAGTGGAGCGAGTTCGCGTCGTTGGGGTTGTCATTGCGGCGGATCGGGCCCAGCTGGCGAAAATCGCCGAACAGAGCCAGGTGCTCAGGTGAGGTACTGAGGAAAGGAACCAGAGCGTAGCGTGAGACCATGCTGGCCTCATCCAGGAACAGGGCCATCGAGCCCATCTGCAGCACCTTCAACACCTCTGGATGGTGCAGGCCGGCGGTCAGAGTGGTGACGATCATGCGGGCCTCGCGAGCCAGCTGCCAGAGCTTGCGGCCGCGCATCTCCTCGGACTGACGCAGCTGGTCCTTCAATGAGCCGAGACGGTGATTGACCCCCTCGCGATCGGGGCCGAAGGTTCTCAGCACTTCCTTCTGCAGCTCGGCGACCGTCTCGCGCAGCGACCGGATCCCCCGGGAAGCCTCCCTGAGGGCAGAGGTCCAGGCCAGAAGATGGGCGCGCGACTCGAGGTCGGGGTGGGTGGGGCGGCCGGGCCGCAAGAGCTCGCCTGTCTCAAGGGGCGCGAGCAAACGGTTTCGGGCGTCGTCGATAGCCAGCGTGGCCTGGTCGGCAGCCGAGTTCGTCGGAGCCAGCACCAGCACCTTGCGGCCACTCAAAGAGAGAGCGGCCGCTGCCGCCCCCAGCGTGAAGGTCTTTCCCGTGCCCGGCGGGCCCCAGATCAGGGCTACCGACCCGCCGGCGGCGGCCACGGCCGTCCGCTGCGCAGGACGGAGGGCCGTGTCTCTGGCCGCCCAGGTCAAAATCTCGGCCGGGGAAGCAAGGCTCTCCCAGGCATTGCGGGTCAACTGGTGGTAAGGCTCGGGAAGCGGGCTCTTCAACCGCTCCATGACCCAGCGGCGCACCAGAGCCTGGTAATCGGGCTCATAGAGAAAGATCGGTCGACCGGCCACGGGCTGGAGGCCTCCGCCGGTCTTGCGCACGACCAGGAGCCCCGCATCGGTATCCACATTGATGACGTCGCCGGCCCACGGATAGCCCCCGGCGGACTTCTCGCCAGCTGCCGTCCAGCCTTCGTGGTCGTCACGCAGCTGGCGCACATAAGCTGGATGAACCCGCAGCACGAAGTCCGTGACCCCCAGAGGCGAGCAAGCCTCAAGCTCGAGCTTCGTGGGGCGAATCTCTTCCTTCTCGGACTCCAGCGCTTGCAACAGCCCCGCGAAAGAGTCATCGACGGGGATTCTTGGACGCGGCCTCCAACCCGGCATCAGCCCAGCTTCTCGACCACTCCGGTCAGGCCGCGGCCCAGAAGCCGATCAAGCGGCGCAAGAGCCGGCAGCATCCCGGTCTCTGGCTGAGCCAGCTCTTCCAGACCGCGAGCCCCCAGCAGGTCGCCCTCGCGCCGGAGAATCCTGGCCCCGCAGGAAAGGAGCGACCTCTGGCTGCTTGCGCAGCCCTCCGCGGCGCTGCGCAGCAACCTGAGCGTGCGCTCGGGCAGCGGGTCTCCAACCGCGCGCGCCAGGCCCGGAGCCAGGCGGGCTACCGCGCGCACCTTCCCTTCGCGCAGCGCGGCGGCGGCCTGCGCGAGGTGCAGCAAGAGCCGGTCTGTCTGCGAAGCACCGCTCTCTTTGATCAGCTCTTTCAACTCGTCGGCCGCCGCCCGAAAGGCCCGTGCTTTGAGCAGGGTCAGGGCGCTCAGGCGACGCCGACTGCCGAAAAGGTCGAGCAGGCTCGGCAGCTCGAGAACCCGCTCGTGATGCGCAAAGCCCGAGCGCTCTCGGACATACTGGCCGGCCAGATAGAACAGACGCCAGCCGAACAGGCTCCCGACGCCCGCCACGGTCGCAGTCATCGGCTTGGTGCCTCCGGTCAGATCGGCCCCCACGCGTTGAGGGAGGCCCTGCGTCTCGTAGACGGCGCGCATCTTCTCGCTGATGTCGGCAAAGTCGGTGGGAGAAATGCGGGTGTGCAGGAAGAGGGTCTCGCCCGCCAGGGCTTGCTCGACCAGCATGCCGTAGCTGTGCGACTCATCGGACTCGAGCAAAGCAACCAGCCGGCTGGGGTTGGCCAGCACGGCCAGGATCGGGGCGTAAGGCTGGGTGCCCACGGGAACGAAAAGAAGCTCGAGCGGCTCGACCTCGCTGCGGAGTCGACGCATCCTTTCGCAGGCCAGCGGGAACACCGAAGTGCGATAAAGCTCCTCGGCATGGCCAGGAGCCCCGAGCCAGCATTCGATGGCTTGCTCATAAGCCTCCTCGGACCAGTTGGCGCGGGTCGAGAGCATTTTCGACTCTTCTGGGCCGTGGCTGAATCGCCTTCAACGACACCAGATGACGTATCGCTCCGTTAGGCTTGCAGGATGGATGCGCTGGTCACCTCCATCGAGTCGCTGCTTCGCCAGGGCCAGGAGGAGCAGGCCCGGGAGAAGCTCGATACGCTTCGCACCGATGGCTGCGAGAGCGCCGACCTGCATGTTCGGGTAGCCGACCTGTGCCAGGAGCTGGGTCAGGATACCCGACTCGTGGTGGAGCTGAACCGGGCCTTCGCGCTGGCGCCTGACCGCCTCGAGCTCTTGCGACGTCTGGGTCAGGTTCATACCGACGGCGGGCGCTACAAGCGAGCCCTCAAGTGCTGGAAAGTGCTTACCGAGCGCACCCCCTCCGACGTGGAGGCCTGGGAGGAGCTGGGGGCCGCCCTGGCCAGCCTGGAGCGACACGAGGAGGCCCGGCAGGTTTACGAGCAGGCCGAGCAGGCCACCGGCGACAAACGCTTTCAGGCGCTGGCCCGCGAGCGCCCGGCCGCGGTGCGCGAGGCAACCGTGGACGAGCCTGGCGAAGCGGTCGTGGCGCGCTTCACCCACCTCTTCTCAGGTCGGGAAGGAGTCTATGCCCGCCAGTGGGCCAATCCGCAGGGGGAAACCGGCTACTCCCCCATCCATGAGCCCTTCACCCCTCAGGTCGCGCGCGGCCACCTGCTCGGTCGTCACACGGTGGGCAACTACGTGCTGCGCGTCGACAACACCGTGAACTTCGCGGCCATCGACCTTGACCTGCCCCGAGATTTCTTGACCCGCGCCTCCAACAAGGAAGCCTTCGAGCGCCTGCGCGAGCTTCGTGTCTATGCCCTCAAAATGTGCCTCGAGTCAGGGCTCATTCTCTACCTCGAGGAAAGTGGCTTCAAAGGCTTTCACATCTGGTTCCTTTTCGCCCAGCCCATCCCGGCGCGCGTGGCCCGCCGTCTGGCGACGGCCGTCGCCAAAAGAGCCGGGCCTCCCCCCGCGGGAGTCGGCCTCGAGGTTTTCCCCAAGCAGGTCGATGTTCCACCCGACGGGCTGGGCAACCTCATCAAGCTGCCCCTGGGCGTGCACCGGGTCACCGGCCGCAAGGGCGAGTTCCTCGACGAGCTCGGCCTGCCCATCGAAAAGCCCTACACCTGGATTCTCGTGCTTCGGACCATCGAGATGGACGAGATTCGAGCCTATCTCGAGCGCGTCAGCGAGAGCGACGCGGAGACCGGGGAGGAGCTGGCTCCCGGCCAGCCGGCCCGGCCCGCCGACCCACGAGCGGCCTTTTTCGACTATCACTTCGACTCCGACCTGACCACCCAGAATCTGCTGGCACGGTGCTGCGTGCTGCGCGCGCTGGCCGAGAAGGCTCTCTATCACAACCAGCTCAACCACGATGAGGCGCGGGTGGTCATCCACACGCTGGGACATCTGGAGACCGGCCCGCAGGCAGTCAACGTGCTCTTGCGCAAAGCTCCCGAGCTCGATGCCAGCCTGTATCTCAAGAGCCGCTTGCGCGGCAACCCGATGAGCTGCGCCAAGATCCGGGCCCGGCTACCCCAGGTCACCTCGCACCTTCCCTGCCGCTGCGAGTTCGATCTCGAGTCGGGCCTCTACCCCAGTCCGTTGCTGCACCTTCAGTCACGCGCTCAGGCCAGCGCTACCCTGCAGTTTCGCACGCTGGTGGAGGACTATCTGCGCTCGGGCAAAGAGTTGCGCGAGGCAAGCGAGCGCCACGCGGTCTACACCCAGCGACTGACCGAGTGGTTCGATCAGGCCGGCACCGAGGAGCTGAAGACCTCGGTGGGCATGCTGCGACGCATCCGGTCGGAGGACGGGCAGGTCTCGTTCAGCCTGGAGATGTGAGATGTCGGTGCTCTACCTCATCGACCAGGGGGCCACCCTGCAGGTCTCCGGGGGGCGACTGATCATCAAGAAGCACGGGCAGACCCTGCAGTGGCTCCACGCCTCCAAGCTCGAGCAGGTCGCGATCATGGGCAACGTCAGCCTCACCCCGCAGGCCATCGCTTTTCTGCTCGAGACCGGCATCGACACGGTGTTCCTCACGCGCTCGGGCCGCTACCGAGGGCGGCTCGCCTCGCGCGAGGGCAAGAACATTCTGGTTCGCCGCCAGCAGTTTCGCCGGCTCGACGACCCTGCCTTCGAGCTCGACCTGGCCCGACGCTTCGTGCGCGGTAAGCTGGTCAACTGCCGCTACCTGCTGAGCCGGCGCACCCGCGGTCGCTACGAGCGAGACGTGAAGAAGGCGATCCACCGCATTCGATACTGCGAGTCGCGACTGAACGACGCTGCCTCCCTCGACGAGGTGCGCGGCTGGGAGGGGAACGCCGCAGCAGCCTACTTCCCTGCCGTGGGCCAGCACCTCGTGCCCGAGGAGTTTCGCTTCACGCTGCGCTCCAAGCGCCCCCCGCGGGACGCCTTCAACTCCATGCTCAGTTTTGGCTACGCTCTGTTGTTGGGCACCATCTCGGCCAGCGTGCAGACGGTGGGGCTCGACCCCTACCTGGGTGCCCTGCACGCTCCCGACAACGGAAAGCCCAGTCTGGTGCTCGATCTCATGGAAGAGTTTCGACCCGTGCTGGTGGACGCGCTGGCCCTCAAAAGCGTGAGCACCCGCCAGATCGTGCCTGCCGACTTCCGCTACCAGCCCGAGGCGGACCTGCCGGCCGAGCTCGACGACGAGCTGCCCCCCGAGGCCCCGGACGAATACCCGGTGCTCTTTGCCCGGGCCAGTCTGCCCAAGTGGATCACCCTGTACGAAGCCAGACTGCGCCGCCCGGCCCCCTACGCGCGGTTCGGCGTGAGCCTGGCTCTGCGACAGATCTGCCTCGAGCAAGCACGCCTCCTCGCCCGCCACTTTCAGGGCGAGGAAGAGTACGTGCCGTTCGGGTTCCGCTGATGTTCGTGCTGGTCACCTACGACATCGTGCAGGACCCGATTCGCTCGGAGGTGGCCGAGGTGCTGCTCGGCTACGGGCGGCGGGTGCAAAAGAGCGTCTTCGAGTGCATCGTGTCGGAAGGCCAGCTGCAGGAGATGCGCACCAGAGTCGACAGCCTGGTGCGCCATTATGAGGACAGCGTTCGCTACTATGTGCTCTGTCGGCGATGCGTGGGCCTGGTGCAGGTCACCGGGCTGGGCACGGTGACCGAGGACGACACCGACCAGGTTTACATCGTGTAAGAAGGGAGCCAGGCACGTGCAGATCGCAGACGAGGTAGAGAGCGCTCCGGGAGCCGTCGAGGCGGCTCCAACTGAGGAAGTCTCACTGTCGTGGATGGAGGCCGAGGCCCTGCGCAAGGCCGGCCAGTGGGCTCGGGCCGGGGCCTACTTCCACGCCTGCCTGAAGAAAAGCCCCTCGGCGGGAGCCGCCTGGCGCTACGCCTTCTGCCTGCGCAAGGCGGGCTACCCGGAGGCGGCGCTGGGCGTGGCTCGGCGCGCCATTCGGACCTGGCCCGACCAGAACGCCCTGAGATGGGAGCTGGTCTGGTGCCTCTACGCCGCCAGACTGCAACCGGCCCAGCAGAGGGAAGGCCAGGAAGAGAAGGTGCTGGAGGCCGCCCGCGAGATGGTGGCCGAAGGAGCCGAAGGCCTGGCCCTCCAGCTCGTAGTTTTCGCGGCGGTGGGGGCGGCTCGCCGGCGCGGCCAGTGGGGCGAGGTGCTGAGCTGGTGCGAGCGACTGTCTCCCGAGGGCCTGGATGCCCGCCCTCAAGAGGGACGCAAGCAGATGGCACCTCTGGAGCGATGGCACCTGGCTCGCGTGAAAGCCCTCACCAACCTGGAGCGGTGGGAGGAGGGCGTGAGCGCGGCGCGTCAGGCCCGCGACGCCTACCCGCACAGCCCGGACTTTCTGCGCTGGCATGCGGCCTGCCTGGCCGGCCAGGGCAAGCCCGAGGAGGCCGCCGCCATCCTCCAGGAGCATCTGGGCGCCCGGCGCAAGCAGTGGTACGTGCTGGCCGACCTCGCCAGACTGCGCCTCGAGCTGGGGGACGTCGCCTCAGGCCGCGCCCTGGCAGAGGAGGCAGTCGTCTCGCACGGAGAAGACAGCGCCAAGGTGAACCTCTTTCTGCTGCTGGCCCGCATCCACTGCGAGCTGGGAGACTTCGCCACCGCCGGCAACTGGCTGGGCTGGTGCCTGCAGCTTCGCTCGGAGAACGCCTGGCCGGCGCGCGCCATCCACCAGGACGTGCTGGCCTCGATCGAGCAGGCGGGAGTCGAGCTTCCGCACAGGAGCAGCCGGGAGTGGAAGGAGATCTGCCTGAGCAGCCTGGCGGCCGGGCAGGAGCGCCGCTCCGGGCGCGTGGAGGGCTGCGGGGACGAGCGCCCGTTCTGCTTCATTCGCGACAAGTCTGACCGCTTCTTCGTGCTGGTCAGGGACCTGCCGGCCGACTGCCGCAAGGACGGGGCGAAGGTGGACTTTGTTCCCGTGCAGGGGTTTGACAAGAAGAAGGGGCGGCCGGCGTGGCAGGCGGGGGAGGTGAAAAAGCGTGGGTAGTCGTGGCGTGGCTCCAGGAGGGGGTTGCGGCGGCTTCGAAGCCGAGTCAGGCGAGGAGGAAACGCAATGCAGTTAAGCACAGAATCCATCGAGAGGCCGGCGGTCTTCATCTCATGTCTTGGAACAAGCCCATACCGCGAATTGACCTATGCGCCCATTGACCCATTGGAAGCTCAGGCCGAGCCGACACGTTTTGTCCAGGCAGCTCGACTCTCGGCACTGAAGGCCAAAGGGGTTCACCTCAGCGCCGCCTACATCCTGGTGACGGAGCAGGCAAGAACCAGGAACTGGGAAGACTTCGATCACTCCATCCCTTCATCAGGCGGCTCGGTGCGCCTGTCGGGGCTTGCGAACGAGTTGAAACGCTTCGAGATAGAGGCAACGACGGAGGACATCCCGCGAGGCGAGAAGCTCGAAGAGTTCTGGCAGATTTTCGACCTGGTAGCCAGGCTTGTGCCGGAGAAGGCGGACCTCTACGTCGATCTGACTCACGGCTTTCGGACCCTGCCCATCCTGGTGCTTCTCGCGCTTGAATACGTCGAAATGGTCAAAGGGGCGACGATCGTCGAATTGACCTATGGGGCTGACCAGGCTCAACTCGACGGCCTGGCGCCCACCTGGAACCTCCAGCCTTTTCTGATCGTCCGCGAGTGGACGAGAGCGCTCTCCTCCTTCTTAAGCGATGGAGACACCCGGCCACTGGCGCGGCTGGCCCGCAACCCCATCGTCAATCTGGGTAAACGACTGCAACGGGACATGCCAAAGGCTCTCAGGAATCTGCCGCGAGCTTTTGAGCAATTTGGCGATGCTCTGGTGAAGTGTCACTCACCAGGTATCGGAGCACGAGCCGCCCACTTGAGGGGAACAGCCAGCGAGGCCAGGGACGAGGTCGGACACGATCCCCAACTGCGACCTCTCGGGTTGGTCCTGGATAGAGTCGTCTGCGCCTTGAGCGAGTTTCCTGAGGAGCACACCTCCAAGAAGGGCAATCTGAAGGCTCAGAGGGCTGCCGCCTCATGGTGCCTGCGGTACGGCCTGGCCATGCAGGCGCTCACCTTTCTTCGAGAGGCCTTTGTCACTGCGCTGGCCGAGCTCTCCGAGCATGGACGCAATCAAAGCAGAACAGATCAAGACCTTCTGCTCGGGGCTCTCGAGAGAGCGTTTTCAAACCAGTCCTGTGGGGAAGGGTGGCAGGCGGATCAGGTGGAGGCGTGGCGGCAGTCACCTCCGGTTGATGAATCTCTTTGGGCCAGACTCAAGCCCGCCCTCAGCAAGCTGAAGAATATGCGAAACGAGCTCAACCACGCTTATACCAACCCGAATGCGCCACGTGATCTCCCCATTTCCGACAAGGACTGGACCGCTGCGGGCAAAGAGTTTACCGAGATTCTCGAAGGCCTGATCGACTGTATCGAGCGGAGTTGAGCTGAGTGCGGAGTGATTCGTCTCCAGGGGCCAGCCCGACTCGACACGGGCAGGGGCCTTCCTTATAATCGGGGAGCCAGTGACCCACCCCACCCTGCTCAACGACATTGTCTTCAAGATCGTCTTCGGCACCCCGCAGAACGAGCCGCTTCTCCGCGCGCTCCTGAATGCGCTGCTCGACTTTCGGGGCCAGGAGCGCATCCTCGAGTTGGAGATCCTGAATCCACACATCAACAAGGAATATCTGCGTGAACGCGGCGTCATCCTGGACGTCAAGGCGCGGGATGGTTTGGGGCAACTTTACAACATCGAGGTCCAGATGTGGGACGAAGGCGATTATGTAGCCCGCTCGCTGTATTACCTGGCGCGGCTTTTCGGCGAGCAATTGGCTCCAGGTGAGCCTTACAGCGCCTTGAGGCGCACCATCGGGATCTCGCTGCTCGACTTTGATCTCTTTCCCAACCTGCCCGAGCTGCACAGCGTCTACCGCTTCCAAGACGCCAAGAACGGACGAGAGTTGACAGACCTGCTCGAGCTTCACTATATCGAGCTGAGCAAGTTCAAGCAGGCCAAACCCAGACGTCTTCGGACTCCGTTCGAGAAATGGCTGCACGTGCTGAGATTCGGCGAGCTCTACCAGACGGGGCTCGAGGATGTTCCGGAGACCCTGAAGAAAGAAGAGGGAATAGAAAGGACCCTGGAAGCCATGAGACGAGCCTATGCCAGCGATGAGGTAAGAGAGCTGATTGAGCTTCGCGAGAAGGCTCGACACGATTGGGCCAGCCAGCTCGAACGCGCCGAGGCCAGGGGCGAGGCCAGGGGACGAGCCAAAGGCGAGGCCACGGGCGAGGCCAGGGGACGAGCCAAAGGCGAGGCCACGGCAATGGAAACCGTTGCCCGCAAGCTTCTGGCCAGTGGCACCCCCGTAGAGGCCGTGCACGAGTTGACGGGCATGGCTTTTGAGGAGCTGCAAAGGCTTCTCGAGGCGTCGCGTGGATAGAAACGTGCCAAGGACGGGCTGAAGCCCTCGAGAGCCAGGTTCCATCACAGTTATTGCTGAGGCTCGGGGTCGAGAGCACTCCGGGGCCTGGCCAAGTCCAATTACCCTGGTCTCCCCGGGGCGTCCGAGCAACGAGAGCTGCCCCCGGAAGCGGGCAGGGCTCTTCCCCGAGTCGGGTGAACCAGGCCCGATGAAGAAGACCGCTCTGATCGTCGCGCTGGGAAAGTCGCCCGAGCCGGTGGCCTGCTCGATTCAGGGACATAAGCCCGACTTTGTGTGCTTCTACACATCGCAAGAATCCGTGGAGAGCATTCCCCTGGTTCGTGAGAAGGCGAGCCACCAGTTTTCCGACCACAAGGTCCTGGTCGAGGAGATCGAAGACCTGCAGCACTGCTACGAAAGGGCGCTCAATTGTTGTCGCAAGGTCGAGGAGCAGGGGTTCAAGCCCGAGGAGATCGTTGTCGATTACACCGGCGGGACCAAGCCGATGACGGCAGCTCTCGTCCTGGCCGGCATCACGAGAGGCTATCGCTTCTGCTACGTCGGAGGCCGGGAGCGCGACAACGAGCGGCGAGGAATCGTGGTGGAGGGCACGTCCGAGCTGCGGCACTCGGAGAACCCGTGGGACGTTCTGGCCGTAAGCGACCTCGAGCAGATCGCCTGGGCCTTCAATTCTCAGCGACCCTGGCCGAGCAGTTGCTGGGCCGACCGGCCTCCTATCGGCTCCTGGGGCGAGGACCGAGCAGCCTTCGAACTGGCTCCAAAGTCGGGCATTCTGTACGACCGCCCCGTTGACCCGGCCATGCGAACCGCCCGCCATCCGGCGCGATGGCTCTGCGCGGCCTGCGCGGAGAGCGACTGATGAACTCGTGCCCTTTCTGTCAACCTGACCCCAATCATCTCTTCCATCAGGGCGACCGGGTTCTGGGGCTGTGGGATGCAAACCCGGTGAGCCCTGGACACGCAATGTTGACCACGCGACGGCACGTCGGGGACTGGTTCTCGGCTACCGCTACGGAGCAACTGGATCTCCTGGGGGCGGTGCAACTGGCACGAGACGCCATTGTCGAGCGCCACAACCCCGACGGCTTCAATATCGGAATCAATGTCGGCGAAGCAGCCGGGCAGACCGTGATGCACCTGCACGTCCACGTGATTCCACGCTATCGGGGGGATGTCCCCGACTCCTGTGGCGGTGGGCACCCAGCCCTGCAGCAGCCAGCCAACTGCCTGGAAGGCCCGCTCTTGACCACCGGCCTGGGGGAAGACCATCTCGGCGGGCCCCTCCTGGCCGAGCTAGACAGGGCGCAGTTTGCCGACATCGCCGTCAGTTTCGTGCTGGTTTCCGGAGTTGTGCAGATTGAGGACCGGCTCGGGGATCTGCTCGCGCGTGGTGGACGGCTGCGACTGATAACCGGAGACTACCTGGGAGTTACGGACCCAGACGCATTACTTCGATTGCTGGACCTCGAAGCCAGATTTCCAGGCCAAGTCTACCTGCGGGTGTTTGAGGCGAAAGACCAGGGATTCCACCCCAAGGCCTACCTCTTCCTTCAGCGCGACGGACAGGCCAGGGGATTTGTCGGAAGCTCGAACCTGAGCCGCCCTGCGCTGCACGAAGCGGTGGAGTGGAACTACAAGGTGGTCCAGAACACTCTTGAGCTCTCGCAAGCATTCGAAAGGCTGTTCACGCACAGGCGAACCGTGGAACTGACGGCCGAGTGGCTGGATTCCTACCGCTCTCGGCGCCGACCTCCAGTCGTGCTCGACGGCTCATCTCTCCTGGCCGAACGCCCTGTAGCCGTCGAAATCGTGCGCGAAGAAAGCGTTCCCGCGCCACTGCCCCATCCGGTCCAGGTCGAGGCCCTGGCTCGCCTCAGAACCACCCGTGCACACGGGAACCGGGCCGGGCTGGTGGTTCTCGCCACCGGGTTGGGCAAGACATTTCTGGCGGCTTTTGACAGCCTTCCCTATGGCCGTGTGCTGTTTGTGGCCCACCGCCGGGAAATCCTGACCCAAGCGATGCGAGCCTTCCGACGGGTGCGCCCCGAGGCCCATCTAGGCCTCTACGATGGGTTAGAGAAAGCCCCCCAAGCCGACATGCTCTTCGCGTCCGTCTCCACACTGGGTCGACTTCCTCACCTCCGGCAATTCGACCGCCGAAGTTTTGACTACATCGTGATCGACGAATTCCACCATGCCCACGCAGCCACCTATCGCAAGCTCATCGATTATTTCGAGCCAGCATTTCTACTGGGTCTCACCGCGACTCCCGAAAGAACCGATGGAGGGGACCTCCTCGCGCTCTGCGGCCAGAATCTGGTCTACCGGTGCGACTTGCTCGAGGGTGTGCGCCGCGAGTTGTTGGTGCCTTTCCACTACTTCGGAGTGCCAGACCTGGTCGATTATCGAAACATACCCTGGCGCAATGGCGGTTGGGATCCACAGGCGCTCGAGAATGCACTTGTTGTCGAAGCTCGGGCTCAAAATGCCCTGGAGAACTATCGCCGCTACCAGGGGCAACGAGCCCTGGCCTTCTGTTGCTCGGTTCGGCATGCCCTGTGGATGGCGGAGTTCTTCACCGCCAACGGCCTCCGTTCTGTGGCGGTTTTCTCTGGGCCCGAGAGCGCCCCTCGCACCGAATCCATTGATCGACTCAGGCGCGGCGAGTTGGATATCCTCTGCTGCGTGGACATGTTCAACGAGGGAGTCGACCTGCCTGAGATCGATACCGTCCTGATGCTCCGCCCCACCGAGTCGCGGATCATCTGGCTCCAGCAATTCGGCCGCGGCCTTCGCCTGTCTCCCGGCAAGAAGCACCTGAACGTCATTGACTACATTGGCAACCACCGGACCTTCCTGATCAAGCCCCAAACACTATTCGACCTGCCCCCCGGCGATTCCGAATTGGCTCGCTGCTTCGAGCTTCTCAGAAAGGGCGAGCATCCAGACCTGCCACCGGGTTGCGAGGTCACCTACAGCTTGGAAGCTGTGGACCTCTTGCGTGGGCTCCTGCGTCTTGATGGTGGCCAGGCTCTGACCCGATACTACGAGGAATTCGCGGAGTTGCACGGCCGACGTCCCTCGGCCCTCGAGGCCTATCAGGACCGCTACGACCCACGTTTGGCGAAGTCAAAATATGGTTCCTGGTTGGGGTTTGTGCGCGCCCAGGGCGGGTTTACCCCCCTAGAAGAGGTTGTCCTGGCGACCCACGGCCCGTTCCTCCAGGAACTGGAAACCACTCCCCTGGAAAAAGGCGACAAGATGGTCTTGCTCCATGCCATGCTCAACCTGGACTCCCTCCCCGGCTCGGTTGCGCTCGCGGAGCTCACCGGAGAGTTTGCCCAACTGGCCGGCCGAAGCGCTCAGCTGGCGAAGGACGTGAGCCTCAACCTGAGCGACCAGCGCCCCCTGCAAGCCCTGGTGCGCAGTTCTCCCATTCTTGCCTGGAGCGACCGGACCTCCGGCCGGGATCCCTTTTTCACCTTCCAGGAGGGCATCTTTGCAACGGCGTTCCAGGCCAGCCCGGAGATGCGAGAACCGCTGCAACAACTCGTCCGAGAACTGGTCGACTGGCGGCTTGGCGAATACCTCGACCGGCCAGGGCGTCAAGCCGGGGACCGCTTCGAGTGCCGGGTTGGTCTCGCCAGCGGACGGCCGGTGCTCTCATTGCCCAAGCCAATGACACCCCCACGAGTGTCTGAGGGTTGGACGCTGGTGAAGGTCGCCGATGACCTGCTCGAGGGCAACCTGGCAAGTACGCCGATCGATGTCATCCGAGAGCCTGGACGGGATACAAACCGCCTCCCGGGCATTCTGCGAGGCTGGTTCGGTCCCGATGCTGGCCAACCTGGCACCCGACACCAGGTGGTCTTCCAACTGCAAGATGACCTCTGGCACCTTTCCCCGGTCGGTCTCAGCGGGCGTGGGACGGCAGTTCTCTGGAAACGATACTCCCGCGAGCAGATTCCCGAGCTCTTTGGCCAGACATTTAACACCGGGTCGTGGAATCAGGGCTATGTCCGCAGCGGCAAGCACATCTTTCTGCTGGTCACCCTTGCCAAAGGGGACCTATCAAAGGAGCACCAGTATGAGGACCGATTCCTGGGTCCAGAGAGATTCCAATGGCAGAGCCAAAATAGAACAACCCAGGCCAGTAAGGATGGTCAGTCGATGCGATCGCATCAAGAGCAGGGCTTATCGGTCCATCTCTTCGTCAGGGCAAAGAAGCGTGACCCGTTTATCTACTGTGGCGATGTCGAGTTCGCGGACTGGACTGGCGAAAAACCGATTACCATCCAGTGGAGGCTGCCGGAACCGGTGCCTGAGCGTCTGCGAGGTGAACTACTCAGAAACTGACAATTTGAAAATGCAGATTGCCGATTCTCCATGAGCTAGCCAACTCCGAGCGGGCGAGGCTGTGCTGCTCGCAGACTCCGTCCAGCGTGGAGAGCTGGTAGCTCAACCCTGATGAGGCTCTACGCCTGGAGCGACTGCGCATCTTCGGCCATTACGACCAGGGGCGCTTTCTGGTCGACAGCATCGGCGACCACCTCTGACAGCTACGGGCTGACCGGGTCCTGCAGCCGCACCGCCACGTCGTCGGGGAAACCCAGGTTGGCGGTGAAGAGATCCAGGCAGCCGTCTCCGTCCAGGTCGGCCAGCCCCACCGCCGCTGGACCGAACCCGATGGCGAAGCTCTGGGGAGCCTGGAAGGTGCCGTCGCCGTTCCCGAGCAAAATGGAGGCGGTGGCCAGGGAGAGATTGCAGAAGGCCAGATCGAGCCGGCCGTCGGCGTTGATGTCTCCCACCGCCACCGCGAAGGGCTGAGAGCCGGCCGGCAGAACCAGGGTCACGGCCGGCTGCATCGTGCCGTCGCCGTTGCCGATGAAGACCGAGCCGTCATCGGTGGACCCGTTGGCGGTGACCAGGTCAGGCACGCCGTCCCCGTTGAAGTCCCCGAAAGCCAGGTCATCGGGAGCATTGGCGACCCCGAAGCTCTGGGCCGGCTGGAAGGTGCCGTCGCCGTTCCCCAGCGCCGTGGAGACCTCGTCGCCGCCGAAGTCCGAGGTGGCCAGGTCGAGCAGTCCATCACCGTTCAGGTCGAGCAGCTCGATGGCGTCGGGGGCGTTGCCGACGCCGACAGGTAGGGGGGCGGGAAAAGTGCCGTCGCCGTTCCCGAGCAGAACGGCAGCCTGGTCCAGGCCAAAGTTGGCGGTCACGGCGTCGAGTCGCCCATCGCCGTTCACATCCCCGAGCGCCACCCCGGTCGGGCTCGACCCGACCCCGGTGGTCGAATTGAGAGCGGTCTGGAAGGTGCCGTTCCCATTGCCGAGCAGCACCGAAACGGTGTCTGAGTTGCTGTTCGAGGCGATCAGGTCCAGGCGGCCGTCGCCGTTGAAGTCGCCTGCGCTCACGCCGTCAGGAAAGACCTGAGTGGGGAAGTCCTGGGCCGGCAAGAACGTGCCGTCGCCATTTCCCAGCAGCACGGAGACGCTGTCGGCGTTCACGTTGCCCGTGGCGATGTCGAGGATGCCGTCAGCGTTGAAGTCGCCCGTGGTCATCGCCTGGGCTCCCTGGCCCACCGGAAAGTTCTGCTCGCCCAGCAAGCGCACCAGCGGGTCGGAGGTGATGGTCACATTCGTGGAGGCCCCGATCCCACCCGCCGTGGCCTGGAGGGTGACGGCGCCAACGCCGCTGGTACGCATCTGCCCGCGCGTGCCAGCAACATCCGAAACGCTCGCCACGGCCGGATTGGTGGAGGTCCAGCTGACCTGCTCGGTCACGTCGGCCACGCTGCCATCCGAGAAGGTGCCGGTGGCGGTGAACTGGCGCGCCCGGCCGGAGGAGAAAAAGCTCGGGTCGAGCGGGGTCACCGCCAGGGACTGCAGGAGGGCAGCAGTCACGGTCAGCGTCGTCGAGGCGCTGACCCCGTTCAAGGCAGCCCCGATGTCGGTCACTCCCGGGGTCAGCGTGGTCGCCAGGCCGGCCGGATCGACGCTGGCCACTGCGCCTGCGCTCGAGCTCCAGGTGACCTGACCGGTCAGGTCCTGGACGGAACCGTCTGAGAACGTGCCGGTGGCGCTGAACTGCTGGGTCAGGCCGGCCGGCACGGAAGGGGTGAGGGGGGTGATGGCCAGAGTCGTGAGCGTGGCCGCGGTCACCGTCAGGCTGGTGGTGGCCAGCACCCCGTTGCGCGCTGCGGTGATGGTGGTCGTGCCCGGCGCAAGACCGGAGGCCAGGCCGCTGGCGTCGATGCTGGCCACGGCCGGGTCGGAAGAGCTCCAGCTCACCTGACCGGTCACGTTCTGACCGCGCTCATCGGTGGCCTGAAAGGCCTGCGTGGTGCCCGAGGCGATGCTGGGGGCAAGAGGCGCCAGGGTCAGGCTCTGAATCAGAGGAGCGCTTCCCTGAAGCAGCTCCAGGGTGACCACCAGTGCCTCGAAACCGATGATGAGGGGGGTGGGATCGGAAGCGGCGACCACCAGGCCCTGGGAGTCCCTGCCGAAGGCCTGGACGTCCCAGTCGCCCGGCGGGACGACGGGGATGAGCACCAGCACTTCCCGAGCGCCGGGCTCCACGCTGGCAGCCCCGCTGGCCACCACCCGCTTCCCGCTGAGACTGGAGGGGTCGGGGGTGTTGCGATCGGTCAGCTCCACCACCACCTGGAGGATCTCGCCGCGATTCGAGCGTGCCTCGAGCTCGGGTAGCCGGAGCTTGAGTCGGACGGCTGAAGGTCCCGCCGGGCCGGGCGGCGGGGCAGCGGTCCCGGACGGATTGAGCGAAGCTCCCGAGCATCCGCCCAGCAGCAGCATGACCAGCAACAGGATTCCCCTCCGCAGGCACGTGCCCACCACGTTAACACATCCTGAAGGACGCTGACAACCCTTGAGCTACAGCGACAGGAGCGCCGCTTCTCCAGCTCCGACTGCGGACGTTGTGACCTCAGCGAGGCTCAGTCCACCAGGCACTCGGCCACCGAGTGCGCCTCAAAGGCCTGCGCCATGGTCACGTTCCCGGACACCCCCCGCAAGGCAAAGAGCTCGAGACACTCGCGGACAGTCAGGGAAAGGAGGTCGGCTGCGTGACGCAAACTGATTTCTCCGCGGCCGTAAAGCTCGGACAACTCGCTCTCAAGACCCCTGCGAACCAGCCTGCGAATCGCGTCCGACGCATCATCCCCCTGACGGCGTTGCAAAAAGGCCACAGCCTTCATGGTTTCCTCAGAGAGTCGGACTGAGCGAGTAACCTTCATTTGCGCGGATACTTCCCTTCTACGATCAAGCGAAACGTGACGAACTCCTCCGGGCTCACATACGGGCGCAGGCTTTCCAGCAATTTCAAGACCTCGGGGGCAGGGAGTTTCTGCTTGCGACCGATCGCAAGCAAGATTGCGGCCGGCACCGTCACGCTTACTCTGTGCGCCTTCAGTCGCTCAAGCAACCAGGCATCGTCGGTCACAACTGCTGCGTAGCCACCGCTGAGAGCATGACGAGCGAGGGCCCGGTCACCATCCGAGAACCCGATAGGGACAGTCTCAGTGGTAGCACCCAGGACCTGAAGCTTGCCCTGGTCCAGGTTCTCGGCCACAACCAGCGCGTCGGGGTGACCGAGACGGGTGCCCTCCTCAACAACCTCCCTTTCGACCTCGGCCGGAATGAAGACTTCAAAGGTCTCCACAAGCAGCTCCTTTGCACCAGCTCGCGTCAGTTTGATCAACGCGTCTGCATCCAACAAAACCCTCACTGCAATCTATTGTGTACAATGCAACCGCATCACGTCAAGGCCTCTGACGAAGATTCGCCTTAGCGAGCAGAGCAGCCCCGATGATGAGGGGATGGAAACCCAAATGGGTGGCCTTCCGGTGTCAGGTCTGCCTGGTCTGGGAGCCAGGACGCATGCATACCCCGGGGTGTTGCCCAGTAGTCAGCAACACCCGTGTTCTGTCAGATTTCCTTCAGGGGCAAGAGGTATGCTGACCGCGATGACAATTCTCCCCGTGACGGCCACCAGCGTCGGGGACGTGCTGTTCAAAGGCCAGGCCATCAGCCCCGAGTTGACCGAGGCCCAGGCCCGGCTGCAGCGCGTCGAGTCGCAGCACGACTCGTATCAGGCTCGACTCCAGGACACCGAGCGCCTGCTCGGCATGCCCTTCCTCAAGCGCACCTCCTTCACCAACATGGACCAGATGCGCTCCGGCCTGTGGAACGAAAAGCGCCAGATCCACATTCGTTTGTCTCCCCTGACCTTCTGCGCCGGCGCACTGGGCGGCATTCTGGCCGCTCCTCACCTGGGCCTGAGTGGCGCAGGGGGAGCCTTGCTGGGTATCGGCCTGTGGCTCGGCTATCTCAAGCTGATGCGCCACGTCGCGCTGCCACTCCAGGTCGACCACGCCGCGGTCAAGGCTCTGCGCACCGAGCGCAATCAGCTTCAGGTGGCTCTCGGGCCGCTCAGGCAGGCGGTCGACACGGCCCGGGCCGACCTCGAAGCGGTACGCCGGGACGGACTGTCCCGCCTGAGCCAGGCTCCCTCGGCCCAGATCGCCGTGGAGGAAGCCTCGGTCACGCTGGGCGGGGTCCGGGTCAAGGTGCGCAAACCGGGGTAAATGCCTCGGCCGAGAAGGCTGTTTCTGCTCGACCGGCAGGAGCGTCCCGCGACCATACCGGTTCAAATTCCGAAAGCGCTCTCGGGCCCGGGCCAGCCGGGTCGACGGCCACTTCCAGAGCCGGATCCCAGGACAAATCGAACAAAGAGACGATACCGCCGGTTCAAATTCCGAAAGCGCTTTCGAGCCCGAGCCAGCCGGGTCGAGGTTGAGCTCCTCGGGAAGGTCCTGTCCAGAACCAGGGTTCCGCCCTCGCTCCACCAGGGTTCGCGCCGCCCGCTCGAGCTCCGCCGCGACAGGGCAGTGAATCCCCCACCTGGCGGCGAAGCCGCCTCCCCATGCGCTGGTGTCTGCTCTTGGTGCTGCTCCTGCATCCGGTACAGGCCTGGGAGATCCGCGTGGAAGCCTCCCCGGTACACGGCACCCTGTACTTGCTCGAGTCGTTGCGCGGCGAAGCGCATCACAGTCGGCACCTGGCCAGGGTGTTCCGGGAGCTGAGACCCCCCACCGAGGAAGACCAGGCGCTGGTGGACGACTTTGCGGGGCTGCTGCAAGACGAGGCCTGGAACACGCTCCGGCTGCCCGGCGATGGCGAGAAGCAGCGCACCCTCTCGGACGTCCTCGAGGGGATCAGCCTGCAGGCCCGGGACGTGGAGGACTTCCTCCAGCGCACCCGGCCCCTGCTCAGCACCGAGCACCATGCGCGCCTGGCCCGGGCCATGCGCCACTACTCCCCCCTTTATGACCGTCTGATCTACCAGCCTTGCGATGCCAGCCTGAGCAAGCAGCTGAGCGAGCTACGCCAGGTACTGGCCGAGCGAGAGGCAGCCGAGTGCCTGGCCACCATCGCCGCCCTCTACCAGAGCGACTGGCCCGAGGAGAATGCCTTCGTGGTGGCGCTCACCCCCATCCCTCGCAAACAGGGTGAGGGCATCGAGGCGTTTGGACACTCGGACGGCTATCTGTCGGTGGTGGAGGCCCCTCAGGGCGCGCCGGTGCTCGGATCGGCCGGCGTCATCGTGCACGAGCTGTGCCACGCCCTCTGGAGCAATCGCTCGCCGGGGGTGGTGGCCCGGCTCAAGGGTGCCTTCCCCGCGGACATCTACGACCAGCTCAACGAAGGCCTGGCCACCGCCCTGGGCAACGGCTGGTTCGGACAGGGAAAGAGCGACGAGTCCTGGTATAACGACCCGATCATCGACGGGTTCGCCAGGTCCCTGTTGCCACTGATTCGGCCCTACCTGGAGGAGCGAAAACCCCTCGACGAGGCCTTCGCCGCCCGAGCCACGGCCGCGTTCGCCGCCGCCTTTCCTCAGGCCGACCGCGACCCCACGGTGGTGCTGCGGCGCGTGCTGCTCATCGCCAACAGCGACGAGATCCAGCGAGGCGGATTTCAGCAGCGCATGGCCGCTTTGGGGCCGATGCGCAGCATCCACGCGGCCACGCCCCTCTCCTCGCCGGAGACCCTGCAGCGTTATCAGGAGTTCGAGGGAGCGGTGATCTTTCTCATCAAGCCCTCCGAGCGGGGCCTGCTGACCCCCTTCGCTTTGAGCGGCCTGGCCAGGAAGACCGGACGGGGATGGCGGATCGTGCTCGAGGGGGAAACCCTGGCCGACCAGGAAAGGGCGCTGGCCAGGCTCCTCGAGCAACCGCTGCAAGAGCGGTGACGCTGGTCTGGAAAACGCCGCATTGGGACAGAGAAGCGCCTGCGTGGCCGGGGTTCTGGGCAAGCTCCAATTCTGGTTCTGAATGGCTTCGGGACCTGGAAGTCCGGCCGCCTGCAATATCTTGTGGTGGCCCCCCCGAGAGCGTAGCCCCTCCGACACCACACGGTTTGCGACCGGACTTCCAGCGACGATGAGCATTTGGGCTCAAGGTCACTGGCTCGAAGTGAAGTATGGTGAGCGCCAGTACACCCCGAGCGGCAACCCGGGCCCGGCCTGGTCAACCTCGAGGACCTCCACCAGCCTGAGACTGTCGCGCAGCTCCCGGTTCTCGACCGAGCGGGCCTGCTCAAGGAGATCATCCGGTGACTCCGCGACCAGCTGGTAGGTCCTATAGAACGGCCGCCCGTCGAAGAAGACCCCCTCGAACATGGCCCGATAGGAGCTGGCCGTGCCGCTGCGTCGATCGTCTGCCTGGCGCAGGATCCAGAAGGCCTCCTCGTCCCAGAGGCTCAGCATTTCGTGGGCGAGCTCCAGAGCTTTCTCGCGCTGCCCCGCCGCTACGAGAGCCCCGCCCAGGCTCTGCTTGACCCGGCCCAGGCCCTCCACTGCCCCCGAGGCCTCCATCTCCGCCACGGCTCGCTCCGCCAGTGCCAGCGCCTCGGCCGGCGCACTGGCTCCAATCAGGCTCGTTCTGATGAGCACCCACAGGTCGGAGCAGGCCTCGCTGACCTCCTCGGCCTGGCGGAATTGCTCGATGGCCTCTTCCGTGCGTCCCATCCTCTGGAGGGTAAGACCGAGGTTGTATCGCACGCTCTCGATGCGAGTGTTGTCAGCCTCGAGAGCGGCCCGATAGAATGGCAGGGCTTGCTCACAGCGCTCGCCGTCGGACAGGGCGATCGCTTTCAGCTCGAGGAGTCTCCAGTGCCCCGGAACCCTGAGCAGACCCTCGTCCAACACCCGAAGAGCCTCGTCGTCCTGCCCCTGGTCGCTGTGACAACGGGCCAGGAGCTCGAATCCATAGCTGTGGCGGAGCTCGATCAAATCCTGGCCGGCTCTGGCTGCTCCCGGGTAGTCCCTGCTCTCGAGCGCCTCCAGACCTTTGCCAATCAGCTTTTCGAATTTGTCCATGGTCGAACTTCCTCACCTGCCAGCTCATCGAAGAACAATGCGGTCACCGCTCACGGCGAGGGGCGAACCTGCTCATCACCACCGGAAATCGCTCCAGCTCGGGCATCCGGTGCCGCTCTCCGGAGCAGCAGAGAACGAAGCCATATTCGGTCATGACCGAAAGCTCTTGATAACCCGGCCCTTCTAACGGACAAACCGGCAACTTCTTCAGGGGAAGCTGCTCGAGCTTGAGGGGATACCGTCCCTCGTTCTTGGCGGCCTGCGCTCGGAGGGCCTCAGCCAGAGTCACCAGATTCTCCTGACAAGTCCTGGCCTTCCCCTGCGCGCGGACCTCCAGGAACCGGGGCACGAGCGACTGCGAAACCAGGAGCAACCCGAGGACAGGAGCGTAGCATCCCCACCCGTAACCGTGATGGAAGGCTTCTGGCCAGTATCGAAAGAGCAACACCAGGCCGATGGCGCCCAGGTAGCCGCGCGCGAATCCAAAGTTGGCCGCGATGGATAGCCCGGAGCAGAGCAGCACCGCCCCCCAGATGAACACCCTGCGACTCACCCCGAGAGGTTCGCTGATATCCGCCGCGGGACCTTGCCGAGAGGAGAATCCCCCCGGCAGCGAAGCCAGGCTCGTGCTCCCTTCCTCCGTTACCGACCGCCTGCGCGAGCTGGTGGGGCCCTCCAACCTGATCACCGATCCCGACCAGTGCCTGCCCTACTCCTACGACGGCACCGCCCTGATGCGCCACCAGCCGGCCGCCGTGGTGATGGCTCACGGCACCGACCACGTGGCCGGCGTGCTGCGCCTGGCCAACGATCTGGGCTTCAAGGTGGTGCCCCGCGGCTCGGGCACGGGTCTGTCGGGCGGGGCGGTGCCGGTGGACGACTGCGTCGTGCTGTGCACCCTGCCCATGAACCGGGTGCTCGAGATCGACCAGCAGAACCTGACCGCCACCGTCGAGCCGGGGGTGATCACGGCCAACCTGCACGCCGCCGTGGAGGCGGTGGACCTGTTCTACCCCCCCGACCCGGGCAGCATGAAGGTGTGCACGCTGGGCGGTAACGTGGCCGAGAACGCGGGCGGTCTGCGGGGCCTGAAGTACGGTGTCACGCGCGACTACGTGATGGGCCTGGAGGTCGTGCTGCCCACCGGTGAGGTCATGTGGACCGGGGGCAAGAACGCCAAGGACGTGGCCGGCTACAACCTGCGCCAGCTGTTCGTGGGCTCGGAGGGCACGCTGGGCGTGTTCACCAAGATCCTGGTGCGCCTGCTGCCCAGGCCCAGGGCCCGGAAGACCATGCTGGCGGTCTACGATCGCATGGCCGGGGCGGCCGAGACCGTGGCCGCCATCATCGCCGCCCGCATCATCCCGGCCACGCTGGAGTTTCTCGACCAGGTCACCCTGCGCTGCGTGGAGCAGGCGGCCAGCATCGCTCTGCCCACCGACGCCGAGGCGGTGCTGCTGATGGAGAGCGACGGCCATCCGGCGGTGGTGGAGGAGGAAGCCGAGCGCATGGCCGAGCTGGCCCGCAAGCACGGGGCGCGCTCGCTGCAAGTGGCGGCCACCCCGGCCGAGGCCCTGCAGCTGGCCTCGGCCCGCCGCCTGGCCTTCCCCTCGCTGGCTCGCCTGCGCCCCACCACGGTGCTCGAAGATGTCAGCGTGCCGCGCAGCCGGCTGGTGGAGATGGTGGAGTTCGTGCAGCGGGTGGCCCGCGAGGAAGACCTCATGATCGGTACCTTCGGGCACGCCGGCGACGGCAATCTGCACCCCACCATCTTGATGGACGAGCGCAACCAGGACGAGGTGGAGCGCATGCACCGCGCCTTCCGGCGCATCGTCGAGAAAGCGGTGGAGCTGGGCGGATCCATCACCGGCGAGCACGGGGTGGGCCTGCTCAAGAAAGACTTCATGGAGGGCCTGGTAGGCCCCCATGGCCTCGAAACCATGCGGCGCTTTCGCGAGTCGATGGATCCGCGCCAGGTGCTCAATCCGGGCAAGATGTTCAGCTCGCGGCCCCGCTGCGAGGCGGCGCGATGAACCTGCGGCCCGAAGGCAACTGGCATTTCGAGGACGCTCCCCCGCCGGAAGAGCTGCTCAACTGCATGCGCTGCGGCATGTGCCTGCCCGCCTGCCCCACCTACCAGCTGACCGGTCGCGAGCAGTCCTCGCCGCGCGGGCGCATCGCCCTGATGCGGGCCGTCTCGGAGGGAGACATGCAGCTCGACTCGTCGGTGCTGGCCGAAGAGCTCGACTTCTGCCTCGGTTGTCTGGCCTGCACTACGGCCTGCCCGGCCGGGGTCGATTACGGATCGTTGCTGGAGGCCGGGCGCGATCAGCTGGCCCGGCGCCGGCTGGCATGGTGGCAGAAGCTGCCCTTCAAGCTGTTCGAGGGGCCGGGAAGGCTGCGCGTGCTGGCCCGTCTGCTGTGGCTCTACCAGAAGAGCGGCCTGGCCCGGGCGGTGCGCTTCAGCGGATTGCTGCGGGCCCTGCGACTGCAGGAGGCTGAGAGCATGCTGCCCCCGGTGCCCTTTCACAGCTCGTATGACACTCTGGTGGGCGAGCATCCCGCTTATGGCCGCGAGCGCAAAAGGGTCGGCATGCTGCTTGGCTGCGTGATGGACGTGCTCTTCGTCGAGGAGAACCTCGCCACGGTGGAGGTCTTGCGGCGCAACGGTTGTACCGTGGTGGTGCCCCCCTCGCAGGGCTGCTGCGGAGCGCTGCACGCCCACTCGGGCCAGCTGCCCACGGCCCGCAAGCTGGCCGCTCGACTGACGGAGGCCTTCCAGGGTTGCGAGCTGGTGGCCGTCAACTCGGCCGGCTGCGGCGCTTGCATGAAGCACCATTGCCAGGGCCTCCAGGCGCGCGACGTGCATGAGCTGCTCGTCGAGCTGGGCTGGCAACGGCCCGAGCGTCCCCTGAGCGGCCGTTTTACCTATCACGACGCCTGCCACCTGGCTCACGGCCAGGGCGTGACCGCGCCCCCCCGCGAGATCATGCGCGGCCTGGCAACCGAGCTCGTGGAGCTACCCCGGGCCGACCGCTGCTGCGGTAGCGCTGGCATCTACAACCTGACCCACCCTGAAACAGCCGGCGAGCTGCTCGAGGACAAGCTGAACGCCATCGAATCCACCGGGGCCGAGGTGGTGGGAGTGGCCAACCCGGGTTGCCTGCTGCAGATTCGCCAGGGGCTCAGGCTGCGAGGGGGGCGAGTGCGGGCCGAGCACCCGATGGTGCTGCTGGCGCGGGCCTATAGGGCCACAGGGCGATGACGGGAGAAGGCGTTGCCCACCGGTGAGTGCGGCGCCGCAGGCCGCAAGGCCCGGCGGAGTTTGCCGCCGACCCGTTGCGCCAGGTGTGCAGCTCGAGCCGCAGCAGAAAACCACGCTCGCAACGTCACCTTCCAATGGTATCTCAAGCCGGCTACGGGGAGCGGCACCCTCACCCAGACCTGGGTAGGTGACCAGGCCACGCTTACCAACCTGGTCCAGATTCCTCTGCATCCTCCGGTCTACACCGGGGGCACCTGCCAGCTCCGGGTCCGAGCCCGCTACGCGGGGCGAGACTACTGGGGCGAGACCCCCCCATCTCGCTGGAGGGTCCATGAGACGAGCCGGGCTGAGCATCATCGAGGTCCTTTTGACCGGCGCCGTCCTCTTGATGTTGCTGGGGGTGGCGGCAGTGCTGGTCAGCGACTACGCCCGCGTGCTTCGCGCGGATCAGGGCAAGCAGACGGGCCGCAACCTCTTGCAGGCCCTGGAGCAGATGGCTACCGAGGCACGCCTGGCCGTAAGCTTCAGTCACCCCCCTCCGGGAGGGGGACCGGCCGGGCAAGTTCAGTTCCGCCGTTTCGTCCCCCAATTCTCGGCCCTGCCCGGCACCCTCCCTTCACCCCTGCCGACCAACTGGAATCCTCAGCCCTCTGGAAGCCTCATGACGGTGCTCTACTCCCTGCAGGGCAACCAGCTGATGCGCCAGGCCACCTCGCCCTCTGACGCTGAGACAGGCCCCCTGGCCACCAACGTGGCCGGCCTGTCAGCCGAGTTTCTTCCCAGCGGGAGCCTGCAGATCGAAGCCAGCTATCATCAAAACGGAGTGGTGCAGGTCCTGCGCCTGGAGACCTGGTGCCCCGGCCTGTAAGCCTGACACGCGGCTTCGTGCTGGTGCTCTCGCTGCTCTTGCTGCTCTTGCTTTTCGTCATGGGCATGGCCTTTCTCGGCACCAGCGCAACCCGCAGCCGGGCCGCCGCCAGCGCCGCGCGAGCCAGCCAGGCCTACTGGCTGGCCCGAGCCGGCCTCGAGGATGCCCTGGTCAAGCTGTCCACCGATCTCCACTTCCCCAGGCGAGGAGGGGATGACCAGACCGTGTTCAGCTGGTCGGAGGATATGGTCGACTCCACCGGCGCGGTGGTGGGGAGCTATACCGTGATCGTGGACCAGACCTTCTCGGTCGCACCTTATGGCGTGGTCAGGATCACCTCGGTCGGCCGAACCGGAGCCCGCGCGGCTCCGGATGCGCAGAGGGTGCTGGAGGCAGACCTTGATGTGGCTCAAGACCTGCGCGGAGGAGCGGTGGGGACGCCCAACCCGAGCTTGAATCGCTTCTTGCGCCTGCAAGACAGCGGCGCTTTGTAGCCCGCGGGTCTCCCGCTCCCGCGTTCATAAAAAGTCAACAGAATCTTCAAGAGCTGCTTACATCCCGGCAACCCACGAACCAGAGAAACGGGCCGCCACCGGCTAGGCTGGATGCATCCCAAGCAACGGAGGTAACGATGTCCACAGTCTACCCGGTCCTGGTCACCCTGCAGCAGCACCCCTACAACCCGATCGGCGACGTCTACCTGGCGACCTACCGCCAGGGGGAGGATGCGGCTCAGGACCGCTTCGAGTCTCTGGTTCCCCTGTCCACCTACCAGAGTGCCGATGAGCGCTCGCCCGGTTGGTCAGCGGCAGCCACCCCGATCTTTCGTATGGACTCCATGCTGATCGAGAAACGCCCCGGTCAGCTGGGTACCGTCTGGACCCGCGACGAGATGGAGGACTGCCTGCTCGGCCCGTCGGGCGAGCTCTTCTATACCAGCGAGGGGAAGCTGTACCGCCAGAAAAAGCCGGGTGGCCGTCCCCAGCAGGTGGAGGTTCCCGCCCCCCTGAGCGGCCCTCTGGAGCGTTTGCCCGAGGGCCTGGCTCTGCTGACCGATCAGGGAGTGCTGCGCATTGATCCTGACACGGGGGAGGGTGGCGAGCTGACCCGGGGTTGCTTCGAAGACTTCAGCCTCTCAGCCGATGGCCGGCAGATGGTCTACTGCCACGAGGGGGGGGTCTCGGTTCGCGATCTTCAGACGCAAGAGGATAGAACGCTGCTGCCTCCCGATGGGAAAATGCGCTTCGGAGCGCGCTTCTCCCCCGATCAGAGCCGGGTCTTCCTCGGCAGCTGGTGGATCGAGAACGACCTGTCGGTGCGCTCGCGCTTGCAGGTGATGGAGAGCCGACCCGGCGCCTGGCCGCGCACGCTGCTCGAACAGGCCGTGGAGGCGGTGCCAGCGGCCTGATCGCCGGCCACGCGCTCCGTCGCGGCGGGGCGCGTGCAAAAAATCCTCGTGACGTCTGCGCTTCTCTTAGCGAGTCAACAGAATGAGGACGAAGGCCGGCACGCCGAAGTAGGCGGTGTAGATGGGATCATTCGTGAGCAGGGTGAGAACCAGTCCCATCAAGGCGCCAGCCTCGTAGATGGCCATCTGCACCAGGGGCAGGTTGCGCCGATTGCGCATCAGACGGGGCAAAAAGAGAGCCGCAAACAAGGCCTGGAAGACGAAAACAGCTCCCAGCGCCAGACTCAAGCTGTGGCGTGTCTGCTCGGGCAACCCGGAAGCCTCGGCGGCCTGGCTGGAGATAACCCAGCCCACCAGTCCGTAGACCAGAATCGAGGAGAGGAAACCAGCCTTGATGATCACCGAGCCTGATTCAACCGGCGGACGGACCGCTCCTCCCCGCCGTGCCTGCAAAGCGCGCGCTAGCTTACTCACGCTCACTCGGGCGGAGAACGGGCTTTCGTCGTGATCTCCTCGCAAGCGGATCATGATTCGTCTGCGGGGCGGGTCGGGAGAACGGGCTTTCGTCGTGATCTCCTCGCGAGCGGATCATGATCCGTCTGTGGGGTGGATCGGAGAACGGGCTTTCGTCGTGATCTCCTCGGGATCGTGAGAACGGCCTGCTGCGTGCGTGATCTCTGGCAGGTCGTGGCGTAATCCCGCGCAGGTCAAGCGCGGCTGCTCGGGCGACCTGGGCAGAGAAAGAGGAAAGGATCCGTCCCGGTACCCTCCAACCTTCCCGGGTGCTACCCCTGAGCGAACGAGTCGTGATGCCCGGACTGGTGCTCAACCTGGCCGAGCCCCCTCAACGTCCGCTGAGCACCGAAGAGCGCGATGCCTACCTGCGCGAGCCGCTCTTCTGGGCGTTCTGCTGGCCGGCTGGCCGGGTGCTGGGAGCCCATCTGCTGGCTCATCCTGAGCTGGTGCGAGGCAAGACCGTCTGCGACCTGGGCGCAGGCTCGGGAGTGGTGGCCCTGGCCGCGGCCCGAGCGGGGCGGCCCGGGTTCTCGCCTGCGATATCGACCCGGCCGCCCGTCTGGCCTGTCGCCACAATGCAGCCCGCAATGGTCTCGAGATCGTCGTCTGCGAGCAGCCTGAGCCCTGTGACCTCATCCTGGCCGCCGACCTGCTTTACGAGCCGGCAAACCGCCACTGGCTGAAGGGGCTCTGTCTGGTGGCTGACTCCCGAGGCGAGCCCGGGGAGGGTTTTCGGCTGCTGGGATGGCACGACTCGGCTCCCCTGCCCGACCTGGGATTCGAGTCTGGCTTTCGGCGGGTCGGCCTTTGGGCTGGCCAGGAGTGCGTCGCTGGCAGGAAGACGGGTCCCGGATAGCAGGAAGTGCAGCGATGGCGCGAAAGTGGCGCGCCCTGTGCTGCTCTGGGTGAAGATCGTGGTAATCTCCCTGATCCTGGCCCTGCTGATCGGGCCCGCCCGGGGCCAGGCGCCGATGGCCCAACCCCCGGCCCCAGAAGCCCCGAACCAGGCGCCGGTGCCGCAAACTCCGGGCCACGAAGCCCCGAACCAGGCGCCGGTACCCCAAACTCCGGGCCACGAAACCCCGGACCAGGCGCCGGTGCCCGAAGCCCCGGGCCCCACGATCCTGATTGAGGAGGAGCCGTCCGACGCCCTCGAGCAACCCGACCAGCCCCCGAATCTGGACGCCGACGAGGCCAGGATGTTTTTTCCTATCGGGTTCAGGCTGCTCAAGCGTCTGACCTTCGGGGGCTTTGCCCAGGTTGACTACCAGGACGGAAGGCTCGGCTCCAGCCGGAGCAGCAGTCTGCGCCCGGCCACCAATCGGCTGGCTCCCTTCCCGGCCGAAACCGAGCTGGTTCTGCGCCGAGCCCGCCTGAACGTCACTCTCCCTCTCTCGGAGAACAATGGCTTTAGAGCCCAGCTGCCCTTCGAGGATCTGAGCGGCATCCAGGCAGAGGACGCCTACTACTATCAAACGATCGGCCAATCCAACCTGCTGACAGTGGGGCAGTTCAAGACTCCCTTCGGCTACGAGGGTCTGCGCGCGATCTGGAGCGCCAACACCATCGAGCTTTCCGATGCCACCAACTGCCTCTACCATCGACGTGACATCGGGCTCATGCTCAGCTCGGACAGCGGCGGCGACCTGACCGGCGACGTGGCTTTCGTGCTCGGGCAGGGCGCCAACCAGCTCAATGGTTTTTCCGCCGTCAACGTACTGGGGCGAGTGGAATACCACCTGACCGAGCACCTCGGCCTGTTCGGCTCGCTGCACTACGGCCTCTACAACACAGCCCCGGACTCCCCCACCAATCCCCAGGTCTTGCCGGTGCGCCGTCAGGGGGTGGGGGCTCGCTACCGCAACCCGCCCTTCAAGCTGGACGCAGAGCTGCTCTTCAGCCAGGGCTACAACCGTTACTCCGGAACAGATACTTCTGCCTCAGGTGGTTACACAACTGCGGTGGTGCAACTTAACGAGCAGTTCGACGGCGTATTAAGCTATGACTGGCTTGATCCAGCCAATGGCCAGACAAACTTGAGTGCGGTGGACAACGCCTTGAACAGTCGCGAGCGCTGGGTGCTGGGCCTGAACTTCTACCTCGACCGCAAGAACTATGATCGGCTCATGCTCAACTACGAGATCCACCGACAGACCGAGGGGCCATCCTTCAGAACCCAGGGCTGGCGCCTGCGCTACCAGCTTCTCTTCTAAATTAGCCTAGGGATAACCGTCGCAGCTACGAACCAGCAAGCATGCGATCCATACAAGTTGTTCTTTTCCTGGTAACCCTGCTGACGGCGGGCTGCTCGAGCCCAAAGCCGGAGGTCTTCACCCACCCGAAGCATGGGTATTCCTTTCCTGTTGGTAACGACTGGCTGGTGCGTGCCGAGGGTGGCCCGCCGGAACAAGCCGACGAAGTGGTTTTCATGCGGGCCATCGATGCTCCGGGCAAGGTTGCCGCTTACAACCCCGGCGACATCCTCGAGGGGGCAGAGGGTGTGATCGACGGAAACCTCCTGCTGGTGACAGTCAAGGTCGAACCCAATCCCAAGAAACTGGAGCCGATGGAGTTTCTGGCCCAGAACGGGATGTCACAGAAGGCCAGGCTCGAGATGACAGATTTCAACGGGCTGAGCGCCGTACGCCGCACCGACGTGGGAGGCACGCTCATCTTTGTGACGGTGGGCGAAACGTTCTACGCAGTGCGGGCTCTCGAGCTGCCGGGCAAGAGCACGGTGACCGGGAATTATTTGAAGAGCGACCCGGAGGCGGTCAAGCTTCTCGAGGAGGGCCTGAAAGGCCTGAAGCTCCCGGCCTCGAGGAGCTGAAGGGCCTTGCCCACGAGCTGGGGCAGCCCTGGCGCGGGGTGAGGAGGCTGACCTTGCCCCGCGCCAGGTTGTCCACTGACGGTCCCAGCGTTTCCTGGTGGTGAGAGAGGGAAGGGTTGTTGCGCCGCTGTTGACCGTGCTCTTAGATTACCAGCCGGACCTTGAGCCGGCCTTGAGGCGGCCTTGAAGATTCCTTGAGTGTTACGGGTGTCGGGTCCTGAGCGAACTGGGCGGTCGACTTACGGCCGTGGCCTGGTTACATTGGCTCCGTTGACCAGGAAAGTGTCTCAGAGGAGGATTGCAAACGCCGACCCGTTTCACGCCAGATCTTGTCCCAACGGCATGAGGCCCGCCGGCGCGCAAACCTGTGTGGATGCCCAGTTCGCGGATACGCCAGTCCTCGGGCCGCCGAGAACGCTTGCGCGGGCCATAAGTTGACAGCCGTTCACGCCTTTAGCGGCTACATCGGCGATGAAAAAACCCGCCATTTGGCGGGTTTTTCTTGGTGGGCTAGGAGGGACTCGAACCCCCGGCCCGCTGATTAAGAGTCAGCTGCTCTACCAACTGAGCTACTAGCCCGAACAAGTCCTCATTGTAGCCGCCGGATCCGCTCGAGTCAATAGGGAGTTGCCTGCCGGGAGCGAACCTTGCAGGATGGACCGGATCAAGGAAGCGCTGGGGCTGGGGCCGGGCACGTTCGCGCTGCACCTGGACGTGAACGCGGTGCCGGCCGGGGGGTTCTTGCGGGGCACCTACTCCTGCAAGCTCAAGAAGCCGACCGACATCCAGGGCGTGCTGGCCCGGGCCACGGCGACACGGGACGGACGGGTGGTCTACGAGCAGACCCAGCGTTGCGATCCGGTGGCGCAAGCGGTGGAAGAGCGCTGGATCTTGATCTTTCGGATTCCGCGCGAGATCGCGTTGCCTGGCGAGCTGCTGCCAAGCGAGCTGACGGGGCTCAGCTGGAGCGTCACGGTGCGGCTCGAGCTGGGTCTGGCCAGGGATCCAGAATCGTCGGCCAGCTTCGAAGTGGTGGGTCCGTTTGCCGATGGAGTGCCCACCGAGCACGGGCCGGTAAGTGGCACCTCGCTGGAACGGGTGGTCAACGTGCTGGCGGCCGACACGGTCTCGGCGGCGGCCCGAGTCAGCGATCGCATGATCGGAGTCCACACCACTCCCCAGGCTCCCGACTACGAGGGAGGGCTGGCCGAGTCGCACCGCGCCGCCGAGCGGGCCGCCCAGCGAGCAACCGACCAGGTGCGCCAGAAGTTTCAGAGCGAGTCAGCGGCCAGGGAAAGTGCTCGCCCGAGGGGAGACCAGCCTGTTTCGGGGCGGAGCCCCTACGAAACACAGCCTCTCGATCAGACGCCGAGCCGGCCGGGGGTCGAGCAAGTGCCCCTGCAGGTCGACGAGAGGCGAGGACCTTACGACACACAGCTTCTCGATCAAGAACCAGCGCGGCGGCGAGTCGAGAAGCCCTCCCCTCGGGTGAATGAGCCTCTTTCCTGGCAGAGAGCAGCCGAGATCCCCCCTGGTCAAGAGCCCACCCGCCGGCGGGTCGAGAAGCCGCCCGTCCGGGTCGAGCCGGTGGTGCGCGAGCCGGCCGAGCCCACCCGCCGGCGGATCGAGAAGCCGCCCGTCCGGGTCGAGCCGGTGGTGCGCGAGCCGGCCGAGCCCACCCGCCGGC
>JAANMW010000082.1_pt1 | contig 90705 bp, 71 predicted proteins | sample 7279671 | NCBI WGS metagenome assembly JAANMW01 (sample SAMN14094541, study PRJNA606508) | bioreactor metagenome | isolation source: A lab-scale SPAN reactor treating ammonium-rich wastewater day 247 | place: Ireland: Galway | collected 2017-09-19 | reverse complement strand
CATTCCTCGCAAATTCGTGCTGTGCGGCGAGCCGTAGATAAAGTTCGTAGTCCTCAAGTTTCGAATCTTCGTTCCAAGGCTTTTCGCCCAGCACGTCGCGGCGATAGACCACACCGGGGCTCGAGAATATCCCACCCGTCATAAGCGTCGGCAGCATATCGCCATCAGCGAACGCGGTCCAGTTGTCGGTGCGGTCAAAAATATCGCCATTCTCGTCAATGACATAGACGTGAGAAAAAGCGAGTGCCGCATTCTCCCGCTCTTCGAGGAGCCGAACTTGCGCCTCGAGGAAATTTGGCAGCCAGATGTCGTCCGAGCCGATATACGCGAAATACTTTCGATCCGCATACGAAACTGCCTCGTTCAGCGTTGCGGAAAGGCCCCGGTTCTCGCGTGAGATGAATTCCGCAGAGAAGGGCGCATCTTTCAGCACCCTTTCGATCACCGCGACCGAGTCATCGCGCGAACCATCGTCAATGACAAGCAGCTTTGCCGGCGGCAGCGTCTGACGAAAGATCGAACGCAGGCATTCTTCGACGAACCGCTCGTGATTGTATGATGGAACGGCAACGAAAACCGCGTTGTCACTATGCGTTTGCATTCTTCTTGATCCGAAAAAGAATGTAAACACATTTAGGGCGTAAAGTCATATTATTTCGGAAGGTTCAGGAAGCAAGCATCAACGTGAAGATCTTAAAATATCTCGATACATTGGATCGCGGGGGCGCCGAGATGCAGGTGCTGGATATTTGCCGGAACGCGACGCGTTTCGGGCTCGAAATAACGCTTGCAACACGCGGCGGTACGCTCGAACCCGAGTTCGAGGCCGCGGGTATTGAGATCATTCGCCTCGAACGGCGTTTTCCCATCGACCCAAAGCTTGTCGGCGATCTGAAACGCATCATTCGCGAGCGTTCGATAGACATCGTTCATGGTTATCAATCGGTTGACGGACTGCATCTGCACCTTGCCGCACGTGGGTTGGCAAACGTCCGCGAGGTTCTTAGTTTTCAAGGGTTTGTCCAAGACGCAAAGAATCGTCTCGTCGCAAAATTCCTGCTCCCGCGTGTCGATGCAAGTATCGTCGTAAGCCGCTGGCTGCAGGATTGGCTCGCCAAAGAACGAGGTTTGCGGTTCGGAGCCAACACACACGTCATCTACAACGGTGCCGATCCGGAAAGGCTGCGTCCAACTGGTAAGTCGATCAAGAAAGAGCTTGGCATTCCTGAGGAAATTCGGCTCGTTGGCATGGTCGGCAATTTCTATCGCGATGCACGCAAGGACCAGTTGACAGTCGTAAAGGCACTTGGCGACGTTTTCGACAAGGTCGCGGACGTGCACTGCGTTTTTGCAGGGAAAGTAGAGCCGGGTGCGGAGAGAAAATTCGACGCGTGCAAGGAATTCGTCCGTTATCGCGGGATCGCCGACCGCGTACATTTTGTGGGCGGGCGGACCGACGTGCCGGACATTCTTTCCGAGCTTGACGTCTTTATCTTCTCGTCGCTTCACGAAGGGCTGCCGGTCGCCGTCTCCGAAGCGATGCTTGCGGGCGTGCCGATGGCGGTCTCAAATATCGGCCCGCACCTTGAGGCAACGGACAATGGAGAATTCGCGCGGATCTTCCCCGTAAAGGATCATCGAGCGCTTGCCGCAGCGGTCGCCGATCTGCTCGGCAATAAAAAAGCTGCGGACGACCTCGCTCTAAGAGCGCGATCGCACGCAGCGGCTAGTTTCAGCATTGACGCACATGTCGGCAGCCTTGTGCGTCTATATCAACAGATACAATAACGAGGAGAGACTGGTCCCGCTATTGTCTCTGAAACTCTGGTGAACCAAGCACCAAACTTACTACCTTAAAGACCTCAGGATCACCCGACGCAGGAAGCAGCAACGCCTTCTGGTTCTTCCGTCGAACCTGCGGCCCGGCAATATCATTCGCTGTCTCAGGGTCGGCGGATTCCTCCGGATCATTTTCAGGCGCTTTCACCTCTGGCAGCGGCTGAGCCAACTGCTTTTCGAGGCTCGCACGCGTCGCGGGGCGAATGTCGCCGTCAAGGATCTTGTTTATCGCCGCATCAAGCATCGCCTGCTTGGTCGGAGCGGCAAATGTCCGGAGATCGACGCGCGTTCCCGGAACGCGATTGCTCGACAGTGCGACGGCAAAGTTTAGCCGTTCGAGCAACGCTCCCGTGTTCACCCAATCTTCTGCTAGGTCCGGATAACCCGTCGGCGCCTGATAACCGTAAGGAACTTCGCCGAGCTTTCGGAGCATCGCATACATTCCGCGGCCGCCGTTCGTATCGCCGCCGAGTGCGCGTATCGAGCTGACCGCAAGCTCAAACGGCGATTTGATCTTCGAACGGTAATTCGCCGGTGCCCAAAATTCCGCGTCGGTAAAGATCGCCCTCAAGGTCGTCTTAATGTCGCCATGAGACTTGTGAAATGCATCTGCGACACGGCCGACCAATGCGTCGCTCGGCGTATCGCTTACAAACTTGATCGCAAGCTTTTTCGCGATGAATTTTGCCGTCGCATCGCTGTTGACGAGGATATCGAGGACCTTTAGGCCGTCCTTCATCCCGCCTTCGTTGATCGTCTGGCCGAGTACGGTCTTCGGTCCATTCTCGTGCCAATTCGGGTTGAAATAGAATTGGCCGCTCTTGACGTCGTCCGGGACGCCGACCGCTCTTTGAAGCCGTGCGAGCCGCTGATCTTCGTTACCTTTGATCTCGGCTGCGGCAGCCTGGCGATAGCCGCGTGGGTCTGCGATCGTCCAACCCGTGAAGCATTTGGCGACCTCGATGATGTCCTGCTGCGTATAGCCGCCGTCAACACCGAGCGTGTGCAGCTCCATCAGTTCGCGTGCGTAATTCTCATTGATGCCGCGATTCCGCTGCTTCTTCGGCTGCTTGTTCTTCTGAACATTCAGCCTTTCGTTTTGGCGGAGTTCTCGGTCCGCATATGTGCCGTTCCGCTCGAGCTGCCGTTCACGCTGCATCGGCGAAATGCGGCCGTCGAGACGGTCGTTCATTCGCCGGTCGTTGAAACGCGGGCGGCGTTCAAATCTAGGCTGATTCTGCCTCGGACGTATCGCAAGCTGCGCATTCGGCGACATCGATTCGAAGTTATCCAGATAGAAAAGCATTGCGGGCGACTCGGCAGTTCCGATCAGCAGATCCTTGAAATTGCCGAGAGCATTCTTCCTTAGAACGTCGCGTTCGTAGCTCGGGATGAACCATCGAACCGCCGCCTTCCCGGCAAAAACATTGAAGTGATTCTGCCAAAAATCGACCATCACTTCCTGAAGCTGGCGTTCGGAATATACGGCGCGCATCACGCGGTTGGCTACGATCTCGGGCATGATCTGGCCCGCGGGCTTTAGGTTGTATTGGCGATAGATCTCGCGAAGCTTTTCCTGCCGCTCCTTGCGATCAGCCGCTGCAGCTTCCTCGGCCTTTTCGCCCGGCATTGCTGCGGTCGCTCCATCGGCTGGAGTGTTTTGAGCGACTTGCTGTGCTTTCTTGCCGCCTTCAAGCGAACGCAGTAGCGCGCCCGGATTCGGATATTGCGCAAAAAGCTCTTCGGTCGAAAGCTTTGGAACGTCCAATCGGTCGAGTTTCGCTTCAGCGGCAGAATCATCGATCGATGCGGGATCGAGCTGTTGCTCGATGTATTTTTTGATCCCCATTGCTTTGACCCGCTCGACGTCGCCCGGACGTGCGCCGAACCCAAGACGATTGAGGACGTGAAGGACCTTTTGATCCTCGGTGAGCGAATCCTTTACGCCGTTTCCGCCGCCGGAAATAGCGAATGCCGGGGCCGCAAATGCTGCGATCACAATAATTACGGTCAACTTTTTTGCCGTCTCAAGATATCGGGTCATACAAAACTCCAGATCAATGCAAAATCAATGCTGCGAAGCTTTTTCGTTCGCTTGCTCTGCGGAATAAGACGCGCCCGACGGCCATTTGGTCGAAAAAGGATGTCGCCGGCCGACACGCCAGAGGTGTTGAATTTACGAGTTCGGACAACAACACGCCGTAAAATACGCATCAAATACGTTACGCGATCCTGGGCGATTTCGGCTAGAATTGTGTTTCAATGAAGTTTTTACTTCGAATAATATTATGAAAAAGACGCTGCTTTCCCTTGCAATGCTCATTGCCGCCGCACTGGTTCTCTCGTCAACCGCTGCCGCGCAGAGCGAAACCTTCAGCGATCCGAACGTTGACTATACCTTCGTGCTCCCGGATGCGAAATGGCGAAAGACCGTTACGCCATCTCCGACTAACCCGAACGTCGAATACGTTTACGGCGACCGCGTCTTTGGCCGGTTCGAGGTGCGAAAGATCAAGGCTCCTCAAAGCGAAATGCTTGCCGATGTCGTTCGCGACGAGGACCAAAAGCTACAGTTCCTGATGGGCTACGCCCCCGGAAAGCAGGAGAATTTTAATGGCAAACTTCGCGGCGTTATTTACAATTTCGAGTTTGTAAAAGGCGGCCGCCCGATGGTCGGAAGATTCTACTTCCTGCGTGACGGCGACGTTGTTTACGTCCTCAGGTTCGAAGGACGCAAGGACAGCCTCAATTCCATTCAGAATCAAACCGATTCGATCGCGCGCACATTCGCGATCAAATCTAAGGCGAAATAGCCCTTACGTTCACCTTCGCCCCATCGGGCAAGATAAAGCCGGTCCCAGCGACATTGCTGAGATCGGCTTTTTTGACTCGGACTTTTTTCAGAACAGCGTCATCAAGCGTCGTGAGCATCTCGACCTCGAACCGCTCGCAGATAGAAAGAAAATTCCACGCGGTTTGGCCGTTGACGCGGTAGCCATCGCAGAGTTTGCCGGCCAAGGCGTCGCTATTCTCAGCGTCAAACCAATCGAGAAAATCTGCGCGGCCCGAGCCTTCCGCGCATTCCGCGATGAGAATTATCCGGCCGCCATCCGTGCAAGCGCGTGCGGCAGTATCGAGAGCCTTGTGCGCCTGTATGAGGTTGATGTCGTAAGGCTGCCCGCCGCAGGAAGCAATGACAACGTCGCGTTTTGTATCGATCGAAACCGTACACTTCGCCGCAACCGCTTCACATGCCGCACGATGCGACGCCTCAAGATCACCGCAAAAAACGTCCGTGACCTCACCCGCATCATTTACGATCGTCGAGATGTTGAAGACGTTCTTGATGAATTTTGCAGCCTCAAGAAACGCCTCGTGAACGGCGTTCCCTGCAAGAAGCCCGGGGCCAACGCCTTCGCGGCGGGCCCTCGTTTCACAATCAAACGCGAGCTTATGCGTCGCCTCGATCGTACGCTCCGACGCAAGGCCCGGGCAGATGAGCTTTCTGCCGCCGGTGAACCCCGCGAAATAGTGGAATGTAACGGCACCGATCGCGATCACATGGTCGCTGTCGATGAGAGCTCCGTTCAAGCTAACGCTGATGCCGCCGCTCGTCTCGCCGACTATCGCAAGGTTTGCGATGCCGCTCGCCTTGTGGTCGATCGTTCGGATCCGCTGTGTGATAAAAGGTGTGAGGATGTCGTCGCGTTCGCTCCGCTCGACCGGCCGATGAATACCGGTCGCGAAGATGATCCGGATCTCGTGCGGCATTGTCCCATTCGCGATCAAACGGCGAACAAGCAGGTTCACGATCTGTGCACTGCCCGAAGAACGCGTTGCATCCGGCACGACGATCAGGACGCTCTCGCCCGGCGAGATCACCTCTTCGAATGGCAATGCACCGATCGGGCGGTCAAGCTTTTCATTTATCGCGCGGTCATCAAGCGGCGGATCGTCGCTCGCGGCGGCAAGCACCGCAAAGCGCTCTTCCGCATAGTCGAACGGCACGACGCCGCGGCCGTACTTGAGATCGATCGTCGCCATAGATCAGTTCGCGGGACGCGTCGGCTCGAAACAGTTCGTGCCTGATTCGCATATGTACACAGCCTCTGCCTCTTTTCCGGCCGTCTCCATCTGGATCGTCAGATGGTCGATCGAGAACGCATCGTGCACCTTTGTACGCACGACCGCAAGCAGGTCCGAGTGTTCGACGGAATCGTCGTGATTGATATGCGCCGTCAGGGCTTCGATGCCGGAAGAGATCGTCCAAACATGCAGATCGTGAACGCCCGTAACACCATCGATCGCGAGGATCGCGTCCTTGACCTTTGCAATGTCGATGTGCGACGGCGTGCCTTCGAGCAGGACGTTTACGGATTCCGACACAAGCCGCCACGCACCGAAGATTATGATCACGCTGATCAAAATACTCGTAACCGCATCTGCCCACAGCCATCCGAACGCGATGATCAGCAGGCCGGAAACCAACGCTGCAAGAGAACCCAAAAGATCACCGGCGACGTGCAGCCATGCGCCGCGCATATTCAGGTCATGCTCGTGGTCGCCGTGTAGCATCTTCAGCACGATGATGTTCACAATTAGGCCGCCCGCAGCAACGATCGTAAGGCCGTTGCCGTGGATCTCCGGCGGCGAAAGCCAGCGCATCACAGCTTCGTAAACGACCCATATCGAAAGGATGACGAGGGCGATGCCGTTCACGAAAGCCGCGAGAATTTCCGCCCGATAGAAACCGAATGTCTTGGCCGCCGTCGCAGGGCGTGTGGCAAACCAGAAGGACGCAAGCGTAAGCGAAAGAGCGGCAACGTCCGTCAGCATATGGACGGAATCTGCCATCAACGCAAGCGAGTTCGACAGCCAGCCGCCAACCGCCTCGGCAAGCATATAGCCGAAGGTCAGCGCGAGAGCGATCTTAAGTTTGCGTATACTTGAAGCGGACCGAGTCGCCGGGCCGTGATCGTGCGCGTGTGCGTGGTCGGCCATGTTTCTAGTAACGTTTCATCAGACGGCCGCTTCTGAGTGAAACGACAAAGCCCGCGCGGTTGCCGCGGTCGTCGCCGATCTCGATCGAAGCCTCAGCCGCTTGCGACGAAACCTGCAGCTTAAAGCTTCCGTCCGACAAGGCAAACGTCTCACGGCCTTGCGAACGCACGGCCATGCCGGGCTGCGTCTTGCCGGTGATGATGAATATGCCGCCGCCGACGCTCTCGATCTTCAGGTCGGTCAGCTCGATGCGAATGCTGCTTTCGCGTTTTACGACCGAGAATTTCCACGCGTCGTTCCAGTTCGTCGTCTGTCCCGAACGGGCGGTCGCACGAACGCGCCAATAGTACGTGCCCGGCGTTAAGCCGGTAAGGTGAAAATCATTCGAGCCGAGCCCGTTGCGATCGACGAGGATCGCATCCGGCGAGAACCACGGGGATTTTGCGACCTGCAGATAATAGCTCTGTATCGGTTGATCGGGCGGCTGCCAGTTGAAGCCGACGCTCACGCCGCCGCCGGCATCGATAAGCTGTGCGGAATTGCCCGGCGAGACCGGCACCGGCGGAGCAAGGATCTTTTCGCGTGCGGAGAGCTGGCCGTTGTTGACCGCAGCATATTGGTCGGGGCCGATCTTGGAGGTTTCGCCGCCGAGCGTGGTTTCGACGCCGCCGCGGCTAACGCGTATCTCTCCGCCTGTTTCGCCGTCGGTATCAAAACTTGCATCGGTCTGCGGCCCCAGTTTGTTCTCGGACTCTGCGACCTCGACGATGTTCTTTACGTTGTCGGGCTGCTCATCCGTGCGGACATTCAATTGGCCATCGTTCAAACGAACGCGGACGTTCTTGCCGCCGAAAAGCGATGTTGTGTCGCGGACGACGACCGTGCTGTTCGGACGGACGGAATAGACCGAACCATCGATCATCTGGATGATCGCACGGCCGTCTGCCTGTGTCTGGACCGTATCGCCGGCGGCGACGTAGGTCTGCTTTGTTACGAGTATCGTTTCGCGCGTCGCGGCACGCGTTATCCGTACCTCGCCTTCGAACGAAATGATCTTCGCCGAATCCATCGGATATGTTTCGGCCTCACCTGCTGCGAACCAATTATTCTTCGATGCCCACCAGCCGCCAAAAGCCAGTGTTGCGGCGAGCAGAATGAGGATAACGCCGCCGTAGATCGTGCTCCGGCGTATATTCCACCATTCGACGTAGAATTTTCGGTACTTGTTATTCTCCATCAGGCGGTTTGCTGTTATGACGAGGCGGGAAGATCAAAGAAAGAATGACAGACAGCGTTATGGTTGCGATCACAACGATGAGCGAAATATCAACGACATGTGCGTCGTACTTACCCGCGACAAAATTACGCAGGAGTTCCGGCGCGCCTTCGCCGCCGTAGAACATTATCAGCCCTTCGGCAAAAAGTGGCAAGAGCATCTTTACGCCGATGAACGTCAGCACGACCGCAAGGCCGTACTTCAGCAGGTGAAAACGTTCCGCCAACCCCGCAAGCAGGAAGTAGAACGTCCTCAATCCTAGTATCGCAAATATATTCGATGTATAGACAAGAAATTTATCCGTCGTAATGCCGAAGATCGCCGGAATTGAATCGACCGCGAAGACAAGGTCTGTAAACTCAACAGTTATGAGCACGAGCAGAAGCAGCGTTCCGACCCGAGCGCCGTCCTTAACAACGAAGAATTTATCGCCCTCGTAGTGCTTCGAGATGCGTATGTATCTCGTCGCGAATTTTACGATCGCGCTTTCGTGCGGCTCGAAATTATCCTCCGAGCTCTTGAACATACTGATGCCCGTATAGACCAGAAATGCTCCGAAAATGTAGATGATCCAGTGAAAACGCTCTACGAGCTCCGCCCCGGCGAAGATCATCATCATCCTCAGCACGAGCGCGCCCATGATGCCCCAGAAGAGCACGCGATGCTGGAACTTCTTCGGGACCTTAAAGAACGTGAAGATCAGCAGGAAGACGAAAAGGTTATCGACCGAGAGCGATAATTCGATCAGGTATCCGGTAAGGAAGAGCTTTGCCTGCGTGAACGCCAGGCGCCAGTCGCCCGTGTGATTGCCAACCTGCCAGTAGATAAAGGCGTTGAAAGCAAGCGCAAGCGAGACCCAAATGATGCTCCAGACAACGGTCTCTTTCTTTGTCGGTGCGTGGGGTTTGCGGTTGACGATAACGATATCGACAAAAAGTGCGACAAAAACGACGCCAAAAAATAGCAGCCAAACCCAAAGCGGATGTTCGATCGATGTCAAGCAGTTTCCTCCGAAAGCTTCTTCTCTAAAATTCTGACGATCGCCTGCAAACCTCCGGCGTCTTTCTCGCCCATGTCGCCAAGCACGTCGCTGTCAACGTCCAAAACGCCCCAAACCTCGCCCGTTGGCGAGAAAATGGGTACGACGACCTCCGAACGCGATTCGCTCGCGCATGCAATATGGCCGGGGAATTTATCTACGTCCGGCACGACCTGTACCTCGCCGGTCGAGAATGCCGTTCCGCAAACTCCTCTGCCCCGAGCGATCCGCGTGCACGCGATCGGCCCCTGGAACGGCCCGAGGACGAGTTCGCCGTCCTTTACAACGTAAAACCCAACCCAAAAATAGCCGAAAGCCTGCTTGATCGCCGCAGCGATATTCGCCAAATTCGCGGTCGTATCCCGTTCGCCGTCAATTATCGCGGCGATCTGCGGCACGATCTCCCGATAGAGAGCCTCCCGATCCGCAGTCTGTGAAACGATAAGCGTTTCGGCCATTGCTTGAAGTTTATACGGTCATCTTTCGGCGGGCAATGCAGCAACTTGCCGAATTGCCGCATCTAGGGAGGTCATCGTCGACGTTCGTGTCGGGTCACTAACGTCTCGACTCATCCCACGGCGGCGATTCGCAGCTCAGTTCTTCTTCGTCCGGTAGTGGATCACCTCGGCCTTTTCGACGGTGATGAGTGCGCCGCAGCCCGCGGCTTCGATCATTTCGTTCGCGGTTTCGATGAATTGCCCGATCTTTTCTTCGGAATCGACGATCTCGACAACGATCGGCAGATCGAACGAAAGGTCGAGGAGCTTCGCCGAATGTATCCGGCTACTCGCGCCATAAGAAAGTATGCCGCGCGTAACGGTCGCGCCGGCAATTCCGCTGCCCTTTGCGGCGTAAACCAGGGCTTCGTAAAGCGGTTTGCCGTCAACCTTGTCGAGTTCGCCGATAAAGATGCGGAGAAGTTTCGCGTCTCGTTGTAATTCCGTTGTCATATTGACCTCACAAGCACGATCGCAAGCCACGTCGCGGCAAAACCGGCGAGAACGCTGACCGCAACGTTCGCAAATGCGAAAAGCACCTCGCCATCCTGCATCAGCCTCACCGATTCGTAAGAGAATGTGGAAAAGGTAGTAAATCCGCCGCAGAAGCCCGTCGTCAGGAGGATGCGCCATTCGGGCGAGAGCACTTCCCATCGATCGGAGACCGCAAAGAGCAGCCCGATCAGAAAGCAGCCGACGATGTTCACGATAAGCGTGGCGTATGGGAACGGCGAGTTTACGTGTTCCGCAAAAAAGACCGAGGCGAGGTAGCGAAGAATGCTGCCGATCAAACCGCCGATCCCGACCAATAAAATGCTCCTGCCCATAGTAATTACTGTGAAACAGGAGTCATCAGCCGTATTCGGCGGTTGGTTCGGGAAGACACCATTTCCCGTTGGTTAAATTCTAAATGCGAGTATGTCACCCTTGCCCGTCGGTGGTCAAGGGTTTTGTGAGCCGTTCGCGGGCCTTGCGGACAAGTCTGGCGGCTTCTGAGGGCGTGTCGGCCATCACCGTCAGATGCCCCATCTTTCTTCCCGGTCGAGGCTCGGCCTTTCCGTATAGATGCAGCTTTACGGACGGGTCCTCAAGCGCGGCGGCCCAATTCGGTTCGCCTTTTTCCCAAACGTGGCCAAGCAGGTTCGCCATCGCCGCAGGCCGGTAGAATTCGGTCGATCCGAGCGGCAGTCCGCAAACCGCACGCACCTGCTGTTCGAATTGCGACGTAACGCACGCATCGAACGTCAAATGGCCTGAATTGTGCGGCCGCGGTGCGATCTCGTTTACGAGAAGGCGTCCGTTCGCCGCGAGAAAGAATTCGATGCAGAGCGTGCCGACGTAGCCGAAGGTCTCGGCGATCGCCCGTGCGATCTCGACCGCTTTTGCGGCGACATCGGGCGGCACATCCGCGTGCGACATCGACACGTCGAGTATGTGATCGACGTGTTCATTCTCGATCACGCCGTAGTGTGCGAACGCACCGTCCGCACGGCGTGCGCATACGACGGATACTTCCCTCTCGAACGAGATGAATTGCTCAAGCACCGCTTCACGACCTTCCAGACGGTCAAAGGCTTCTTCGATCTCGCTGTGGGCATTGATTCTTGCCTGGCCTTTACCGTCGTAGCCGAAACCCGCCGTCTTTAGCACAGCAGGCAGCCCCAATTCCTCGACGCCCTTGAAAAGATCCTCGATCGTGCGTACTCGGCGAAATCCCGCAAGTGGAAAACCGTTCTTTGCAAGGAATGTCTTTTCGCGCAGGCGGTTCTGAGTCGTATGCAGCACTTCGCCCCGCGGATGTACGGGCACGAATTCGGCCGCCGCGTCGATCGTTGCGGACGGTACATTCTCGAACTCGAACGTTACGGCATCGACGCTTTGAGCGAAGGTCCGCACCTCAAAAAGGTCATCGTACGCGGCCGCCGTCTCGAGCCCGCACACTTGCCCTGTCGAGGTGTCGCGTCCCGGCGAGAACGTGTGCACGCGATAGCCAAGCTTCGCCGCTTCAATGGCGAACATACGGCCAAGCTGGCCGCTGCCGAAGATGCCTATCGTCGAGTTTGGCGGGATAACTTTGGTCACAATGCGAAAAAGAACCCTAGATTAGCACAGATAGGGGCCAATATCCTGCCTCTGCATTCTCCCTGCCGAATAGGTAACACAATGCTACACATTTGGCCGTAGTAATGCCTGTCGGAATGAGCGTATAACCATCGTACAAATACATTTTTGCCCTTGCGAAGCTCCCGCTCGCGGGTTTGTGTCTTTCGACGCGCCAGTTTGAGGAAGTGAGTTATGAAACAGGTCGTTAAACCCTTCGCCATTGTGTTTTGGATCGCTGCAGTTGCTTTGTCGTTTTACGCTCAGGACTACAACGCCCCACTCCCGACGTTGACCGGTCAGAAAGCGGTCGATCAACTCAAAAGCTCCGGCCAATACGACAGCTTAAAGAAAGCCGTCGATGCCGTCCGCCTCAAGGACGGTCAGCGAAGCGATCCAAAACCCGAAGACGCCGTCGGGCAGACCGCGAAACTCATCGCTTCCGATGGTGCCGTTAACGATTACTTCGGTGCGAGTGTTGCTATTCAGGGCAATCTGGCCGTCGTCGGGTCGCGTTTTGACAACAGCGCACAAGGCTCGGCATATGTTTTTGAGCTGGTGGGTACAACCTGGACCGAGGTTCAGAAGCTGACCGCATCGGACGCGGCTCCAAACGCCTATTTTGGATACAGCGTGGCGATAGCGGGCGACACGATTATCGTCGGTGCGCTCGGAGCACTCGGCTTTCAAGGCGCGGCATACGTTTTTGTATTCTCATACCCGACCTGGGTTGAGCAGCAGAAATTGACCGCGACCGGCGGTGCAAGCGGCGACCTCTTCGGCGCAAGCGTCGCGGCTTATGGCGACACCGCGATCGTTGGAGCGTTTGGAGTTAGTTCAGGTACCGGTTCGGCTTATGTATTTGAGCGTTCGGGTTCGAGCTGGACGCAAGTTCAGCAGTTGACCGCGTCGGATGCCTCGCTAGGCGACAACTTTGGCGTCAGCGTGGCGATCTCCGGCAGCACGGCTATTGTGGGCGCCTATAACGATGACGTAGGGGCAAATCCCGATCAAGGCTCGGCGTATGTCTTTTTCTATTCGGGCGGTTCCTGGGCACAGCAGGCACAGTTGACCGGGACGAGCGGGCCTCCCGGCGGGCAACTCGGTTACAGCGTAAGCATCTCCGGCGACACGGCGATAGTTGGCGCTTACCTTGATGATGCCTTTGGAAACCATGATCAAGGTGCTGTCTATGTGTTCACGCGGTCTGGATCGCTTTGGACACAGCAGGCCTACTTGTCTGCATCTGACGGCGTAGCAGATGACAAATTCGGAAGCAGCGTGTCGATATCCGGCGATGTTGCGGTCGTCGGTGCTTACCTTGACGACGTCGGCACAAATTCGAACCAAGGCTCTGCATATGTTTTCAAACGCTCAGGGACGATATGGACGCAGACAGAACATCTCACGCCGAGCGACGGAGTCGCCGGCCAATCTGTCGGCTTCAGCGTCGCAGTTTCTGGAAATAACGCCATTGCAAGTTCGCCTTTCGACCAGATCGGTTCGAACGCAAATCAAGGTTCGGCATACGTTTTCCGCGTCCTGGGTACAGGCTGGTCGCAGGATGCGCAGAAGGTTGCCTCAGACGGTGCCGGCGGTGATCGTTTAGGTTCGAGCGTCGCAATATCGGGCGATACCGCGGTCGTCGGAGCTCCCGACGACGATGTAGGAGGGAACGCAGATCAGGGCTCGGCGTATGTCTTCGTCCGCTCCGGTGCGGGATGGACAGAGCAGGGACATCTATTCGCAACGGGCGGCGCCGCCGGAGACAATTTCGGCGTCAGCGTCTCGATCTATCGCGATACGGTGGTCGTCGGGGCAGACACGGCCGATGTTGGCGTCAATGCCGACCAGGGCTCGGCGTACGTTTTCACGCGTTCGGGAACGAGCTGGACGCAACAGGCCAAGCTGAACTCTTCGGACGGAGCTGGCGGAGATGCCTTCGGCCATTCGGTTTCGATCGACAGCGACACCGCGTTCGTCGGAGCAGATCAGCATACGGTCCTCGGCAACCTCAGCCAGGGTTCGGTGTATGTTTTTGTCCGTTCCGGCACAGTGTGGACCGAGCAGGCTGAACTCACATCAATCGGCGGCTCAACCGGCGACCATTTCGGCACGAGCGTCGCGTTATCAGGTACCACCGCTATCGTCGGTGCAAACCTGGATGATGCTCTCGCCACCGATCAAGGATCTGCGTATGTCTTCGTCGGCTCGGGGTCGAGCTGGACGCAGCAGGCGCAATTGACCGCAGCCGACGGAGCCGCCTCCGATCAATTCGGCACAAGCGTCGCGATATCCGGCGACACTGTGATCGTCGGCGCGGACGCGGACGATGTCGGCGGCAATGGTGACCAAGGCTCGGCGTACGTCTTTACACGCTCCGGCTCTTTGTGGAGCGAACAGTCTCATTTGACCGCATCAGATGGATCGGCCGCGGACGGCTTTGGTAACAGCGTCGGACTTTCCGGCGATACCGCGGTTGTCGGTTCGTATGTTGACGGAGTGGGTGCGAATGCCGCTCAGGGTTCTGCGTATGTGTTTACACGCAATGCGGGAACGTGGGCACAGCAATCACATTTGACCGCGACGGGCGGTGCGGCAGATGACGAATTCGGCACGAGCGTCGCCATCAGCGGAGACAAGATCGTTGTCGGCGCACCGCTCTCGGATGTATCTGTGTCGATCCCGCTCGCGCCGCAAGCGACCGATCAGGGAGCAGCTTTCTTTTACATAAACGGATTCATCCCGACGGCTGCACCGGTTTCGATCGGCGGTCGTGTGCTTGCTCCGAACGGGGCCGGCCTGCGGAATGCAGTCGTGCTACTCACGCTCGCGAGCGGTGATACACTCCGCACGATATCAAGCTCGTTCGGCTACTTTAGGTTCGACAATATCGAGGCCGGGCAAACTGTCGTGGTCTCGGTCGCCTCGAAACGCTTTCAGTTCGCGCCGCAGGTCGTCTCGGCCGGCGAAGATATAACGGACTTGAGCTTTACGCCGCAATAGCGGAGCAGGCGGCTAGTCGAGCTTTGTCTTTAGTACGGTCCGGGTCTGTTTTGACCGGAATGTGTGGAGCTTCTTCCGAAGGTCCGGACGGGAGTTTGCGAGGATGGCGACGGCGAGAAGAGCCGCGTTCTTTGCGCCCGCCGGTCCGATCGCGAGCGTCCCGACCGGAATGCCCGCCGGCATCTGTACGATCGAGAGCAGCGAGTCCATTCCCTTCAAGGCCTTTGATTCGACGGGTACGCCGAGCACCGGCAAGACGGTCTGCGAGGCACACATTCCCGGCAAATGCGCGGCACCACCCGCACCGGCAATGATGACCTCGATGCCGCGTGATTCCGCCGACTTCGCGAAGTCAAAGAGCAGATCCGGCGTTCGATGGGCCGATACGATCTTCGTCTCGAACGACACGCCAAATTCCTCGAGCACAAGAGCGGCCTGCTCCATCGTCGGCCAATCGCTTTTGCTGCCCATTATGATTGCTACTATCGGCGAAGCGTTTTTTGATCTTCGGTTTGCGATAACTACCTCAACTGCCCATAAGCCAATAAAACCTGTCGATAGATATACGACAAAAATCCATACCGTTCAATCGCGCCGCGTTGCAACCAGCTCTATCCTCATCAGTCCCGCATCAACGTTCGGACACTTACTACTCGGTCTTCGGTTACGGGTGTGTAGTTTTTGAACGTCTTCAGGTATTTGACCATCGAGTCGAGGATATCTACGCCGGTCGCCTTGTAAGAAGTTGCCTTACCGAAAGCGAAGAATCCGTCGCCGCCATCTGCAAGGTAGTTCGACGTCAGTATCTTATACGTCTTATTCTTATCGAGCGGTTTGCCCTTGATGTTGCATTTGACCACGCGATGTCCGACAGGCTTCGTTTCATCGTAGGCGAAATCAAGGCCCTTTGAAGCCTGCAAAATGCCGTTCGTCAAGCCCGCTCCGTGTTCGAAAGCGGCAAGCAGATCGCGTCCCTTTATCTCAAGCTGAACGATCGTGTTCGGGAACGGGAAAACAGAGACGAGTTGCCCGACCGTTACCACACCGGTGTCAAGATCCTGGCGAAGACCGCCGCTGTTCGTCAGAGCAATGTCATAGTCCGGAAATGCCGCGAGCATCGCATCGGCCGTCATATTCCCCATGCCGGATCCCTGGCTGTAAGACCGCGTAAGCGGTGCAGTGAGCGTCGTCACTTTCTCCTCAGTGATGACCTTCAGCTTGTCTTTCCACTTATTGATGACGGCGACCATCGTGGGATCGTCCTCGACCTCGTCATCGTAAAGGTAGTTGTAGTGGTTCTTATAATCGACGATCTTGTCGAGCTTTTTGTCGTATGTGATCTCGAGCTTGCCGAGCTCGATCGTGTAAGCGTCAGTTGAGACGATGATCGTTCCGTTCGCCACGATCGGAGTTGGCGTGCCGCTGTGCGGATGGCCTGTGATCATCAGATCGACGCCGGGGACGGCCTTCGCGAGTTCGATGTCGTGCTTATGATTGCGAACGACGTCCGCCTCGCCTCCGGTCGATTGTGTGCCGGGAATGCCGATGTGTATGAGCAGCACTATGAGATCCGTCTTCGGCTGAAGCTCTTTTATATACTTCCGCAGATACACCTTCTCATCACGCACCTCAACGCCCTTTGCCATCACCGGCGCGACCGTATCTTCGAAAGCGAACTTCTCATGCAGCCCGATGATACCAAGGCGAATTCCGTTGACCTCTTTTATGATGTAGGGCTTCGGCCAATGAAGTTTGTTCGTGCCTTTGACGAAGATATTGCCGTTCAGGAGCGGGAACTTTGCAAGCTGGAACTGCTTATATGCGTTGTCCCAACCGTAATCATATTCGTGGTTGCCGACGCACGCCGCATCAAGCCCTAGATAATTCGCCGCGTCGATTATAGCCTCGCCCTTCGTTAGCGAACTCATATACGGCCCGGCAAAAAAATCTCCTGCGTCGAAATAGACCGTGTTCGGGTTTGCGGCTTTCTCCTGCTTTACGAGTGTTGCGATGTTCGCAAATCCGCCGACCTTACGCGTCGTACTCACCCACGGAACGATCAGCGGGTCGAGATGCGAATGAAGGTCGTTCGTATAGAGAACCGTCAGCCGCTTGGTCTGCGCGAAGGAATACGGGACCGACGCGACACAAAAGACCAAGATCAATATCTGCACCAACCTTTTCATTGCATTTCACCCCCGGATAAAGCTTTTACTTGTTTTTTGTTCGTTTGGTTTGTCGCCACCATTGGCGTTGTTCTTCTTTTAGTGCCGCGGCATCCTGTTTGGCGTAGGCGTCGTAGTAAGTTTGCCAGCCGTTCTTAAAGTATTCTTTTGCGGGCATGAATTCTCCATCGCCGACATCGAGGCCGCCCGAAAGCGGGATACGATAATCGCCCCAGTTGCAAACAAGGTCGAGTTTCCCGTCGCGCGAGCGCCAACGGCCGGCGAACTGGTTATTGAGGTATCCGTCGGCCCCAAGCTCGATGTCATCGTAGTGCGCCTTGTCGTCCGCATCAATGTACACGGCAGAATAGACGATCCCGCTGAATGTACCTGTGTGGGCATCGCTGCCCTCTTCAGTGAATGTATATCTGCCGAGAACGACCGCACGTCGTTTGATCCGCTGTTCTGCCAGTTCCTTTTCGAACGCGGCATCTTCCGGCTCACGATATCTGAAGCTCGTAATGGTGATCGTTCCCGTAAACCTCCGGAAGGTCGTTCCGACGAGCGAAGCGCCGCCGATGGCATAGGTATTCAGGTCGCGGTCACCCGACCTTACGGCCGTAAGGAGCTTTATTCGGATGCGCTGATGATCCGTCCCGATGAACCCGAGAACTGCCGAGTTATCCTGGGCCGTCCACACGAGGCCAAGATTGTATTTCGCGGCGTCGGCGATGTTCTCAGCCTCCGAGAGGCCGGACTCGTTCAGAAGTTCATCCCGCCATTTCTCGACATCGGTCGCGCCATTTTGCCCAAAAGCGACACCACTGAGCATAAGGAGCAACATCAGGCTGTAGATGAACGTTTTCATATCGCCTCAATTTAAACGAGTTGAAGGCTGACGTCGGGGCCTGTTTAGCCCGCGTCAGACGGTCAATTTCACGTTTTGGCTTCCGCAACCTAAAATAGGAGCTAACTATCAAGGTTGTTCGATACACCGAACGATCGCACGACAATAATATGACAGAAAGGTCGAAGATCTATTATACATTGACGGATGAAGCGCCGATGCTCGCGACGCATTCGTTCTTGCCCATTATAAAAGCCTTTACAAAAGTGGCCGACATTGAGATCGAGGTTCCGGATATTTCGCTATCGGGAAGAATTTTGGCGAATTTCCCCGCATATCTTGAGGAAGGCCAGCGAATCGACGACGCGCTTGCCGCGCTTGGCGAATTGGCAAAACGGCCCGAGGCGAACATCATCAAGCTCCCGAATATCTCCGCCTCCGTCCCGCAACTTGAGGAAGCCATCGCGGAGCTGCAAAAGCAAGGCTTTGCCGTGCCGGATTATCCCGCCGAACCAAAAACCGACGACGAAAAGGCGATCAATAAACGGTACGCGAAAGTTCTCGGCAGCGCCGTCAATCCCGTCCTCCGCGAAGGCAATTCCGACCGCCGCGCACCAAAAGCCGTAAAGCAATACGCAAAGACGAATCCGCACCGCATGGGCGTCTGGGAGCGTGATTCAAAAACGTCGGTCGCGCATATGGACGAGGGAGATTTCTTCGGCACGGAGAATTCGACGACCGTCGCAGCCGACGGCTCGTTCAGGATCGTTTTCTACGGCAGCGATGGCTCCGAAAAGGTATTGAAGGAAGCATCGCCGCTGCTCGCGGGCGAGGTGATCGATTCGTCCGTGATGCACCTCGACGCGCTTAAGGCGTTCGTCGAGCGGGCGATCAACGAGGCGAAAGAAAAGGACGTCCTTCTCTCGGCTCACCTGAAGGCGACGATGATGAAGGTCTCCGACCCGATCATTTTCGGCGCCATCGTCGAAACCTATTTCAAGAACGTTTTCGAGAAATACAAAGCGGTCTTTGCCGAGCTCGATATCAACCCGAATTTCGGACTTGCGACGCTTTTCGAGAAGATCTCAGGCCACCCGCAGGAATCGGAGATAAAGGCCGCGATCGCCGAAACGATCGAGAACGGGCCGCGTATCGCGATGGTAAATTCCGACAAAGGGATCACAAATTTTCACGTCTCTTCTGACGTCATCGTCGATGCGTCGATGGCTGCGTTGGTTCGCGGTGGCGGAAAGATGTGGAACAAGGACGGCAAAGAGGAAGACACCGTCTGCATCATTCCCGACCGCACGTACGCAGGGTTTTACGATTCGATCATTCAGGAAATGAAGCAGAATGGTGCGATCGACCCACGGACATTCGGCTCGGTGCCGAACGTCGGGCTGATGGCTCAAAAGGCCGAGGAATATGGCTCGCACGATAAAACCTTCCAGGTCTCGGGCGATGGCGTCGTCAAGGTCCTGGATGGAAACGGAAACGTGCTCCTCGAACAGAATGTCGCAAAAGGCGACATCTTCCGGATGTGCCAGACGAAGGACGCGCCCATCCGCGATTGGGTAAAGCTCGCCGTCAACCGTGCTCGCCTTTCGGACACGGCCGCCATCTTCTGGCTGGACAAAGACCGCGCACACGACCGCGAGATCATAAAAAAGGTCGAAGAATATCTGAAAGAGCACGACCTTACCGGACTCTCGATCAAGATCATGGACGTTCGCGACGCGATGACCGAAACGCTCAAGCGTGCACGCGAAGGGAAAGACACGATCTCGGTCTCCGGCAACGTTCTGCGCGATTATCTGACCGACCTTTTCCCGATCCTTGAGCTTGGTACGTCCGCCAAGATGCTCTCGATCGTTCCGCTTATGAGCGGCGGCGGTTTGTTCGAGACAGGTGCGGGCGGCAGCGCGCCGAAGCACATCGAGCAATTCTTGAATGAAGGCTATCTGCGTTGGGATTCGCTCGGTGAATTTCTCGCACTGCAGGCTAGTTTTGAGCATCTAGCGCAGACGCGAGGCAATGCGAAGGCGCAAGTCCTCGCAGACGCTCTCGACGAAGCGAATGCAAAATTCCTCGCCAATAATAAGTCTCCGGAGCGGAAGGTCGGCGGACTCGACAACCGCGGTTCACATTTCTATCTTGCGCTCTATTGGGCCGAAAGCCTAGCGGCCCAGTCGGCCGATGCCGAGATCTCGGTCGTGTTTTCGCCGATCGCTGCGGCGCTTAAGGAGAATGAAGATAAGATCAACGAAGAATTGATCGGCGCGCAGGGCAAGCCGCAAGACATCGGCGGCTATTATCATCCCGACACCGAAAAGACGTACGCGGCAATGCGGCCTTCCGCAACGCTCAACAAGATCATCGATGGAAGTTTGTAGTTCAAATTTTTCCGGCAAGCGTAGGCTGCAAACGCGGCATCATAGCTTTTTATCCCGTATGAGCTATCTTGTCAGAGTTTTCGCAGTCGTAAGTCTTTTGTTGGCAGCATTTGCCGTCTCGGCATTCCCGCAATTTCCGCAGGCTCAAAGAGCACGCGAGCGGATGCAGCAGGCCTCGCAGAAGCCTGACCCGAATCAAAAGCCCGTCTATCGGCCGAAGACCAACGTCGACGTCTCGATGGTGCTTGCAAAGAAGGATGTTGCGTCATTCGCACTCGCACAACCGCTTGCAGCCGCAAAGATCGCGGATGGCGACCCGCTCTGGCTCTACATTCGCTTCAAGGACGAACTCGGCAAATACGTCTTCCGCACGCATGGCGAAGGCGGCGATCGGTATCTGCTCGCTCTCGAGATCGGAAAGCCCGGGATCATGGGCACCGCGATGCACTACATCCTCTCGTTCACCGAGCCCGAACTAAAGCAGAAGGAACTCAAGATCGCGCTGACCAACGGCGTTTGGGGACGAAATAACTCTTCACCGATCTTTCTGCGAAGCGTTGCCGACCCTGAGAAGAAGGTCGTTGGCACGGATCTTAGCCTGACAGGAGCGTTCGGCTTCCCTAGATCGAATGCCGATGATCTTGCCCGCATCACGATCCCCACGCTTGCATCAAAAGTGCACCCGCTCTATGAAAAGATGCTCGCGGACTACAAAAAGGATGTCATCCGAGCCGCCAAGGCTGACTTGCTCCCGAAAGAAGGCTCCTTTGATGACGCCGGTATACGCGCACGCCTATTGGCAACGCTCGAAGAAAGCGGCATCACTCCGAGCAGGCTCTATTTTGCCGCGGACGATTGGGTCGAATACAGCGATCAGCCGATGCGTGTGATGGAAAGGCGGAGGATGGACGCCGTCTTTATCTACGAGCGTGACGGCGGCTGCTTTTACGGCACGGCCGAGATCACGCAGCCGTACGACGTGATGCTTCGGTCATACGGCGCCTCGACGTTCAAGATCGAACACGAGATCGCACGGCCCTGCGAGGTAAAGTAACTAGAGCTTCGAGATCTTTCCTGCGACAGCAAGATCGACATCCGTGATGCCTCCGCGGTCGTGCGTCGTTAGGCGTACCTCGGCGAAACCCCAGCCGAATTTGATGTCCGGATGATGGTCCGCGGCCTCCGCGACCTCGCCGACCTTATTCACGAACGCCAGAGCTTCGGCAAAATTCTCGAACTTTCTTCGGCTGACAAGCTCATTCCCCTCGACCTCCCAGCCATTGAGGGCTTCGAGGTCTGCCGATAATTCCTCGCGGCTTAATACACGTCTTTCCATTGCGGATGCGCCTCTCCTCTATTTTCGGTATAATCTTGAGCTTTGACCTAACTTTAAGATGGCTTCAAGACGTTTTACATCTTTTTTTAAGCTCGTGCTCGTCACTGTTCTTCCGATGATCCTGCTTGCGTGCGGTACGCCGAAACCGCCTGCTTCGCCGGTCGAGACCTTTGAGACATACGTCAAAGCCCTGAAAAAGAAAGATTATACCTCAGCGAAGATCCTGCTCTCGGCATCAACGATAAAAATGCACGAGCAGGAGGCAAAGGCCCAGAACACGACCGTTGACGACATCATCAAGCGCGGTTCGCTCGTCGCGGACAACCAGACGACCGTCAAATACCGCAACGAGAAGATCGAGGGCGACAAAGCGACGATCGATATTCAAAATTCGTTCGGTGCCTGGGAGACTGTCCATTTCGTTCGCGAGGATGGCGTCTGGAAGCTCGACATTGCGGCAAGCGCTCAGGACATCATCAAAGACATTGACGATCAGGACAAGATCTTCGATCAGCTGAGCAATTCGAACACTCAGCCATAAAGTTTTCTATTTTTGCTCCGCACCAAATTTTTTCTGTGTCAAAAATCAAAGCCTTAACACCATATCGCCCCGCTGCCGGACACGAAGGCGAGGTAACTTGCTTGCCCTTCGACGTATTTTACGGCAGCGAGGTTCACGAGATCGTCGCCCGAAACCCGAACAGTTTCCTGCGCGTTACGCGCTCGGAAAGCGACTTTCCGCTTGACGCAAAACCTACCCAGAGCGAGATCCTTGAGCGGGCAAAAGAGAACCTCGACCGTCTGATACACGACGGCGTACTCGTGAAGGACAACGAGCCGGCGTTCTACGTTTACAGGCTCGAGGGAAACGGCTGCCGTCAAACTGGTGTGATCGCCGGCTGCTCTCTTGACGAATACGAGGCAGGCAAGATCAAGCGCCACGAAAAAACACAGCCCGACAAGGTCGCCGACCGAACGCAGCACATCGTGCACCTTCGTGCACAGACGGGCCTGATCTTTCTTGCGTTTCACGGAACCGCGAGGATCCACGAGCTTCTTGATGAAGCCGTGAAGGGCATGCCGCTCTACGATCTCGGCGGCGACAACGGCATCAGGCACACGGTCTGGAAATGTACGAATACCGCAGATTGGATCGAAGCTTTCGCCGATGTACCGTCGATCTATATCGCGGATGGCCATCACCGGCTCGAAAGCGCGTTGAAGGCACGCGACATCCTGCGTGCCGCGAACGCAAACGACGCAACGGCGGAATTCGATCACGTGCTCGCCGGCCTCTTCCCGTCCGAAGACCTCACGATCCTTGCATACAACCGCGCTGTCGCAGATCTGAACGGCCTTTCGCCCGCCGAGTTTCTCGCAACGCTTTCGGAACGCTTTAACATCGAGCCGACCACGGACAAGGTTCCCGCACGACACGGAGAAATTGCGATGTACACCGGCGGGAAATGGTATAAGCTTACTGAGAGAGTTGTCGCTGAAGAGCCGAGCGACCCGGTTGACCGGCTCGATGTGAGCATCCTCCAGAATGAGATACTTTCACCGGTCCTCGGCATCAGCGATCCGCGGACGGACAAGCGCATCGAGTTCGTCGGCGGGCAGCGTGGCGTCAAGGAACTCGAAAGGCTCGTTGAGGCCGGCGACGCGGCAGTTGCTTTTTCGCTCTTTGCGACGACGATGGACGATCTGCTTGCCGTTTCAGACGCCGGCAAGATAATGCCGCCGAAATCCACCTGGTTCGGGCCGAAACTTCGCGACGGGTTTATCGTGAATCCGATCTAAATGGTCGATAATGCACAACTTGCCTCCCTTCGACACGATTTTGACCGTGCCGGCCTAAGCGAAAGCGACGTGAACGCCGATCCGGTCGAGCAGTTCCGCTCGTGGCTCAAAACCGCGATCGATTCCGGAATAAAGGACGCTAACGCGATGACGGTCTCGACCGTCGGGGCTGACGGACGGCCTTCGGCACGCGTTGTCCTTTTGAAGTATTTCGATGCCGACGGCTTCACGTTCTTCACCAACTACGGGAGCCGCAAAGGCCGCGAACTCGATCACAATCCCGCGGCAGAATTCCACTTCTTCTGGCCCGACCTCGAACGCCAGATCTCGATCGCGGGCCGCGTCGAAAAAGCATCGCACCAGCTCTCCGAGGAGTACTTTCTCTCTCGGCCGCTGGCAAGCCGCATCGGTGCATGGGCTTCGCAGCAAAGTTCCGAGATCGCCTCGCGAAAGACACTCGAGGAACGCGTCGAGTTCTACCAGAATAAATTCGGCGAGGATGTTCCATTGCCCGATTTTTGGGGCGGGCTGACGATGAAGCCCGACCGTTTTGAATTTTGGCAGGGCCGCAAGAGCCGTCTGCACGACCGCCTTGTTTACACGCTCGATGGAAGCGGCAATTGGCAGATCGCACGGCTCGCACCGTAAACGCCGGAGTTCCGCTTATGACGACGATCCTCGAAACGCCACGCCTCCTTATGCGGCCATTCACGATGGAGGATCTGCCGTGGCTCGTCGAGATGCGCACCGCCGAATCGGTCGCAAAATATATGGGCGGCTCACGGTGGCAAAATCCCGAAGCGCTCCGCAAGCGTATGCAGTTCTATATCGAGTGTTGGGACAAGTTCGATTTCGCCGTCTGCGGCATGATGCTGAAGGAGACCGGCGAGATGATCGGCACGTCCGGTATCCAACCGCTCGAGGACACCGGCGAGATCGAGGTCGGGTATTCGATCATTGAAAAATATTGGGGAATGGGCATCGGCTTCGAATGTGCGTTCGCGTGGCTCGATCACGGATTTGAGCACCACGGCCTCGAACGCATCGTCGCGGTCGCGCATCCCGACAACAAAGCGTCGCGCCGGATAATGGAAAAGTGCGGTATGGAATTCGAACGCACGGAAGAGCATTACGGCCAGGAGACGGTCTTCTACGCGGTCTCGCGGGAAAGATTTCGCGAGCTAAAGCGGCAGCTCGGCACGCATTCTTAAAACGACTCTATGAAGCCAAGTTATCCGAAGCTCATTTTCGCAGCGATCGCAGGGCTTTATTTCCTCTCGATCGCATACGACCCGATGCAGGGAAGCCTGCTCGACATCGTCGATCTGCCGATCCACGAAACGGGCCACTTGATCTTCCGTATCTTTGGCGAATTTATGGGCATTGCGGGCGGCTCGCTCTTCCAGGTGATTCTGCCGGCGGTCTTCGTCGGATACTTTGTTTATCAGAGCAGTATGTACTCGGCGTCCATCGTGCTCTTTTGGGTCGGCCAAAGCCTGTTGAATGTGTTTGTTTACGCGGGCGACGCCGTCAAGGGCCAGCTCGTTCTCACAAGCGGACTAACGGGCAGCGAAGGCGGCTTTCACGATTGGAACTATTTGCTTGACGCGACAGGTCTGTTAAATTCGACTGATACGGTCGCAGGCGTTATCCGTTTTTTTGGTACGGTCGTGATCATCGCCGCTTTGGCCGGCGCGGTCTATTATTCATGGCCGCGGAATTCAGATGAAAGTTACTCTCATAACAGGCGCTTCGAGTGGGATCGGTGAGGCATTCGCACGCCAATTGGCGTCCGATGGCCACGACCTTGTGCTCGTTGCACGCCGCCAAAAGATCCTTCACGAACTCTGCGATGAGCTGATGCTCAAGCACAAGATAATGGCGCACTACATCGTCGCCGACCTTACGGAAAGCCGGGCCGCTGACGATATTTTCCTCGAAACACAGAAGCATAACTTCGAGGTCGATTGGCTTATCAACAATGCCGGGTTTGGTTCCGCAGGGGATTTTGCAACGCTCGACGAGCAGCGCGAACTCTCGATGATCGATCTGAATATCCGTGCACTCGTCGCGCTTACGCACAAATATCTTGGCCCGATGCGCGAACGCAAACACGGCACGATCATCAATGTTTCGAGCGCGGCGGCATTCCAGCCGATACCGTTCATGGCAACCTATGCCGCAACGAAAGCATTCGTGTCGTCGTTCTCCGAATCTATCGCTGAGGAGAATCGCAGCTTCGGCATACGCGTCCTTACGCTTTGTCCCGGCTCGACCGAAACGAACTTCTTCGCCGCATCGGAGATCGACCGGCCGGTCAAGTTAAAAGGTCAGCAGCGAAGCGAGCAGGTCGTCGAGACGGCGCTGAAAGCGCTGCAGAGCAGAAAGACGGTCGCAGTCTCCGGCTTTACAAATCTCGTCGGCGCGCTGCTCGGGCGGCACGTTCCGCATATGATCTCGACGCGGGCCGTCGCAAAAGCTCTCAGAGCCAGATACCAAAAAACGGAAGAATGAAATTCACAGTTCTCGGCAGCGGTTCGACCGGCAACGCAGTGCTTATCTCGACGGGCAAGACGAACGTTCTTGTCGATGCGGGAATGAGCGCGCGCGAGATCGTCCGCCGAATGAACTGGATGGGCGTCGCCGCCGAAGACCTTGATGCGGTTCTCGTAACGCACGAACACAGCGACCACGTCGCGGGGCTTCGCGTGCTGCTTCGCTCGATCGCGTGTCCCGTGTTTATCTCGGGCGAGACCGAGGAATCTTACTACCGGACCCGTGCCGGACGCGCAGGCGGCGAGAGCGAAGGCTCAAAGCGCAAGGCCGCTCTCGAAGGCCGCTCTGTCGCGATCGATTCGAATCAGTTTTTCCGCATCGGCGATATCGATTTCGAGCCGTTCAGCGTGCCGCATGATGCGGCGGATAACTTTGGATTCGCAGCGGTTTGTGATGGCGTAAAGGTCGCAACGCTTATGGATTTCGGCCACATCAACGACCTCATTCGCGAAAAGCTGCGCGATTGCGACGCGATCGTCGTTGAGTCGAATCACGACCGCGATATGCTGCGCGTCTGCCACGTTTATTCCTGGGATCTGAAGCAGCGAATTATGTCGCGCACCGGACACCTCTCGAACGACGATCTTGCCGAATGGCTCAATCGCGATTTCGACGGTCGGGCTCGCCACATCGTTCTCGCGCATCTTTCGCAGCGGGCGAATGAGCCGCACTTGGCGCGTCTTTCCGCCGAGACGGCGCTCTCGATGCGCGCTCCGCTCTTTCGCGCAGAGACAAAGATCACCGTCTCGCAACCGCAGACACCGACCGACTGGATCGAATTCTAATTTTTTGCTTTCTCTTCTTTTTTGAGACGCTTTGCCTCGGCCTTTTCGATCGCTTTTGAAATGCGTTCGGCGTCGTTGCGAGCGATCAGCGGGAGGATCTCGTCATTTGCGAGCTGTTTGAGAAGCGGCAGAAAATGCGGCGGATCCGGAAGGTCGTTGTTCTGATATAGCGACGAAAAACGCGCCATCAGACGCGGCGTCTCGAGCGGTTGATTCTCACGCGCGACCTGCATTTCGAACTTCCAGATGAATTCGTTCGAGATACGGCGATACTCGTCCATCAGGAATTTTGCGTCCGGATTATCCGACCAGCTGAATGATACCGTTCGCGAACGGCCGTTTTCCTTGAGTGTGATCGAGATCTTTCCGGTCGCAACGTTCACCTTTTTGGCCTGATAGTCTTCGGTTGAATCAAGAAAATTCAGCTTCGTAAACGCTGCATCCAGAGCGTTTATCGTCGCTGGTGAAAGTTCTACGGGATCGTCCATCGGCCCGTCGAGGTCCATCTTCTCAAAAGTTATCACGCCGCGTCCCGCATCATCGTGCCGTATCTCGACACGCGGATACATAAAGCCCGGCCGCTCAAAAAGATAGATGTGCGTTGCGGCGGACATCTTATGCGCAGAACTGTCTTCCTTAGTTTCGGCCTCGGGGCGGCTGTTCAATTTCGGCGGATCTGCGGCGGGAGTTGGCTGCGGCTGCGGGACGGCAACGGCCGCGGCGGTCGGCGTTTTCTTGACCGGGCGTTTTGTGCGCGAACGCCTCTTTTGGCCGAAAGCAGGTGCGGCCGTCGCAACGCACAGCAAGATCACGAAGACTAAGGTTTTGATCCTCATCGAATGGGTTTGATGCGCGTTACCTGCACTACGGTTGGAAAAACAACGCCTACTCGAATTTGACCGACACGATCTTCGAAACGCCCGGCTCCTGCATCGTTACGCCGTAAAGTGCACGCGCCGCCTCCATCGTGCGTTTATTGTGCGTGATGACGATGAACTGCGTTTTCTCTGCCATATCGGCGATCTTGTTCACGAAACGGCCGACGTTCGCCTCGTCAAGCGGTGCGTCAACCTCATCGAGCAGACAGAAAGGCGACGGCCGATATTTGAAGATCGCCATCACGAGCGCAATCGCCGTCATCGCTTTTTCTCCGCCGGAAAGGAGCAGGATGTTCTGCAGGCGTTTGCCAGGCGGCTGTGCGATGACCTCGATGCCTGCTTCGAGAATATCGTCGGATTCGAGCAGCGTCATCTGGCCTTGTCCGCCGCCGAAAAGCTCCCGGAAGAACTCCTGGAAATTCTCGTTGATCGATTCAAATGCCTGACGGAAGCGCTCTCTCGAACGATGCTTGATCTCCTTCAGAGCTTCCTCGGTCGCCGCAATGCTCTGTACGATGTCGTCACGCTGTGTCGTCAGGAAGACCTGCCGCTCCTCGGCCTCCGCAAGCTCTTCGAGAGCGAGCATATTCAACGCACCGAAACCGTCGAGACGTTCGCGAAGCGAGTCGGCATCCGCACGTGCGGTCTCGAGCACGAAATCCTCGGCGATCTCGGTCGTATCGACAAGCTCGCTGAGCGGGATGTTAAGCTCCTGCTGGCAATTCTCGCCCGCGTTCTTTAGCTCTGTAACGGCCTCTGCCTGCCGTACTTCGATCTCGGCACGCTTATTCATCGCCTCTGCGGTTCGGCGATTGATATCGGCGAGGTCCTCGCTCGATCTGTCAGCGTCCGCTCGTGCAAGGGCAAGAGCGTCGATCGCGGCATTAAGCTCGGCCGTCTCGGCAGAGATCTCTTCCGGTGCCGAAGAGATCTTGTCCGTTATCTCGTTGATCGAAGCGTGCAGCTCGCGGAGCTTGCCTTCCGTTTCGAGAGCCTCCGCACGAAGGCTTGCAATACGCGATTCGAAATCGGCACGCTGCGTCTCGACGCGTCCAAGTGCGGCCTTCACGGAGCGGCGGCGCTCGTTCGAGGTGGCCGCGGCGGTGCGTTTTTCGTTGAGTACAAGATTCGTCGCCTCAAGCGAAGCGCGTTCCGTCTGGAGCGTTGCGGCGATCCCTTCGAGCAATGTTGCGGATTCCTTACGTGCGTTTTCGGCCGACGTACGATTGTCCGCAGCGTCCGCAATGCGTTCTTCAAGCTCGGCGATCTCGGCGGTCGACTGATCGCTCTCCTCGCCGACGACCTTGCGATGACGCACCGCGCGGTCGATCTCTTCTTTTGCCGCATGCAGCTGTATCTCAAGCCCGTGAATACCGCGATCGACCTTGATGACCAGCGACTGCAGATCGACCGTCTTGCCCTCGAGCTGGACGAGCGCTTCGCGAGCGTCGTTCACGGCAGCGACGGCCGCATCGATGCCCGTCGAAAGTTCCGCGACCTCGGAAGCAAGGATCGTCAGCTCGCGTTTGAAAGCAAGCAGCGACTGATTCGTGCCTTCTTCCTGCTTTCCGCCGCCGATCAAAACCCTGCCGCCGATCAGGACATCGCCCGCGAAGCTCACCGCCATCGAGCCTGGGAATGACGCCGCACCCGCGAGATCTTCGACCAAGATCGCCGACATCTCGTTCGGGAAGGCCGAACGCAGCACGGCTGCAAAATCCGGCGATACACCGAGATAAGATTCGATCGAATTTTCGAGCGGCTGTTTGGCCTCTGCTGCACTCGAAGCATCACCGTCGATCAGAAGCGCCGTCCGTCCGGCATTGTTATCGCGCAGCCATCGCGAAACCCGCTTCGCATCCGCAAGCGTTGACACGACGATCGACTCCAGGAAGTCGCCGAACAAAGCCTCGACGGCCTTTTCCGCCTTTTCATCGACCTTCAGATGGTCGGCAAGTACGCCCTTTATCTCGACGCCGATCTCTTCAGCGGCGGCAAAAAGCTTCTGCACCTGCGGGGCATATACGGCACGCTTTTCCTCAAGCTCGCTCAACGTATCAAGGCGATGCTTCTTCGCCGCGAATTCGTCAGCAAGATGGCGATGCGCCGATTCCTTTTCGCGTAAGTGTTCGCGTGCCTCGCTCGTCTCTTTGAGAAGGTCGTTCTTCTCGTTGTTCAGGCTTTCGAGCTTGGCTTTCTCGGCGGTGAGATTCGTCGAAAGCTCGGCAACTTTCGCTTCATGCTCCTTAAGATTCTGGTCGGCACGGCTCGCTTCCGCTTCGAGGCCCGAAAGTCGGCTGCGCACCTTCTGGAGATTTATCTCGAGCTGCCGTCCGATCTCATCAAACCGTTCGGCTGCAGACGTATGCTGGATCAATTCCGCACGGCCGCTCTCAAGATCAGCCTCGATACGCGTAACCGCGGAAAGCACGCTTCGATGTGCTTCATCGGCGGTGCGAAGTTCGCCCTCGGCGGCTTCGAGTTCGGCGAGCTGTTCGCGGTCTTCGGCAGAAAGCCGTTCGAGATCCGCCGCAATGGATTCGAGCCTTACGGTGCCTGTTTCGATCTCGCTGTTAAGCGACGCGATGCGGTCGTTCAGAGCGACGACCTGCTCACTCTTATATACGTGCTCGCGTTCGGCACGGTCGCGTGAAAGCGCGTTGTCCGCGTGGATCTTGCGAAGCTCGGCAAGCGCCTCTTCAGCGCGTCTGGCTGACTGAGTTGCCTCGCGGGCACCTTCCTCGCCCTTTGTAAGCTGCGTCCGAAGGGCGTTCTCCTCGGCGACGGCCTGTGTGTGCTCGGCTTCGAGCCGCGCCGAAAGCTCCGTAAAATGTTTGCCTTCAGCCGCATAAAGCTGCCGAAGCAGTACGCGGAATTCCTCTTGAAGGATCTTGAAACGACGCGTTTTCGCTGCCTGCCTACGGAGCGAATTGACGCGAGTATCGACCTCGCTGACGATATCCGTGATCCGCGCAAGATTCGAGCGTGCAGAATCGAGGCGAGTTTCTGCGGCACGCTGCCGCGTTCGGAATTTCGAGATGCCCGCGGCCTCTTCGATAAGGTTCCGGCGGTCGGTCGGCTTTGCGGAAAGGATCTGGCCGATGCGGCCCTGCTCGATGATCGCGTAATGCGAACCCGAAAGCCCCGTGCCCGCGAAAAGGTCCGAGATATCGCGGAGCCGGCACGTCTTGCCGTTCAGAAGGTATTCGCTCTCACCCGAAAGATACAGACGACGCGTCACGGAAACCGCCTCGCCCGGTGCAAAATCGAGTGCAAAAGAACGCGGACGCCAATGGCGTTTTGTCTTTACGCGGGTCTCGACGACCTGTGCCGAACCGACCTGCGCGGCCTTTAGCGTTTCGACATCGCCGACTGCCGCCTCTTCGCCCTCGACCGTTACGATCTCGTCCGATAGTGCATCCTCGACGGGCTCTTCCGCGTCGATGCCCTCGATGAGGTCCATATCGACGGCGGCTTCGTCGATCTCGGTCAGAGCCTCGTCGATGTCCTCCAGCTCAGGCTCGTCCGAGAATGCAACGGAATCGTCACGCACCAGATGCAGAACGACCTCTGCCATTCCGCCGGGCTTGCGGTCGCGTGTGCCGGCAAAGACGACATCCTTCATCTCGCCGCCGCGAAGCGATTTTGCACGCTGTTCGCCCAAGACCCACGAGATCGCGTCCGAAACGTTCGACTTCCCGCAGCCGTTCGGTCCGACGACGGCAGTTATGCCGCTGCCGGTGAAAACGATCTCCGTATAGTCGGCAAATGATTTGAAACCGCTTATTTCAAGCCGTTGAAGTCTAAACATCCTATAGTGCTCTGGTGGCAAGGTGAGCACTATATTTTGTTGTTTTGGGGCGAAAAAGTCAACCTAGACGAGCTCGCTCGAAACATCGCGCAAGCCCTGCTTTTCGGCACGCTCATGGTCGAGTTCGGTGAGGACATCGAGCAGGAAGTTCGTATTGTTCGCGATCGTGATAACCACCGGGAAGGCGTGGTCCGACGTTGAGAACTCGAATGTCCCGTTGCCGATCTCTACGATCAGCCGAAACGCCGCTACGCCGTTGCGTCCGTTGCATTCGGCATCGACGATGCGGCCTTCGTTGAACGACACATTCGCAAGATGCAGGTCGCTTTTTACGACTAGCAGGCCGGTCATCTTTGAATTCTCGATGACCTGTACCGCGTCGAAGATCGAGACGTATGCCAGATTGCCCGCGAACGTCAGATCCGTGCGAACGACCTGCGAGGTCTTCGGTGCGGTCGCAAACTCAGGGCGGCGTGCACGCCTTATCGCCTCCAAGCCGGGAGCGACCGAGATACGCGGATCGAGCAGCTTTGCCTCCTGTAGGCGGTCGTACGCAAGGTCAAAATCCTCGCGGCCGATATAAAGGCTGACAAGTGCAAGGCATTGCCGCGCGGCCTCGTTCAGGTTCTTCTGCCGTACGCAGATATCACGCATCTTCTCACGAAGCCCGATCGAACGGGGGCTGCGTTCGATCGCATCGTGAAGCAGGTCAAATGCACGCTCGGGCGAGCTGTACTTGACGAAAAGATCGGCGTCAAGGAGTACCGATTCGATCGTTGTTTCTGTAAAGGGCGTTGCGGGGTCTGCAATGGACTGGGTCATACGGCGTATCTCAAGATCAGGACTGGCAGGTGCACAAAGATGTTCAACAGCCAATATAGCACATCGAACATTCGCGAGTCACCAAAATTCGCCGCAGGCCACCCATCGCCCGTAAGAGCCGCTTCGCGGGCAAGGTCGACGCGGCTCCCATTTCAATATGATTCAATTTTCAAAGACCAATGATTGCAACATCGTTGCATCACTGATACAAATGTAGCATACCTGTCAACATCCGTGCAAGAGATTTTTTGCAAAAAAATGCCCCGCAGTAAATGACGGGGCATTTCTTTTGGATCAACGTCGATCCGCTTAGAAATCAAACCGCAGGGTCAGGCGGATGTCGCGGGCACGATATGTTCGGCTCGGGACAAGGAACGTCGCCTGTTCGGTAGCGGACGGATTCTGATCGAAATCGATATATTCAGATCCGTAGCTGAAGACGGCCATATTGAAGATATTGCCGAATTCGACTGCCGGACGCAGACGGAACCTATCGTTGAACTTCCATTCGCGCGAAACCGAAAGATCAAAGATATAAAGCCGGGGGCCTGTGCCGGCATTACGGCCGAGGTTGCCGCCGCGCGAACCGATCGTCGGCAGTGAGAACTGCGAAACGAGGGCTGCCGGATACGGCGTTCCCGGTTCACGCCAGCGGACATCGCCGAGGCTGCCGTTAAAATTCGGCCGATCCGTGCTCACATCGTTCAGGTTGCGGTCAACACCGGTTCCGAGATCGAATGGTGCGGACGTACCGAAACGGAAGATCGGCGAGAAACGCAGCTTGCCGAACCACGACGGAGTCTGGAAGGTTCCCGAGACGGTGATCCTGTGAAGACGATCCTGACGGGCACGCGACCACTCGTCGGCAAAATCGCCATTGACCTGAGCGTTCGTCGTGTTGTTAAGCCCGTCATCCTTCAAACGCGAAAGCGTGTAAGCGACCCGCATCGAACCGGCGAACCCGTATCCGAGCTGGCGGTACCGGCCGCGGAATTCGAGCACGAGGCCCTGATAGAACGATTTGCCGATCGAGGAGACACGCTCCATTTCGTCGAAATTCGGATTCGGGCGAAGCGATCGGACCGCCTCAAGTGCGATGCCGATCGGGCCGCCGATAGAGTTCGACGAGACACCGTTTCCGGCATTTGTATTCGGCGTGGTTGTCGAGGTGCTGGTCGTGTTCAGGTTGACGTAGCAGGTTACGTTGACCGTCGTACCGCAGGTCGCCTGCGATGACATCGACGTCGAAACGCCGGTCGGGTCCGTGTGGCTGCCGAGATAGAAAACGTAGTTTCGCGTCGTACCGTTCACGTTCGTGAATGTGAACGGGTGATCGACGAGCCATGCAGCAAGGTCTGCATAACCGGACGGAGCGACCGGTGCGTTGATATTGTATTCACGCCATAGATGTGCCGTCTTGTTCCACGTGTAGTTCGCCTCAAAGACCCAGCCTTTTGCGACCTCACGCTCGAAACCAACGTTGAACTGATAGCTTTCAGGTATCTTCAAGTTCGGGTCTATCGAACGGAGCGGATTGCCGGAGCTGCCGCCATTGACCAAGAACCCGAGATCGGGCGAGCAGGATGTGGAGCCGCAAGTTGCCCGCGAGATCGCCGCACGCAGCGACTCAACGCTCGAATAGCTCGTCGGGAAATCCTGGGCGATGCTCGCGAGAATATTGTTGCGGGCGTTGCCGGTCGTTGGGATCGTGTTCGAATCGAACTGCACGAGGCTGCCGCCCGAGTTCTGAATGAAATCACCGACCGTCCTCAAAAGCACGCGGTTGTAAACGATCGCCGAACCAAAGCGGATCACGCCCTTGCCGTCTTTGAATGGCGACCAGGCGACGCCGAAACGCGGGCCGAAATTGTTATTGTCCTTGACGGCAGTCTCGCGTTCATAGCGAAGGCCGAAGCTCATCGTCAGATTGTCGCGAAGGCGAACTTCGTCATTAAAGAACAGCGCCCAGTACGTATTCTTGACGTCTGAGGAAGTCCCAAAATTCTGTCGATAACGCGAAAGAACGTTGTTCGAATAATTGTTGACGTTCGAGAAATTATAGGTCCCGGTTACGTCGCCTCGATTCGTTGCTTTTGAATTGACGTGCTGCGCGTCGAAACCGAATTTCATCAGGTGCGACCCGGCAATATGCGTGATCGAATCCTTGAATTGATAACGCGTTTCGTCCCTCGCATCCGAGAAGTACAGATTGCTGCTAGAGGTTGAGTTACCTGCGATAAGTGTCTGAACGCTGTTCGTGATCGGATTGCGATATCCGACGAGAACTACCGGAGCGGTCGGGTTATCGGTCTGATAATTCGGCGAATACTTCGACCACTGGAAACCGAAATCGTTGACCGTGTGAGCGCCGAAGCGGTGAATATCGCGAACGTTATACGCATCCGTGTTGATGTTCTTCGCCTGGAGTGCATCTTCAAGACGCGTGGTCGATGCCCCGGAAGTGCGGCGATTCGTCTTGCGCCCGAACTGCCAGCCGAATGTAAGGTCGTTGTCCTTCGTCAGCTTGTGATCGAAACGGGCCGTAACGATGTGGCCGACATTCGGCGTCGACGCGAGCAGGCTGAAGCCCTGTACAGCTCCGACTCCGGACGGACATGGCGGAGCCGGCGAACCCGATGAATCGCAGTACTGCGTTGAGCCTGTTGGCGACGGCAGATTGAAATGCGGATTCGGTATTACGGGCAGGAACGTGTCGATGAACGTCGTGTCCTGAAAATTCTGATACTCGTACGAGACGAAGAAGAACGTGCGGTTCTTGCCGTTATAGACCTTTGGGATCGAGAGCGGGCCGCCGAATGTAAAGCCGGGATTGTACTGCGAGAACGGCAGACGGTCGTAACCGCGGCTGTTGTTGTACCAGGAATTCGCGTTCATTCGCGCATCCTTGAAGGTCATATACGCGCGGCCGCGATACTTGTTCGTTCCGCCGCGTGTCGTCATATTCACGCGTCCGCCCGATGCACGTCCGTACTCGGCCGAGAACTGGTTCCTGATCACCTGCACTTCGCCGATCGCATCGATCGAAGGCTGAAAGCGGTCGCGCGCCGAACGATCGTCGTTGTTGTCAAAACCGTCGATCGTGATGTTGTTCGAATACGATGCACCGCCTGAGATCGTGAAGTTTCCCTGTTCGAGCGGTGTGCTTCGCGGATTTGAATTGCGGTCTTCTGCAAGGTCGCTTGTCGAAAGCGCCTCTTCCGAAGTGCCGCCGACGGCAAGCACCAGGTCGAGCGGATTTCGCGTATTATTCGGCAGCTCTTCGATCTCGCGTTCGGTTAGCGTACTGCCGACGATGGTGCGGCTTGTGTCAACATCAAGGACAGACTCCGGATCCGCCGTTACAGTCGTTTCGACCGCGACACCCGCAAGAGCGAGTTTGAAATCCTGCTGAACGCGTTTGCCCGCGATCATCGGAAGCTCAGGCGTTTCCGTAACGCCGAAACCGGACGCCGTTGCGGTTATCTTATATCTGCCAGGGTCGAGCGCGAAAAATTGATACCGGCCTTCGTCATTGGTCGTCGTGGTCAATTCCTTGCCGTTGGTAACCTCTTTGATCGTAACCGAGGCTCCGACCACGGCCAGCCCGTTCGGATCGGTCACGGTACCCGAGACCGCAACGTGGTCAAGGTCCTGCCCGAAAGAAAAGACCGACAACATCAAAACGAACACCGCTGTGAGCAGGCCGTAAACCGCAAATCTGCTATGCATTAACTAATCTCCTAGAAACCTTTGGGATAATTTGGATGGTGTAATGCTAGCGGAAAAACGGTGTGAAATCAAAGAATTCCGAGCGAATTTGGCGTTACGCCTTTACCCGCGGAATTCCGTCCGCCTGTGACGCGAGACCGTGATCAACGCGCTCGAAGGCGTCGCTCCCTCATCCCGGCGGACAAATTCACCGGCATGCGTGCGGAGATATTCGAAGAATCGTTCGAATTCGCGCTGCATCTCGTCCATCTTCGAACGCATATTCAGGATGATCTCGACGCCTGCGAGATTTACGCCGAGATCACGTGTAAGCGAGAGGATGACCTCGAGCCGCTCAAGGTCGGCGTCGGAATAAAGCCGCGTATTGCCGTCTGACCGCGACGGCTTCAAAAGGCCTTCGCGTTCATACAGCCTCAGCGTCTGCGGATGTATCTCGTATTGTTCCGCAACGGCACTGATCGTATAGGTTTTAACGCGCTTCTTCATTCCAAATATCTACGGTCCACAAGGATCACTCGAGGCCCATTGCCTTACGCGGGTTTTCGGGATTCGATTTCTCGAACTGCCGCAAGATCTCCTTCGTCTCCTCCGAGATCACCTTCGGCAAGGTGATCTTCACCTCGATAAATTGATCGCCTCTGAGCGACGGATTGCGCAGACTTGGGAACCCGCGCTCACGAAGCCTGAATTTCTGCCCCGATTCTGTCCCCGGCGGAATCTTCAAGGCTGCCTTGCCCTCGGCCGTCGGCACCTCGATGCGTGTACCAAGTGCCGCCTCAGGCACGGTTATCGGAACTGTTACGTAGATGTTCTCGCCCTTTCGCTCGAGGAATTTGTGCTTGCCGACGTTCGTAACGATGAAAAGATCGCCGGGTTCGGCGCCAAGCCGCCCGCCGTGTCCTTTCTTCGGCACGCGCACACGCGACCCAGTATCGACGCCTGCAGGTATCTTGACCTTCACCTGCTCGCTCTTCGGCGTGGTTCCCTTGCCGTGGCAAAGCGAACAAGGTTCGCGTCGACGGCCCGTGCCTTCGCAGTCGGGACACGCTTGCGAGAACTGCAGCCTTCCGCCCGTACGCATCACCTGGCCCGTGCCCTTGCAGGTCGGACACGTGACGACCGGCCCGCCCGTATCGCCCGCACCCTGACAACGCGAACATTGCTCCGAGCGGTTGACGGTTATATTGGTCGTAAGCCCCGTGAAAGCCTCGTCAAAACTCAGCGCAAGCGGGATCTCAATGTCGCGGCCGCGTTTCGGAACGGCACGCGGCGGCTCAGGTTGAGCACGCGATCCGCCACCGAAAAGGTCCGAAAAAATATCTCGGAAACCACCCGACCCGCTGCTTGATCCGCCTGAGAAATCGAATCCTGAGAAATCAAATCCGCCTGTCGGAGCTCCCGCCTTACTGCCCGCGCCTGCGGCAGTTGCGAATGGCGAATCCGGATCGAGATTGTCCGCGTAATAGCCGAAGCGGTCAAAGACCTTTCGCTTCTTTGCGTCCGACAGGACGTCGTTCGCCTCCTGTATGTCCTTGAACTTGTCCTCGGCAGACTTGTCGTTCGGATTTACGTCCGGGTGATATTTGCGCGCCAAACGCCGATACGCCTTCTTGATCTCGTCGGCGCTAGCGCTCTTTTTAACACCTAGAATTTGGTAATAATCCTTTTTCGCCACCTAATCTCCAAACCCAAATACGAACTTGATCGCGTCAAAAACCTCTTCGAGCTTTTCTTCGTCAAGATGTGTGATGTAACTGCCGAATCGTTCCTTGCTCACCGTCTGTATATGATCGACGTTGATCAGGCATGGTCCCTCCATACCATCATCTTCATCCAGCCAAACGGTTGACGGAGTATCTCGAAGAGTGGATGTGATCGGAATTACAGTGACCTGATTCAGAAGAGGAATCGCCGAATCACGGGTGATGATCAGGGCCGGCCGTCGTTTATCAGGATCTTTTAGCTTGATCCAATAAACATCACCTCTGATCATTATTGATCACCCCAATCCTGTACGTCTTCCCATTCGCTCAATTCGGCGATCTCTTGCGGAGTTTGAGGGAACTTTTGATAGCTCTCTTGAAATCGGCGAACTTTATCCGCCGTCGACTCGCGACGCAAACCCTTGCGTAAGATCTCATTCACAAGATCCGTACGTGATCGATGCGAGCTCTTCGCAAGTCGATCGATCTGCGGCATTATTGCCTCATCCACTTCGATCTGAACACCCATAAAAGAAACCTAAGATGAGCGGCAGCCGTGGCTGCCGCTCATCCTTTATACCACAGACGTTAGTCTTTCTTCTCGTCGTCGACATCAACGTATTCCGCGTCGATGACGTCGCCTTCGTCCGAAGCAGCGGTCGAACCACCGTCTCCGGAAGCCGACGCAGACGAGGCCTGTTCACCCGAACCGGCATCACCGCCCGCGGTTTGCTGGCTGTACAGAACCTCAGCAAGCTTGTGCGAAGAGGTTTGCACCTTATCGAACGCACTGTTCATTGCGTCGGTATCGTCGCCGGCAAGAGCCGTCTTCGCCTCTGCGATCGCCGCTTCGATGTCGGACGCGGCCGAGGCATCAAGCTTGTCCTTGTTCTCGCTCAACGTTTTTTCGACGCTGTAAACAAGGCCGTCAAGCCGGTTGCGTGCTTCGATCGAGGCTTTCTTCTTCTCGTCCTCGGCAGAGTGCGATTCGGCATCCTTCATCATCTTGTCGATCTCTTCTTTCGAGAGGCCGCTCGATGCCGTGATCGTGATCTTCTGCTCACGGCCGGTACCGATGTCCTTTGCCGAGACGTTCACGATGCCGTTCGCGTCAATGTCGAAGGTAACCTCGATCTGCGGAACACCGCGCGGTGCCGGCGGGATCCCGACAAGGTGGAATTTACCGAGCGTCTTGTTGTCAGACGCCATCGGACGCTCACCCTGAAGCACGTGAACCTCGACCGAAGTTTGATTGTCCGAAGCGGTCGAGAATACCTCGCTCTTGCGCGTCGGGATCGTCGTGTTCTTTGCGATCATCGGCGTTGCGACACCGCCAAGCGTCTCGATGCCGAGCGAGAGCGGTGTAACGTCGAGAAGCAGAATGTCCGTCTTCTCGCCGCCGAGCACACCCGCCTGGACCGCAGCTCCGAGAGCAACGACCTCGTCCGGGTTGACCGACTTGTTCGATTCCTTGCCAAAGTACTCCTTGACCATCTCCTGGACCTTCGGAATACGCGTCGAACCGCCAACGAGCACAACCTCCTGGATGTCCTTCGCCGAAAGGCCGGCATCCTTGATCGCCTGTTCAACGGGCGGCATCAACCGCTTGAGAACGGGCTCTGCAAGCTGCTCGAATTTTGCCCGCGTGAGCTTCATCACGAGGTGCTTCGGCCCGCTCGCATCCGCCGTGATGAACGGCAGGTTGATCTCCGTCTCCATTGCCGACGAGAGCTCGACCTTCGACTTCTCCGCAGCTTCTTTCAAACGCTGGAGAGCCATCTTGTCGTTGTGAAGGTCGATGCCCTGATCCTTCTTGAATTCGTCGATGATCCAGCCGACGAGAACCTCATCGACGTCGTCACCGCCTAGGTGCGTGTCGCCGTTCGTCGATTTCACCTCGACGACGCCTTCGCCGACCTCGAGGATCGAAATATCGAACGTACCACCGCCGAAGTCGAATACGGCGATCGTCTCGTCTTTCTTCTTGTCAAGGCCGTAAGCCAAAGCTGCGGCTGTCGGCTCGTTGACAATACGCAGAACCTCCAGGCCCGCGATCTTACCGGCGTCCTTGGTAGCCTGACGCTGTGCGTCATTAAAATACGCCGGAACCGTGATAACAGCCTGATCGACCTTCGAGCCGAGATAGTCTTCAGCCGCCTGCTTCAATTTCTGCAGGATCATCGCCGCAACTTCCGGCGGGCTGTACTGTTTACCCTCAGCTGCGATACGAACGTCGCCATTGCCGGCCTTTTCGACCTTGTAGGGAACTTGTTTGATCTCGTCCGACACCTCGTCGAACTTCCGGCCCATAAAACGCTTGATCGAATAAAGCGTATTCTCTGGGTTCGTAACGGCCTGGCGCTTTGCGACCTGGCCCACCAGACGGTTGCCGTCCTTTGTAAATGCGACGACAGAAGGCGTCGTACGCCCGCCCTCGCTGTTTGTGATAACGACGGGTTCGCCGCCCTCCATGACCGCGACGACCGAATTGGTCGTTCCGAGGTCAATACCGATGATCTTCGCCATATTCTTTTATTCTCCCAACAATATAAGTGCGTGCTCTCGATACAATACTTCTAACTTGAGCATTTATAGATGATAAAGGTTGAGTGTGTTATTGTCAAGTTTAATCTTACGCCCAGAAATATGCCGGAAAACTGTGATATCACTACAATTTCCAGCGGAAGTGCGGTAGAATCGGACATTTCCTATATTCCAGGACGATTCCCATTTGGTTATGAGCGACGGTACATCCGAGATCACTCAGATACTGCACGACTGGAACAGGGGTGACGAAAGTGCAAGCGAGCGTCTTTTGCCGTATGTTTACGATGAGCTGAAACGTCAGGCTCGTCGTCTAATGTCGCGCGAGCGTGTTGATCACACGCTCCAACCGACGGCTCTCGTTCATGAGGCGTTCCTGCGGCTCGCAAAGCAGGGCGGCGTCGATTGGCAGAATCGCAGCCATTTCTACGGAATAGCGTCACGCCTGATGCGGCAGGTACTTATTGACCACGCACGCCAGCACGGCGCGTCGAAACGCGGTTCCGCACAGATCCATTTCTCACTTGACGATGTGACGATCCCGGTCGAGACCCGCGCGAGCTCGATCCTTGCGCTCGATGAGGTTCTCGCGCGTCTGGAGACCGTTGACGAACGCCAGGCAAAGATCGTTGAAATGCGATTTCTCGGCGGCCTGAGCAATACGGAGATCGCGGAAGCTCTGGATATCTCCGAGCGCACTGTCCTGCGGTCATGGTCGGTCGCAAAGCTCTGGCTTTACCGCGAACTGACACGTTCATAGACATCGGTTGTCGCGATCCGGTTCGCATTTCCGCATTTAGGTTTAAGGATCTATTTCTGATTCGCAAGGAAACTCATCCAATGACCGAACAAGATCGGGAAAAGATCAATGATGTCGTTGCCGATGCACTAGCTTTGGATGCGGACGCAAGGCCCGCCTTTCTTTTGAGGGCAGGGTTGACCGAACAAGAACTCGCTGAGGCACGGTCGCTGCTATCGGTCGCTGACGGGGCGGCCTCGATACTCGATGCACCCGCGCTGGAGTTCTCAAAGGACTTTCTCGTCGAGACGGATACTGAAAGCCTCACAGGTAAGACGATCGGGCCGTTTACGATCATCAGAGAGCTCGGCCACGGCGGTATGGGCGCCGTTTACCTTGCCTCGCGAAAGGTTGGCGATAAGGACCAGCTCCTTGCACTAAAGCTCTTAAAGCGCGAGATGAATTCAAGCCTCTTTCGACAGCGTTTTGAGCAGGAGCGCGAGATCCTGGCAACTCTTAACCACCCGAATATCTCAAGTCTCGTCGATTTTGGAGCTGCAGAAGACGGTACGCCGTACTTTGCAATGGAGTATGTTGACGGACTTCCGATTGACGAATTCTGTTCGCGTAATAAATACGGCTGCGACGATCGGCTGTCGCTTTTCCAAAAGGTCTGCTCGGCAGTATCGTCGGCACATCGCAGCCTCGTCGTACACCGCGACCTAAAACCATCCAACATACTTGTAACCAGCGACGGCACGCCGAAATTGCTCGATTTTGGCATCTCAAAGATCCTGAGTTCGGCTGAAGGACAAGACGAGGCCGCGACCGTTACGCGTCTCGGAGCGATGACGCCGGGTTACGCCTCGCCTGAACAGCTAAATGGCGAAAGCGTCACGACCGCGACGGATATTTACAGCCTCGGTGTCATTCTCTTTGAACTGCTCTCGGGACATCGTCCTTTCGAAGAGAAAGAAAGGGATCTGAACCGTATTCTACGCGCCGTTGCGGAAGATGATCCGCCGCCGCCGTCTTCAAAAGCAGACACCGGCCAAATCGCCGAGAAACGTGTTCCGTTATCAAGCGAAGATCGACCGGATGAGGCGCGAACGCTCCCGAACCCTGTGCGGCTGGAAACCGGTCGGGAAAGTGTAAAGGAAAAGGGGCCGATCACAGCTCTTCGGCCACAGGAGATCCGCGGTGACCTCGACCGTATCGTCTTAAAATCGCTGCAGAAGGAACCCGAACGCCGTTATCTGTCCGTTGACGCCTTCAGCGAAGACATCGGCCGCTTCCGCGAAGGCCGGCCGGTCACCGCACGGCCAAGCTCGTTGCTCTATCGGACAGGAAAGTTCCTTCGCCGTAATCGTCCGATGGCGATCGTCGGCGCTCTGCTCGCTCTCGCGATCGTTGCCGGCATTATCGCAACCTTGTGGCAGGCCAGGGTCGCCGCGACCGAACGTGCAAGAGCCGAAAGGCGGCTGGCCGATGTCCGGGAGTTAGCCAATTCCTTCCTGTACGAGATCACGCCCGAGATCGAACGCCTTCCCGGTTCGACTCCGGCAAAGGTTAAGCTCGTCTCACGTGCGCTCGAGTACCTCAATCGGCTAAGTGCCGATCCGAATGCGGGTTCTGACCCTGAAATTCTGCGGGAGACCGCACGTGCATACCACATGGTCGGCGACGTTCAGGGAAATCCGATGGCGCCGAATATCGGTGATTCAAAGGGCGCGAAGGTAAGCTTTCAGAAGGCCCTGGACATTCGCCTTGGCCTGCTGGAAAGATCCCCGAACGACGTAGCCTTGATTGCCGGGCTTGCCGACGATTATCAGATGCTCGGCCTTCTCGAATCGTACGGCGACGATATTGAAAAGGCAGCACCTTTGCTCGACCGGGCGCTTGAGCTCCGCAAACAGGTGATCGCCATGGATCCCGCAGATTTCGAAGCTCGACGCAAACTCGCCCTCACGGTTCGTCAACGCGGCTATATCCCTTTCTACGATGGCGATAACAAGGCGGCGATCGAATACTATCGGCAGTCGCTCGACCTTTTTGAAAGGCTGCACGCCGAGCAGTCCGATAATGATGACGTCGCGCTGGACCTCTACTATTGTTATGTAAATATCGGCGAAGCTCAGGGCTGGGACGGTGAGTACAAGACCGCCGCAGAGAGTATCGACAAAGGCCTTGGCCCGATCGAAACTATCGCGGCACGCCATCCTCTCGACCGCACCTTTCAGCGGACACTCGGCCTTGCTTACTCAAAGCGAGCCGATAGCCACGCTGACCTTGAAGAATACGACCGCGGTGTTGCTATGTTCGGAAAGGCCCTCGAGGTCGCAAAAAAGACCTCCGAGGGGGACCCGACCGACCTGATGGCAAAACGCGACCTCGCTCTCGCCTATAAGAAACTTGGCGAGTGCCAGGAGAACGCAAAGCAACTCGACGCTTCGCTGCTGTCGATCGAAAGCGCGCTCGCTGTCTTTAGCGAACTAAGGGCCGCCGACCCGAACCGTGCCGAAGCCGCATATGACGTTGCGAACACGACATTTTCGCTTGGCATGACCTTGACGACGATGAAACGGTACGCAGAAGCCCGCAAGAATCTCGAAAATGCACGTGATGCCTTTGCGGAAGTCATCAAAACCAATCCTGCCAACACCTATGCCCGCCGTATGTCTGCGCACACCTTTATCGAACTTGCGAAAGCTCTTGCCGGCCAGAATGCCGACAAAGCGGCGATCGCTCAGCCATGGCGGCTTGCGTTGGATACGTTTGACGGCCTAAAGGCAGAGGGGAAGTTTGAAAAGGTCGATGATCTGGCGTACGCAGACCTTCAGAAGAAACTCGGCATTTTCTAGTCGCCGCGTTGCCCGCCCCTTTGTTTCGCAGCCGCATCGGCCTTCATCAGACCCGCAACCTGGAAGATATAGTGTATGCCGGAGACGACCGCGAAGAACGCGACCGTGACGTAAACGGTCGGCAGGTAAAAGCCGCGTAGCTGCGGATAGACCGCCGCGATCAGAATGGCGATCACGCCGAAGACCTGTACGAATGTACTCGCTTTCCCTAACCACGAAGGTTTGAAACCGCGAAAGCCCGTCATCAGGCTGATCGCACCGGCGACCGCGATTATCAGAATGTCGCGCCCGATCACGACGATCGTAACGTATGGTTCGACCGGCAGATGCCGCGGCGGATTCGGGCCGAAGACCGCCGGGATCGAAAGGATGATGAACGCCGTCGTCATCAAAAGCTTGTCCGCGATCGGGTCGATGATCGTCCCGAGTTCGCTCTCCTGCTTCAAGGTCCTTGCCAAAAAGCCGTCGATGCCGTCCGAAAGACCCGCACCCGCGAACACGATCAAGGCCCAGCCTTCGTGGCCGTAGACCATCAACATCGCAAAGATCGGAATGAGCGCCATTCGCAGGAACGTCAAAACGTTTGCGACCGTCAAGATGCGTGTTGAATTCGTGTTCGTCTGATCAGGCATCTTTCTTTGCGCTTCGTAGCGTAAGCAGCGATATCTCCGGCGGGCATTGATATCGAACGGGGAGAACGACGGTGCCGATGCCCCGAGTAATATAGATCTGTGCAGAATTCCGCTCGTGCAGGCCGCTCGAGAGCTTCCTGCGGCGAATGATGCGTTTTTCTTTGTCGCGGAGCTTGATCTGGCCGCCGTGCGTATGGCCGCTCAGCGTAAGATCGACACGTCTTTTGACCGACTGGCGAAAGATGACGGGATTGTGGGCAAGCAAGATCTTCACCTCGTCGGGGTAAGAACCTTTCAGCGCGGCCGCAAGGTCCGTCTGCCCGACCATGTGATCGTCAACACCGCCGAGCCAGAAGGACGAACCGTCGCCGCTGCCCAATCTGAGGCCCTCGTTAACGAGCATCGTGATACCTTCTCCGCGGAAAAGCTCTGTTACGAGGTTCGCATCGGTCCAATGATCGTGGTTGCCGAGACACGCGAATGTGCCCATCGGCGAACGCAGTTTTGCAAGCGTCTCGGCGACAGGGGCGATATACGCGCTGTCATGCGAAACATAATCACCCGTCAAGAGGACGATGTCGGGCTTTAGGCGATTTGCGAATTTAACGGCACGCTCGATGTGCTTTAGGTCCGTAAAAGGACTGTGGTGTATGTCCGAAAGATGAACGCATTTCAGGCCATCGAGCTTTTTCGGAAGGCGATCGAGCGTGATCTCTATACGTTCGAGCGAGAGCGTCGTCGCCTCGTTCATCGCATCCTTTGCACGTTTAGAAAGGTTGCCGGCGAGCTTGCGCAATGGCCGCTCGGATGCAACGTATGCGTTTATCCTATCGCCTAACCTTGTGCGTTTTGCCCCGGTATTGTCCATCTATCGTTTTATACGCATTACGCAGCCAAAACGCGCAGGAATTTTCGCTTGCCGACCTGTAGAAGTACGCCTTCCCCAGTGATCTCGATCTCGCTGTTTGCGGCCGTCGCCTTTTCGCCATTCACTTTGACGCCGCCTTGCTCGATCAGGCGTCTAGCCTCGCCTTTTGACGTCGCAAGGCCGGTGTCTGCAAGCAGTTGCGCGAGAGCGTGTGTACCGGACGCAAGTCGCTTCTCATCGATCTCGTCCGGGATCTCTTTCTGCACGAATTGCCGCGTGAAGGCATCCTCTGCTTCGTCAGCCGCAGCCTGTGAGTGAAAGTCCTTGATGATGAGCTTCGCTAAGTTCACCTTCAGGTCGCGCGGATTCTTACCCTGCTCGACCTGCGATCTCAGATCTGAAATTTCAGATTCCGTGAGGTCAGTGAGCAGCTCATAATAACGCCACATCAGCTCATCGGAGATCGACATTACTTTGCCGAACATCGAATCCGCCGTCTCGTCGATGCCGATGTAGTTGTTGAGCGACTTCGACATCTTGTTGACGCCGTCAAGCCCCTCGAGAAGCGGCGTCGTCAAGATCACCTGCGGCTCGAGGCCGGCCTCACGCTGCAGGTTTCGGCCCATCAGGAGGTTGAATTTCTGGTCCGTTCCGCCAAGCTCAACATCTGCATCGAGAGCCACGGAGTCGTACCCTTGTATCAGCGGGTAAAGCAGTTCGTGCAGCGAGATCGGCTTTTCCTCCGCGAGGCGTTTTGTAAAATCGTCGCGCTCGAGGATCTGCTTTACGGTCGTCCGCGCACAAAGCTTTACAAAATCCGCCGCGTCGAATTTGTCCATCCATTCGCCGTTGAATCGCAGTTCCGTCTTTTCGGGATCGAGCAGCTTGAACATCTGTCGTTTGTAGGTCTCGGCGTTCTGATTGACCTCTTCGCGGGTAAGCGGCGGCCGCGTTACGTTCTTGCCCGACGGATCGCCGATCATTCCCGTGAAATCGCCGATCAGGAAGATGACCGTATGGCCGAGGTCCTGAAACGCTTTCAGTTTTCGGATCACGACCGTGTGCCCGAGATGAATGTCCGGCGCCGTCGGGTCAAGCCCCAGCTTCACGCGCAGCGGTTTGCCGGTCTTTTCCGAGCGTTCGAGCTTCTTTCGCAGGTCTTCCTCGCGAATGAGGTCGACCACGCCTTTCTTCAAAAATGAGATCTGTTCGTCAACTGTCATCGAGGTTTCGATTATAGCAATGAGCCACGCGGATTAGCATCTACGGCCCAGGAAATGCTGTACACATTGGTCAAAATGACCGATTCACTAGATCTATTTTCAAAAACTATGCTGAACTCGCTTGACAGTCATAAAAGATGGGCATAAATTTGTTCAGCTTTATTTTTTTCAACCTACATCCCTAAGGCTTTTCATATATGTTTCGGCATCATTTTTTCGCTTGCTTCGATAAAGCGTAAATATGCGGCGGCGTCTTTGACGGCTCGCCATTTTTTCGGCACGTTTCAGCACATTATCTGAGGAGGATAATCATTGTGAAAAAGCTTTTAGTGATCCTTGCGGTAGTCGTTTCGACGTTGATCGCGGTCGGGATCGTATCAAAACACGCAGAGGCAAATCGAGCCGTGTTCGGCTCAGGCTCGCAGGACGAACTCGCCCTTGCAAAAGCAAAAAGCCTCGACATTCTTCGCGATCAGGCGACACGCCGGCTTATCGGTAACCCCGATGAGTTTGAGGTTCAAAAGGTCGAGATCGACAAACTCGGCATGGCACACACGCGCGTTCGCCAGACGGTGAATGGCGTACCGGTTTGGGAAGGCGAGGCGATCGTGCATCTGAATCGCGACGGATCGCTCGCGACGATCACAGATGACCTCAAAGAAGGCATCGCCATCAATACTTCGCCGAACCTCGCTCGCGAGGACGCCATTCGCGACGCAAATCAGATGTATTCCGGCACGGCGAAGATCAGCGACAAACCGCGCGTCGATATGTACATCTTCCGCGGTGAGGACCGCGACCATCTCGTCTATCGCGTTGAGACACCGCACATCGACGGCTCGGATGCTTCGGACGTTCCCGTGATCTTCGTCGATGCACAGACGGGCGAGAAGGTTTACGAATACAACAACCTTCAAACCGGTACTGGCTCGTCGCTCTACAGCGGAACCATCACGATCAACACGAGCCAGTCCGGCTCGACCTATTATATGGAGGATCTCAGTCGCAAGCAGGGAACCTTCAATATGAACTCGACCGGCAATGAGAACACCGGTGCCGGCGGTACGCAATCGCGTTTCACCGATACGGACGACAACTGGAACGCAACGATCCAGCGCGCCGGCGTCGATGCACATCACGGTGCGGCAACGACGTACGACTTCTATCTGAACGTCCTCGGCCGCAACGGTATCGACGGTTCGGGCGGTCCGGGTGTTACGACCGCTGCTGCCAATAGCTCGATCTCACTGATCACTTCGCGTGTTCACTTCGGTTCGAGCGGAGCGTATAACAACGCCTTCTGGTACAACAATATGATGTCGTACGGCGACGGTGACGGCACGAACTTCACGCCGCTGACGACGATCGACATCTGCGGCCACGAGATGACGCACGGCGTTACCGAAAGGACCGCAAATCTCACCTACTCGAAAGAGTCAGGCGCTCTCAACGAATCCTGGTCCGACATCATGGGTTCGATGGTCGAACTCTATGCCGACGGCGGTGTCGTTTCCGGCGATACTTGGAAGATCGGTGAGGACGCATACACGCCCGGAACCTCGGGCGATGCTCTTCGCCGCATGGACAACCCGAATGCGGTCGGTGACCCCGATCACTATTCGCTTCGTCTCTATCCGGGAAGCTGCACGCCCTCGACGTTCAACGATAACTGCGGCGTGCATACGAATTCGTCTATCTCGAATCACGCGTATTATCTGATCGCGAATGGCGGCACGAACCGCGTAAGCGGCATTGCTGTTACCGGTATCGGAGAATCCGCGGCCGAGCAGATCTTCTACCGAGCTCTCGTCACCTATATGAGCTCCGGAACGAACTTTGCGGGTGCGAGGACGGCGACCTTGAACGCGGCAACCGACCTTTACGGTTCCGGCAGCTCGCAATACAACGGCGTTGCCACCGGTTGGTGCGCAGTAGGTGTTGGCTCATGTCCGAGCGGAACACCAACTCCGACGCCAACAGCGACCCCGACAGCAACTCCAACCGCTACGCCGACCCCAACGCCGACGGCCACTCCTACCCCGACGCCGACACCGACACCGACTCCAACGCCCACACCGGGCGGTAACATCGTCGTCAACGGCGGATTCGAAGGTACGTTCAGCCCGTGGACAAACACCGGTAACGGCACGTTCTGGGTCGATCCCGGCAACTATCCGCATAGCGGCTCTGGCTACGCGTACTTCGGTGAGAGCAACAGCACGTCCGGCAGCACGTACCAGACCGTTACGATCCCGTCATCGGCTTCCGGTGCTTTCAGCTTCTGGCTGAACGTTACCTCGAGCGAAACGACGACGTCGCGGCAGTACGACAAGCTGTATGTCGAGATACGCAGTACGTCCGGCAGCTTGAAGAAGAGGCTTGCGACATACAGCAACCTCAATAAAGCGGCGGCCGGCGTGTATTCGCAAAAGTCGTTCAGTCTTTCGGCGTATAAAGGGCAAACGGTACGCGTTCAGTTCCGCGTAACGAACGATTCGTCGCTCCCGACGACGTTCCGCGTGGACGACGTATCGCTGCAATAACCGGCCTCAAGCCGATCTGACCAAAGCCGCCTGGGACATCAAACTGTCTCCGGCGGCTTGTTTCTTGCCTCGTGCCGCAGCCCGCAGTGTCCGTAGCCCGTCCGTCAGTAAGGGCTCAGCGTCGTTCCCACTCTCTACAACAACCGAGAAAATACCGCCCTCTCCCTCTGCGTCCTCTGCGGGCCTCACTTCGCGAACTTTGCGTTTTCTGCTTATCGAACTCACGCTCTCTCTCTTTGGTTCAAACGCAATGACTTCGCAAAGCTCCCTAAGACGGCGCCGCGAGATCCTTCCACTTCGCATCTTCTGCGGCCTTTCCTTCGCGGCCTTCGCGGGTCTCGCTTCGCGAACTTTACGTTTTCTGCCGATCGAAGACGCATTTGTCTTGTCCTTTCACTTTCCGCATTGGCTTTTACGCAAAGGACGCAAAGATATTCGCAAAGGTCTCAAGGACGTTGCCGCGAGATTCTTTTTTCCCTTTGCGTCCTCTGCGGGCTTCACTTCGCGTCCTTCGCGGGTCTCGCTTCGCGACCTTCGCGTTTTCTGCCAAACCAAGCCGCATCCTCTCTCTGGCATTTTTCACGTTGGTTTAAACGCGAAGAACGCAAACACTTTCGCAAAGTTCGCGAAGACGCTACCGCGAGATTCTTTCTCGTTGCGTCCCCTACGGCCTTTCCTTCGCGTCCTTCGCGGGCTTCACTTCGCGAACTTTGCGTTTTCTGCCAATCGAAGACGCATCTTCTTGTCTTTTCACTTTCCGCATTGGTCTTAACGCAAAGGACGCAAAGTTATTCGCAAAGTTCACAAAGACGCTGCCGCGAGATTCTTTCCCTTTGCGTCCTCTGCGGGCCTCGCTTTGCGGCCTTTGCGTTTTCTGCCGATCGAACTCACGTTCTCTCTCTTCACTCTCTTAATGCAAAAACTGCCCAATTCAGTTGTCAAACATCAACCAACCACAAGAAGAATATCCGACCGTATCAGCCATTTGAACCCCAAAATGCACGGATCGTATGAAAATGCACAAAACGCACGAATTGATACAAAATGCACAGAATGCACAAACGGCCGTCTCGGCTGACGGGGTGGTTCTTGCTTCCTGTCCTCAGCACGCTCGTGTCCGCCGCCCAGCGACCTGTTATGCTTTCACAAGGGTCGATGACGTCATTCCTGCTCAAAAATTTTGCGCGCGTATGGAAGAAGCTGCCGAGGAGCGGCCGCATCTTTCTTGCACGGATCACGCAAAAGAAATTCACGGCCTCGGTCGCGGGTGTTATTACCAACGCGGAAGGCCGCGTGCTTGTTTTGGATCACGTTCTGCGTCCTGCCTCGGGGTGGGGCCTGCCGGGCGGCTTTATGAAGCATTTTGAGCAGCCGATTGACGCTCTCAAACGCGAGATACGCGAGGAAACGGGTATTGAGCTTGCGAACATTGAGCTCTACCGTGTCCGCACGCTAAAACGGCACATTGAGTTCATTTTTACAGGCTCAGCGGAAACGGCGGGCGAGGTAAAGAGCCGTGAGATCACGGCGGTCAGGTGGTTTGACCCGGCACACCTTCCGGCGGAGATGAACGTCGATCAGCAGTTCCTCATTCGGAAGGTTTTTGGTCTCGATCTTTGAAAATCTGCCGCCTAGTCGTAAAATCAAAGTTTCCGATTTTTTTTTCATCACTGGAGTTACTACAAAATGGTCAACCTTATTCCGCCGCCAGAAGATGTTATGCAGATCCTGATCGAAACAGGTGCATACCGCCGCGGCCACTTTATCTACCCGAACGGAAAACACGCGTCGCACTATTTTCAAATGCCGCTTGCCTTTCGTTACTACGATAACGCACGCATCCTTTCCGTTGCCCTGAGCCGGCTTTTCCGTATGGAGAAAGGGATCGCGGGCCGCCTGCCGAAAGTATCCGTGATCAGCCCAAGCCCGGGCGGCATTATGGTAGCGTTCGGCGTCCGCGAGGCGTTGGGCGCGCAGCAGATCTATTGGGCAGAGATGGAGAACGGCACACGGCAGTTCCGCCAGTTCCTATCGGAATATGAGGTGTATCCTGCGATCATCGTTGACGACATCAACCGCTCGGGCCGTGCGATCAACGAGACGATCGCGCTCGTGAAAGAACTTGGCACAGAGGTTATCGGCATCGGGACGATCGCTAAATTCGAGGACGCGCCTAACGAATACGATGGCATTCCGGCCAAATCGCTTCTAAGTTTTGATGTGAATTTCTACGATTCGGAAGAAGAATGGAAAAACTCGCGAAGCGCTTCGGACGTGAGCGAGGAAAAGGTTCGTTATTAGTTGGCGGACGGCTGAAGGTTGAGCGATCGACCTTCAGCCAAGACACTCCCCAAAACACTCCTAGATCTCGTGTCGGTTCGTGAGGGCCTTATCCATCGTTACCTCATCGACGAATTCCAGATCGGAACCGACCGGCATTCCCATCGCGATACGCGTTACCCGAACTCCCAAAGGTTTCAATAGACGCGCAATATAATTTGCAGTTGCCTCGCCCTCTGTCGTCGGGTTCGTCGCGACGATGATCTCCTTTACTTCGATGCCATCGTTATTTTCCGGCCGCAATCTCGTAAGCAGATTGTTGAGCATAAGTTCGTCCGGCCCTATGCCGCGGATCGGCGAGAGCGAACCGTGCAGGATGTGATAAAGCCCTTTGTACGAACGTGTTTTCTCGATTGCGACGAGGTTGTAAGGCTCTTCGACGATACAGATCTGCGAGCGGTCGCGTTTCGGATTCGCGCAGTACAGACATGGATCGACGTCCGTTAAGTTATTGCAGACAGAGCAGAAAACGATCCGCTCTTTCACTTCCAACAACGCACGCGCGAACACCTCGACATCCGTTTGCGGCTGCCGCAATACGTAGAACGCAAGGCGCTGAGCGGACTTCCCGCCGATCCCCGGCAGGCGTTTGAATTCGTCGATCAGTTTTGCGACCGGCTCAGAATAATCAAGCATATTTTCCAATACGAACGTTCAGAACGCATGGCAAAATACCCGCGTACCGACCTCCGCATTTTCGAACCTAGATCATTCCCGGCGGGAGCATTCCGCCAAGCTGGCCTTTGAGTGATTCTTCGACCTTGCGGCGCGCTTCGTTGAGAGCAGCAACGGTGAGGTCTTGGATCATCTCCACATCGCCATCTTTGATAAGCTCAGGCGAGATCGTAACTGCGATGACCTCAAAATCGCCACGCATTTTGACCGTTACCACACCGCCGCCGGCCGCCGCCTCGACGACCAAATTCTTCATCTCGCGGCTCATTTGCTCCTGCATCTGCTGAGCTTGCCGCATCATCGAACCAAGGTCCATTCCACCCGGTAACTTCATACGTTTTTCTCCTTAACCAACGATTCTAACATTTGACCGATCTCGATGTCTTGGTCGTCTGGAGGGTTTAGGTGATATTATCGTTGGCGCAAAATCAAAACGCCCCCTCCAGTGATCGGACGTTCTCTTTAACAAATAGGAGATCTATTGAACCATGGCTTCTTTATCGAAGACATCCGTCGTTATTCCACTCATTATCCTGATCGCAGCCGCCCTCGGCTGCAAGAATCTTGGCTCAAACAATAATAATTCGTCGGCACCGGCCAATAGCGCGTCAACCGAGAAAGCCAGTCCTACGCCGGCTACGGTCGAAGCCAATGACGATGGAACCATTCCATCGGGAACCGGTGTTGAAAAAGAAAAACCTGCCGCCGGCAAAGGTAACGTTCAGGGTAAAGCGCTTTTCAATGACCAGCCTGCAGTTGGTGTAGAGGTAAAACTCTGCGAGAAATTCAATAGCATTATGGGCGGCTGTACGGGCAAATCATACACGACAAAAACCGACGCTAACGGCGAATACTTGATCAAGGACGTTGCACCAGCCACCTATGATGCCCTCACAGTTCGCGTTTTCAATGCTAACTACTATGTTTTTGCAACATCGGGTGTTATCTCGGCCGCAAAGTACAAGATCGAGCCCGATAAGACCTTCTTTGCTCCGGTAACAAATCTCTTCAAGAACGACCTGAAGGTTACCGATCCGAAGATGAATGCGAAGGTTGGCGGCTCCGGTATCGTGGTCAAATGGAACGCCTATCCTGATGCTGCCTACTACAAGGTCAGTGTCTATGCAGACTCGCAGAGCGGCGCTGAGGTGAATCTCGATTACGTCAACAAACGTGTTGACGCAACTGAATTCACGCTCGATACGCCGCTCAAACCGGGCAAGTACTGGGTCAAGATCGAGTCGTTCAACAGCAACGACACAAAGCTATCGGAAACCAACGATAACGTGGACTTTACCGTAACCGGCTAGTGTCCCATAGCCTTTGATGGGCGGATCCGTACGAATAGCTGCCAACCGCCGTGTGTCGTACCGCCGTAAACCGGCGTGAGCGTGGCGGGGTTCGAGTTTGCCGTCAACATTCCGCCCAGGCCGACATCAATGCCCTTCTGGCTATAGATGTCGCGAACATAGCCGACCGAATACGCACCGACCCAGAACAGGCCGTGGCCGTAGCTGTGATCGAGTACGAGTTCGTGTGCCGATTTTTCTACGCGTTCGAGGCGCCCGAAGATCGCGTTCTTCTGAAAATCAAAGTTGCTCTCAAAAAGAAACGCATTCGATCGCTCTCCGTTGCCATAATTCTGTCCCCAGACAAACGTGCTCGCCCAATTCTTGTCCTTGCCGAACGGCCGGTTGTAGATCGCCGATGCCGTTGTCTTTCGAAGAATGCGAAGCTCGGGTTCGAGCGGCTCGGGGTTACGAAGATAGCCATGCGACACCTGAAACGAAAGGTCGCGTGTCGGGTTCCACGAGACGCGGCCGCTGAATGAGTTCAGTCGCGGTTTGTCGAACGCCCAGCGGTTCTCGTCCGGCTCTGTGCCGTTGAAGGCACTCGCCTCGAACTTCATCTTGCCAAGCGAGAATCCCGCGGTCAATACGCCCCACGTTATGTGCGTTGCGTCCTGCCAGTGGTGCGAGATAGGCGCGTCTGGATTGTTCGCACCCGAAGCTCGGTGCATGAACATCGCGGGTCCAAGCGCCGGCTCGCCCGGCAATCCGCCGTAAAAGTAGATCGAGCGCTTGTCGTCGAACTTGTACGAATACGTGACCGCGAGTTCGGACACAAAATCGTGCGGATGCTGCCGATCGTGTACGGGCTGGCCGTGGTACTGTTCACCGCTTTGGTAGAGTAGCGGATAGCCGTAACCACGCTGCGTCAGCGCGTCGATGCTAAACATCGTGCGGATACCGATCTGGCCGTTCTTTCCCGCGGGACGCGAATACATTGCCATCAGCATATTCGGCGCGTCAAAACGCGAACGCGAACCTTTGCCCGCGACCGAGACATCTCGGCTTCCGCCTATGGTCGTGTAGCGCAGAAATGCCGCACCCATCAGCATCAACATTCCGCCGTCCTTGTAATGCTTCATATAGGCGTACATCGGTGTCGAATCCGGGACCCACGCCGTTCCCGAGCTTTCGCGGCTCATCGGATCGCCAATACTGACGGTCGATGCCATCTGCATCTCGCCGTGCTTCTCGCCGTCCATTCCCGGCATCTTGTGGCCCGTATGATCCTCAGTCGGCTTCGGTGTTTCTGATGGAGTTGGATGATGGCCTTTGTGCGGATCGGCCGACGTCGGCATCGGCTTGTCGTCGCCCGACATCACATGATGATCGTGTCCTGCGGGCATTTTGCCGCTTTTTGCGCCGACATTGATCGATCCCCACATGCCGCCTTTTGCGTGGCCCGTAACGCTGCAAAAGTATTTGAAGGAACCTGTATCGTTCGCCTGAATGACGATCTCCTGAGCGTGCCACGTCCTCTGATTGACAGCCGGATCGAGTTTTGAAGAACCGGCGGTCATCGCAAGCGAAGGCTGAGCGGTAAAATCGCCCATCACGTGCCCGACGCGCAGATCGTGCAGCATATCGGCATCTTTGTTCACAAACAGGATCTTCAGGACGGCACCTTCAGGAACATTCAACGTCGGGTTCCGCATTCCTTGTATGCGGTAAGAGAGCATATCGCTCTCGGGGCCGGTCGCAACCACGAGACGGATCTCTTTCTGAGCAAAGGTAAGTGTGCCCTCGCCCTTGACGCCAAGGTCACGTGTCTTCTCGGCTGCCAGCAACTCATCAAAACTTACTGTCTTAGCAGCGCTTGATACGAGCTTGAAAGGCTCGTGTTGCGCAAATGCGGTTGTCGCAAAGGCGATCGCAATTGCGGCAAAGAATATGATCTTTTTCACTTCAAAATAACTCCCTTTTCCAAACGGAAAAATACAAGGCCATCCGGACAAACATTTGTCCGGCACCGAATGAGCCCCAGGCAAACTTACCCGGCGCGAAAAATCTACTTGGGTTGTCGGTCTTTTACGAGCCTTGTGGCGGCGGGCCGCGGGAGTGAATGCGCGGAGGGTCAGGCAGATCGGGGTCGAGCTCCAATGCGCTGACAAGAGCAGACGAAATTTGCTTTTCGGACGTGGGCCCGACCAGCGATGGAAACGTCTCTGCGAGAGCAGCTGGCTCTTTTGTGATCCTCTCCGGCGTTGATTTGTCTGCCGCATTCGGCCTTTCTGCGAAAATGCAGATGCAATCGCTGTCGGCGGCAACACCTTCGGGAGTTGATGCGGTTTGGTGAGGCGAGTCGTGACACGACATTGGCACGGCCTTCACCTCGTGATGAGCACACAGACAGGTCGGCGCTGTGAGCGCAAGCAGCGACAGCACCGCGAGCAACGCGGGCAAGATCACCTTTAACCTGTATTCGTACCTCATCATCAAAAGATTAGAATTATAGCAACTCGCCCGCCAAACAATAAACAATAAAGTGCAACAAGCCGTAAGATATTTGAGACACGGATACTGCTCATGAGAGGCAATAGACGGTCGATCCGTGTTAGAATTCCACGAGTTTGAATCATCTTCAGGAAAGTTCGATCTTATGAAACACTGCCCGAATTGTGATGCGACGTACGACGAGGAAGTGATCCGCTTTTGCACGAAAGACGGAACGCCGCTGATCGAGGATGTCGAGCCGCGGTTCTCGGCATTGCCTAGCGAGAGTTTGCCGCGGCCGAGCGAGCCGCTCGAGCCAGTCGAGGATGATGACGATGCAGGCGAAGTGACTGTCGTTCGCCGGCCGGGCAGCACACCCGGCGCTGCGGTTCCGCCACCGCCACCTTCGATCGAGGAACTGAATGCCGCCGTTCCGCCGCCGCGTTCGGGCGAGCGGATCGTGATCTCAACAAATCCCGAACCTCAGCAGCCGCAATTTCAGCAGCAAGTTCGTCCCGTACAGCAGCGTCCGCAAGGCTATTACGCCCCGCCGCCTCCGCCGAATACGATGAAGACGGTCGTACTCACCGTTATCGGCACATTGCTTGTCGTCGCAGCGGGTGCCGTGCTCTATTCGTTCCTCCGCCGTGATGTGCCTGCGGCAAATACAAATTCGAATTCCATCTTCGCTAATCAGAATGCGAACCTGAATTCTAATGTGGGATTTGACGCGAATTTCCCATTCAACACTTCTACATCGCCAACGCCGGCGAACTTCAACATCAACACGAACCTGAAGACACCGACACCGACACCTACGCCAAAGCCTTCGCCAAGCCCGACCGAAGAGCCTGAGGAAAGCCCGACACCGACGCGTTCGCCAACGCCACGGCCGTCAGCGACACCTCGCCCGAGCACTTCGCCGACGCCTCGACAGGGCCCGCGTCCAACGCCGAATCCGGATAACGACGATTAAGTTATGTTCTATTCGGATCTATTCGCTGCCTCTAGCGCAGCTTCGACGGCCTTGCGCGCGTCGATAACGCCCCAACCCTGTCGGTCGACCTCGTAATTCGGAAGGCGTTCGGCCGTCGAGATCAGAATATTCTTAACCTCTGAAGGCGTTAGGTTTGGTGAGGCTTCGATCATCTGTGCAGCGACCGAAGAGACGATCGGTGCCGCAAAGCTCGTCCCGTCAACGTACTTGTAATGTGCGGTTATGACGTTCTCACGGCGGATCTTGAGAGTGATGATCTGGCGTATGCTGTGCGGTTCGCGATCGGCGGCGGCATCGAGTTCCGGATCGATCCCCGGATATTTTTCAAGGATCTCGTAAAGCTCTTCGTCTGGTGCGGCATCCAGCATACTCAGCAACTCTGCCTGCGCAGCGGTCGGTGTATTAGGCAGGATCGGGGCCGGAACCCAGATCGAAGACGCGATCACCTCGGGTTTCTGCAGGCCGTCAACGGTCGGCCCGTATGACGAGCGGTACATTCCGCGGCGTGCACGATTAAGCGAGTTGTGGTCGTCGAGTCCGCCGACAGCTATGCACGACGGAGCGCTTGCGGGCGGCACGACGGGATGGCCGGGAACATGGCCCGCGTTCCCGACCGCGCAAACTACCAAGATGCCCTCGCGTGAACATTCCTCGACCGCCTGCGAGACGGGATCGTGCAGATAGCTCGCAACGCCGTCACCGCCTGCCGAAATATTTACGATCCGTATGTTGTATTTTTCGCGATGATCGAGGATCCAATTCAGGCCGTCAAGAATATTTTGGTCGGAGATCCGGCCGGTACGGGCAAGCTTTACGAGCACGACCTCGGCCCCCGAGGCTATCCCGCGATAGAAGCCGTTCGAAAGCGAACCGTTCCCCGCGGCAACGACGGACGTCATCATCCCGTGCCAGCTTGCAACGTCCGGTTCAAATAGCGTTGTCAGGTCGCCATCCTCGTCGAGAAGATTGCGGTATGCGATTATTCGGTTCTCGGGCGTGGTCAGATCGACATGCGGGTAAAAGCCGGAATCGAGGAATGCAATGGTTACGCCCTTGCCCGTATATCTTGTATCGGCATCAAGCCTCAAAGGCGTCGATAGGACATGCGAACCATCTTTTTGGACGGCGGCGTCCTTGATGATCTCATCCTTTGCACGCGTAAACAGATCCGCGCACCGCGTACAGACCGTCGAAAAATCTCCAACATCCGGTGCGTTCGCACGGATCAACTTCGCTATATCTTTCGGCAGGCTTTCAAGCGAGGTCCACTCGCCGCGGGCGTCGCGGGAGCATACCGGGCATGCTGTTGTCGGGCGTTGAGTGTCTATTTTCGTACGGTTGCGGCCCGAGGCCGCAGGTTCGATGGCGGGCATCGTTTTTTAGCGTTTCAAGTTTTCCACAAACGTTCGGTAAAATCAACGAACAGAAGAACTTAAAAATCCTCCACTTTTTGTCTTATGCTCACGCACATCGTTTGCTGGAAATACAGGGCAGAGGTTTCCGATGCAGAAAAGGAATCTCATCTCGCTAGACTGAATGCTCTCGTCGGCGTGATACCGGAGATCGAGACGTTTGCCGTCGGGCGCGACATCCTCGGGCTCGACCGATCGTTCGACACGGGCCTCGTCGCGACATTCGCCGACCGCGACGCACTCGATCGATACACGGTCCATCCCGAACATCAAAAGGTAGGCGAACTTGGCAAAAAGCTCGCAGAACGTGCTGTTTCAGTAGATTTCATAACGTAAGAAGTGAAGCTTTTCAAACGCATTCTCATCGCCGTCGCAGCGCTTGTGATCCTCTCGCAGGTGCCTTTCGCTTACAGGCGATACGTGATCGGCCAGGTTGCGGATCAAATCGCAGCAGACAATGCGGCACGAAAGCAGATCGAGGATGCAAGGTTTGATGAATACCGCGGGGTGATCCACGCTCATTCGGCGATCGGCGGGCACAGCAAAGCGACCTTCGACGAGTTGATCGCCGGAGCAAATTCCGCCGGGCTGAATTTTGTCGTGATGACCGAGCATTGGTCGGACAGCTACGACACGTCAGCAATGACGCTCAGCGGAATGCACGGGAACACGCTTTTTGTTGCCGGAAACGAGATCGACACGGCGGACCAAGACCGTATGCTGATGGTGCCGGGCAGCGCCGATGCTGCGGGTCTTCGCCGACTTTCTACTCGTGACGTTGTCAAGAAACTGCACGATGAGCAGCGGCTGGCGCTTGTTACATATCCCGAAAGATTCCACTCGTGGCGTGCCGATATCGACGGCGTCGAGGTGTTCAACCTTCATACGGCCGCGAAGAAGATCAACCGCTTCACCGCACTCTTTGACCTGCTTTGGTCAGGTTCGAGCTATCCCGAGCTCGTTTTCGCACGCTCTTTCACGCGGCCGGACGAAGATCTTGCAAAATTCGACACATACGCCGAGGCTGACAAAACGACGCTGTTTGCGGGCACCGACGCCCATTCGAATATCGGCTTCTACCTGCTTGGCGACGAGACCGGACATCGATTCTTTGGCGTAAAGCTGGATCCGTACGAGCGTATGTTCAGGATAATGCAGGTTCATGTGCTTATCCCGAAAGGAACGCCGTTGACGCAGGAATCTCTGCTTTCCGCCATATCAGAAGGCCGCGTATTTGTTGGAATAGATACACTTGGCGATTCTTCGGGGTTTAGATTCCGTTTTGCGGACCGCGCAATGGGCGAGCGTGCCTCCGCGGCCGAGGCGGGAATGCTGACCGTCGACATTCCGCTCAAAAGCCGCGTAATACTTTATAAGGACGGGAAAAGGACGGCGGATAGTTCGGGCAGCGACCATTATGAATTCAAGCCTGATGGTCCGGGAGTTTACCGGGTCGAGGTCTATCGTGAAGGCCTCGGGAGTGCTTTCCAGGCGATGCCGTGGATAATGTCGAACCCGATCTACATCGCCCCGGCGTCTTGATTTTTGAGCCGGGCAAACGAATTCGAAACTTAAATCATCTTAAACAACGCTACTTTAGAAGCTTTATTTTGCGGTTTAACACGAAATGCAAAGGTTGATCAGATATCTGGCCGCGATCGCAGCGGCCATGATCGTGGGAAGCGTTCCGGCACTCGCTCAGAGCGTCAAACATACACCGTTTGACGTAACGAGCTACAAGATGACGGTCGCTCTCGAACCGGCGTCGCGCCACCTTTCGGCGACGGTCGATGTTGGCTTTACGCCGCTTGAGAACACGCGCTCGGTCGTTTTTGAGCTGAACGGCTCGCTCAAAGTGGAGTCGATCGCACGTGTTGACGCTTCGAACCCTGCCGCAGAACCGACGTCTCGGCCATCAAAGCGCCCGGCAAAGGGCCAGGCTCCAACGCCAACTCCGATCCCCGTCGGTGCTATCACGTTCGTTCAGGATCAGGCGGGTGTTTCCGACCTCGGCCCGAGCGTTCGTATCGATCTTGGCCAGGAGGTTGCAAGCGGCACGCCCGTAACATTGCGTTTCAAATACTCGGGAGTTCTCGATACGCCCGCAGGCGGCCCATTGCTCAACAAACGCCTTGCATTCATCGGCGATAAGCTTGGATACCTGATGTATGCCGCGCGCTGGTTCCCGTTTCACGATTACGCCGCAGACCTTGCCACCGCCGACATAAGCGTTTCGCTGCCCGCGGGCTATCAGGTCGTAGGTTATGATGACACTGCCGCAGGAGCGACGAATGTAAATGGAACGTTCCATTTTGTGCAGTCGCAGCCGGGACTTGTTGGAAATATTGCCTACGGCAAGTATGTGGTCCGTGATCTGAAATTCGGTGGGACCGCGATCAAATTCCTTACCCAACCGGGCCACGACGACCGCGTCGAAGCATATGCCGAGACGATCGGCGACGCACTTGCCGCATACGCAAAGCGATTCGGGCAGGCGTCCTTCGGCAACAAATACACTGTGGTCGAGATCGATGATGAGAGCCTTGATTATTATTCCTCGATCGGAACGCTCTTCATTGCAGGCCGTAATTTCGAAGGCGACCGCGAAGCGGCTCTCGACCGTCTGCAGCGTGAGGCTGCGTATCAGTGGTGGGGCTTGACCGTCGGGCTGAAGTCATTTGACGACGCATGGCTTTCGCAAGGACTCGCCGAATACAGCGCGTACTCGCTACGTGAAGCAAAGCTCGATGGGCCGAAGCTCGAGGAGCTTCATCGACAGCAGCTTGAAAAGGCATTGACGTTTGAGCCGACCGCGTCGCTCTTACGTGCTCCTGCAGCACTGGACGATCAATCATCTGCGTACAAATACATCATGTACGGCAAAGGACCGCTAGTTTTCCGATTGCTTCGCGAAACTGTCGGCAAAGATAAGTTTGAAAAGATCCTGCGCGATTTTCTTTCGCAGTACCGCGGCAAACGCGCGTCGATCTACGATTTTGAGAAGCTCGCGTCAGCGGATGCCGGCGAGAATCTGCGATATTTCTTCGCACGATGGGTCGAGGGAACTGGCGTACCGGAATTCGAGGCCGATTATCAGATCCTACGCACGCGCGGCGGCAAATTCGTAACGCGCGGGACCGTTAAGCAGAATTACGACAATCTACGACTGCCCGTCGATATCGAGCTGCAGAGCGAAGGTAGTTCGGGCAATAAGATCCAAACCGTCGAGGTCGAGGACGCGAGCGCCGATTTCAATATCCAGTCCGACGGCAAACCGCTGAAGGTCATTATCGACCCGCACTACAAACTCTTGCGGATATCGAGCGACCTTCGCGTATCGGCGATCGCACGCCGCGGCATCGAGCAGTTCAAGGAAGGGAATTACTCCGAAGCGCAGACGCAGTTCGAAGCCGCGTTAAAGCTCGACCGCTCTAACGCGTGGGTCTATTACAATCTTGGCCTGCTCTATCTGGAACAGCGGAATTACGACGTGGCGATCGACAATTTCAAGGCCGCGCTTGCCTCGGGCAACATTGACCCGTCCTGGCTCACCGTCTGGGCGAATATCAAGATGGGTAATGCCTATGACGCAAAAGGCGACCGTACACGTGCCGTCGCTGCATACAAACGTGCCGAGTCCGACCCGAGCGATTACGACAATGCTCAGGACGCCGTAAAACGTTATCTCGGTACGCCGTACGACCCGCGAGCACAAAAGAACACGGCTACGATCAAGTAGCAGAATTGAGGCGCTCGATTTCCGGGAGCCGCAGAAAAAAGAGAGAGGCAGCAAAATGCTCGCCTCTCTTTTTTATGCGAACTGGTGGCCCGCAGAAAAGCCGTGCCTCGGATGCCGGCTTAGAAATTGAACCTTACGGCAAATTGAACCTGGCGATTCGTGCCTAAGCCGACCGTTCGGCCGACCGTGGAGCGTAGCAGGCCAAATGTCGAGCCGGCAGCTTCTTGCGTATAGGCTTGTCCCGGCTGCAGGACATTGCTCCCTGATGAGGCGGAATACGTCGTGCATCCCGCCGAGCACGAGAGTCTCGGCAATGCAAGCGACAGCGTCGCCGAAGGATTTGAAAAATTCGCCTGGTTAAGGATGTTGAAGATCTCTGTCCTGAACTCAAAGCTTGCCCTTTCCCCGATCGGGAACTTCTTGGCGAAAACCATATCGACCTGCCTGAAGCTTGGACCCGATAGTGCATTCCGCGAGAGATCGCCCCATTCGCCCGGACCTGGTGCTGTGAACGCCGCAGGATTGAGGAACCGTCGGTCATCGTTGAGAAACGGGTTTACGCCGGGCACGATGTTCGGACGACGGACGTTCCGCGAGCTCCCGCCGCCGGGCGTATTTACCACTGCCGCAAAGCCGATCGGCAACGCCGTGAATGAGGAGTTGAATGTCGGCAGTTGTGCGACAAATCCATTGGCAAAGTACCCGCCCGAGCCATTCGGACATCCGGCCGCAAGCTGGCAAACGACCACAACGTCCGGACGGGTGATCAAAACTTCGATCGGAACTCCGCTCCGGGCGTTGAAAATCGTTCCGATCTGCCAGTTGCCAAGCAATGCGTTACCGATCCGCCCAAGATCGAACCGCTTTCTTTTTCCGAACGGCAGATCATAAAGTGCGCTGAGGTTGAATGTGTGGCGTACGTCGAAATTATTGCGGCCGCGGTCGGCTTCAAAGTTATCGAGCTGAGCACTCGTTCGGGCTTCATTCGAACCTGCCGACGTGCCCTCGCTCTTGCCGAACGTGTACTGCGCGTTCATTGTGAGTCCCGTGCTAAAGCTTCGCTGCAGCGAGAGCTGCAGGGCGTTGTATCTATCGTCGCCTCCGACGGTTTTGTAGTCGACCTCGGCAAACGGCCGACAGATCGGGTTTGTCAGCGAGGCTCCGCAAGCCGCTGCATTGTTTAGGATGTCGAACTCACGAACCGTCGTAACTCCGGTAACTTGTCCCGCACCATTGATGCGGTTGATAACGCCAACACCGGTTGGAAATGCTGTTGCGGCGTTCGACACGGTCGCAGAACCCGGCAGGATCTTGTTGGTAACGCTCCTTAGGAAAAGGTTCCGTCCTTGCGACCCGACATATGAGACCGTCGATACAAGATCATAACCCCATTGCTGCTGCCAGGAGAACGTATATTGCAGTACACGCTCCGGGATCTGATACTCATTGGCGTAGGCACGCGGCTGGTACTGACGATTGTTTGGATTGGCATTGAAGTTCGCAACGATCGCAGCCGTATCGGCAGGAAAAGTCAGCAAGCTGCCGCTTGAGACCGTCGAACTAATGCGGTCACTTTCGATTGTTTGTATTTGATCCTCGGTCTGTCCCGGCCCGTAGAAGAGGCCGACGCCACCACGAACCACCGTCCTTCCGCCTGAAAAGAGGCCAGTGCCGTGGCGATCCGGAGACCATGTGAGGGCAATGCGCGGACCGAAATTGTTCTTTGACGACTTAAACGCGGCCTCGCTCGACGGGCGCAGCTTTCCGGTATCAATGTCGAACAGAACCTGCCCGTTGCTCCTTTCCCTAAGCGGTGTGTAGTATTCGTAGCGCAGACCGTAGCTGAGTGTAAGGCTCGGTGTGATCCTCCACTCATCCTGCCCGTATACGATGTAGTACTCCTGCTTGGCGAGTCGCTGTCCCGTCAGGCCATTGTTGAATGGCGAGGCAGCACTCACATCGCCAAGGAACTGAACCGACGAGAGCGTATTTGTAAGAAAATTGTCGAGATTGGAGAACGTGTAGGTCGTACCGCCGAGACGGTCGGTGTACATCCGGATAAAGCGAAGTTCGCCGCCGAATTTGAACGAGTGATCACCGCGTAGATACGAAACGTTGTCGATAAAGCTAAGCGAGTACGGCGTATAGGGCTGGCCGCGGCCGTTGGTTGCCGAATTTGCACGTACAAGGCCGCCGGGGATCGAGATACCCGTTGATGTGCCCTGCCCGGCGATCCCGGTATTTGCAACGTTGCCGGATATGTTCAGGGTGATCGCCGAAAAATCGATGCCGTTTACGGTCGGTGCAGTACCGTTAATGCGCGTTCGAGCACTGTTAAAGCCGATCTTCAACTCGTTGATCAAAGAGCCGTCGCCACTCAGAACCGATTGCCATCCGAAGACGCCATTTTGCGGTACGGCCTCGATCCTCACAACGCGGCCGCTAACACCTTCAGGCGAGATGTCCTTGCCATGATCGCGAAAGAACCGAAGATAGAATCTGTTGCTCACGCCGGATTGATAATCAAACCGTGCGGCGATCGCCTGTTCGTCGGTGCGCTCAGTGGCCTGCAACCGTAGGATCTCGAATCCCGGAACGGTGGTCGCTCCTTCGAGCACACGTGCATTCGGAGAGCGAAACGCCGAAAGATATTGCAGCGATGGTGACGCTACACCGCTTGATCCACCGGCTTGACAGTTCTTTCCGCTTGGGTTTGTACCGATCGGTGGAGCGCAGAGAGTTGCGATATTGACACTAGGTGCCGCTTCGACGAAGTTTAATCCAAACCGCCCTCGATATCGCTCATAGCTGCCGAAAAAGAAGAGCTTATCTTTAATGATCGGACCACCGATCGATCCTCCGAACTGATCCAACGAGAGTTTGCTCTTGCTCGATCCGTCAAAGAAATTACGGGCATCGAGTCCATCACGACGCATGTATTCAAACAGCGAGCCATGGAACTGATTGCCGCCTGACTTTGTAACGACCGAGATCTGGCCGCCGGTGCCTGTGCCGTATTCGGCAGGGAAGTTACTGGAATCGACGCGAAACTCCTGTACGTTCTCAAGAGAAGATTGGAGTCGAAACGGCGAAGGAACTTCACCGTTCAAGTTGCCGGGGCTCGAATCAATGATGGCGGTACCTTCTACGCCATCGTAACGCACAACGTTCTGCTGATTCGCACGCCCGGAAAATCGTATATCGCTGAATGTACCGGTCCCGCTGTTGAGAGCACCCGGGGCCTGCAAGTACAGCTGTGACAACTGGCGGCCGTTGATCGGCAAGCTTTCGACCTCGCGCCGATTGACGTTCGCGCTCATCGCCGCTGAGGCCGTATTTACAATGACTTCCTGGCTAGTGATGGCATCAACATCTGCCGCAACACCCTGCACCGCAAGCACCAGGTCGACGACGAGCGATCTTCCTACGAGAAGCTCCACCCCCGTCCGGGTTGTAGGCTCAAAGTTTGCGGCCGAAGCCGTAACTTTGTACCGGGCCGGCTGCAGGCCGACGACAGAAAATGCTCCGTCGTCGCCAGCCGTGACGTCGCGCTTCTCGCCGGTCTGCTCATTGGTGATCGTGATCGACGCGCCGGGCACAACCGCACCAGCCGTATCGGTAACTACACCGGTGATACGTTGACCGGACTGCGCCGCAGTCAGACTTATCGAAAATAGTAAAAGAAAAATTGATGAGATCGTTGTTACAAAGTTCCTTGTTCGCATGGTTGAGTTCCTCTTTTTGCGCATAGAGCAGGCTGCGGACGCTCGCAGTACACTTCGCACTGGACGGCCCGCTTCCGGTTTCAAAGTTTTGATCGATTTCCCTGCTGCAAAAGGAAGAATACAGAGGGCAAGTTACGGCTAGATGAACTCTATCTTAAATGTTAGTTAACTTTTCTGAGGTTGTACTAGAAGGTTCCTTCAATTCCGCTTGGGCGACTCGTTCTTCGCGAGGTCATCCTCGGATCAGGCTCGCGGCGGCACCTTCGCCCGTCTCGATCGCACCTTCCATAAAGCCCTGCCAATCGGCGAGGTGCTCGCCAGCGAATAAGACCTTGCCATGCGGCCGCTGAAGTATCGGGCGAATGCCGAACCATTGCCCGGGCTTGTAGAGCGCGTACGCACCGTCCGTGTATGGATCACGCTGCCAGGCGTAGGAAATAATGTTCCGGGCAAGTCCCGGTGCTCGATCGTCAAAGGCGGTGAGGTCGCCGGCGACAATGCGCATCCGTCTCGCGTCCGATTGCGATGCGAGTACGTCGGCCTTCTCACCGATCGCGTACGCCGTCAGGATGCCTGGCGTTCCGGCCTGATTCTGCGTGCTGTGAAAGTAATAGTGCGACGTCAGGTCGGAGACGAGCGAAAAATCCTCATCTTTCCAAAAACGTTCGCCGTAAACAACGCTGTTCTTCGAGATGCGCGCGTAAACAAGCTGCTCTGCCGCACTATGTTGCGCGGGCGTGAGCGGCGGGTCGAACTTGATCTTCAACAAGCTCTGTATCGGTGCGGTGCAGATGACGGCGTCGCATTTCAGCTGTTCGGTTGAGCCGCTATTTTCGAACTCTACCGCGACGCGGCCGCGACGCTGCGTGATCGAGGTAACTCGCGCTTCGAGACGAAAATTCTTCTCCTCTATCCGCCGCCAAAATTCCGTAGCAAGCCGCGAGTTGCCGCCCGCCATCTTGTAGTCCATCTCGTTATGCGGGCTGGATTCTGCGTATTCAGCCAATGCGGAAAACGCCGAAACGTGGCGTATTGATTCGCCGAAATCGGTGCTGTCCATCAGGTCACGGATAAGCAGATCGTTCTGGTTGAACCCGATCTTTTCGAGATAATCCCACCAATCTTGCTTGTCGAGCCGACGCTGCTGCGCTGGTGTGAGTTTGTCGTAACCCTTGATCACCTTTTCGAACGCAGCCTTTGCCTGCGGCGAAAAACCCCACTCACCGGGCCGATACACACGGCCATCCCGGAGAAGCCGATCCTCAAACTGATGCTTCTGCAGCGGAATACCGAAGTCGTGACAGAGAGCCTTGAGCCTTTCGTGGCTCTCGCCTACCCATTCCGCACCGAGCTCACACAACAGGCCTGTATTCGGATCAAGATGCGAAAATACACGCCCTCCGACGCGGTCGCGAGCTTCGATCACCGTTACGGTCCAGCCGGCGTTCTTTAGTTTGTAAGCGGCGGCAAGCCCCGCGAATCCCGCACCGATGACGACGCAATGCTTTGCTCGACGCTGCGAAAAGACGTTCGGCGCCAGCAGTGTTCCGGCGGTCGCTGTTCCAATGATCTGTAGAAATTCGCGGCGAGAAGGAGATTTCGTCATCTTTGTTCAGTTATTGAGATTCTAGCTGATAGCCGTAGCGATCGGTCACAGATCTTAAATTATCGTCGTGATGATCTCTCGAATACTCCGCTGCAGATCCCGATCGTCGGTTATCGGCGCCGAAAGCGCGACCTCAGCCGCATCCACAGGAGCAATACCTTTCGCGACGAGCTGCGCCGCGTAGATGAGCAGGCGCGTGGAAACACCTTCTTCGAGGCCGTGGCCGCGTAGATTCCTAACCTTTTCGCCGATCTTCACAAGATCTGCGGCAAGCGAAAGCTCAACACCGCCTTCTTTTGCGACGATCTTTGTTTCGGAATCTGCGTCCGGATAGTCGAATTCCATCGCGACAAAACGTTGCCGAGTGGATTGTTTTAGGTCTTTGAGGATCGATTGGTAACCTGGATTGTACGAGACAACGAGCATGAATTCCGGCGGAGCGTCGAGAACCGTACCACGTTTCTCGATGGGAAGGCGGCGACGGTCGTCCGTCAGAGGATGAATGATAACGACGGTGTCCTTTCGTGCCTCAACGACCTCATCCAAGTAACAGATCGCACCGGCCCGAACGGCTGCGGTAAGCGGCCCATCGTGCCAAACGGTCTCATCGCCTTCGAGCAGGAATCGGCCGACAAGATCGGTCGAAGAAAGGTCTTCGTGACAGGCGACGGTGATAAGCGGACGCTTCATCCGATGCGCCATATATTCGACAAAGCGCGTCTTGCCGCAACCCGTCGGGCCTTTTAGCATCACCGGGAGTTTCGCCGCGTAGGCTGCCTCAAAAAGCTCTACCTCTTTACCGACGGGCAGATAGTACGGCTCGTCCTTAACCTTATATTTTTCAACCGCAAGTTCCATTACTACCTAAGTTTATAACATTTGGCGGCATTCGTGCCCGTGGCTCCTGCTAGAATCAGCTTATGATCGAATTCGTTTTTGCCGAAGAGCCGGCCCAAATTGACGACGCACGCTCGATCTTTCGCGAATACGAGAAATGGCTCGGGCTCGATCTTTGTTTTCAGAACTTTGAGGAAGAACTCCGAACTCTTCCCGGCAAGTATGCGTCGCCTGAAGGCCGGCTGATCCTAGTCTACAAGGACGGAGAGCTTGCGGGCGGCATCGCCCTACACAAGATCGAGGAAGGCATCTGCGAGATGAAACGGCTCTTTTTGCTCGAAGTTGCCCGCGGCTCCGGCGTCGGCAATACACTGATCGAAAAGCTCATCGGCGAAGCTCAGAAGATCGGTTATAAGAAGATGCGGCTTGATACATTCCCGCCAAAGATGGCAAAAGCCGTGTCGCTCTATGAGTCCCACGGCTTTTACGAGATACCGACGTATTACGATAACCCGTACGACGGCGTGCTCTATATGGAGAAAGTTCTCTAGTACTGCGGGCTGCCGAAACCGTAAGTTCCCGGCGGAGGCGGTGCAAAATATCCCGGTTGTACATCTCGGCGGGGAAAGACCTGCCAAAAGACGATCGCATTTGCGACAAAGATGACCGGAATCGAGACAAAGAAGACGCCGACGCACAGCAGAAGAAGGCCGATCAACGTAACCAGGATTCCGAATATCAATACGATGATCATTCCGCCAATGTTTGAGAAAGCCGCCCGTCCGCTTAGCTTGATCGCATCGACCGGACCGAGGTCATGCTCCATTACCAGCGGGATCGCAAAATAGGTTACGGCCCACCAAACAAGACTGAATACCGCGAATCCGAGATAAAGAAAAAGGAACGCGATCGAGAAGGCCGCACCGACGCCATCCAGTTCGCCGGTCCTCTGTGCCTGGCGCATCGCTTCCGGATTGCTGAGCATTACGCCCAAGCGGCCGAAATTCAATCCCATCTGTACGATGGATAGCAATATCCCCGGAAGTCCCTGTATCAGGCCGATCACCATTAGCGGCACAAACTTCTTGAATCCTTCGAACATCATTCCGAACTCGACAGGTTCGCCGCGATGACCTTTTGTAGCGAGGTAAAAGATGCCGCCCATCACAGGCCCCATCAAAAACCAACTAATGCACGACAGACATCCGAGCATTACCATCGCAAGGAGCGACGCCCCAAGGTACGTGCCGTAGTTGGATTTGACCTGTTCCCACGCGGCACTGAACGCGCCGCTCGCATTTATCGAGCCTCTTTGAAATTGAATGTCGTCCATAGGTTTTCGAGTAGGATCGGCGTTAGACGTAAACTTCGTAAAAGAGTAACCGATAATCGCTTCTGCGCAAAGAGAAAATAGCTGTCAGCTGATCGAATCAGCCAACAGCTATCTTTTTTACGGTCGCGAACAACTGCCTGCTCTAGTTCTGCATAGGCTTACGCGGGAAGCGCTCGTCCATCTGTGCGGTCTGATAGACGAAAGCTGCCATGATCGTTGCAGCCTGCATCATATCACCGGCCTGGATGCGGTCAAAAACATCCTGGTTCGAGTGATGTGTACGTTCGTCGTACTCAACCTCATCCTGGATGAATTGGAATCCAGGAATACCAATGCGATCGAATGAAAGGTGGTCGGTGCCGCCCGTGTTCGAAAGCGTCAGCGTCGATGCGTCCATATCCAGGAACGGAGCGAGCCATGCACGGAAATACGGCCTCGCAGCCTCATTGCCCTGCATATAAACGCCGCGGATCTTGCCCGTACCGTTATCGAGGTTGTAGTAGGCAGAGATCTTCTCATACTCTGCACCTTTGATAAGCTCGGGCTTTTGCTGCGGTCCGCTTTGCGGGACGCCAAAGATATTCCGTCCGCCCTTCATTTCGCCGAGATGCTTTGTAACATACTCGCGCGAACCGATAAGGCCCTGTTCTTCACCCGTCCAGAGAGCGATGCGGATGGTACGCCGTGGCTTAAGGCCTGCCGCCTTCAGGATGCGGACCGCTTCCATCGCGACCGAGACACCGGCGGCGTTGTCTGTCGCACCGGTCCCTGAATGCCACGAATCCATATGTCCGCCAAGCATAACAACCTGATCCTTCAATGCCGGGTCCGTGCCCGGGATTTCCGCAATCGTGTTATATACCATCGGATCGTCATCAAGATATTTGACTTTGAGGTCGATCGTCATTTGGACCTTCTCACCGGCTTCGATCATACGAACGATGCGATTGTAATCTTCGGTCGCCATCGTCATCTGCGGGACCATTTTAGCTTCAGCTTCCTTGTCCCACGGCGAGAGACGCTTCTGCGAGAAGAAATCCATCGGATTTGCCGGAATGTCCGCCGCGACCGATGCCGCCGAGACGAAGATCGTGCCGCCCGAACCCTTAAAGCTGTTGTCAACGACCATTGCCGCTCCTTCATCAATAACGAATTTGGCACGCTTAAGGCCGTCAATGAAACGCTTCAGGCGATCCTGCATATTTGCCTGGTTAGGCGAGTTGGCCGGAACAGCCGCTCGAACGACCGCATCCGGATCAGGCGCATTCGCCATATCGAGCAGTTCCTGGGCACTGAAGCGGTGGCCCATTCCTTCGAAGTCGGCCTTGAGTTCACGAGTCCCCGACATAAAGACGATCTTTCCTTTGAGCTGGCCCTTGTATTTTGCAAGACCGGCTTCGTCATGCGCGTCGAGGTAAACGACATCAGCCGTGATCGTTGTCGAAGGTGCTGCGGCCGGAGCGGCAGTTGCCTTGCTCTTTTTGCCTTTAACGGCAGGAGCTGCCGGCATAACGACCTGGCTACCAAACCCGGGCGACCATGCCTTTGGATACGCGATAACGGGGAAGCTGTAAGGCGAAGTAACTTGTGCCGAGAAACGCTCGAGTTCCCAGCCGCGGCCGAACGGGCCCCAGGCTTCGAGATGCGCGTTTTCGAGGCCCCATTTTGTCAGCGTATCGCGCGTCCATTCGTTCGCGTGCTTCAGGTTCCTCGATGCGGTTAGCCGCTGGCCGATCACGTTCGTCAGATAATTGAGCGTGTTCATTATCTGCGAATGCTTGAGGCCTTCTTCTTTGATCTTGTCGATATCTGCTTTCGGCGCTGTGTAGACAGGCGTCTGCGCAAGCAAAGTGGTCGGGAGCAGAAATGCGTAAACAAGCATTGCCCCGACGAGCTTTCGTCGTAACATTGTCCCTTTTTCTCCTAAAATGGTCTAAAAATGTGGATCAGTTAATAACTACAATATCTTAATACCGCGCAATATGCACGGAGGTTTCAAGAATTATTGCAGCCTTGCGTCAGACGGTTGACCAGGTCAGTGTGTATGCGGGTGGGACATTCTTTAGTACGAGCGGGCTGCGTCGAGTGCTGCCGTAGCGCGTTCGAAGGAATTCGCGCAGGCGTATCGCCGGCGGCAGATAGTAGCCGTGTGCGTATTGAAAGAGCCTTAGTTCGCAGCCTTCTGCCATGAACTTCTCGATCTCGGCCAGCACAGCCTCGCTTACCTCCTTCGGAAGAGAAACGAACGGCAGACAGCAGACAAGATAACGAACCTTGCCGAGCCCCGATTCCTGATGGATCTTGTACGCCTCGGCGGCATTCCCGCAGAGGATGTTCATTCCCGGAAGCTTTCTAGTGATCGTGTTGACGAGTTTTTGGTCGAGTTCGAGGCCTAGGTAGGATTCAGGGTTCGGGATAATGTTATGTAAGAATTTTGTAATTGCCCCGGTTCCGACGCCAAGTTCCAAAATTATGTTGTTCTCGTCCGGCTCCAGGCCCTTCAGCATTTGTGCCGCAAGCTCGGGCGAACTCGGTGCGATCGCTCCAACTTTTAGCGGATTCTTCAAAAATGCACGCAAAAATTGTAAATTTTCATTCATCGGCGTTGGGAATGCTCATACGCGGACGGCGGGTTCGCTATCGTGCGAAAAGCCTCTGTCGGCGTTATCGACAGCCATTTTATAATCAGAATCTTCTGTTTGGCAATATCAACCGGCTGCAGTTCTCTTACGAAGAAACCTGGCCTCTGTGTTTCGGATATCTATACTTTCTTCTTCGCTGCTCTCTTTGCCGGTGGCTTTTTTGCCTTCTTTGCAAAAGCCCCCGGTACTTCCGCCTCGATGAGCTGTTTTACCTGCTCGAGAGTTAGCGTAGCGGCGTCATCAGCGGTTTGGCGTGTACCGTCTGGCTTTTTCGGCAGCGAAATCACCTTCTTGCCGAACTTGACGACAGGTCCCCAGCGGGCATTCTCGACCGAGATCTTTTCATCTTCCCACCGCTGGATGTAGCGGTTCGCTTCCTTGGCTACTTTTGCCTCGATAAGCTCGTTCATCTCGGCCTGCGTAATAGTCTGCAGATCGTACCTGCGTGGTACGTTGATGAACAAGCCATCCCACTTTATAAAAGGCCCGAAACGTCCCGTTCCTTTTGTGATCGGCTTACCGTTGTACTCACCGACCGGAGCGTCCGCCTTCTGTTTGGCCTTGATAAACTCGATCGCCTTTTCCGTATCGACCGTCGCAAGGTCAGTGCCACGCGGGATAGACACAAATTCGTCGCCCCATTTCACATACGGCCCATACCGGCCAACGCCCGCCGACAGCTCTTTACCCTCATAGCTTCCGAGCGTACCTTGGAGATTGGATAGGGCGAGCGCTTCTTCGTAAGTAATGGTCTCGATGCTCTGTCCTGGCTGAAGCGTCAGGAATCGCGGCTTCTCCTCATCATCGGCCTTTCCGATCTGTATTACCGGTCCAAAACGCGCTATGCGTGCGACCATCGGACGTCCACTAACAGGGTCGATTCCGAGGAGCCTTTCGCCCTTTACACGTTCTGCTTTTTCTAACGTGTTATCGACGTCCTTTTTGAACGGCCCATAAAACTCGTCGAGCATTTCATTCCACTGCAAACGTCCGTCGGCAACCTCGTCGAATTCCTCTTCGATCTTTGCCGTAAAGCCATAATCCATAATGGCTTCAAAATGCTGCTTCAAAAAATCCGTCACCAGCAGGCCAAGATCGGTCGGGAACAGCTTTGCCTTTTCTGCACCAGTATTCTCGGACTCCTTCCTCTCGCTGATCGCGTCATCCTTTAATACCAGAACGCGAAAAGCCCGTTGAGTGCCCTCTTTATCTCGTTTTTCGACGTAGCCTCTCTTCTGGATCGTCGATATTGTCGGTGCGTATGTTGACGGCCTGCCAATGCCGAGCTCTTCCAATTTTTTCACCAGCGATGCTTCGGTATATCGCGGTTGAGCACGGCTGAACCGTTCCGTTGCTCTGAGTTCAGAGAGAGGAAGCAACTGCCCGACCTTCAGCGGCGGCAGCAAACCTTCTGAGGTTTCTTCCGGTTCGTCTTCGTCCTTACCTTCGCGATAGACTTTCAGAAACCCGTCGAACTTCAACACTTCGCCCGCGGCGGTCAATTCCTCTCTATTGGTGGAAATATCGATCTTGACCGTGGTCTTTTCCAGCTCTGCATCGGCCATCTGCGATGCCATCGTCCTCTTCCAGATCAGTTCGTAGAGCTTTTGCCATTCCTGCTCTTTAATTGTCGAGACATTTGTGTAAGTTGGTCGAATGGCCTCGTGAGCTTCCTGCGCGGATTCATTCTTGTTCGCAAATTTTCGTGCCTGGTGATATCTCTCACCGTAGAGGCTGCTCACTGTCTGCGAAATGTCTGCCATAGCCGTTGCGCTAAGGCTAACGCTATCGGTACGCATATACGTGATGTGCCCATTCTCATACAGCTTCTGCGCGATCTGCATCGTCCGGGCCACACCGTAACCAAGCTTTCTGGAAGCTTCCTGCTGAAGGGTCGATGTGGTGAATGGCGGAGCAGGAGTTCGCTTGCCGGGCTTAACGCGAATATCGGTTACGGTATAGTCAGCGCCGACACATCCTTTCAAAAACTTTTCTGCATCCTCTACGCTGTCCTGCTTCCTTCCTTCAGCTTTGAAAGTGACGGACTTTCCGGCTATGTCATCGGCGTTGAATAACCCTTCGATCTTGAAATGGCTTACCGGACGAAAAGCGTTGATCTCGCGTTCACGGTCGGCAATAAGGCGTACGGAGACGCTTTGAACACGGCCGGCGCTTAGGCTCTTGTTGTTCGTGCTGATCTTACGCCACAGCACCGGACTCAATTCGAAACCTACGATACGATCGAGCACACGACGCGCTTGCTGCGCCATGACCAGGTCCATATTCACCGTGCGTGGATTCTTTACCGCCTCCTCGATCGCAGGCTTTGTGATCTCGTGGAAGACGATCCGTTTGGTCGAAACAGGGTCAAGCCCAAGCACTTCGCACAGATGCCAGCTGATCGCTTCTCCCTCGCGGTCCTCGTCAGTTGCGAGCCAAACTTCGTCGGACTTTTTTGCAAGCGACCTTAGTTCGCGAACGACCTGTTTCTTATCGTCGGGAACGATGTATCGCGGTTCAAAATCATTTTCGATGTCGATGCCCATGCCGGCCTTCTCAAGGTCGCGGATATGGCCAAAACAGCTGTTTACCTGAAAATCCTTTCCGAGGATCTTCTCGATCGTCTTGGCTTTGGCAGGACTTTCTACAATTAACAAATTCTTCGACATAGTTCAGTTTGGTATCAAATAAGGTTCGGATGCGTATCGATCGATGCATGTGTGCCCAAAAATCTTTCGGGAGTTTGCCTTACCTGATACTGGAAGCCAAGACTTTTCTTTTGCCGTTGCCGAATTGACTCTACCTTTACAAAATTCTTACCCATCTTGAAAAACTGCCTCGCGAAAAGCGCGCATGGCAGAAGAATTGACTTCTAACACTCGGCGCGAGCAGTTGTCAATATTGAGTCTTAAAAGGTGTGGATGTCGTTCTGAGGAAAACGCCGCTAAACCCGTCGCGCGTAACATTTGCCGGGGAGTACTCGGATCAGGTCGCGAATATCGAGCGAGACAAGCGCAGAGTTAAGGTCTCCGAAGTTTAATCCGCAGGCTTCGACAAGTATGTCGATATGTGTCGCGTCATCGAGCGAGAGAGCTTTATAGACCGCGAGCTCGTTCGGCGAAAGATCTTGTGGAATGTGATCTGCGCTTCCGGTTCTTTCGGTTTGTTTGCGATCGTCGGTCTTCGGCGGCAAAATTCTCGCGCCGATCTCGGCAGGAAGTTCTGCAACAACATCCTGCCATTGCTGGACGAGTTTTGCTCCGCTCTTTATTAGGTAATTCGTGCCAAAGGAATTGCCGCTCGTGATATTGCCGGGCACTGCCATCACTTCGCGATCCTGCTCGACGGCAAGCCGCGCGGTTATCAGCGACCCGCTCCTCTCGGACGCCTCGACGACCAAAAGCCCCAAACTAAGCCCGCTGATAATGCGATTGCGATAAGGAAAATTCTCCTTTAGCGGCGGTGTGCCGAGAGGGAATTGTGTGACGAGACAGCCGCCTTTTGCGAGTATCTCGCGAACGGTTCCGTTGTTTTCGCGTGGATATACCGAATCAAGCCCTGTGCCCATGACGGCGATCGTGCGACCGTCCGCCCGCATTGCTCCGCGATGCGCCGCTGTGTCGATGCCGCGCGCCAGGCCGGATGTGATCGTTATCCCTCGCGAAGCGAGGTCGCGTGCCAACATCTCGGACGCGTTCTCGCCGTACGTCGAACACGAACGTGACCCCACAACGCCGATGCTAGGCTGGTCAAAACATGCCTGCCATTCGCCTTTTACATAAAGCACCGGCGGCGGATCGGCGATCTCGCGAAGTATCTCCGGATAGCTACCGTCGTCAAGCACGAGAATATCGCCGCCAAGTTTTTTAACCTCTTCGAACTCGCGCTTTGCTCGCTCGTCGAAACTCTTTGAAAGGATCGCATCGACCGTCTGTGCGTCCATTCTTAAAGATTCGAGTTGCGAACGCGATGCGTGAAAGACCGCCTCCGCCGAACCGAATCGTTCAAGCAGAACCGTCGCCGCACGAGGGCCGATCCCCGGCGTCATATTTAATGCTATCCAAGCGATCATTAGGGATTTGGGATGTTAAAAACTTTGACCATCGATGGTAGGTCGAAAGAACGGCCTTCGCAACTTTCGCGTCAACTCCATCGGCAGATTCGACATCTGCGTTCCGATATACAACTGGTTTCGGGTTCAATAGAACCAAGACCTGACAAATGCGGATCGATAGTGGCGGAGGCGTGTGGGAGTCGAACCCACCCAAGCTCGGCATTTGGCGAGCTCGCAAACGATTTTGAAGACCGCGCCCATCACCGGACGGGATTCGCCTCCGTCTTCTTAATTCTGAACTATGATACGGCTATGTGTCGATAAGCATTGCTGTTAGCAGCGCGGCCCTGCGTGGAATATCATCGATCTCAATGTACTCTTCGAGAGTATGGGCTCCGTCGCCCGCAATTCCCAAGCCATCGAGAACCGGCACACCGAGAGCCGCAACGAAATTTCCGTCTGACGCTCCGCCGACCCGAGTATGCCCGAGTTCGAAGCCCAGGGCCACCGCAGCCGATCTAGCTTTTTCGTAAAGACGAAGCACGTGTTCCGTCTCCTCCAGCGGCGGGCGGTTTATCTGGCCCTTTAGTTCAAGTCTTACGCGTGGATCGCGTGGAGCCAGAGCGTTTAGTTCGCTTTCAACCCGCTCACCTTCAGCAAGCGTCGAGAACCGTACGTCGATCTCACATTCGGCGAAGGCAGGGATCACATTCGTTGCTGTTCCGCCCGAGAATGTCGTTACGTTAACCGTCGTCCCCGCTTCGCGGTCAGCGATAGCGTGAATCGCATCAACTTGCAGTGCGAGTTCGGTGATCGCGTTTGCACCGCGTTCCGGTTCGAGGCCTGCGTGTGCGGGCAAACCAGTCGCCTCGAGACGAAAGACACCTGTGCCCTTTCTTGCCGTCTTTACCTTGCCTGATGCCGATGGTTCGAGGACAAAGCATCGGGCGCATTTTGCTCCTTCGCTTTCAACCAGTTCACGCCCGGTTGTGCTTCCAATTTCCTCATCGCACGAGAGCAAGATGGTTATCGGCCGCTCGATCTTCTTATCGTCAAGAAAACGCAGAGCCTCTAGCACGACTGGAATGTTGCCCTTCATATCAAAAACGCCCGGCCCATAGAGCCGTCCGTTCTCGATGCGGATAGGATTTTGCTCTATTGTTCCTTTTGGATGCACTGTGTCCGTGTGGCCAAGGATAAGCGTCGCCCCTTCAGTGATTACGTTGCCAAAACGCACTATCAGATGCTCGCCAACACCTTCTGCCTCAATACGATCAACTGATACGCTCTTTGACACCTCGCTGGACCTCTTTTCGAGAAGGTCGGCTATATGCGAGCTGGCCGTCGTATCGTTCGAAGGCGATTCGATCGAGACAAGTTCAACGATCTCTTCGACGATCGCGTCTCGCCGCAGCCGAAAATGCTCCAAAAGGTTCTCGGTCATTTGCCTTGATCTTTTTCCGTCGGCATTTTTGAGCCCGAGGCCCCAAAAGCTGAATTGAACAGGTCCGCGATCCGATAGCCTGCAAGAGCGATCTGCCGCTCCGAGATGCGAAAGGCTTTTTGTTGATAGTCGTCCGACGGCTTTTTGAAGAACTCTATATTCGAATAGGCGACGGTCGTCGCGATCGCAAGGCTCTCGTCCTTCCATTTAGCGAATTCACCCGGTTCGAGAACATCAAGCAATTTCTCACGCGAATACTTTGCCATTATCTTTTCGCCGATCGGGTCAATGTACACCGCGTCGCACTCATCCTTCGAATTCGGAACCGTACGGTCAATTATCGAGTCCCAGAAGCCGTGAAGATTCAGCTGTTCGTCTCGTGGTGTTCCTTTCGGTGTCAGAAAAAATAGATTGCCGCCCTGGTCTCCTTTCGGGTAAGACTTCGTCGTCTTAGCCGAAACATGAAGCGGTTGGTGGATGTCGCCAATAATGTGTATCAGCCACGCGATAGCGATCGCCTTTTCTTTGTCAGAGGCCGAACTGCGGATCAATTTGTTGAATTCATCGAGTTTGTCCATCGCAAGCCCGTTCTTCTCAACTTCTGTATCAAAAACGACCTTTCCTTTCTCGAAGTGCCAGAACGTATCGGAATAGTGCCAATTTGAGTTCGAATATGTCTTATAGCGGACGGGGAAGCCTTTGTCTTTAATAAAATCGGCCCAGCTCGCGATCATCACAAAAAATTCCCGCTCGCGTTCAGCCTTGCTCTGCGAGCCGTAACTCATATAAAAGGTTGCAAGCTGGGAATCCTCAGGTGCAGCGCGCAGTATCTCGATCACCCGTTCCCGGACCTCAGGCGTCATATTTTGCCAGGCGATATACGCGGTCAACTTATGCCCAACGTCGTCCCACGCACGAGCCGGCAGAGATAAGCAAGTTACGCCGAGCACGACTAGGGCCAGCGAAAATAGTGATCGTTTCATTTTTGTGCCTTTTTCCCCTAAAATTGCGGTCGAAATTGCCCCAAAAGGAGCTGTATTTACTGAATAATATTATCTTATATCCTCTGCCGGTTTGAAAATTCCGACAAAAACAGTTAGTCTGTCCGTTTTCAAAATTGCAAACTTTTTTGTCCATGCCTACATCTAAGTTATGCAAAAACATCGAGGCTTTATCGTTCTTTTTGTGTAGAAACGCCTAAATTGGTCGTTTAACGGTAGGAAAAGGAGCTCGAAAAGGTTTTATGCAGCATATTTTGGAACAAAATGCGGTCTTAGGACGTGTAGATGATGAGGAAGCCGATGGTTTCGGCAAAAAGATCGGAGTTTTAGTTAGATTATTCGGGTGTCGGCATCGTGATATCAGCCGGCCATTCACAAACGGAAAGACGAGCTATAGAGTTTGTCTTTCGTGTGGAGCAAGAAAGAAGTTTGATACAAAGGATCTTACGACATCGGGGAGTTTCTACTATCCCCCTTCGGTGACCGCTCGACCGTAAATGAGCGTTTTTATAAACCCTTCAATAATACCTACCAAATATTTACCTACCGGGTGCGGCTTACCAAAAAGTTCGCACCCTTTCACTTTTTTAGAACCAGCGTCGCTGATATAGTATCCTGACTCGCAATAATGACCCCGGTATCCCGGACGGTTCGATATGTTAAAGAAAGCAATTATTTCCATTGTCGTCGCTCTCCTATTGACCTTTGCCTTGCTTGGCGTGTTCATCGTGATGCAGCCGGATGACTTCACGATCTCACGCAAGACCATGATATCGGCTCCGCCTGAGCGGATCTTCACAGAGATCAACGATTTTCATCGATGGGATGCGTGGTCGCCTTGGGCAAAGCTCGATCCGAATATGAAGACGGAGATCACCGGCCCGGAATCCGGCAAAGGCGCGGTCTATTATTGGACGGGCGATCAGGAGGTCGGTGAAGGCCGTATGACCATTGTCGAAAGCACCCCGCCGAGCCTCGTGAAGATCGACCTTCACTTCATCAAACCTTTTGACTCGTCATCGATCATTGAGATCAAGGTCACACCTTCAGGTGCAAATTCCGACGTCGAATGGACGATGACCGGGAAGCACAACTTTGCATCCAAGGCGTTCTCTTTGTTCGTCGATATGGATAAGGCGATCGGAGCAGATTTTGAGAGAGGCCTCGCTCAGCTAAAGCAGGTCGCGGAAAAGCCTCAGTAACGCATTTTTTGTGATAGTCGACCGAAAAAAGGCCGCCCAATTCCGGCGGCCTTTTTGCGGTTTACGAGATGTAGCTCATTTCTGCTTTACGGCAGTGAAATCGATGTTTGGAACACCCGGGCCACTCATCGTCCCGGTCATATTGTTTCCATCGATAACACCCTCGATCTTTAATATTAGGGATTGGCCATTTATCTCAACAGCAGCGGCCGCGACGAACTTGTTGCCGCTGACCTTTCCGTCCGAGATCGTGCCTCCGCCATACGCCGAAGCGAGCGAGCCGTTTACGACCTCTCCGTTTTGCGTAAGGTCTAGTGCGACGTCGACCATCTGAGATCCGGTATCGGCCTTCATATCCCATTTTCCGGAAATATTGACCGCTGCCGCTTTAGCTTCAGCCCCATTTTTGTACGTAATTACAACCGTCTTTGGATCGACCGTTATTTCGCTTAGCCGCTTTGCAACTTCCGGAGTCGCCGATTCCTGGAAGCGTCCGCCGAGACGTTTTGCAAGGAATTTTTCCGCCGCTGCCAACATTGCCATATTGTTCACCGGCCGCTGGAATCCGTGGCCTTCATCCGGAGCGAGAAGGTATTCGACAGGAAATCCGCGGTCGCGAAGTGCGATAACGATCTGGTCCGACTCGCGCTTATTGACGCGCGGGTCATTTGCACCTTGTACGATCATCAACGGCGTCTTGATCCTATCAACATAAGTTAGCGGCGACCTTTCCTTGAGCAGCTCTTTTCCGGCAGCTGTCGTAGGATCTCCCATCCGTTTATAAAGGACTATGCGCCCCGATTCCCAATAAGGTGGTATCGCGTCAAGCAGCGTTATGAGGTTCGACGGAGCGACGATAGCAACCGCTGCAGAATAAAGGTCCGGCGTAAACGTTACCCCGGCCAGCGTCGCATATCCACCATACGAACCTCCCATTATTCCGACACGCTTCGGGTCAACGATGCCTTGGCCGACGAGGTACTTAACGCCCCAGGTAAGGTCATCCTGCATCTTACGGCCCCATTCGAGATTGCCCGCATCGATGAACTTCTTTCCATAGCCGGTCGAACCGCGGAAATTCGGTGAAAGGACAGCATAGCCGCGATTTGCAAGGAACTGTGCGTATGAGCTGTAACCCCAGGCGTTGCGGGACCACGGACCACCATGAGGAAATACAACTAGCGGCAGAGACTTTGCCTCGACTCCTTTCGGCAATGTCAGGTAAGCCGGGATCATCAAGCCGTCCGACGACGGATACGTGATCGGTTTCATTTCAGCAAGCGCGTTACGCGGCAGCTTTTCGCGAAACTGGTAGAGCGTCGATAGGTTCTTTGTTTTACGGTCGTACAACCACGCCGTTCCCGGGTCAACATCACTCGACGTTAGGACGATCCACTTACTCTCATCAGCGGTGTTGCTCACAAAATCGATCTCGCGGTCGCCAAGCCTTTTCTTGATCAGATCGTCGTCGGCCTTCCGTTTTTTGTCCTTCCAATAGGCACGCAGCTTCTCATCGTTATAGACAGTTCCGACAAGCTCGTGCGTCCGATCAGAAAAGATCGCATTCTGCATATCGACCTTACCCAGCGGGTCGCTCTCGACCTTTGTGACGGCTCCCGTTGCAATGTCGAGCAACTCCAATCCGATAAGGTCAACAGATCCCTTGTTCGTCATCAGATAGACTTTTTTATTGTCTTTCGAGAAACCGACAGGTGAGCATGTCTCAAAGATCCCGCAACTATATATCTCTTTCGGCTTGTCACCATCGAGCAGCAATATCTCTGTACCGCCCGATCGAGGGCTGCGTACGGCAAGCCTCAGCTTATCTGTGTTATCGAAAATAAAATCACCGAGGCGGTCGTTATTCTGCACGATTTGAGTACGCTCGCCGGTCGAGATGTTTACCTTAAAGAGGTCGAACCACGCCTTGTCCCGCTCGTTCAGTCCGACATAGATCGAGTTGGGATCTGACTGCGGAACGGCCTGAATAGTTGCTGTAGCACCCTTTGCTGCCGTTATATTGCGGGCCGAAGGTACCTCGGCTCCATTCGCGGGACTATCGGCCGGGCTAACTGCGTAAACATTGAAATTCTCATCACCGGCGTTGTCCTGTATGAATAAGATGTACTTACTGTCTCGCGACCAAAAATATTGAGAGATTGGACGGTCGGTCCTGTTTGTCAGAGGCCGTGCTTTCTCAAACGCCTCGTTCGCCCCCTTGACCCAGATATTCATCGTTCCCTTGAAAGGCTTACGAAATGAAATATATTTACCGTCAGGTGATATCTGTGCTCCGCTGTATTCCGGTGTGTCAAAAAACAGCTCGCGGTCAATGAGCTGGGGCAAGCCGCCGGTTTGAGCAAAGACAGCCGCGGTCATGACAATGAGTATTGCGAATAGCGTTACTAGTACCTTCATTCCTCTGATCTCCGTTTTCTTTTTGAAAAGCCTTAACAACAACGTTCGGCTACCGCCAAATGTTCGAATAAATTACAAAAAGGAGATCCGAGTGGCACCTAGCCCGCTCGTATCCCCTTTTATTTTGACCATCAAACTGTGCCTAGGATCATATCCTGAGCGGCATCACAATATACTTATAATCGTATTCGGAATTGTCGGCGATCCTCATCTGCGTCTGAGCGTTTGAATCCTTAAACTCAAACGAAATGCGGGTCGCGGCATTACCGTCACGGACACGGACCGTTCCGTCGCCATCTGATTCCTTCTCGCCCTCCGCCTTTGCAGCCGTAGCGATCGATCCCGCGTTATTGAGGAATTCGAGCAGATATTGCCAGTTAAAGCCGATCGTGGTCTCCGGCCCTGCGTATTCCGCAGGAACTACCTCGCGGCCCTCACCTTCTTCGCTCGACTGAGCATTGAGCTCGATCTCACCGTCGCGGACTATCAGCCGTATCGATCGCGTACGGTCGTCCGCCATAAGGCTTACACGCCGAACTGCAGCCCGCATCTCCTCAAGATCAAAGACGGCGGTACGATCATTGTCCTTCGGCATCACGAGTTCATAATTCGGGAATGCGCCAGTAAGGGTTCGGCTGATCAAGAGACGTCCTTCGATCTCGAAAAACAGATGTTTCTGATCTTCGCCGAAAGCAATGTCGCCGCCTGTATCGCGTGCGATCTTTGCGAGCTCGAGCAGCGCCTTTCGTGGGATCAGCGTATCGATCGCGGATGTTTTTTCGTCACCGGAAAGCTTCTGCTCGATAAAGGCAAGGCGATGGCCGTCGGTTGTTACCATTCTCGCGATGCCGTCCGCGATAACGAACTTTGCTCCGGACAAAGTGAATCGCGAGACCTCGTTAGTGATCGCGAATGCCGTATTCTGAATGAAGTAGTTGAACGTCGCTGCAGGCAAACTTAGCGGCGTGCTCTTGAACGACGGGATCTCCGGGAACTGTTCGCGGTTAACACCCGCAAGCCGGAATTTTGCCCGGCCGCATTTCATCGTTACCCACTCGTTATCCTCTTTCTTGAAATGAACGTCCTCGGCATCAAGAGCCCGGACGATATCAAAAAGCTTACGTGCCGACACACAGATCGAACCGGCCTTTTCCACGACGGCTTCGGCGTCGCAGCGGATCGTTACATCAAGGTCGGTCCCGACAATGCGGATCTCGTTATCGCCGAGGGACTCGATGAGAATGTTCGCAAGTACCGGAATGGTCGTCTTGCGCTCAACAACGCCCTGAATAAAACCTAGTTCGTCTTTCAACGTTGACTGCTTGATCGTAAATTCCATACTCATCTTCTACCTCTCGTTTCTGTTTGGATGCCTTTTACTACGAACAATTCTTAAAAAGAAGAGGAAGAAATAGCAGTAGTAATAGGGCTTGTGGATTTGTGTAAAAAACAGCTAACTCCTTATAAAATCGAATCTTTTTTATCCACAAAAGCCTGTGGAAAACTTGTGGAAAATATTTCAAATATGTGGAAAATCACACATCCCGCGGTTTTCCTCAATTCCCGAAAAGCATTTAGGGCCACGCCCTGTGTGAAAAGTTTACTGTCCACGATAAATGCTTACTTTTCAATATCTTAGCGACTTGGGTCAGCAGGAAAACCGGTGGAAAACCTGTGATTTCAGTACATCCGTCAAAATTCGCTAACTGTTGCAAAGAGAATCAATTAGCTCATTCAGAGCCTTGTGGAAAACGCGGTCCTCCCGGCTCATCTTCTCGATCTTCTCAACGGAGTGCATCACGGTCGTGTGATGTTTGCCGCCGAACGCTTTTCCGATCTCCGGAAAGCTATGTCGCGTCAATCTTTTGCACAGATACATAGCAACCTGGCGTGGCAGAGCGACCGCACGGGAGTTGCTCTTTGCCTTTAGTTCATCGACGGACATCTTGTATTGGGCAGCAACGGCCCGGACGATCCTATCAAGTGTCAATCCGACGGGATGCTCGCTGTCGATAATATTCTTTATTGCCTCGTCGGCTATCGCCTTCGACAATGGAACCTGCTTGAGCGAGGCGATGGCGACAAGCCTAACGAGCGAGCCTTCAAGTTCGCGTACATTGCTCTTGACGCGGCCGGCAATGTAGATAGCGATGTCGTTCGGAAGGTCGATCCCGTCGAGGTCTGCCTTTCTCTTCAAGATAGCGACCTTTGTCTCAAGGTCAGGCGGTTCGATATCCGCGATCAAGCCCCATTCAAACCTCGAGTGGAGGCGTTCTTCGAGCGTTGGTATCTCCCTCGGCGGACAGTCGCTCGATATGACGATCTGTTTCTGATCATTATAGAGCGAGTTGAACGTATGGAAGAATTCTTCCTGTGTCCTTTCCTTACCGGCCATGAACTGTACATCGTCGAGCAGCAGTACGTCGATCGAACGATACTTGTCTCTGAACGCCGGAGTCTTATCAAAACGTATCGCGTGAATAAGTTCGTTCATGAACAATTCGCTCGTTATGTATGCGACACGCGAAGAAGGCGAACGCTGTTTTATCGAATGTCCGATCGCATGCATCAAGTGCGTCTTGCCAAGCCCCACGCCTCCGTAGAGAAAGAGCGGGTTGTATGCGGATCCCGGACTCTCGGCAACGCTCTTTGCGGCGGCGTTTGCGAATTCATTTCCGGTACCGACAACGAACTTATCGAATGTATATTTTAGATTCAGCGATGTGGTCTCGACCGATTCTGCGAACGGTTTCTGAACTTCCACCGGCGAAACTTCATTTCTGAGCGAAGGCGAAAAAAGAAGATCGGCCTTCTGATCCTCCTCCGCGGACTCGGGTTCCTCTATATCCTTCCAGACGATCTTGTAGTCGCCACAGCCGAGTTTCGTAAATATCGTTTTTAACTTTTCGGAGTAGTATCGGTTGATCCAGTCTTGAGCTACCGTTCCTGCAGCAAGGATGATCTCTTTTTGTTCATCGTTCGTTTCGATGTGTTGGAGAGGAAGGAACCAGGTCGCAAGCACCTGGTGGCTCAACTCCTCGCGCAGCTGTACAAGGATATCGTCCCAGATCGTGTTCTTTTCTAAAGAGAGTTGCAACTTATCTTGTGTTTCCGCTGAGCGATCTGTTGGTAAGGCCTCGCTTCAACGGCAGGTTAAATTTCTATTTTTTCCGGGCGACTGACAGCCGCACTTCAGCGCTGTTTAAGACGGATGATCTCCGCCGGCGTATGTTCCTAAAGCGCACTTGCGGGAGTCTCTTTGTTAGCAATGTGTTACCGTCTTTTTCACAGGATTTCCACAAGCCGAAAGTTGGGTTGTTTAAAACTTAACACAGAACATTAAGTTATTTGCTTTCAACAACTTACAAGCATGGACTACCCGGAAATGGATATCAGACTAACACGAAAAATCTGCCCTTGCAAACCAAAATCCACAGGCACGAAAATTTCCTTTAACGTCGATTTAACGTCCTAATTTGTCAAACATTTGGGGGATTTTTGGAAGCGATTTTTTGAAAAAGTTGACGCATTTTAGACCCTAAAAAATTCAAAAATCGAACATTTTTTTTCGTGTGAGATCATTATACCGCGCTGACATGACAAGCGCCGAACCAAGACCTTCACCGTGAGAATGACAAACGACAAAAGAGAACCGCCACCCCTTGATCGTGCAGTTCAAGAGGCGGCGGCATCGTGATGTACTTTGAAGAGTTAGCTTTCGTAGAACGACACACCCACGATCAATTCGATGTTTGCTGTGAGACGGTGGCCGCACCTGACCGATCAACATCAAGGGTTCTGGGCGATCCGATGTACCGGATATGGCTCGCTCCCGAAGCGTGAGCATTTAGTGCATCGCTTACCTTGATATCTGCGCTGCTCGCGCCGCTCGTCTCGACCGTCGCTTGCTTCGAATCAAGGTCAGAACCGAGAACCTTGCTTGCTCCGCTTACGTCGATCGTAAGCGACGCCGTCGAACCTGAAACAGTGATCTTGGAAGCACCGCTTGCATTCAGGGCGAGCTCATCATTACTCACGTCCTTAAGCAACACTTTCGACGCACCGGACGCTTTAACCTTGCGAATGTCTGGAGCGGTTATGACAACACGGAGTTGAGAACTCTTAGAGATCTTGCCGTCGGAATAGATCGACAAAGTGTCGCCGCCCACCTCTGTCCTGATAAGAGGTAAGAGATTGTCGTCAGCGATCACTTCAACGCTGTACTTATCCCCGCGAGAAACATCGACATCAAAGACGCCGCCAACCTTAAGCTTGCTAAAATCCGCCACATCGCGCTTTGAAGTTTCGATATGACCGGATCCGACCGCGCCCTTAAATAGAGAAGCGAGATGAAAGATGTCCCTGGGGCCGGGCCCAAAAGAGAATGCACCGGAGATCGCGACCCCGATGATCAACGCGGCTAGGAATAAAAGGATACCGATCTTCTTCATGACATTTACGCTCCAACCAAAAATTCCAACCTGTATGGATGGCTAAAGGAGTTAACGAAACGGCTGTAGAGGAAGTTCGATAAAAGTTTTTTCGACCGTTGAAAGCCTTTTTGCGGAGAAATAGAATTTGGCGGCCTACTCAGGACCCCAGATCGATCCCGTGTGGATTCATGTGATCGATCCTTCCGTTTGAGCGATGGCAAACCGAGCGATCGGCTCGCACTGCACCGCGTTTAGCCGCGAGAAAGTACCTTCGTGAGCCCAAAACTTCAGGAAATAGTCGGTATAAGTAGGAAACAAAAAAGGCCGCCCAAAAGCGGCCTCTCTATCGAGCTGGTGCAGTCCGTTTAGTTCCGACAGTAACCTTCGCTCCCTTTCGTGATGACCACACAGTTCTTTTCGCCTTGCAGCCACTTCATTCCTGTTTCTTCGGCAGTAGCCGCTTTGATCGTCTCGACCTTGCCCTTTCTCGTGAACTCTATGACGTCGCCATTGGCATGTCCTTCGAACGTGTCGGTCTTGTCAAGATCGGTGATCTCGATCTTGTACTTATCGCCCGTCTTTGTCACCTTCAACTTCGTGCCTTCGACGCCGGGCCACTCGCCTTCGAGGGCTGCAACCTTCGACGAGTCTGGCATCGGTTGAGCCGAGGGCGAGGACGCTGACGGCGTGCCCGTTGATGTCGGGGACGGCGTAGCGGAGGCCGCAGGCTGCGGCGTTCCGTTCGACGTCGGTTTGCCGGGTTCCGATGGCTGGCATGCGGCGAAGATGCCCGAGGCTGCCGCAAGCATTATCATTTGTATCGTTCTTCTCATTTCGTTTACCTTCTTTGGGTAGTATTTCCGCGGTGGTCCGGCCGAACTACGACCCACATACATTCATTTTCAAAGCGAGATTACCACGAGGGATAGGATACACCAAGCGATACTACTGCGTCCGAAAAAATGCCCTACGGCAGGAAACAAGCAGTTTTCCCATCAATGCTTCGCAAGCGTGAAGTATGTCCAGATCGCTTGCCCAATTCCTAGGATAAAGCCCAGCAAAGCTCCGAACAGTTCGATCTTACGAAGATGTTCCTTGGCGACCGACAACACCAGAGCCTCGAGCTTTTCAACAGGATAATTGTTGATCTTGTCGCGAACGACCCCGCCGATATCAAATTCGCGAATGGCATCCGGCAGTTTTGCGTTGATTGCTTCGATAACCGTATCGGTGAGCGTTGCGGATGTCTTCGCGACCTTTTCAGACGCAAGATGATCGCCAAGCCGGCCGATCGGTGTTGCAAGCAGGTCCTCGATCCGCGTCGAGAGAAATTCATTGAGGAGGTTTGCCGTTCTTTCGCTCGAAAGAATAGCTACCAGGCCGTCTGCCACCGCAGACTTCAGGCGTTCTTCCGCCTCGGGATGAATGATCTGCAAAACGGCGTCGATGCTGTGCGGACGGAGCTTTTCGATCGTTTCGCGAAGGAATCGACGGATCCCTGCGATCGTTGCCTCACTCTTTAGCAGCGAGAAAATGCTGCGCGTTATCTGGTCCTTAAGATCGTCGAGGCGTTCGGGGTCGACGTGCCCGACGATGTCTTTGACCGGGCGTGAAAGGGCGTTGTCGATGCCGTCGGAGATGAAGTTGCGGGCATCTTCTGCAAACGCGGCATCACTTAGCGTTTCTTCGAGCCGACGCGGAAAGCTTTCATTGACAAGCTCATCGACCTCGGCTAGAAGGTTGTCCCGTGAGACGAATATCTTCTTAAAGAATGAGAGATTTTCGTAATAGTCATGAACCTCGCGTTTTACAAGGGCACTTATCTGGCCGCGGGTCTTTTCCGTCGCCGCGAATTCGGCGATCTGCTTAACCGCAGGTTCAACCTGTTCGCGCGCCTTTTCCTTTAGGAACTCAACCGACTCGGGCGTGAACATCTCTCCCACAGGGGTTGAGCCGCTGAGCATTTCTTCCAGCTTTGTCTTGATGAAGTCACTGACGTTCTGCTCGAACGCGGCGTGACCCAGTCCGGCCTCAATGCGTTCTGTAAGGAAGTCAACGACCCTATCCGCCGTTTCGGCATCGAGAACTTCCGTGATACGTCGACTAAGGATGTCATCCATTCGAGCGGTCACGAGGCCGTGAATGCGAACCTTGGCATCCTCACTCTGGAGGACAACGCGGATATGTTCGGCAAGTTTTACCTGCAGGCCCGAGATAGCGTCGAGTACGGGTATTCGCACTGATGTCGGCAGAGCCTCGATCAGCGACGGGTAATTTGTCTCAAGAAGAGTGGCGGTATATTCGGTAACGATCGCATCGAGCTTTCGTTTCAAGAATTCACGGCCGATCAAATGCTCTTGGATCGTATCGCTCGTGACCAATTCTTCGCCCACGGCTTTTCCGATCGCGGCGGCAAGACGGTCTCGGTTCCTCGGGATCATTCCCTGCGGGAACACGGTTAGCCCAAGGATCTTAATTGGCCTTCGCGGCCGAAAGAGCATTCGTACGGCGAGCCATGCTCCTACATAGCCGTGTATCGTCGCAAAAGCGACGAGAAGTCCCATTTGTAGCCAGATATTTTTAAGGAGCGGTGCAATGAGGTCGTGGATGTCAGCGAGAATTTCCATCAAGCACCAATAATAGGGTCAGGCAAAAGACGGTCGTTTAAAGGCGTCCGCCTAAAAGACCTGAAAACCTTTCGAGCGAAGACAAAAGTCCGAAAACTCCGTGAGCCACTCATGATCGACGCTGTAATTCTTCCACTGGTCGTCATGATCGCGGTGCAGCGTCATATCATCGGGAGCATCGGTAATGCTAAGGTCGGCAAACATCCGGCTTCCCGCGGGCACTTTTGGAAGTATCTCCGCGCGGATCCTTGACCCGATCTCGTGAGCGTCGTCGCGCGACACCTTGACTCCGGTTGCGTTATAGCCCATTTGCTTCAGCGACCCTTCGCTGAGGACATCCAGGCTGCGGATGATCTCGACGCCCGCTTTCCAGTGCCATACGTTGACGTAAAATTCAAAGTTCTCAGAACTCATGTCGAGAAGCGTAAAGCTCATATTTATAGATCGTACGATATCGGAGGCCGCGATAGCCGGTTAAAAAAATGCTAAACGCGACGATGTTGGTTAGTCAACACCGCGGGGGCGCGAATATAATCATTGCTTTCGCAGGTTGTATTATGGACCGGGCCAAATATCTCGAAAGGATCAGCGTGAGCGAAGGCGAACTCTCACCTGATATCGAGTCCCTGCGACGGCTTCAAAGAGCACACCTCCTTACCGTACCTTTCGAAAATCTCGACATCCACTGGAAGCGGCCGATCGTCCTCGATGTCGAACGCTTTTACCACAAGGTGGTCGTCGAGCGTCGAGGCGGATTCTGTTATGAACTAAACGGACTCTTCAACGAGTTGCTGATTTCGATCGGTTTTACGACGCGACTGATCTCGGCACGTGTCTTCAATGGCAAGGAGTTTACGCCGAAGTTCTCTCACGCTGCGATCATCGTTACGATCGGCGAGGAAGAATTCCTGGCCGACGTCGGCTTTGGTGATTTTACGAGCGAACCGCTCAGCTTCGCTCCCGAAGCCGAAGAGATCGACCCAACAGCGGACTTCGTAATTCGGCGGTATGACGAAGGGCTTTTTGAGGTGGCGAAACGCGATAGCGGTGACTGGAAAAGCGAGTACCTCTTTAAGGATGAGCCGCACGAGCTATCAGATTTTGCAGAAATGTGTGACTTTCAGCAGTATTCGCCTCTATCGCACTTCACCAAAGCGAAACTCATTTCGATCATGACGCCGACCGGCCGCAAGACGCTGACCGACACAAAGTTCATCGTCACGGACGGCAGCGACCGACGCGAGACCGACGTCACCGGCGACGACGAATTCTATTCGATCCTGCTCGCAGAATTTGGGATCAAGCGGCCGACAGAGCACCAAAATACCTAATGCGATAAGATGTACCTTGAGGACCGACGAATGTATGTTAGCTACGAACGCACTAACTGCGGAACTGATCGTTGATAGTGCATTGGCGGCCCCAAAAGCTCGTACTTGCAGTAG